>Ga0070741_10011038_pt1 | contig 16813 bp, 16 predicted proteins | sample Coa_R1_4_FD_66440 | JGI IMG/M metagenome (GOLD analysis project Ga0070741, IMG submission 66440) | Surface soil microbial communities from Centralia Pennsylvania, which are recovering from an underground coalmine fire - Coalmine... | ecosystem: Environmental > Terrestrial > Soil > Unclassified ...
GGACTACGACGTGGAGGCGGGCGAGGCGGTCGTGCGGATCCGGCTCCGGGAGGGGCAGGCGAAGCGGCTCCAGCCGCGCGACCTCCCCGCGCTCGACCGGCCCCTCCGCTTCGAGGTGATCCGCGGCCGCCGGCCGCCGCTCCGGGCCAGCTCGCTCGCCGGGCTCAAGGAGGAGCTCGGCCGGCTCCCCCGGCGGGAGCGCGCCGAGCGCCGGCGGGGCTCCTAGCCGGGGGTCCGCGCGATGTGCGCCCGGCGCGCGGGCGGGCGTCCTGAACAAGGGTGGGCCGGCGCGGTGGGCCGCGCATCCCCGGCCTGAAACCTGAACCCCCGCGCGGCGTATCTGGTGACATGTCAGACACTGTCTCGTTCGACCGACTGCCCGCCGTGTTCTCCCCGCTCGCCAAGGCGGTGCTCGATGGATTCAGCGAAGGGGTCGTCGTCTTCGACCCGAGCGGGCGGGTCGTCTACGCCAATCAGCCGGCCCGCGAGGCGCTCAAGGAGATCGATTTGAGCGAGGGAACCGATCTCCAGCCCCGGCTGGCCGCGCTGGGCGGCCGGCTGCGCCCGCTTCGGGTGGGCGCGATGGAGCTCGGCGAAGCGATGTTCATCCCCGGGGTCGAGGGGCCGACCACGCTGGCGGAGCGGGAAAAGGAAGCTATCGTCAAGACACTCGACGCCCACGGCTGGCGCCTGGCGGAGACCGCTCGGCACCTGGGCATCAGCCGGACGACCCTGTGGCGCCGGCTCAAGGCGTACGGACTCCATCGAGACGGCCGGAGCAAATGGTCCCAGGCCTCGTAGCGCTCCTGATCCTCGCCCCGCCGCCGCAGACTCCGCCAGACACGAACCCGCCTCCCCCACCGCCCGCCCGCCCGGCCCTCCGCGCCCCGGAGCCCTCCCGGGCGGACAGCCTGCCGGAGGAGCTGGTCGGGGGCCGTACCCACGGCATCGGCTACGAGCGGATCTCCGACGCGTTCCGCTACGACCGGGTCCAGGGCTACTCGCTCGGGCTGGGGTACCGGGTCCGGTTGCCGGCCCTCGCCTTCGCCGACCTCCAGGGCACGGTGCGCTACGGCTTCTCCGACGAGCGGGTGACCGGCCGGCTGTCGGTGATCTACGAGGCGCCCTGGGGCCGGGTGGTCGCGAGCGGGTACCGCGACGTGGTGGACGTGGACCCGATCTCGCCGGGGCAGACGATCTCCAACACGCTGAACGCGATCTTCGCGGCCCACGACGACGGGGACTACGGCCTCGCCACCGGCGGTGGGGTCGCGGCGGAGATCGCGCTGCGCGAGGGGCTGGACCTCCGGGTCGCGGCCCGGCTGGAGCAGCAGGACTCGGTGCTCCGGCAGGCCAGGTCCGCGGTGAACGACTTCTTCGGCGGCGACGGGGAGTTCCCCGAGAACGGGCGGCTGGACCAGGGCCGCTTCGTCGGCGCCTCCGCGATGCTGATCGGCGGCGGGTCCCCGGTCGCCTGGTGGGCGGCGGTGGACGGGCTCACCGGTCTGGGCACCACCACCGGGCGGGTCTACGGCGGGATCCGGGCGTCGGCCGGCGAGCGGCGCGGCGCCACGCTCCAGCTCAAGGCGGGCGTGGCCACGTCGCCGGTGCTCCGGCAGATGGAGTTCAGGCTGGGCGGCATCCGGACCGTGCGCGGCTTCGACTACGGCACCGCGCGAGGGCAGGCGTTCTGGGCCGCGCAGCTCGATCTCGCCCCGGTGCCGGGCCGGATCCGTCCGGTGGCCTTCCTGGATGGGGGCCAGGCCGGTCCCGCGGGGGATCTCTTCGAGACCGAGGCGCTGGTGGGGGCCGGCGCCGGGCTCTCGATCTACAACGGGGCGCTCCGGCTGGAGCTGAGCCGGCGGCTCTCGCCCAGTGTCGCGACGCTCCGGTTCGATATCGTGGTCGCGGCGGTGCGATGATCCGGCCCGGCGGCGCGGCCGGCGGGATCCTCGCCTCCACCCTCGGCCTCGCGCTCGCGGCGTGCGGCGGAACGCCGCCCGGCACCGGCGGGCGGGTGGAGGCGCGCTGGTCCGGCGCGACCTCGGGCCGGGTGGCGGCCGCCGGCAGCGCCACCTGGTGTCCCGGCGACAGCACGCTCCACCTCCTGGCGCTCCGGGGCGACACCGGCCTCGCCCTGCTGATCCGGCCGCGGGACAGCCTCGCGCCCGGCCGCTATCCGGTGATGGCGCCGCCCGCGGCCCGAAGCGCGCGCCCGGCGGCCGCGGCCGCGCTCCGCTCCACCGGGCCCACCAGGATCCTCGGCTACCGGAGCAGCGGCGGAAGCCTCACGCTCGAGCGCGCCGGGCCGCGCCTCGCGGGCTCGTTTCGGATCGAGGCCGGCGGCGTCACCCTGCGCGGCGGGTTCGTGGACGTCCCGGTGCGGGCCGGCGGGGCGGAGTGCGGGCGCTGACCGGCTTCGGGCCGGGGGGCGCGCCGGTGTAAGTTTGGGCATGGAATCCACCTACTTCCGCAAGGGCTTCGGGCTCAAGGACGCGATCGGTCCGCGGCTCGCGAGCGACTACCACAGCCGCGTCGTGGACCTGCTCCGGGAGCGGGATTACCGGCTCGAGGTCGGGCGGCTCACCTTCCGCCTGGCGCGGGAGTTCGGGTTCTGCTACGGGGTGGACCGGGCGGTGGAGTACGCCTACGAGACCCGGCTCAAGTTCCCCGACCGCCGCCTGTTCCTCGCGGGCGAGATCATCCACAACCCCCACGTGAACCGGAAGCTGCGGGACATGGGGATCGAGTTCCTGGAGCACGGGCCGGACCGGGAGTTCGACGTCGCCCCGGTCACCCCGGACGACGTGGTGATCGTCCCGGCGTTCGGGGTCACCATCCGGGACTTCGAGCGGCTCCGCGCGATCGGCTGCATCGTGGTGGACACCACCTGCGGCTCGGTGCTCAACGTGTGGAAGCGGGTGGACGGCTACGCCCGCGACGGCTACACCGCCGTGATCCACGGGAAGCACTGGCACGAGGAGACCCGGGCCACCGCGAGCCAGGTGACCAAGCACCCCGCCGGGCGATACCTGGTGGTCCTGAACATGGAGGAGGCCCGCGCGGTCTGCGACTTCATCGAGCGGGGCGGCGACCCGGCCCCGATCGCCGCGCGCTTCCGGAGCGCGGTCTCGCCCGGGTTCGACTTCGCCCGCGACCTCGTGCGGGTGGGGCTCGCCAACCAGACCACGATGCTCGCGGGCGAGTCGCTCGCCATCGCGGAGGAGTTCCGGCGGGCCATGGTGCGCCGCTACGGCGCGGACCGGCTGGCCGAGCACTTCCGCACCTTCGACACGATCTGCTCGGCCACCCAGGAGCGGCAGGACGCCATCGTCCGGCTGGTGGAGGAGCCGCTCGACCTCATGGTGGTGGTGGGCGGCTACAACTCGAGCAACACCTGTCACCTCGCCGCGCTGGTGCACTCCAAGGGCGTCCGCACCTACCACATCGAGGACGCCGAGGGGATCGAGCCGGAGAACGGCGCCATCCGCCACCAGCCGGTCGGCACCAAGGAGGAGCGCCGCGAGACCGGCTGGCTGGGCGGCGCGGCCGTCATCGGGATCACGGCGGGCGCGTCCACGCCGAACAACAAGGTGGGCGAGACGATCGAGCGGATCTGCCGGACGGCGGGGGAGGACCTGCGGCGCGTGGTGGGCGCGTAGCGCCCCGATGCTGGTCGATCTCTCCCACACCATCACGCCCGGCATGATCACCTACCCCGGGCTGCCGGGGCCGGTGATCGGGGACTACCTGAGCCGGGAGGCCTCGCGCGCGCGATACGCGCCGGGCGTGGAGTTCCACATCGGGAAGATCGAGATGGTCGCCAACACCGGGACCTATCTCGACGCACCGTTTCACCGCTACGCCGGCGGCAGGGACGTCGCGGCGCTTCCGCTCGAGCTCGTGGCCGGGCTGGACGGCGTGGTGATCCGGGCCGGGGCCGCGGGCCGGGCGGTCGGCGCCGCCGCCTTCGAGCGCGTCGCCGTCACCGGGAAGGCGGTGCTGGTCGAGACCGGGTGGGACCGGCGCTGGGGCACGCCGGATTATCTCTCGGGAAACCCGTTCCTCACGGCCGACGCGGCGGCCTACCTGGTCGAGGCGGGCGCGCTGCTGGTGGGCATCGACTCGCTGAACATCGACGACCCGGACGACCCCGCCCGTCCGGTGCACTCGGCCCTGCTCGCGGCCGGGGTGCCGATCGTCGAGCACCTCTGCAACCTCGCCTCGCTCCCCGACCGCGGGTTCCGCTTCTACGCCGTGCCGCCCAAGGTGACCGGGATGGGGAGCTTCCCGGTGCGCGCCTTCGCGGCGGTGGCCGGCGCGTAGCAGTGCAAAGGCCGCTCGGGCCGCGCGCTTTGCCCTAGCGGCGGCGCCCGGGTGGCGCGTCCGCGATCCCGGCTTCGATCCCTCCCCCTCCCGCTAAGCGCTTATCAACCGACGGGCTAGGCGCGCCCCGGGCGCGCGGCCGGCCGCCGGGACGCTCGGGGCCCCCGGCTTGCGTGCCGGGGGAGCGCTCCCGCGGGCTCTCCGGCTCCGCCGGTGACCGGTCCCGCCTTCGAGGGGTCTCTTCGGTGACCGATCTTCCCGATGGCGTGATAGTCCGTCGCGTGCTCGAGGGCGACCCCGACGCGTTCGGGGTCCTCCTGAGCCGGTATCGCGATCGGATGGCGCGTTTCGCGGTCCACATGCTGGGCGACCGCGACGAGGCCGAGGACGCCCTGCAGGAGGCGTTCATCCGGGCCTATCGCTCGCTCCGCCGCTGCGCCGACCCGGACCGGTTCGACGCGTGGCTCTTTCGCATCGTGGTGAACCGCTGCCGGACCGCGGCGGCCCGGCGGGCGCGGCGGGCGCGGCTCGTGGCGGGCGACGCGCCGGCGGTCGGCCGCGCGGCCGCGGCGCCGGCGGACCCGGACGGCTGGCGCGAGGAGATCGAGCGCGCCCTCGCGCGGCTCGCCCCCGAGCAGCGGGAGGCGTTCCTGCTGAAGCACGTCGAAGAGCTGAGTTACGAGGAGATGGCGCGGATCACCGGCGCCGGGGAGTCGGCGCTCAAGATGCGGGTCAAGCGCGCCTGCGAGCGGCTGCGCGGCCTGCTGAGGGAGCGGCAGTATGTCTGACCTGAGGGGGGACGAGCTGCTGGAGCGCGTGGTGGCGGAGCTGCGCCGCCCGGTCGCGCTGAGCCCCGACTTCGACGCCCGGGTGATGGCGGCGCTCGAGCCGCCGTCCCCTTGGACCGCACCCCTCCGATGGCTCACCCGCCCCCGCACCGTGACGGTCTCGCCGCTCGGGCTCCTCGGCGCCGCCGCGTGCCTCGCCGGCCTCGTGGTGGCCGGCGCCGCGCTCGCGACCCGGGCGCTCCGGGTGCTCGAGCCTCCACCCCAGGTTGCGGTCGCCCCGGCGCCGGGTCCGAGGGCGGAGGTCGTCCGGTTCGTGCTGGCCGCGCCGGGCGCGCGGCGGGTGAGCGTGATCGGCGACTTCAACGACTGGGACGCCGAGGCCACGCCGCTCCGCCCGGCCGCGGCCGGGGTCTGGGTCGCCGACGTCGCGCTCCCGCCCGGCCGGCACGAGTACGCCTTCCTGATCGACGGCCGCGAGTGGCGCGCCGACCCGATCGCCCCGCGCGCGCCGGCCAACGAGTACGGCGTGCCCAACTCGGTGATCACGGTGGGGGCCCGCTCGTCATGATCCGCCGGGCCGGGCTCCTGCTGAGCTGGCTCCTCGCGGCGGCCGCGCCGCTCCGGGCGCAGGACCCGCGGCTCGCGGCGCGGCTCGATCCGGCGGCGCTCCGTTCGGTGCAGCCTTTGGTGGATTCGGCGCGGGCGCTCGGGCTCCCCGCCGAGCCCCTCGTCTCCAAGGCCCTCGAGGGGGCGGCCAAGCGCGCCTCGGCCGAGCGCATCGCCGCGGCGGTGCGGGCCCTCCTCGCCGATCTCCGCACGGCGCGCGTGGCGCTCGGCCCCGGTGCCGACGGCCCGGCGGTCGCGGCCGGCGCGAGCGCGCTCCGGGCCGGCATCCGCCCCGAGGACCTGCACCGGCTCCGGGACGCGGGCGGCGGGGCGGCCGTGCCGCTCGCGGTCCTCGCGGAATTGGTGGCGCGCGGGGTGCCGGCCGACACCGCGGTGGAAGCGGTCCTCGAGCTCGCGCGGCACGGCGTCGCCGAGCCCGAGTACACCCGCTTCGAGCGTCACGTGGTGCAGGACATCGGCGCCGGGATTCCGCCGGGCGTCGCCGCGGCCACCCGCGCCGCCGCTCCCGCCGCCCTCGGCCCGCCGGCTGGCGTCACCCGCGGCGCTCCGCCCGCCGGCAGGCCGCGCCCCGCTCCTCCCGCGCATCCGTGATCCCCGCGCGACCCCGGGCGAAGCCGCGTGCGCTCCGGGCGCGGATCGTCGGCCTGGGGACCGCACTCCTCGCGCTGCAGTCGCCGGCTCCGGGCGCGGCGCAGACCTCCGCCGCGCTCGACCTCGCGGCCACCCGGGTCGCGTACGACGGGGTGCCCGGCGCCTCCGCGTTCACCCTCGCCCCCATGCTCCAGGTCACCCGCCCGCTCGCCTCGCTCTTCGCCGGCGCCAACTTCTGGGAGGTGGACGGCGGCGGGTGGAGCCTCCAGGGCTCGGCCGCGGGCTCGCTCTTTACGCCCGGGGCCGCGGGCTTTCGGCTGGAGGCCGGCGGGAGCGCGTCGGGCAGCACGCACGAGGACGGCACCAGCACCGGATCGCTGCTGGGACGCGCCCGGCTCCACTGGATGACCGGCGCGGGCGGGGTCTGGGGCGGCGGCGGTCTCGGGCGAGCGACCGACGGCCTCGGCTGGCGCGCGACGCGGGAGATCGAGGCGGGCGCGTGGCTCCGCGGGGATCCGGTCACGCTGCTCGCGAGCGCCGCCCCCACCTGGATCGGCGACAGCCTCCGCTTCCTGGACGCCGAGGTCACGGTCCGGCTGGTGCGGGGCGCGCTGGAGCTCGCCGCGTTCGGCGGGGTTCGGCGCTGGAGCCGGCCGGGCGGCGTGGCGGCCGACGGCTGGGCGGGGGCGAGCGGCGCGCTCTGGCTGGGGCGTCACCTCGCGGTCGTGGGGGGCGGCGGCTCGTACCCGGCCGACTACGCCCAGGGATTTCCGGCGGGCCGCTATCTCACGCTGGGACTCCGGCTGGCCACCGCGCGCCCGGGCGAGCCGGAGCGCGCGCCCCAGCCGATCTCGCGGCCGGCGCTGCCGCTCCCGCGTCCCGCCGTTCCCTCCTTCACGCTCGAGACCCTGGGCGGCGACCGGCGCCGCGTCCGCATCGCGGCGCCCGGCGCGCATCGGGTCGAGCTGATGGGGGACTTCACCGATTGGCGGCCCGTGGCGCTCCGGCGCGCGGGCGGATCGGAGTGGACCGCCGTGATCGCGGTGCCGCCCGGCGTGTACCGGATGAACGTGCGCACCGACGGCGGAGCCTGGGGCGCGCCGGCGGGACTGCCGGTGCTGCGCGACGAGTTCGGGGGCGTGGTGGCGCTCCTCCGGGTGGAGTGACGCGGGGCGGCCGTGCGGGGGTCTTACCGGGTGACTTCCTCAGCCACTCTGGAGCCGGTTATGCGACGCCTTGCAGTCGTGCTCCTCGCCGCGCTCGCCGCGCCGCCGCTGGTGGGGCAGACCCCCGCGCGCGACCCGTCCGCCACGCTGCAGCAGGTGCTGCCCGCCGACGTCGCGGCCGAGGTGCTGCGGCACATCGCCGAGGCGCGAAGCCGCGAGCTGCCCGCGGCGGCGCTGGAGCATCGGGCCCTCGAGCTCGCGGCCAAGGGCGTGGAGCCCGCGGCGATCGAGCGGTCGATCGCCGCGCAGGCGGCGGCCATGGACGCCGGCAGGCGGGCCCTCCAGGCGGGCGGGCGGGCGCGGCCCACCGACGACGAGGTGGCGGCGGCGGGCGCTGCGCTGGGCAAGGGCGTGGACGGCGCCGCGGTGAGCGAGCTCGCGAAGTCGGCGCCGTCGGGGCGATCGCTGGTGGTCCCGCTCTTCGTGATCGCGAGCCTGGCCGATCGCGGGCTGCCGTCGGACGACGCGCTCGCGCGGGTGCTGGCGCGGCTTCAGGCCCGCGCGTCCGACGCCGAGCTGGAGAAGCTTCCCGATCAGGCGGCCGAGGGACAGGCGCACCGGCCGGAGCAGCCCGGGCGGCCGGTCGCGGCGGGACGCCCGGAGGGCGCCGGCGCGTCCGGCTCCGCCCCGCCCGCCAGCGCGCCGCCGCCCGCCGTGCCGGTCGCCGGCCCTCCCGCATCGGTGCCCGCGAACGGCGGCGGCGGGCTGCGCCCGACCCCGCCGGGGAAGCCGGCCACGCCGGTCCACCCGAGCGGCCGGCCGTAGCGGAACGCTTCGTCGCCTGAGGTGACGCGGAAGGTCGAGGCGGCACGGGACCCGTGCCGCCTCGATGCGTTTCCGCCACATTACCCGCGACGTCGAGTGGAGCGATGATCATGCGGGCCCGTCGAAGCGCCGCCGCGCTGTCGATCCTTCTCGTCCTCGTCGCGGCACCCCCGGGCCGGGCGCAGGAGCCCGACACCGCGCCGCCTCGCCCGCGCGAGAGCGGCTACGCCCGGATCGGCGACCTCCGGATGTACTACGAGGTGTACGGCCGCGGGCGCCCGCTGCTCCTGCTCCACGGCGGGGGCGGCGGCATCCGGAACTTCGCGGGGCAGATCCGCGAGTTCGCCCGGGATCGGCTGGTGATCGCCCCGGAGCAGATGGGGCAGGGTCGCACGCCCGACCTCCCCCGCCCGCTCGGCTACCTCGACATGGCCGAGGCCACGGCTGAGCTGCTCCGGCGGCTCCACGTCGAGCGGGCCGACGTGGTGGGCTGGAGCGACGGCGGGATCCTGGGGTTGATTCTCGCGGTGCGGCATCCGGCCCTGGTCCGCCGCCTCGCCGTGAGCGGCGCCAACGTGCGGCCCGGGCGGGAGGCGATCACCCCGGCGATGCTGGACCGGCTGCGGCGCTACCGCCCGGAGGAGGACAGCGCGGGGCGCGCGGAGTACGCCGCGCTCTCGCCCGATTCGGCCCGCCACTACGCCATCATCATGCGGAAGCTGCTCGACCTCTGGCTCACCCATCCCACGCCGGCCGAGCTCACGCTGAGCGAGCTGGGCCGGATCGCGGCGCCGACCCTGGTGATGGCGGGCGACCGCGACGTGATCCGGCTGGAGGAGACCGTCGCGATCTTCCGCGCGATCCCGGGCGCGGAGCTCTTTATCGTCCCCGGGACCGGTCACGCGACGTTCCGCGAGCGGCCCGAGTGGGTGAATCCGATTCTCCGGGCGTTCTTCGACGGGGGCCGTGCGCCGCCCAAGCGGGCCCGCTGATGCCGGCTCGCGTCGCGCGCCCTCCCGGCTCGCGCACCGTGTGCAGCGTCGCAGCTCGGGTTTAATTTCCCGGCCGCCGGGCTCACGCTCGGCATCGAGGATGAAGCTGCAAGCCATGGATGTGAGCGAATCGGGCCCCGTCGTCTTCGTGGTGGACGACGACAGCGACGTCCGCAGCTCGCTGACCCGCCTGCTCCGCTCCGCCGGGCGCCGGGTGGAGGCCTTCGCCTCGGGTCGGGAGTTTCTGGAGCGCGCCGCGCGCGACGCGCACGGCTGTCTGGTGGCCGACGTGCGCCTGCCGGACGGCGATGGCCTGAGCCTTCTGGGGATGCTCCGGGGCGCGGGGTTCTCCCTGCCGGTCGTGTTCATCACCGGTTGGGATGACGTGGCCACCGGGGTCCGTGCCATGAAGGTCGGAGCCGAGGACTACCTGCTCAAGCCTTTGAGCGAGACCACGTTCCTGAACGCGGTCGAGCGCGCCATCCAGCGCGATGCGGAGCGCCGGAAGGACTGGTCCGAGCGGGCCAACCTCCTGCGCCGCTACGCTACCCTCACCGAGCGCGAGCGTCAGGTGTTCGCCCTGCTGGTCAAGGGTCTTCGCAATAAGCAAATCGCGGGTCAGTTGGGAACGACCGAGCGGACCATCAAGGTGCATCGCTCGCGCATCATGCAGAAGATGGGGGCGGGGTCCCTTGCGGAGCTGGTCCGCGGGGCCGACCGGCTCGGCCTGGGGGAGGCCCCGGTCCCACCGCCCGTCCGCTGACCGCCCTCGACGCGTTCCCGCCGCAGGCCCTTCCCCCGCCGTTCGCGCGTTGCACCAAAGGTCAATTGCCGGACACCCGGTTCGGTCGTAAGGTAGTGCCGCGTGCGAGCCGTACGAGCGGGCCCGCGCCGAGGCCGCCCCCCAAACCGGGTGCGTGGTCGTCGGGGCGGGCGCTCCCGAGGGTGGTCGTGGTGGCAGCGCCGGGCAGCCCGGCGAACTCTGTGGGCGAACAGCCGCACAAGGCCGTCCTGGTGGTGGACGACGAGCCCATGGTACGTGCCTTGGTCTGCCGCTGCCTGCGGCAGGCGGGCTACTCGGTCGTGGATGCTGGAGATGCCGTGGCGGCGCTCCGGCTACTCGAGGCGGGCCCCCCGATCGGCCTGGTCCTGACCGACATCGACATGCCGGGGATGGACGGGCGGGAGTTCGCGCGGGTCGCCGCCCAGGTGCACCCGCGGCTGCCGGTGCTCTTCATGACCGGGAGCCGGTCGGCGGAGGCCGCGCTGGCCACGGACTTCCCCGGTGCGCCGGTGATGTCCAAGCCCTTCCAACTCGAGGACCTGGTCGTGACCATCCGACGGGCGATGGAGGCGCCCGCGCCCGGCGCCGATCCCTCGCCCGGCGAGGGGCCGCGCGACGAGCTCCTCGGTCGCCCCGCAGGGCTGGAGCGGCAGGGTGCGGAACTGGCCGAGGCCGAGGCCCGGTTCCGGGTGCTGGCCGATGCCGCACCGGTCATGATCTGGATCTCCGACCCGGATGGACTGCGCTCCTTCTTCAACCGGAGGTGGCTGGAGTTCACCGGCCGCCCGGCGGAGCGGGAGCTGGGCCGCGGGTGGACCGCGGGAGTTCATCCCGACGATGTGCGCGGCTGCCTGGCCGCGCACATGGCCGCGCTCGAGTTCCGTGAGCCGTTCCGGGTGGAGTACCGACTCCGGCGGCACGACGGAACCTACCGCTGGATCGCGGAGAGCGGCGCGCCGCTGCAGCGCCCGGGCGGCGGGTTCGCCGGGCACGTGGGAGCCGCCGCGGACGTCACCGAGCAGCGGGAGGCGGCCGAGCAGCGCCGGGCCTTGATCGAGAGCGCGCGGTTGGCGGTGGCGGGAGAGCTCGCCGCCTCGCTGGTGCACGAGCTCAACCAGCCGGTCACGGCGATGGCGGCGAACGCCCACGCGGCGTTGCGCGAGCTCGGGCGGCCCAGGCCCGATCTGGAGCTGGTGCGCGACGCGCTCCGGGCCATCGCCGCGGGGTCCCGGCGGGCGCGCGGCGTGATCCACGGGGTCCGCCGCCTGGTGAAGCGGGACACCGTCGGGTTCGGGCCGGTGGATCTGAACCGCGCGCTGCGTGAGGCGGCCTGGCTTGTGAGCTACGAGGTGAAGCTCCGGCGGGTCGAGTTCATCCTCGCCCTCGCGCCGGGACCGCTCGAGGTCCGAGGCGACCCGGTGCAACTGCAGCAGCTCGCGATCAACCTCCTGCTCAACGCGTTCGACGCGGTGGCCGCGAACCCGATGGGCGAACGGCGGGTGAGGCTCGAGTCGGGACGGGGGGAGCCCGGGACGGTGAGGTTCGCGGTTTGGGACGCGGGACCGGGGATCCCTCCGGAGCGGCAGCAGGCGGTCTTCGAGCCGTTCGTGACCACCAAGCCGGGCGGCCTCGGCATGGGGCTGGCCATCAGCCGGAGCATCGTCGAGGCGCACGGCGGCCGGATCTGGGTGGAGAGCGAGCCGACCCGTCTCGGGTGCGCCTTTCACGTCGCACTGCCGGCCGCCGCGCCGGCGGGGACCGGGCCCGGCTGAGCGGAAGTTGGGCCGCCGAGCCGTGCGGCCCCGTCACTCCGTGGCGCTCGCGCCCGCGCCGCGGGCGTCGCCGGCCCGATCCCCCGACCCGCCGGCGGTCTCGTACACCGCCACCGTCTTCACGTTCACGAACTCGCGGATCCCGTGGGGCCCGAGCTCGCGGCCGAACCCCGACCGCTTCACCCCGCCGAACGGCGCCCGGGGATCGGACGCCACCATCCCGTTCACGAACGCGAGCCCCGCCTCGATCCGATCGATGAAGATCGCGCGCTCCCGCGGGTCCTCCGACCAGAGGCTCGCCCCGAGCCCGAAGCCGGTGTCGTTGGCGATCTCGAGCGCGTGCTCGATGTCCCGCGCGGGAAAGAGCGAGGCCACCGGCCCGAAGAGCTCGTCCTCGTAGGCCGGCGTGCCCCGCGGCACGTCCGCGAGCACGGTGGGCGCGTAGAAGAAGCCGGGCCGCTCGAGCCGGCCGCCGCCGACGACCAGCCGGGCGCCGGCCTCCACCGTCCGGCGCACCTGGCGGTCGAGCCCCTCCCGCACCTCCTCGGTCGCGAGCGGCCCGAGCTCGGTGGCCGGGTCCATCGGGTCGCCGACCCGGAGGGCCCGCATGCGCTCCGCGAACCGCCGCTCGAACTCGCCCGCGATCCGCCGGTGCACGATGAAGCGCTTGGCCGCGATGCACGACTGGCCGTTGTTGATGGTGCGGGCCTGCACCGCAATCGCCACGGTCCGGTCCAGGTCCGCGCTCGGCATCACGATGAACGGGTCGCTCCCGCCCAGCTCCAGAACCGACTTCTTGATCGCCCGGCCGGCGGCGGCCGCCACGCTGCTCCCCGCGCCCACGCTCCCGGTGAGGGTGACCGCCGCCACCCGCGGGTCGTCCACCAGGCGCGGCACCCGCTCGGGGCCCAGGAGCAGCGTCTGGAAGGCGCCCTCGGGGAAGCCGGCCCGCCGGAACAGGTCCTCGATCGCGAGCGCGCACTGCGGCACGTTGGAGGCGTGCTTGAGCAGGGCCACGTTCCCCGCCATGAGCGCCGGGGCCGCGAAGCGGAACACCTGCCAGAAGGGGAAGTTCCACGGCATCACCGCGAGCACCGGGCCCAGCGGCTGGTAGCGCACGAAGGTGCGGGTCGCGTCGGTCTCCACCGGCTCGTCGGCCAGGAAGCGCTCCGCGTGCTCGGCGTAGAACCGGCAGCCCCGCGCGCTCTTCTCCACCTCCTGCACCGCCGCCCCGATCAGCTTCCCCATCTCCAGGGTCATGAGCCGGGCGTACTCCTGCTTCCGCTCCTCCAGGATCCGGGCGGCCTCGTGCATGAGCCGCGCCCGCGCCGCGAAGGGCACGGCCCGCCAGCTCCGGAAGGTGTCGGCGGCGCACTGGAGCCTGGCCTCGAGCGCGGTGTCGGACAGCGGCTCGAAGGTCCGGATCGGCTCCCCGGTCGTGGGATTGGTGCTTCGAATCGTCATGGCTCGGGTCCTCCGGGTCGCCCGGGGCGGCGGCTCGCCGCCCGGCGGCCGCGATGCGCCGGCCAACGATGGGGCGGGGGCCCAGCCGCGGGCGTGGCCGCGGTCACCGCACCCGGGGCCGGCCCGGCTCCGCCGGCGCCCCCGTTCGGGCGCAGGCTCACAGCGCGAGCTCCCAGGTCTGGCCCACCAGCAGGCGGCCGAAGCTCTGATGGGGCTCCTCGTGGACCAGCCGGAACCCGGCCCGCTGGTAGAGCCGCCGCGCGGCGTGGAGCACGTCGTTGGTCCAGAGCATCATCTTGCGGTAGCCCGCCCGGCGCGCGAAGGCGATGCACTCGTCCACCAGCCGGCCGCCGATCCCGAGGCCCCGGGCGTGGGGCTCCACCAGGAGCAGGCGGAGCTGCGCGACCCGTCGGGAGTGGCGCACGCAGAACACGCACCCCACGTTCTCGCCCTCCCTCTCGGCGATCCAGCAGCGCTCCACCCGGGGGTCGAACCGGCGGACGAACCGGGCCACGATCTCGGCGACCAGCGCCTCGAACCGCCCGTCCCAGCCGTACTCCTGCGCGTAGAGCGCGCCGTGGCGCTGGACCACCCAGCCCAGGTCGCCCGGCTGAGGCGGGCGCAGGATGTAGGGGACCCGGGGCTCGGGCTCGGCACGGAGCAGCGCTTCGATCGTGCCCATCGCCTCGATCAGGCGCCCGCGCTGCTCGGGCGAGAGCCGCCCCAGCATCGCGGCGATCTCGGCCCCCTGGGCGGCGTTGAGCGCGGCGAAGGCGTCCTGTCCCTTCTCGGTGAGCCAGAGCAGGCTCCGGCGCGCGTCGTCCTCGGCCGCCGCCCGGCGGACCAGCCCCCGCCGGCGAAAGCGCCGGAGGATGCGGCTCAGGTAGCCGGGATCGAGCCCCAGCTCCCGGCTGAGCGCGGCGGCGCTGGTCCGCTCGTGGTGGGCCAGCTCGTAGACGATCCGCGCTTCGGCCAGGGAGAACGGGCTCCGGAGGAAGCGGTCGTGGAGCACGCCGATCCGCCGGGTGTAGAAGCGGTTGAAGCGGCGGACGGCCTCGACCTGGCGGGGGAGCGCGGCTGCGGGCATGGGCTCGGTCGGGGGCCGGGGACGGGTCGGCCCCGGTTGCCAGATTGCATCATTTAGTTGCCGATGTCAACTATCCGCTGCGGGCCATCGCCTCGGCGTTCACCTCCGCCCAGTCCAGCTCCTCCTCCACCCGATGGAACGCGTCGTCCCCGATGACCCCGCGGGCCCGGAGCTCGGAGAGGACCCGGCGCTGGGCCTGGTGGGCCCGGCGCTGGGCGGCCAGGTAGCCTGCCTCGACCCCGTCGTCCGGCTCCCGGGCAGGCCCGGCGGTCGCCGGCGCCGCCCCGGGGACCGGAGATGTCCCCCCGCCGGTGGCCGGCGCCGCCCCGCCCGGCTCGGCCCGCCTCAGGCGGTCGGCGTACTTCCGGCGGAGCAGCTCCACCATCGCGCCGCCCGGGGCGCCGTCCACCGCCGCGAGCGCGGCCCGCGCGGTCTCCGCCCGCGCGAGCCACACCTCGCGCTCCACCGTCCCGTCGTCCTCGAGGCCGAGCAGGCGCATGAGCGGGGCCAGGGTGACGCCCTGGAGCACCAGGGTCCCGAGCACCACGGCGAACGCGGTGAAGAGGATCAGGTCGCGAGAGGGGAAGGCGAGCGGGCCTCCGCGCCCGTCGGGCAGCGCGAGCGCCGCGGCCAGCGTGACGATGCCTCGCATCCCGCACCATCCGACCACGGCCGCGCCGCGAAACGAGGGGTACCACGCGGGCCGGCCGACCCGCTCCCGGACCCGGCGCCCGCGCCACCGCGCGGCGGCCACGTACCCCATCACCCAGAGGACCCGCACCACGACGATCGCGGCGAGCACCGCGCCCGCCACGGTCGCGTAGGCCACCAGCGTCGCCCGGTCGAGCCGCTGGACGATGGGCTTGAGCTGGAGCCCGACCAGGATGAACGCGAGGACGTTCAGCACGAAGACCACCACCTCCCAGACCGCGTAGGACGGGATCCGGATCCGGGCGGGCGTCTGGTCGGGCGCGGTGCGGGCGAGGAGGATCGCGTACACCACCACCGTGATGATGCCGGAGAGGTGCAGCCGCTCGGCGATCAACCAGACGGCGAAGGTGGAGACGAACTGGAGGATCACCGCGGTGGCCACGTCCTCGACCCGCCGGAGCGCGAGCAGCGCGACCCGGGAGAGCACGGCCCCGAGCACCAGGCTCCCGAGCGACACCAGGGCGAGCAGGGGGACGACGTGCCAGCCGGAGAAGGTGCCGGTCGCGGCGGCGGCGACCGCGAGCCGGTACACGAGGAGCGCAGTCGCGTCGTTGAAGAGGCTCTCCCCCTCCAGGATCACCAGCACCCGGTGCGGCGGGCGGAGCTGGCGGAGCACAGCCGTCGCGGCCGCGGCGTCGGGCGGCGCCACGACCGCGCCGAGCGCGACGGCGGCCGACCAGGGGAGGTCGGGGATCAGCCGGCGCGCGACCAGCGCCGCCGCGACGACCGTAAGCCCCACGGCGACCAGCGCGAGGCCGGTGATCGCGCGCCAGTTCTCCTTGAGGTCGCGGGGCGAGGCGTCGAACGCCGCGTCGAGCAGCACCGGCGCTACGAAGAGCGCGAGGGCCAGCTCGGGATCGAGCGTGACGCTCGGGGCGTCGGGGAGGAGCGCGAGCCCGGCGCCGGCCAGCGCGAGGAGCGCGGGGTAGGGGACGTTCATCCGGCGGGCCCAGGCGGCGAGCAGGGCCCCCAAAAACACGAGCGCGATCACCAGCTCGAAGACGACCATGGAACGGGCTCCGCCTCCTCACCTCGCCCGGGCCCCGGGCCGGCCCGAGGAACCGGCGGGGCCCGCGCGTTGTTTACCCGCGGCGGTGGGTCCCTTCGGGTTCGGGCCCGCCGTGATGCGGCGACAAGTATGCCGGGATGCCCGGCGTTCTGAAAGGAGCGACCATGCGGGTCTTCGTCACCGGTGCCAGCGGGTACATCGGTTCCGCCGTGGCCGAGCGGCTTCGGGCCGCGGGTCACGAGGTGAGCGGCCTCGCCCGGAGCGAGAGGGCGGCGGAGCGGCTGAGGCGCGCGGGCGTTCGTCCCGTCCCCGGCGACCTGTCCGACCCGGCGAGCGTCGCCGCCGGAGCCCGGGCCGCGGACGCCGTGATCCACCTGGCGACCACCTACGACCCGGCCGTGGACGGCCCCGCCGTGGACGCCGTGCTCGACGCGCTGGCGGGGAGCGACCGGCCGTTCGTCTACACCAGCGGGATCTGGCAGCACGGGGATACCGGCGGGGCCGTGGTAGACGAGGAGACCCCGCCGCGCCCGGTGCCGCTGATCGCGTGGCGGCAGGCGGTGGAGGACCGGGTGCGGGAGGCCGCGCGCCGGGGGATCCGGACCGTGGTGATCCGCCCCGCGATGGTCTACGGCCGGGGCGGCGGGATTCCCGCGGGGTTCGTCGAGTCG
>Ga0070741_10011039_pt1 | contig 16813 bp, 12 predicted proteins | sample Coa_R1_4_FD_66440 | JGI IMG/M metagenome (GOLD analysis project Ga0070741, IMG submission 66440) | Surface soil microbial communities from Centralia Pennsylvania, which are recovering from an underground coalmine fire - Coalmine... | ecosystem: Environmental > Terrestrial > Soil > Unclassified ...
GACGCCCGATACTACTTCAATAATCGGAACCAGCCGGCATTTCATCGAGACCAGTTCGGGGCTACCGTCGGCGGCGCCATCATCAAGAACAAGCTTTACTTTTTCGCGTACTACGAAGGTCTGCGGCAAGCAACACCAGCTACTTTTCTGGCCACAATGCCGACGAGCAATGAACGGACGGGGAACTTCGCGGCTTTGCTTGGGGCCCAGACCGGAACCGATTACCTTGGACGGCCGATTTATAGCGGCGAAATTTATAACCCATTCAGTACGCGTCAGGTCACCTGCGGAGGAGCCGACAGCGTAACCGGCAGAAGCGTCACTTGTCCAGCGGGAGCGACTACCGAATACATCCGGGATCCTGTTTCCGGGAATATATCGACAGGTTTAGGCGTCACGAACGTGATTCCCACGAGCCTGATGGATTCGATCGCCAGCAATGTCGCGGGCGGCAATTATTGGCCGGGTCCGACAACATCCGCCCTGATCAACAACTTTACAGCGGCATCCTCGGCCGCAGCGCACTCTAATGAGTATTCCGGCCGTATCGACTACAACTTATCGATGAATGACCGGCTGTTCGGCCGCTGGTCGCAGAAGTACGAACAGAAAATCAACTTTCCGACATACTATGGAGCTTCCGATCCAGCGGGACCGGGCGTGGTTGCACCCAACAATCGCTACAGCGTGGATGTCGGATACACCCATATTTTCAATCCGACATTGACGATGAACGCGAATCTCGGCGTGAACCGCCACGTCGAGCAATCGGTGACGCAGAGTTTTGGGTACAAGGCTTCGGCCCTGGGCTTGCCATCGTTTCTTGATGGAATTGCTCCGAGCTTCCCAGAATTTCAACCGCAGAGCTATGCACCGTTAGGAGCACAAGCCGGACTAGACAACTACATGGTTCCACAAACCATGTGGACAGGCTCTGTGGACTTCACCAAAGTTCACGGCAAGCATCAACTGTCATTCGGATTCATGGACGTTTGGGCCCGTATCGACGGTGGCCACTACGCCAACACGGTTCTGCAGTTCCAGACGACGTCAACGGCTGGACCTGATCCCCAGAATGCAACCGCCGGAACGGGCGATGGTTTCGCCTCATTTCTGATGGGTGTAGGCAGCGGGACCGACCAGACCGGATATAACAAATTCCCCGCGACCGATAAGAACCTGCTTGGCTGGTACCTGCAAGATGACTGGAAAGTCGCTCCAAAGCTCACAGTCAACCTCGGTTTGCGCTATGAGATCCAGACCGCTCCAACTGAAAGAAATAATGCGCAGGAATACTTCGACTTCAACGCGATCAATCCGATCAGCACCGCAGTCGGCACAAATTATCCGGGCGAGCTTGTATTCAACAGCGGGAATAACCGTGGACTTTACGACACCCAGCACAAGAACTTTGCCCCAAGAATCGGTGCAGCGTACAGGCTTCGAGACAAGCTGGTATTGCGCGCTGGATACGGAGTCTTTTTTGTACCGAACTACTACGGTCAAGGTCCCAACATCGGCTATTCGCAGGGAACGCCGTGGGTCACAAGTCTTAACAGTGGACTCAATCCATTTACCACTCTGAGTGGAAACGCAGCCCTGAACTGCAGCAATGGCGGGACGTCGACACCGTGCCAAAGTGCGTTCCCGAACGGCCAAGTTCCGGCAACGGGGAATTCACTGGGAGGCTTGACCGATGTTGGTTTCGGGTTGAATCCAGTGGTGAATAATGTCCGGCCGTCTGCCTATGTGCAGCAGTGGATGGCAGGTGCTCAATACTCGCTTTCGAACAACGACCTGATCGACATCAGTTATGTTGGAAACCATGGCGTCCACGTATTGTCACAATACCTGGAGTGGGATGAGATTCCGGCGTCCGATCTCAGTCTTGGCAGCAAGTTGCTCGATCAGGTAGCCAATCCATTCTTCGGTCACATAACTTCGAGCGGCTGCGGCCTGGATCAACCGACAGTCGCCAGGGGCCAGTTGCTGCGCCGTTTCCCAGAATATTGCAGCGTGACAGAGGCGCCGCCTGCGGTAGGGGGCTCGACCTACAACGCACTCCAGGCGACTTACACGCACCGTTGGCATTCTGGGCTGGATCTGAACGTGTCCTACACTTACTCCAGATTCATGGACGACGTGCAGGGCGCCGCCGGATGGGCTTTCCCCGGCAGCGGAAGCTCAGTGCGGAACTCCTACGATCTGGCTGCGGAGCGCTCGGTGGACGTGACCGACACACCGCATAGCCTGGTGGTCAACTACAACTATGAACTTCCATTCGGCACCGGCAAGTTGATCGGAGGCGGATGGAGTCGCCCGGTGAATGCCATTCTTGGTGGATGGCAGTGGAGCGGGATTCTAACTGCAAAATCAGGATTGCCGCTGTCGATTAACGCGGCGACAAACAATACTGGCGGATTCGGATTCAATCAACGACCCGATCTTGTCCCAGGGGTCAATCCAGTTCCCCAGGACCAATCGATCACACATTGGATCAATCCAGCAGCATTTGCGCAGCCTGCGGCCTATACATTTGGCGATGCTCCGCGGTTCCTGTCGAATCTGAGGGCGCCGAGATTCTTCAACTACGACATGGGCATCGAAAAATGGTGGAGTCTGGGCGAGGCGAGAAGACTGCAGTTCCGCTTCGAAATGTTCAACGCGTTCAATCATCCGAACTTCTTCGAGCCGGATACCAACCTAGGCGACAGCAATTTCGGAACCATCACCTCGGCATATCCCGCAAGGAGCGTCCAGTTCGGCGGGAAATTTTACTGGTAACCCCCCCAACGTAGCTAGCCAGCCCAACCACTCAGTGATGCCAGGCGGATGAATCCGCCTGGCACGGCTGAAGAGACAGCATAATCGTGTTCCGATCCCGGGTATCCATGCAAATGAGAAATCTACTCCGCGGCATTGTCTCGCTCCAATTCCTGTTAATCTTGGGCATCCTGTTGCAAAGCCCGCTTGTGAATGCCGCAGTTGCCTCCGAGAACTACAATCCGGTCGCCGATGCTCGCGCGGTTGTACTCGCGGGCGCAGCGCGTTTCACGGTTCTCACTCCTCAGCTCATCCGACTGGAGTGGGCTAAGGACAGGAAGTTTGAAGATCATGCGTCTTTCGCATTCGTAAACCGTTCGCTTCCGGTTCCGCAATTCACGCGGCAGGTCGGACCCGGTAACCGCGTGATGCTGAAGACCAGTGCATTGACACTGACCTACAATCCCGGCGATACCGACGGAAAGTTCACGCCCGAAGACCTTACTGTTTCGTTCAGCCTCAACGGGAAAGAAGTCACGTGGAACCCGGGCACGCAAGACACGGGCAATCTGTTGGGGACCACACGTACGCTTGATACCGCACGGGGTGGAGTGCGGCTCGAGCCCGGCTTGATCTCCCGAGACGGCTGGACACTGGTGGACGACAGCGCACGTCCACTTTTCGATTCAGCTGATTTCAGCTTTAGCGAGGGTGAACAAAGTGTGTGGCCTTGGGTGATGCTGCGTCCCGCGGGCGAGCGGCAGGACTGGTATTTTTTTGGATACGGGCACGACTACAAAGGCGCCCTTCACGACTTCACGCGGGTCGCAGGTAAGATCCCGCTGCCACCACGGTTCGCGTTCGGCGCCTGGTGGTCGCGCTACTGGTCTTACAGCGATCAGGAATTCGAACAACTACTTGAGCAATTCCAGACGCATGATATTCCGCTAAGCGTGCTAGTAATGGATATCGACTGGCACCCGACCTTCAATGAAGTAGTTGGCAACAGCCAGATGGACGCGTCGGGTCACCGTCTGGGATGGACTGGTTATTCCTGGAACAAGCTATTGTTCCCCGATCCGGCAAGTTTTTTATCGAGTGTTCACGAACAAGGGCTCAAGACCACGCTGAATATTCATCCAGCGTCTGGCATTCAGCCATGGGAGGACAGCTATCCTGCAATGGCACGCTCGATGGGGATCAATCCCGCGAGCAAGCAATATGTGCCTTTCGATATCACAGACAAGAAATTTGCCGCGAATTATTTGAAGTATGTGATTCATCCTCTCGAACATCAGGGGATCGATTTTTTCTGGCTGGACTGGCAGCAGGAAGATGCCACGAAACTCGCCGGAGTGAATCCCACCTTTTGGTTGAACTATGTGTTTTTCACCGACAAGGAACGCGAGAACAAACGCGCACTCCTGTTTCACCGGTGGGGCGGTTTGGGCAACCATCGTTACCAGATCGGATTTTCGGGTGACACCATTTCCGTCTGGGACTCGCTGGCCTTTCAACCCTACTTCACGGCCACGGCAGCGAACGTCGGGTATACGTATTGGAGCCATGACATTGGCGGCCACCAGCCGGGTGCCATCGAACCCGAACTTTACCTGCGGTGGATCCAGTGGGGAATTTTCAGCCCAATTCTGCGGACTCACACCACGAAGAATCCGGAAGCAGAGAGGCGTATCTGGGCGTATCCCGAGCCCTATTCAGACCTGATGAGGCAATGTTTCGTACGTCGCGATACGATCGAGCCCTACATCTACACCGAAGCCAGAAAGACGCATGATACGGGTGTTGGATTTTTGCGGCCACTCTACTATGACTGGCCAGAGGCCAGCGAGGCGTACGAGGCCAAGAACGAATACATGTTCGGTGACAGCATCCTCGCCGATCCGATAACGCAACCGGTGGCAAAAGACTCCCAACTTGCCCAGACAACCGTGTGGCTTCCTCCGGGAGACTGGGTCGAGTGGGATACCGGGGCGCGTCTGCAAGGCCCCGCAACGTTGGTGCGCAGTTTCTCTCTCAGCCAGATTCCCGTATACGTGAAGGCGGGTAGCATCATCCCGATGCAAGGGTCGACGCATGTTCCTAAGACGTCGACAGAGCCGCTGATTGTGAGCGTGTTTCCCATGAACGATGGACAGGTCTCGACCTATCGTCTGTATGAAGACGCCGGGGATACGCCGGGATACGAGCACGGAGAGAGGGCATGGACCCCGATTCGCGCATCGTTAAACGGCGATGGGACCTTGCTGAATGTCAGTGTTGCACCGGTCGAAGGCCGCTACCCAGGAATGTCGTCCGACCGAGCTTATGAACTGAGACTTCCTGGGAGTTGGCCTCCTTCAACCGTGAGCATAAACGGTGAGCCTTTGCCTTTCGCAAGGCGAAAGGGCACAATCGGCTGGCGCTTTGAGGGCAATACGCTGACGACGATTGTGACGACTCCGCGCGTTTCCGTGAACCGCCCGCTGGAGATTTCGATACGCACTCAGCTGGAGATGGCTCGCAATCGATCGCTTCTCGATGGGTTCTCGGGCAAACTTGCGCGGTTACGCGAGACCTACGACATGCTGAATGCGAATTGGCCCGTCGCATGGTCTCCAGACGGACTGGTCGGTGCGATGCAAACCGGCGACCGCATCGGTTACTTTCCCAATACAGCGCTCGATGAAATCAGTGGGTTTCAAAAGAAACTCGCTGCTTTGCCGGAGTCGATCGAGGCGCTGCATGCAACCGAGTCTTCGCCAGCGTTTGCCACAACGTCAAGCGAATCCGCGTCCGATCATCGGCAGGAGAAGCTAGTACACTACAACTCGGTGATTAACACGGCGCTCGCGCACATTGCGGGCATCAGTGAAACGCAGCCGCGGGCGAGCACGGAAGTGAGGACGGCGGCAGAGCCGTAGGCGGAGTGCAGAATCTCGTTCGCAAACGCGGTATCCTGCTCGCGCTGGCGGCTCTTCCTGTCTTTGGCCAACTTGTAACTCGCGCCCCGCAGTTCCAACTCACGCCGCTGCATGGTGTGGATTTCGTACTGCATAATTCTCCAACCCCGCGTAAGTATTTGATTGAGACCATGCCTGGCGGCGTGGCCCTGCTCGACTACAACAACGATGGTCTGCTCGATATTTTTCTAGTAAATGCGGGCCACATTCCGAATCCACTACGCAGTCCGGCTCACTTCGAGCGCGACAACCCTGCATACTGGAACCGTCTCTACCGACAAAATAAAGACGGCAGCTTCACCGACGTTACCGTGCAAGCCGGCCTGCAGCATGCGGGGGATACAAACTACGGAATGGGAGTTGCCGTCGGCGACTATGATAACGATGGTTTTCCTGACATCTACGTCACCAACTTCGGGAAGAATATCCTCTACCACAATAACGGCGACGGCAGCTTTTCCGATGTTACGGCGAAGGCGGGAGTAGCTGCGAGCGGATGGTCGGTATCGGCAGGATTTTTTGACTACGACAACGATGGAAAGCTGGACCTGCTCGTGACCCGCTATCTCGACTGGACTCCGGAAACGAGCAAGACGTGCGGCCGGGTCGATGAGCCGATGTATTGCCCTCCGGGTGAATTCGGCTCCACAACGAACATTCTTTATCACAACCATGGAGACGGCACTTTTCAGGATGTAAGTGTGGCTTCCGGGATCGCTGCGAAGAAAGGGCGTGGATTGGGCGTCGCATTTGCCGACTATGACGGCGATGGCTTCACCGATATCTTTGTCACGAACGACGCGCTGGAGCAGTTTCTTTTTCACAACAATGGAAACGGCACATTCAGTGAAGTTGCTCTCGACTCGGGCGCGGCCCTGAACAATGCCGGGAAAATGCCCTCGGGAATGGGGGTGGTCTTTCAGGACTACGATAACGACGGACTCCCTGACCTGCTGATCACTCAATTACCACACGAGCCGTACGTCTTGTTTCACAATGACGGGAACAAATCATTTAGCGCACAGGAATTGGAGACGGGATTCGGCGCTCTCTCTGAAACCTCGTCGGGTTGGGGAGTTGGTCTCGAGGATTTTGACAACGACGGCTGGAAAGATGCATTCATTGTGCAGGGCCATGTTTTCGATAATGTGCACGCCTACGACAACTCTCTTCGGTATCGCGATCTTCCTTTGCTGGCAGTGAACAACCGCGGCCATTTTGAAAGAGGGAATGTTGGGCCAAGTCAGCCAGTAGCCGGACGGGGCGCCGCGTTTGGGGATTTAAATAATGACGGCTGGATCGACGCAGTGACGACTTCACTCGGTGACGAACCACAATACTATTTGAATCGGGGCGGAAAATCGCACTGGCTGAGCATTACCCTCCGCGGGACGAGCAGCAACCGCGACGGATATGGGGCCCGGGTTCAGGTCAACGGTCAAGTGAGGTTCGCGAGCGCCTCGGGAAGTTACCTTTCCTCGAGCGACAAACGACTGCATTTCGGCTTGGGGGATAATCGCAAAGCAGAGATTGAAATCCGCTGGCCGTCGGGAATTCGTCAAACCCTGCGGGATGTTCCGGGAGATCAGTTTCTTACCATTAAGGAGCCTGAGAGGAAATGATCGCGGCAATCCTATTCCTGCATTTGTGGCTGGAACCGCAGGCCCCCGGGCCTCAAGCGGCAGATCAAGTCAAGGCATTGCTACAGTCGGGCATCGACGCAGAAAATCGCAATGACCTTGAGCGTGCCTTGGTCGAATTCCATAAAGCTGCGCAATTGGATCCGTCTTCGTCGGAAGTTTTTCTCCGCACCGGCGACGCCTACATGAAGAAACATGATGCTGCTGAGGCTATTGCACCGTTGAAGCGTGCCGCCGAGCTGAGTCCTGACTCGCTTCCCACGCAACAGTTGTTGGGTTACGCGCTGTTGGCGGAGGGCTATGCCGCTGAGGCAATTCCTCATCTCGAGATTGCTCGTGATGCGGGTGCGTTGGGAATCGCACAACTGGAGAATGACGAGCCTGGCAAGGCGGTGGTTAATCTGCAGTCCGCGTTGGAAAACGACCCCGACAATCCTGACCTGCTTTTTTATCTGAGCCGTGCCGAAACCTCTGCGGGTGCCCAATCGACCGAAAAGCTGCTTTCTGCATTTCCAAATTCTGCACGAGCGCACCAGAGTCGCGGGCAGGGCTACTACCAGATGAAGATGGTTCCCGAGGCGGTGAAAGAGTACGAGCAAGCAATCGGAATGCGGCCGGATTTGCCGGGTCTGCATCTCGAGCTCGGGGAAATCTATGCGGGACGCGCCGAGTGGCCGCAGGCAGAAGAGCAGTTTCGCGCCGAGGCGAAGTTGCAACCGGGCAGCGCGGAGACTGCATTTCGACTGGGTGACGCGCTCATGCAGGAAGGAAAAATGAAAGAGGCAGCAGCCGAACTGCGGCGCTCCGATTCACTTCGTCCCAATATGCCGGAAACACTCTATGCGATGGGACACGCGTTGGCGGCCAGCGATGCGAGCGCAGCCGAGCAGGCTCTTACCAGCGTGCTTAAGATCGAGCAAAATACTCCACTCGCCGCACAGGCGGACCTTCTTCTCGCCTCAATCCATAGAAAGCAAGGCAAGTCTGCCCTGGCCAGCCGAGAGATGGAGGACTATCGCCGAATCCAGGCGTTGAGGGGACAGTAAATCGCCCCCTTCAGAACTCATGTATTCAGATCCAGATGAAGCAGCTGGCAATCAGGGTGGCAAGGACCCTTGGTTGTAATCATGGCGTTCAGGCTCCCGCCCGGATGGCCTATCTTCGCGTCATCCGAACAGAAGGTCGGCATCTCTACCACGCGCAGCATGGTTGCACAACGCTAACGTGATGTTTCAGAAAAGGAAATATCTTTGGGCCAACGGGAGAACGCTCAAGGGTTCGCACGTGATTGCGGTGCCATCCACGCGGACCTCGTAGGTCTCAGGATCCACCTCGATTTTTGGCATGGCGCTGTTGTGAATCATGTCTTTCTTGCCGATATCCCGGCAGTTCCGCACGGGCACGATCATACTTTTGAGGTTCAATTTTTCCGCGACACCGCGATCAACAGCAACCTGGGATACAAAGGTCATGCTCGTCACGGCGGGCAACGCGCCAAAACTCCCGAACATTGGCCGGTAAATTACTGGCTGCGGTGTTGGAATGGAGGCGTTCGGATCTCCCATCGCGCTCCACGCAATGAAGCCACCCTTGATTATCATTTCCGGCTTGGCGCCAAAAAAGGCAGGCTTCCACAAGACTAAGTCGGCGAGTTTTCCTGGCTCAATCGAGCCTACTTCGCGGGCGATGCCATGCGTGATCGCAGGATTGATGGTGTATTTCGCGACATAGCGTTTCGCGCGAAAATTATCGTTCCGAGTGGAATCCTCAGAAAGAGGACCACGCTGGACTTTCATCTTGTGTGCGGTTTGCCAGGTTCGAGTCACGACTTCGCCGACGCGTCCCATGGCCTGCGAATCGCTCGATAACATACTCAGCACACCCATGTCGTGAAGAATGTCCTCGGCTGCGATTGTCTCGGGGCGGATGCGACTCTCGGCGAATGCCACGTCTTCCGGAACCTGCGAGTTCAGGTGATGGCAGACCATCAGCATATCCAGGTGCTCGGCGATGGTGTTCGTCGTGTAGGGTCGTGTGGGATTCGTAGAAGAGGGAAGAATGTTCGGGAAGGAAGCGATTCGAATGATATCCGGCGCATGTCCGCCCCCAGCTCCCTCCGTATGGTAGGTATGAATGGTTCGGCCGTGAATGGCTGCGACCGTGTCCTCAAGAAATCCTGCTTCGTTGATGGTGTCGGTATGGATGGCAACTTGAACGTCATAGGAATCTGCAACTCTGAGACACGCGTCGATTGCTGCTGGAGTGCTGCCCCAGTCTTCATGGAGTTTCAATCCGCAGGCGCCAGCCTCAACTTGTTCGGATAAGGGTGGTTCCGTGGCCGCATTGCCTTTTCCGAGAAAACCGAAGTTCATGGGCCACGCATCCGCGGCTTGAAGCATGCGCGCGAGGTTCCACGCGCCAGGGCTGCAAGTCGTTGCGGCCGTGCCCGTAGCCGGCCCAGTTCCTCCGCCGATCATGGTCGTAATGCCATTCGACAAAGCTTCATACACTTGCTGTGGAGAAATGAAGTGAATGTGGCTATCGATTCCACCGGCCGTCAGAATGAGATTTTCGCCCGCGATCACCTCTGTGGCAGCGCCCACGATCAGGTCTGGATCGACGCCATCCATAATGTCGGGATTCCCAGCTTTCCCAAGCTTTACGATTCGACCGTTCTTGATGCCAACATCCGCTTTCACGATGCCCCAATGATCGAGAATGACGGCATTCGTAATCACGAGATCAAGCGCTCCGTTTTCTGCCTCTCGCAAAACGGAGCTACTTTGGGCCATTCCGTCGCGGATGACTTTTCCCCCGCCGAATGTGATTTCGTCGCCGTAGCGAGCGAAATCCTGTTCGATCTCAATGAACAGTTCGGTGTCGGCGAGGCGGATTCGGTCTCCTTTGGTCGGGCCGTAGAGATCGGCGTACGTGCTGCGGGGAATTTCGAGGCTCATTGTTTCTTTCCTTGTTCGAACAGGAAGCCGGCTTTGCGAGCGTTCTCGAGGGCGGTCTCTCGAGCGCCGGAAGCGTCGAGGCTGCCGGCAACCAGGCCACTGAAACCGTGGACGATACGGTGGCCGGCAAATTCAACCAGCGATACTTCCTTTGCTTCTCCTGGTTCGAAGCGCACCGCTGTGCCGGCTGCAATGTTAAGGCGCATCCCGTATGCGGCCGGTCGATCGAATTGTAAGAACCGGTTCGTTTCAAAGAAGTGAAAATGGCTTCCTACCTGGATGGGGCGGTCGCCGGTGTTCTTCACCAGCAGCCTCTTGGTGGGCCGTCCCGCATTCGCGGTGATTGAATTTGATGATTCGTCGAGCCGGTATTCTCCAGGTTTCATCGGTTCTTCCTTGTGCAAACTCGGTGTCAACAGAAAGGTTCAGCGGATCGGATCATGGACGGTGACAAGTTTTGTGCCGTCGGGAAAGGTGGCCTCGACCTGAACTTCATGGATCATCTCGGGCACGCCTTCCATCACCTGGTCGCGGGTAAGAATTCCCGCACCAAAGCTCATGATCTGGGCCACAGTCTTCCCGTCGCGTGCGGCCTCCATAATTTCTGCGGACAAAATGGCCATCGCTTCCACGTAGTTGAGTTTTAAGCCACGAGCCTGGCGTCGACGGGCAACGTCTGCGGCTACGACGATCATCAGTTTTTCCTGTTCGCGAGGAGTTAAGTGCATAGGGATTCGTATTCTAACTTTGCTTTCGAGACACGAATCTCACGTGTCTCTCAATGCATCTTCCGGGGTCGCACGGCGTGGTGGCCATACAAGGCAAATTTTCCCGCGTCCCAAAGGCCGTGCAATCCGGCAATCACATCGCGTCCTTGTTTTGCGAGACACCGGATGATGAGGCCATGCGCCTTGAGGGTGCTGAAACCCCAAAGAGTTTCATCCAAGGCCTGCAAATCAGAGATTGTCGCTCGCAACTGCCGCTCCAGATCCAACCAGATCTGGGGATCAGCGCCTACCTTGCAGATATAGAAGGTACCGGAATATCGATATCGGCCCATGCGGCCGGGAACGGCCAGTGGCTTTTTTCCAGGTTCCAGCCTGATCCGGTCAATGCTGATGAGTTCATCGTAAGCCAGTATTTGGCTGTGCATCTCGACCCGTTCGAAGGCGAATACTTCATCGCTGGCTTCGCGGCCGGGCGCGAGGATTTCCCACCAAAAGAGTCCGGCGTTGTCGGATAGCCGCACATCAGTGCGCTGATAGAAGTTCGCTCCAGCGAAGGGAATGATCGCATCGGGAACATATTCGAGAACGGCGCTTTCCGCGACTGTGAATTCGTTGTGTTGCCGGGTGGGAGCATTATGCAGCCCGCAACGATAAACGCGTGTCGCACCGGTTGTGGTCAGCTGGGCCTGCGCCCCCTTTCCTACATGCACTTTGAGAGTGAGGTCGTCTCCCCCAAACAAGCCGCCCGAAACATTGAGCAGGTGAGCCAGCGCGGCGTTTTTCTCCGGGTGAAAGGCGCGGAGAACACGAAGTGGCGGCTCCTGGTGACTGAAGGTGAGTGTAGTTTCTCCGAGGGCATTGTCGCGGGCGAAAGCAAGCTGCAGCGACGCGCGCATCCGGTGAGGGCCGGGTTCAATTGTCTCGCCTATTTCGCCTTCCGGTGGTGTGCAGAGCAAGAGCATTTGCGTTGTCAGCTGATGAACAGCCGTGTGAGGAGTTCCGGATGTTCCATGCTTCCCCAGTCCAACATCGGAAGAAAGCCGCTGACATCGTCTGTTGTGGCCTCTGAACTGGATTGGGCGGCTTCGACCATGCTGGGCTTTAAATTCCACAGAATTTGTTGTGCCCTGGTTTGACCGAGAGGCATGAGTCGTTGGCAGGCAGAGATCAGGCCTCCGAGGGATTGGTGAAGATAGGCACGCGCGGCACCGTCCTCATCGAGATTCAATGCCCCGCATACCAACCCGAAAGCGCAGGCATGATGAACGGGTAAATCATCTTGAAACGACGCGGTGCGTGTGAGACGGCGTAGATCGCACACGGCTAGGGCGGATCGGAGAAAATTAGTTCCCAGCAAAGTGCTTGCCTTACGGCTCTCCCGCGCCGGCTTCATGGCGCTGAAACGGTCGTTGATTGCAATCCACTCGCGTACGGGAAATTCTGTCGACTGTGCAATCCGAAATGCCGTGCGGCAGAAAACGGCTTCAACTACCCCGGATTCTTCCAGCCAAGCTCGGAGGAATTTTTCTAAGTCGCCGACATCGAGCAATTCCGCGGCAATGAGCGTTTCCACTCCAAACGAGTGCGCAAAAGCTCCGATCGGTAACGCACTATCGGCCAAGTGAAGCAACCACAATTCGGTAACGGCTCCGTCGCTGGCCCGACTGTCACCAGCTTTTTTCATGAACCAATCTCCTCGCGATGGGTGTGGCTATGCGGATGGTCGTGGTCATGACTGTGGCCGTGCTCGCCGGGAGTTCGGGCAAAAACGGAATGAGCATCAATCAAGGGTCGACGCGTGCTCTGCGGTTGATCGATTGCCTGCTTGATCCAGGTCAGGAGAGCGTCGAGTCCAACTTCCTGCCGAAGGTTGGTAAAGAGAAAAGGACGCGTGCCTCTCATCTTGCGGGAATCACGCTCCATCACCTCCAGAGAGGCGCCGACATACGGAGCAAGGTCGATTTTGTTGATCACCAGCAGATCAGAGCGCATAATGCCCGGACCACCCTTGCGGGGAATCTTGTCGCCCTCCGCTACATCGATAACGTAGATCCAGACATCAACCAGTTCCGGGCTGAAGGCGGCCCCTAAGTTGTCGCCGCCACTCTCCACAAAAACCAGTTGCAGGCCGGGGATGGAAGTCTCGAGTTCAGCAATGGCTTGCAGGTTCATCGAGGCATCCTCACGGATGGCGGAATGTGGGCAGGCACCGGTCTCCACACCACGGATACGTTCCGCGGGAAGAGTGCCCTGGCGCAACAGATATTCGGCGTCTTCCTTGGTATAGATGTCATTAGTCACGACGGCGAGATTGTATTCGTGCAGTAACGCCTTGCTCACTCTGTCAACCAACATGGTCTTTCCGGATCCGACAGGTCCGGCTACGCCGATGCGGAAGGCTCTCGTGGAATGATCCTCTGGCAAAGTTCGTCCTCCTAAACACTCAGATGTGCGCGCACGATCTCGTCGGTCAATTCCGCCATTTTCCCGGATGCAACTTGCCGCCCGTTCGACAGGATGCAGAACTCATTTGCGACCCGGCGCGCAAAAGGCAGCTTCTGTTCCACCAACAGCACACCCAATCCCTGTTCTTGATTGAGCCTCAAAATAATATCTCCGATTTCGTGAACAATGTTGGGCTGTATGCCCTCAGTCGGTTCATCGAGGATAAGCAGCTTGGGTTCGAGCACGAGCGCTCGGCCGATGGCGAGTTGTTGTTGCTGGCCTCCGGAGAGGTCGCCGCCACGCCTCTTCAACATGGTTTTGAGCACTGGGAAGAGGTCGAAGATTCGCTGCGGGATCGTGCGTATCCCGTTCTTGCGGATGCCGAGCCCAATCTTCAAATTCTCTTCCACGGTTAAATGAGGAAAGATCTCACGGCCTTGTGGGACATATCCAATACCGATCCTTGCGCGCTCTTCCGCCGGAGACGAGGCCAGATCCCGGCCATCGAAGGTTATACTGCCGGAATCGATCTTCAGCAAGCCCATGATGCACTTGAGCAACGTGGTTTTTCCCATGCCGTTGCGGCCCATCAAGCAGATCAGTGAGCCTTCCGGGACGGAAAGATCCACATCCCAAATTGTGTGGCTGCCCCCATAAAATTGATTGAGTCCTTTGACGCCCAGCACGCTCATTCTCCGAGATAAACCTCAACTACACGGGGATCTTTCTGTACTACGGTCATTTCACCTTCCGCGAGCACGCGTCCTTCATGTAGTACCGTCACTTGCTTGGCGATCGAGCGAACGAAATCCATATCATGCTCAACCACGACGACGGAATGGCTGCCTTCCAGCGTGCGAAGAAGGACGGCCGTGCGTTCAATCTCTTGCGGGGTCATTCCGGCAACGGGTTCATCCACTAGAAGGAGTTCTGGATCCTGCATGAGGAACATCCCAATTTCGAGCCATTGCTTCTGCCCATGAGATAGAACTGCGGCCGGCATCTCCCGTTGTTTGGCAAGGCCGATGATCCCAAGAACCTCATCAATCCTCTCCAATTGTTGTGGAGTAGCACGGGCCAACAGCATGTCGAGGAATGACTTGGTGCCAGCTAACGCGAGTTCCAGATTCTCGAAGACCGTCAAAGCCTCGAACACGGTTGGCTTCTGGAACTTGCGGCCAATGCCGGCTTGCGCAATTTCCGGTTCTGACAGCGATAGCAAGTTCAACTTGTCACCGAACCAGACCGTTCCTGAATCGGGGCGAGTTTTGCCTGTGATGACGTCCATCATTGTCGTTTTCCCCGCGCCGTTTGGGCCAATGATGCAGCGCAGTTCTCCGGGCTCTACGTACAGCGTGAGTTGGTTGAGAGCTTTGAATCCATCAAAGCTCACCGTGACGTCCTCCATATAGAGTCTTTTGCCGCGAACACTCATTCTCTGGATGACTCCGGAGCCTCGGTAGAGATCATGAAGGGCTCGATTTTCTTTTGCTGGTCGGTAGCCCGTTTTTTGGCTATTAGCGGCACCAGGCCCGCGATCCCCCGTGGCAGAAAGAGAGTAACCAGCACAAACAGGGCACCCAGAGCATAGTTCCAGACTTCGGGCAGCGCGCTGGTAAAGTAAGTTTTCGCGTAGTTGACCAATAGAGCTCCGGCGACCGCACCATAAAGAGTGCCGCGACCGCCGACTGCGACCCAGATGACCACTTCGATGGAGTTGATGGGAGAGAACTCGCTGGGATTGATGATTCCGATCTGCGGCACGTAAAGCGCTCCGGCGATGCCAGCAAGGATCGCGGAGAAAACGAAGATCCACAGCTTGAACCGTTCCACGCGATACCCGAGAAAACGTGTTCTGGTCTCGGCATCGCGGATGGCTCGCATCACCCGTCCAGCGCGCGAGCAGACTATGGCACGGCAGGCGACATAGCTCACGCCGAGCAGGATCGCGGTAATCCCAAACAGGAATATGCGGGTGCGGTCGTAATCAAGGCTGAAGCCCATGATGTCTTTGAAGTCGGTAAATCCGTTGTTGCCCCCGAACCCCATGTCATTGCGGAAGAACGCAAGCATCAGTGCATAAGTTAGCGCCTGAGTGATGATTGAGAAATAGACTCCGGTGACGCGCGACCGGAATGCGAGCCATCCAAAGACTAGAGCGAGAGATCCGGGCGCGACGACGACCATCAGCAACGCAAACCAGAAATGATTGAAGCCATGCCAGAACCACGGCAAAGTTTTCCAGTTAAGGAAGACCATGAAATCGGGCAACACAGGATCTCCGTACACTCCGCGTGGCCCGATCTCGCGCATCAGATACATGCCGATTGCATATCCTCCAAGAGAGAAGAATGCCGCTTGTCCGAGGCTGAGTATGCCGCAGAAGCCCCAGATCAGATCTACCGAGAGAGCCAAGATCGCGTAGCACAGATATTTTCCGATAAGCGTCAGACCATATCTGGAAACATGCAGAGCCGAGGATTCGGGGGCCAGCAGATTCAGAGCTAAGACTACAACTACGAGCACCAGCAGACTGCCCAGGAACCACGTACTTGCCGGGTCCTTCACTCCGCCGCGTAAGAAGAGCAATGATCGAGATCGCATTGCTATGCACTCTCCGCTGCCCGGCCAGTAGCGGGAAACAGTCCTCTAGGACGCGCCTGGATAAACAGGATTAAAGCTACGAGGACGAGTATCTTTGCCATCACCGCTCCGGCATAGGGCTGCAAAAGTTGGTCGACGATGCCCATCAGCAAGCCGGCCACCATGGCGCCCCAAAGGCTGCCAACGCCTCCAAACACAACAACGAGGAACGAATCGATAATGTAGGACTGCCCGAGGTTCGCATTAACGTTGGTCACCTGACTAAGAGCTACGCCCGCGATCCCGGCAATGCCGGAACCCAGCCCGAAAGTGATGGCATCGACCCACTGGCTGCGAATGCCCATTGCTTTTGCCATGGCGCGGTTCTGCGCGACAGCCCTGATCTGCAGTCCGGTGCGCGTCTTCTTGAGCACAACCCATAATGCAGCGAACACGAGGACTGTGAAGATCACGATGTAAAGCCGGTTGTAGGTGATTGCGAGCGCATCGTTCAACTGCAGCGTGCCGCTCATCCACGCGGGCGTCTCGACAGACCGATTGAGGGCAGTAAATACGGTTCGAACCGACTGCTGAAGAATCAGGCTCACTCCAAATGTCGCGAGCAGCGTTTCGAGCGGGCGTCCGTAGAGGAAGCGGATGATGGTGCGTTCGATAAGAATGCCCATCAATCCGGAGACGAAGAATGCAACGGGAATCGCCACAAGGATCGATGACCC
>Ga0070741_10011040_pt1 | contig 16813 bp, 14 predicted proteins | sample Coa_R1_4_FD_66440 | JGI IMG/M metagenome (GOLD analysis project Ga0070741, IMG submission 66440) | Surface soil microbial communities from Centralia Pennsylvania, which are recovering from an underground coalmine fire - Coalmine... | ecosystem: Environmental > Terrestrial > Soil > Unclassified ...
TCCAGGCGAATATCCGTCCTCAATGTGCTGCTACTATAGGAACTCGCCAACGGTTTGTAAATAGCGGCAAGATGGGACAAATAGTCGAATCAAATAAACCCATCGGCGGCAGCGCGCAGCCCTTATCGGCGTTCCTGTATACTGGCGACGCTTTGATTCAGCATCCCGTCGTCTACCGAGTCATCCCGCCTGAAGGCGCGCGGCAACGGCTCAGCGTGGCTTTCCGTCTTATCCTGGCGATCCCTCACATCCTGTTGGTGGGCGGTCCGGGCATCAGCCTTGGCCAGGCGGCGCGTACCGGCGTCTTAGGCGCCGTCGCCGATATTTGCGCCTTCATCAACTGGTTCGCCATCGTCTTCACGGGTCGCGCTATTCAGGGGCTGATGGACTTGCAGATCTTTTACCTGAAATGGCGGGCCCGCGCACTGGCCTACGAGGCCCTGTTGCGAGACGAATACCCGCCCTTCGGCGACGGGGACTACCCCGTGACCACCGAGTTCCTGGCGGTTCGCGAGGGGCGGAATCGCTGGACGGTGGGCTTTCGCCTCATCCTGATCATCCCCCAGGTCTTGGTTTTGTTAGTCCTACTCGTCGCCTGGTTCCTCACGGCCGTCGTCGGCTGGTTCGCAATCCTCTTCATCGGCCACTATCCGGAGGGCCTCTGGCGTTTCGGTGAGGGCGTCATGCGCTGGACCCTGCGCCTGGAGGCCTACATGCTCCTCCTGCATGACCAGTACCCGCCGTTCAGTCTGCAAGAGGAAACGCCGCAGCCAGCCCCCGCGCCGGTCTAGAGCCGGCACCTCGGGAGACAGCGAAATGCCCGCCATAACGGCGGGCATTGGATTTTTGCCAGGGAAGGACACTAGGCCGGGCCGCGCTCCTCGTTGAGGGCGAGGACCTGCCGACCTTCGTAGGTGCCGCAGACCGGGCAGGCGTGGTGCGGCAGCCGCGGGCTGCGGCACTGCGGACAAGGCACCAGTACCGGTACCTGGGCCGAGAGGTGCTGGCGCCGCCGCCGCAGGCGGGCCTTGGACGTCTTCTTCTTGGGAAGTGGGGGCATTCTCTGGCTAGCTCCTTTCCTCCCGCCGCAAGCGCGACTGGAGTCCGGACAGGGCGTCCCACCTGGTATCCGCCTCAGCCTGGCACTCGCATTCTCCCTTATTCCAGTTTTGTCCGCAAACCGGACAGAGGCCGTGGCAATCCGGCTGGCAGAGCAGCTTCAGGGGATCGGCCAGGAGCTTGTACTGGCGCAGCACCTCGTCAAGGTTGATATCGAAGCTGGCGTCGATCAGCAACGACTCGTCCTCATCTTCTGACACTGGCAGCGGCGCGCCGGTCGCGGCGTCGGCTGTCGGCAAGTACTCGTCCTCGAAGCTCAAGCGGAGCGGGTAATCGATCTCCTCCAGGCAGCGACTGCAGTGACCGTGGCCAGTCGCCGCGGCCGCGATCTGCATGAGCAGACCGCGGGCACTGCGCAGGAAATCGACACATCCCATGAGGTCACGCACATCCTCGTCGCCCAGCCTCAGCCGGGGCACCTGCAGCTCCATCCGGGTGCGCGTGCCCACAGGTTCCTGGAGCATTTGTTGGACGTTGATACGCATCTCTGAACGCTTCGGTCGAGAATTTTTAGCGCTGAGCTGGTTCGAAAAAGCGCGGTTGCAACCGGCCTATGTCAAGTCTATAATCCGCAGGTCAGCCTGTCCAACCCTTAGCGAAAAAGAGCCTCGGCTGCCCCATTCGTAAGCAACATGTCGATCGCTTCCGACCTTTTTGCCCTCCAGGAAATCGATCTCGCGATCGATCAGCGGGAGCGCCGCCTGGCCGAGATCGAAGAGGATCTGCAGGAGCCAGAGGCGTTAATCACGGCCCGCCAGGCTCTGGAAGACGTGCGCCAGCAGCAGTCCCAGCTGCAGGCTCAGCAACGCGACCTTGACCTGCAGACCAGCGAGGTCAGGGACAAGGCGTCTCAGTTGGAGAGCAAGCTCTACAGCGGCACTGTCCACTCTCCCAAGGAGCTGCAGGACCTGCAGGAAGACATGATGTCCGTGCGACGGCAGGCCTCCGCTCGCGAGGACGCACTTCTGGCGATCATGGTGGAGACCGAGGATATGGCGGCAGCCCTGGCGCAGGCAGAGGAGGCCCTGCGCGCCGAAGAGCGGATCTGGGACGAAGCTCGGAGCCATCTCGTCGAAGAGAAATCGCGCATCGAGAGCGAGCTGGCCGACCTGCGGACCAGGCGCCAGGGCAGCTCTTCCGACGTGGACCAACCGGCGCTCCAGCTCTACGCCAGGCTGCGCGACCGGCGGCAGGGTATCGCCGTCGCCCGCGTCGAGCGGGGCATGTGCCAGGGCTGCCGCATCAGCCTACCGATGTCGACGCTACAGAAGGCGCGTTCCGCCAACAACCTGGTGCAGTGTGTCAGCTGCGAGCGCATTCTCTACATGAGCTAGCGTGCAAGCAGTCGGGTACTTTCGCGAGGCGGCCGGCAGCTCCCTGCCCGAGGAGAGCCGGCGCTTCCTGGAGTTCTGCAAGGCCAGCGGCTTCGAGGCGGCCGCCACCTTCATCGACACCAAAGGCAACGGTGAGGCCGCCGGCTATCGCCAGCTGCTGGAGTTCGTACGACAACAGCCGCAGCATGGCTTCATCCTGGTAGCCGTCTCGTCGTTCGAGCGCCTGGGCGAGGGCGCGACGGAATCCGCACGGCGCTACTTCCAACTAGCCAGCCTCGGCGCCAACGTCGTCTCGATTGAGGACGGCGAGGACCTGGGCCAACAGGTAGTGGGCCAGTGGGCGGCCAGCCGCAACAAAGACGGCCTCAGCCAACGGGTGCGGGCAGCCATGCGCCGGAAAGCCGTCAAGGGCGAGGTGCTGGGGCGCCCGCCTTACGGGTACAAGGTGGGGCCGCATCGCAGGCTAACCATCATGCCGCAAGAAGGGACGGTGGTCCGCTTTATCTTCCGTCTCTATCTTAAAGAAGGCCTCGGCATCAGGCGCATCGCCCGGCGCCTGAACGATGAGGGCATCGTCACGCGGCGCGGCGGCCAGTGGAGCATGGTTACCGTGCGTGACATCCTGCGCAACCGCGCCTACGTGGGCACCTACCAGCGCTTCGGTGTCAGGGTGCCGGCCAGTCACTCGCCATTGATCTCCGGCGAGGACTTCCAGCGGGTGCAAGAGCGCCTGGACCAGCGCCGTCCCGCCAACCTGCAGCGAGACGCCGTGCCGTTTGTGCTCTCCAGCCTGCTCTACTGCGGCAAGTGCGGTAATCGCATGGTCGGCATCTCGCGGCGCCAGAGCTGGCTACGCAAGACGGACGGCGTGCGCCAGACCGCCCTCTATCGCTACTACCAGTGCGAGTCGCGCAGCAGCCAGAAGCCGTGCGCGGACCAGACCCGACGCGCAGAGCAACTGGAAGACCAGGTGTTAGACATGTTGCTGAACCGCTCGGCCAATGCGGCGGCGACAGACACGCAGGACCTGGATGCCGCCCTGGCTCAGGCAGAAGCACAGGTGCAGCGCCTGCGTGACAAGCTGCGCCGGCTGGACCGGCGCCTGGAACAAAACCTGGAGCTGGCCAGCAACGGCCGCGTCAGCGGCGAGCGCTTCAAGGCAACCGCTCTTTCGCTGGCCGCGGAGCAGATAACGGCAGAACAAAGCCTGGCGGAAACGCTGCGTCTGGCGCAGCAGCAGGTCTCTGAGGCGGAGAAGCGGCGCCAGCGCGAAAGCGCGCTGCGAAGGGCGCAACAGGAATGGGACCGCCTGGGGCCGTTGGAGCGCCAGGAGACGCTACGCGACCTCATCGATAAGGTGACGGTCTCCGGCAAGCAAGTCAGGATCTCGGCCAAGCGCTAAATGCGCGACCGAACCTGGACCGTCTACGCGGACGGCGCATCGCGCGGCAATCCCGGACGGGCGGCTATCGGCTCCGCTGTCTACGACGAGAGCGGCCGCCTGGTGGAGGAAATCTCCCAGGCCATCGGCTTCGCCACTAACAACGTGGCGGAGTATCGCTCGGCTATCGCGGGGCTGGAGGCCGCCAGGCGCCGTGGCGCGGGGGCAGTCGAGCTGCGGATGGACTCTGAGCTGGTGGTTCGCCAGTTGCAGGGCCGCTATCGCGTGCGCCACCCTAACCTGCGACCGCTGTGGACTCAGTTGACCTCGTTGGCCGGCGCCTTTCCCTCGTTTCGAGTCAGGCACGTGCCGCGAGAAATGAACAAGGTAGCGGACGCGCTGGCCAACCGGGCTCTGGACGGGGCTAACCGCCAGCCGCGCCGCTAAGCACGGCCTCTGGCGGTTCGGCGGCGATGACGTCCTCAGCCGGGCCGGGCAGGCGGATGTGATAGCCCTGGCCGCAATCGATGTTATAAGTGCGCAACAGCCGGTACGTCTCCTCGTCCTCCACCGACTCCGCAACGGCCTGCTTGCCGAGACCGTGGGCGATATCGATGAATGCCTGGACGAGCCGCTGATCAACGGGGCTATCGGCGAGGCCGCGAATGAAGCTGCCATCGATTTTCAGGTAGTCGATCGGCAGGTGCTTCAAGTAATAGAAGGACGAGAAGCCCATCCCGAAGTCGTCCAGGGCGAAGTGGCAGCCGAAGCGCTTGATACTACGCATGAAACGCAGCGCCTGCTTGATATCGGCGATGACGGCCGTCTCTGTGATCTCGAAACCCAGAGTGGAGGGGTCGAATGTGCCGGAGGAAAGTTCGTCCCGTAGCAGCTTTAGTAGCTCGCGATCTGAAAGTGCCGCCGGCGACAGGTTGACGTCCAACGATACCTTTTGGCCGCCCGCTGCATAGCGCTGGAGCAGTTCGATGGTGTGTTTGATGACCCAGCGATCAATGTCACTCATCATGCCGAATCGTTCGGCGACCGGCAGGAACTCACCCGGCAGCAGGATATTGCCGTCGTGGTCGCGCATGCGCAGTAACACCTCGAAGCGTTTGCTGCCGTCGTGCACGTTGACTATCGGCTGGCAGTAGAGGACGAAGCGCTCCTCGTCGAAGGCCATACGGATGTCTGCCTCACGCGGAAAGTGGGGGAGCGGACTGGCAGGCTCTTCGGAGCTAACGCTGTAGATCTTTAGCCGGTCACGGCCGCCCTGCTTCGCCTCGTACATGGCCATGTCAGCGCAGACCATGAGATCTTTGCTGGTGCGCGCGTGCTCCGGGAAGACGGCCAGGCCGATGCTCATACTAAGGCTGCCCTTCGGGCCGGAGCCGACGGTGAGGTTACGGACGCCGCCGAGGATCCGGCTAGCGATCTGCTGGGCGACCCTCTGGTCCGTATCGCGGAGCAGGATGGCGAACTCGTCGCCACCGATCCTGCCGACGACATCCTTTCGGCGTACCTTATCGTGCAGCGTCAACCCGACGGCCCTGAGGACTTCATCGCCGGCCTTATGGCCGGAGCGATCGTTAATGTGTTTGAAGTGGTCGATATCCATGAACAGGACCGCGGCGCTAGACTTGGTTGCCGCAGCCTCCTCCAGGTAAGCGTCCAGGTTGTCCTGGAAAGTCTTACGATTCGGGAGATCGGTCAGACTATCGTGGCTGGCCAGGTAGCTGAGCCGGTCACTGAGGACACGCTGCTCCGTCATGTCACGTGCAATGATGGAAACCAGCCGGTTGTTGTCCACACTACTGGTATGGCTGAACACCAGTATCGAGACAAGGACCTCATTGCCGGCGGCATCCCGGAAATTGCTAGTGCCGCTCCAGCTACCTTCCTTCTCCACGGCCGCCATGATCTGGCGCTGCATCTTGCGCCTTTTCAGATCAGACGGCACGAAATTCCTGATAGTCACCCCTTGGAGGTTTTGGTCCGGCTTCAATCCCAGGAGGCGCCTGGCGGCCTGATTTGCGTAAAGTAGCCGGCCGTCTGCGGTCGCCGTGCTCACAATGTCACTGGTCGCCTCGATCATCGCCAGCAGGCGCTCCCTGCTTTCTTCCTCTCGTTTACGCTGGGTGATATCGCGGTAGCAGGAAACGACTCCCTGTACGGCGGGATCGTCGAGCAGGTTCGTGATGATTGCTTCGACGAAGTGCCACGGACCGGGCTCCGTCTTGACCCGCAACTCCAGGCGGTAGCCGACTCCAGGGTTGGCGAAGACCTGCGCAAATGTCTCGGCCACCTGCTCGCCGTCATCGGGGTGAACGAACCGGGAAGCGTGCCAGCCGAGGTTGGCATCGGTAACGCGTATACTGTCCGGGTCAGTTCCGCTGCTGTAGGCGGTGAGGTGTAAGTCCTTATCGAAGATTACGAAAGCGTCTGCGGCACGCGAGGAAATGGCGCGGAAGCGGGCCTCGCTGCGGCGCAGAGCTTCCTCCGCCTCTCGCAGTGCCGACGTGTCACGAATGACGAAGACCACGAATACTTCGCTGTCCAGCAGCACTCGGCTCACCGAGACATCGGTGGTTATCTCGTAACCGTCTTTACGGATCGCCGAGAGCCGCTGGCCGGCCCAGGGGGCATCATCGCCTGACACGAAGGCCGCCAGGTTCTGACGGTAGGAAAAGTGCCTGGCCTCCGGGATGATCATTTCCAGGGGGTTGCCCAGGAAATCCTGTGGGCTATAGCCAAGAAGCTCGGTGCTTCGTGGATTGGCAAAAATGATAATGCCATCCGCCGAGACAACAAGTATGGCGTCTCGAGAGGCCTCTACAACAGCGTGTAGAAGCGAGGAAGACGTGGGACTGACGAACTGTCGCTCGCCGGCCGCATGAACGGTAGTCATATCGACATGTGGTAACTAGAATAGACACGCCCCAGACGTCGTTTTGTTACAACAGCAGCGAATCTGGCTTTGCGATACAATAGATAGGAAGGTCCGGTGAGCCGGGCGGCCGCTCTGCCTGAACAGGGCGGAGAGGAAGGTCCGGGCTCCTCCAAGCAGCGTGCTGGATAACGTCCAGGCGGGGCAACCCGACGGAAAGTGGCACAGAAACAGTACCGCCCCGTCTCAGAGAGACGGGGTAAGGGTGAAAAGGCGGGGTAAGAGCCCACCAGGTCCGGTGTGAGCCGGGCGCTGGCCAAACCCCACGCGGAGCAAGGCCAAATAGGGAAGCGTCCGCTTCGGTGGACAGGGGATGCTTGGCCCCAGACTTCCGGGTTGGCCGCTCGACCCTTTCGGCAACGATAGGGCTAGATAGATGGTCGCCGGCCCGCTGAGCGGGCCACAGAACCCGGCCTACAGGCTCACCGGACCTTCCGCAGCATAACCACTCGACGCTGCTGCCGTTCTCCTTTTAGCGATGCTTTCACTGCGCGAGCTCGTTGCCGCTGTCCCGGACGCCATGCTCAGGGGCGGCGACGTCACGATTAAGGCCGTCCGCTACGATTCCCGCCAGGTACAGCCCGGCGACCTCTTTGTCGCGATTGCGGGCGCAAGGGCGGACGGCCACCACTACCTGCGCCAGGCGCTCTCGGCGGGCGCCGCTGCGCTCGCCGTTGAGGCTGGCCGCCGCGACGCCTGGCAGGAGCTGGAGGGCCGCTGCCCGCTGGCTATCCTGCCGGACACCCGGAAGGGACTCTCGCCACTGGCGGCCGCCTTCTACGCCTTTCCCGCCCGCCGGCTCAAGGTCATTGGCATCACTGGCACGGACGGCAAGACCAGTCTGGCTCACCTCACGGCCCATCTGCTAAAAACAGCAGGTCTGCAGGCGGGCAACATCAGCACCATCGGCTGCGAGATCGCTGGCATCCCGCTGCTGGAATTCGACTCGAGGTTCACGACTCCTGAGGCACCGGAGGTGCACGCAATGCTGGCTCGCATGGTGGAGAGCGGATGCTCGCACGCCGTGGTCGAGTCGACATCACACGGGCTGGCGCTGCATCGCCTCGACGACTGCGAGTACGATATCGCCGCGGTCACCAACGTCGGCGCCGATCACCTCGACTTCCACGGCTCGCCGGAGGAGTACCTCGCCGCCAAGGGACGGCTGTTCGAGCTGCTGGATGTCGCGACCGGGAAGGGCCTGTCCAAGACCGCCGTCCTCAACGCGGACGACGCCTCGCACGCTTACCTCGCCTCCTGCACGAAGGCCCTCAAGCTAACCTACAGTATTGATGGCGCGGCTGACGCACGGGCAAGCGATCTGCAGGCGAACGGCTGGCGCAGCTCTTTCGAGCTGTCGACACCAGCAGGCGAGGCACGGGTCAATCTGGCCTGCCCGGGCCGTTTCAACGTCTACAACGCCCTGGCGGCCGCCGCCATCGGGCTGGCGCTGGAACTACCCCTTGAGACCAGCGTAGCCGCCATCGAGAGCTGGCGCGGCGCTCCCGGCCGCATGGAGCTGATCCAAGCGGGCAAGCCCTTCCGCGTCGTGGTCGATTTCGCGCACGCTCCCGAATCGCTGGAGCGCGTCCTGGCCTTCCTGAGACCCCTGACGCCGGGACGGCTTGTCGCCGTCTTCGGCTGTATCGGCGAACGCGACCGCGAGCGCCGGCGGCCTATGGGGGAGATCAGCGGCCGCCTGGCCGACTTCACGTTCGTGACCGACGACAACCCGTACAGCGAGGACCGCATGGCGATTATCGACGAGATCACCGTCGGTCTACGAGCCGCCGGCCGCAGCGAGGACGACGGCTTTCGCGTCATAGCGGACCGCCGCGAGGCGATCGCGGCGGCGCTGGCAATGGCCGTGCCGGGCGACACTATCTTGCTAGCCGGCAAGGGCCACGAGACCACAATCGTGCTGCCCGACGGCTCCTACGAGTGCGACGACCGGCAACTGGCCCGCGAGATCCTCTCGCGCCGCTAGCCCCGGAGATTCGAACAATTTTTCCACACAGGGCTTGTAAGTGGAAATGCGCCATGATAGCCTGCTGAGCAGGAAAGGAGGTGATGTGAATGGACAATAAACCGAGCTCCGGTAGTAAGCCTGTCCGTTCACACCATCACCTCTTTGAGGTGCTGGTGTAGAAAGCCCAAGGGCACGTACAGGCTTACGTGCCGATGAAGAGGCCAGCCCTAGGGCTGGCCTCTTCATTTCCCGGCGGCAGCCCCGCACGGCCATGGACACTCCCCTGGACATCCCCACCTTCCAGCAGCGCCTGACCACTCATTCTCTTGGCCGGCGCTTCGAATACCAGGAGAGCGTTGGCTCCACCCAGGACCTGGCGCGCTCGCTGGCCCAAGCGGGCGCGCCCGAAGGGACTGTCGTCTTCGCGGAGGAGCAAACCGCAGGGCGCGGGCGCCTGGGGCGCGGCTGGGAGTCGCCGCCGCGCCAGAACATCTACCTCACGCTGGTCCTGCGCCCGCCAGCCGCGGCCCTGCGCAAGCTGAGCATGCTGGCGCCGTTAGCCATCGCTGAGGCGGTGGAGGACGAGACCGGCCTCACGCCGGACATCAAATGGCCCAACGACGTCCTCCTGGGAGAGCGCAAGCTGGCCGGCGTGCTGATCGATACCCAGACCGCTGGCGAGGAGGTCTACGCGCTGCTCGGCCTCGGTGTCAACGTCAACCTGCAGGCGGCTCGTCATCCCCAGATCGCGGCCATCGCCACTAGCTTGCGAGAGGAGCTGGGACGCGCAGTGGCGCGAGAGCCGCTTCTGACGCAGCTCCTCGGCCGGCTGGAGCAGCTTTACGAGGCGCTGCTGGCGGGCGATTCGCCGTACCAGGCCTGGCGGTCGCGATTGGTCACGCTGGGCCAAACGGTGAACGTTCGCCATGGCGATACCACCGAGTCCGGCCTGGCGGAAGACGTCGACGAAGAGGGCGCGCTACTGCTTCGCCGCTCGAACGGCACGCTAATCGCCTTGGATGCCGGCGAGGTGACTCTAACCGGCTGAGGACTCGCCTGAGATCGACGCCGCCGGTGGCGGAGGCGGAGGTGGCGGTGGCACCGCCGGCGACCCACCATTATCACCGCCCAGACCGCCGCCCAAGCGATTGAGGAACATGGTGACAATGTCGACCGGCACCGGGAAGATGATGGTGCTGCTGTGCTCGGAGGAGATCTCCGTCAGCGTCTGCAGATAGCGCAGCTGCATGGTCGCAGGCGTCGCGGACATGAGGCGGCCGGCCTCGGCCAGGCGCTCAGCGGCCTGGAACTCACCCTCGGCGTGGATGATCTTGGCGCGACGCTCACGTTCGGCCTCTGCCTGCCGGGCCATGGCGCGCACCATCTCCGGCGGCAGACCGACATCCCGCACCTCGACTGCAGTCACTTTGACGCCCCAGGGCTCGGTCGTCTCGTCGATGATCTGCTGCAGCCGCTGGTTGATCTGCTCGCGCTGGCCCAGCAACTCGTCCAGCACGGACTGGCCGATGACTTTGCGCAGGGTGGTCTGCGCGATCAGCGAAGTGGCGCGAATGAAATCGGCGACGCGCACGACCGAGTCATCCGGATTAACGACGCGGAAGTAGATCACCGCGTCCACCTTGACGGTTACGTTGTCGCTGGTGATGACGTCCTGTCGCGGGACGTCCATGGTGACGACCCGCAGGTCCACTTTGACCATCCGTTCGACGAAGGGAATCAGGAAGAAGAGGCCGGGCCCGCGGGCGCCGACGAGCCGGCCGAGGCGAAAGATGACACCGCGCTCGTACTCCTGCACGATCTTGATGGCCATCCAGAAGAAGGGAACGGCGAAGATATAGCCGAAGCCCGTGAGGACGCGCGAGAACAGGTTCTGCCTTCCGGGGCCGGGAGCACGGTCCGGCGTGGTCGTCATGAGGTTCCTCCTTCTGCCTGGTCGCCTTCGGCGACCGCTTGCTCCGCAGCTTCCCGGGGCGATTCCTCCTCTGGGCGCTTCCTGACGCGAAGCCGGAGCCCCTGCACGTCAGTTACTACCACACTTTCTCCGGGCTGAACAGGGCCGCTGTCCGACGTCGCCGACCAGTGCTCGCCGCGAATCATCACGTAACCCTCGGGGTCGAGCGGCGAGCGCGCGACCCCGGTCTGGCCGAGCATCGAATCGACGCCGGCCGTCGATGGCTGGCGGCGCAGCTGGATGATGTTCGCCAGGATGAAGCTGGCGAAGGTCGCCAGCCCCAGCGCCAGCCCGATGATGAGCCAGCGGTTCACCTCCATGCCCGGTCCGGCGAACTCCGGATTATCCGTCGTAAAGATAAAGCCGCCCAGGATCAGCGCCACGGCCCCGCCAATGGCCAGGATGCCGCTACTGGTGACAAACACCTCGATATAGATCAGCGCGATGCCGAGCAAGACCAGCGCTACGCCGGCCCAGTTGACGGGGATCACGCTGAGGGCGAAGAAGCCGAAGAGGATGGAGATGGCGCCGAACACGGCCGGGAAGATCGCGCCCGGATGCAGCAGCTCCAGGAAGATTGCCAGTGTCCCCAGTGAGATCAGCAGCAGCGCGATGTTGGGGTCGCCGATGACCGCCAGGAAGTTCTCGACGAAGGTGCGGTCGTTGAAGCGGAGCGGCGCATCCGCCGTCGCCAGGGTTACCTTCCTGCCGTCCGCCAAGGCGATCGAGGTGCCGTTGGCCTGGCTCAGCAGCGATGTCAGGTCCTGCGACACGTACTCGACGACCCCTAGCGTCTTCGCCTCCTGCGCACCCGCCGAAGTCGCTTCGCGCACGGCCGATTCGGCCCAATCCTCGTTGCGGCCGTGCACCCGCGCGATGTCGCGGATGCGGGCCGCGGCGTCGTTGGTCGCTTTATCCTGCAGCGTGCCGCCAATATCGCCGCCGCTGATGTCGACGGGGCTGGCCGCCCCGATGCTGGTGCCGGGCGCCATCGCCGCCACGTGTGAGGCCATCGTGATGAAGGTGCCGGCGGAGGCCGCGCGCCCGCCGCTGGGCCAAACGTAGACGATGACCGGCACCTTCGCCCGCATGATGCGCTGCACGATCTCGTCCATCGACGACGAGAGGCCGCCGGGCGTATCGAGGCGGATGACAACGGCGGCGGCATCCGTCGACTCGGCGTGGCCGATGCCGCGATCGATATAGCGGGACATGATCGGCCCGACATCGCCATCGGCGGTGAGGACGTGGACATCGCCGGGGTCGGCAGACGGGCCGGAGCCGCAGGCGCCCGCCAGCAGGGCCAGCGCGATCAGCGCCAGGCCAAAAGAGAGACGGAGCAGCCTCGCGAATGTCATGTGGGTAAGCGGCCTCATATTATACGCTCGCAACCCCGCGTTTGAATCTAAGCGAGGGCTTCGGGTAGAATTGACGCTACTTGCAGCCGCTGCCGCGGGGGCAACAACGACGATGAGCGTAATTAAGCCAGGCACGAACTTAAAGGCCAGCTCCGAGCAGGTCTTTGACCGCGAGGGCGTCTTCATGGAGCCGCTGGTGACCGACAGGGACGTCGAGATCCAGCGCCTGACACTGGTGCGCTTCACCAAGGGCGCGCGCACCCGCCTGCACACCCACACCTACGACCAGGTCCTGCTGGCCACGGAAGGAACCGGTGTCGTCTCCATTGAAGGGCAGGACAACGAGCTGCAGGCCGGACAGATCATCGTCATCCCCAGAGGGACGCCGCACTGGCACGGCGCCCGCGACGACTCCCCCTTCGCCCACATCAACATCGCGCCTCCGGGCGAGACGCATATTATCCAGTAGCGGCTCATCGCACCCGCTGCTGCTATCCTCAAGGTGAAGTCCATGACTGAAGATTCATTGCGTTGTCCTGGTATGCGCGACCTTCTGCCGGCCGATATGGAGCGGTTCCGGAAGGTGGAGGCCGCCTTCCGCTCGTCCTGTCTGGCGTGGGGATACCAAGAGATCCGCACACCGACGATCGAGCACCTTTACCTGTTTACCGGGGCCGGCACGCTTTCGCCGCAGATGCTCGGCCGTGTCTATTCCTTCTTGGATTGGGACGGATGGAGCGGCGAGCGGGTAGTCCTGCGCCCGGACGCGACGATCCCGGCGGCCCGGCTCTACATCGAGAGCCTGGAGCACGGCACCACCGCCAAGCTCTTCTATGTGCAGAACGTCTTTCGCTTTGCTCAGGGTGACGACAGCCGGGAGGACTGGCAGTGCGGCGTCGAGCTTATCGGCGACACAGCGCCGGCCGGCGACATCGAGCTGATACTGCTAGCACTGGACGCGCTACGCAGCCTTGCGGAGCGCCCGATGACGGTGCGCCTGTCACACCCCGGCATCATCAGGGCGGTGCTGGCTAAGGCTGGCTTCGAGAACGGGGAGCAGCTGCAGCTCTACGACCGGCTACTGGACGGCGACGCCTCCGTCCTGCGTGAGGTCGAGGCGCGCCTGCCGGCGACTCGCGCCGCGCTGGAGATGCTGGGGCTGGAGGGTGAGGGCTCCGCTTATCTCAACAACCTCAGCGCCGCCCTAGCCCCGACGATCCCGGAGCTGGCCAGGGCGCTGGGGGAGCTGCTGGTCATCACGCAGACGCTGGAAGCGCTCAATTACCAGCCGCTTGTCTCGGCAGCGCTCGTTCGCAACTTCGAATACTACACCGGCCCTGTCTTCCAATTCGCCCTGGACGGCGAGACGTTTGGCGGCGGTGGCCGCTACGACTCGCTGATGGAACAGGTCGGTGGTGAAGGCCCGGTGGCGGCCTCTGGCTTCGCGCTCTCGGCGCAGCGGCTGATGCAGCTGCTCCCGGAGGTTGAAGTGCCGGAGCGGCTCTCGATCTCTGTCGAGCCGCGGTCGAAGGGCACATCGGACCTGGCGGAGGCGTTCGCCACCGCCGCGGAGCTGCGCTCCCGCGGCCTGCCGGCACAGATCGCCGGCCCAGCCACGGGATCGACTCTGGCCTTCGGCGAGTCCGGCTACCTGCTGCGCCAGCCCGACGGTAGCTTCGTAGAGGCGTCCGACCTGGAGTCTGTCCTGCGAGAGTTCAGGCAAGATGCTTAAGCTTGCCCTACCCGGCGGCCGCCTGCGCGGCGAGGTCGCGGGCCTCCTGCAGCGGACGGGCCTGCAGGTCGAGGGTTACGCCGAGGGATCGCGCTCCTACCGGCTGGCGGCCAACGGCGGCGCCCCTCTGACGGCTCGCGTCTTCCGCGAGAAGGACATCCCGGTGCAGATCGCGCTCGGCAACTACGACGTCGGCATCTGCGGGCTCATCTGGACGGAGGAGTTCCTGGCACGGCACCCGCAGCCGCACCTCGTCAAGCTGGGTGGACTTGGCATCGGAGCGGAGAGCTTTTACGTCGCCAGGCCTGCAGGAGCGCCGGCCGACTTCGCGGAGCTGGCACTGCACTGGGGCGTTCGCATCGCCAGCGAGTATACCAACCTGGCCGATGCCTTCGCGCTGAGCCTGCGGCTGCCCGGCTATCGGGTGCTCACGGTCGCCGGCTCGGCGGAAGCCTACCCACCGGAGGACGCCGAGATGGCCATCGTCGCGGCCTCCGGCGATGAGCCGCTGCGAACACTGGGCCTGGAGCCGGTACATACCCTGCTTAGCGGCTCTGCCTGGCTGCTGGTCAACCAGGAGAGCCTGCGCTCAAAGGACCTGGGCCCGCTGCTGGCGAAGCTTATCCCGGAGGTGCGCGAGGCGCAGAACCCGCCGCTCAACCTGTCTGCTCCCGTAGCCTCACCGGCCGGCCGTCCCCGGCGGGACGAGGCCGCCGGCGGCGATCACCCGCTGCGGCTGGCCCTGCCGGACGGCCACCAGCATCCGCACGTTGTCAAAGCGCTGGCTGACGCCGAGCTGGAGATTCCCGGCTACACCGACACCGACGCGCCGGTGAGACGGCCCGCCAGCCCGATCGAGGGCATGAGCGTCAAACTAATCCGGCCACAGGACATGCCCCGTATGGTCGCGGCCGGCTACTTTGACGTCGCGATCACCGGTCGCGACTGCATACTAGAGCACCTCTACGAGTTCCCGGACAGCCCTATCGAGATCGCGCTGGACCTGCAGCGTTCGCCGGTCAACATGTGTGCCGTTGTCTCGGCGGAGTTGCCGGCCACCAGCATCGAGGAAGCGCTGGCAACCTGGCGTACTGGTGGCCACCGGGCGATCCGCATCGCCTCCGAGTTCACGGCCATCGCCGACCACTACGCACGCGCCAATCACTTCGGGCGCTATCAAATCATCCCGACAGCCGGCGCCTCCGAAGGATTTGTGCCGGAGGACGCCGACCTCCTGATCGAAGGCACGGAGACGGGGAAGACGCTGGTGGAGAACAACCTCAAGTCGATTGAGATACTGTTTCTCTCGACCACCTGCATCATCGTCCGCAAGGGCGCCGACGCCCGCAAGCAGCCCCCGCTGGAGCGCCTACTCGCGCACCTGGGTCGCGCGGCGCCGGCTCCCGTCGAGGGCGCATCTGCTACAATTCGGACCAGAGGATAGAATGCCGCCGCTGGCCATGCACACCGCTATCGCCAAGGAGATAGCGGACGCTATCCGGGACAGCCACCTGGACGATGAGCGCGGCGCCCTCTACCTGGGCTCAACTGCCCCGGACATCCGTATCATCACCCGCTGGGACCGCAAACTGACCCACTTCTTCGACCTCTCGAACTTCGAAGAGCAGAACGGCGTTCGCGCCCTCTTCGGCAAGCACCCGGAGCTGGCGCAGCCAGCCAAGCTGCAGCCGCAATCAATTTCTTTTGTCGCCGGCTACCTGACGCACCTGGTGATGGACGAGACCTGGATCAACCAGGTCTACCGGCCTTGCTTCGGCGAGCACTCGCCTATGGGCGGCGATATCCGCGCCAGCATCATGGACCGCGCCCTCCAGTACGAACTGGACCGCGCCCGCCGCGAGGACCGCCCGCTGATCGAACACATCCTCAATGCCATCGCCAAGGTTGATCTGGGGCTGGACATCGGCTTCCTGGATGAAGGGACGCTGAGCCGCTGGCGAGAAGTCGTCCTGGACGTGGTCAACCACCCGCCAGACTGGGAGCGCTTCCGCTACGTCGCCAGCCGGCATCTGCAACAGCCGATCAGCGACGACGAAGAGGCGGTGGCAATGGTCGAGTTCATGCGCGACCTGCCGAGCCTGGTGGAGGAAACGGTCCGCTACCTGACGCCCGAGCGCATCGACGCCTTCCTGGAGGTCTCGAAGAAGGAAGGGACAGGGGCGGTGAGGGAATACCTGTGCGCGTAGTCTATGGCGCCGCCGCAGCGCGCGACGCGATTCTCAACCGCCCACATCTCGCGGAGCATGTGCCACCGGCAGTGCGAGAGCACATCCGCCGCGTCTTCGGTGAAGACCTGAGCGTAGAGGAGGTGGTCGACCGTATTCTAGGCGACGTCCGCAGCCACGGCGACGGGGCCGTCCGCGAATACAACCGTGAGATCGACGGCCAGGCGGACACAGGTGTCCCGCTAGAAGTGCCGCGAGACGAGATCGAGGCGGCCTACGAGAAGGTGGACGCGACCCTGGTGGAGGCACTTCGCGCCGCCGCAGAGCGAATCCGTGCCTACCACGAGCGGCAGCTGGAGCACGGCCTCCGTCCCTTCCAGGACGGAGAGCTGGGCCAGCTGGTGCGGCCGCTGCAGCGCGCCGGCATCTACGTGCCAGGCACCCAGGTAGCCTACCCGTCCACGGTGCTGATGATCGCCGTGCCGGCCCGGGTGGCCGGCGTCGCCGAAGTCGTCATGGCCACCCCCGTGGCGCCGGACGGCACTGTGGCGGCGGCCAAGCTCGTGGCGGCTGACATCGCTGGCGTCGACCACGTCTACCGTGTGGGCGGCGTCCAGGCGATCGCCGCGCTAGCCTACGGCACGGCTTCGATTCCCCGCGTCGACAAAATCTGCGGCCCCGGCAACATCTTCGTCGCTACTGCCAAGCGCCGGGTCTACGGCGATGTCGGCATCGATGGCGTGTTCGGGCCCTCGGAGACGCTGATCATCGCCGACGATTCCGCCGAACCCGCTCTGGTAGCTGCCGACCTCATC
>Ga0070741_10011041_pt1 | contig 16812 bp, 12 predicted proteins | sample Coa_R1_4_FD_66440 | JGI IMG/M metagenome (GOLD analysis project Ga0070741, IMG submission 66440) | Surface soil microbial communities from Centralia Pennsylvania, which are recovering from an underground coalmine fire - Coalmine... | ecosystem: Environmental > Terrestrial > Soil > Unclassified ...
GGACATGGCGTCTTTGGTTGGTGGCAGCCCTAATTGACACCGAATGAAAAACCCGCCGATGAATCGGCGGGTTCAGTTTCTTCCGAATCCAACACTCAATATGCGGCTTCGCTCACCCCCTCATCGTGATGGCAATTCCCAGTGTGATAATCCCAGGCAGGTGCAAGCTCCATAGTACTATTGCCGCCAAACGTTCCCAATTCTTCTTGCGGCATCTGCGTCGCTTGTGCAGGGGTGGTGACGTTCGCACCAAACGCAACGCCCGCTGAAATCGCGAGCAAGACCGCCAGCAATACAAAAATCCAGACTGCTTTTCGTCGCATAGCCCCTCCTCGCTACTTTGCCAAGACGCTCTATATTCATTATACCCGACGCTGTCAATCCGCATACTGGCAATTGCATTAACTATGATTGCCGACTAGGACTCTCTGCCGATTGGCACACCACCCAACCAACGCTATAATCCCGCTAGTTCCATTCTCCACATTCGCGTCCGTCGTACTCTTCCCCGTTGCTCTCGCAGCATTCACCATTTAGGAGTCCTCGAATGAACCGCATCGCCTTTGTTATGCTCTTCCTGATGCTCATTGCCGTATTCCCCTTTGCTCCACAACCCTTGCGCGCGGCACCCGCCGGATTGCCTCCCAAGTTCAAGCGCGTCGCGCTGGGCGGCGGAAAAACGCTCAATCAACCGACGGCCATCGCATTTCCGGATGTTCGCGTCTTTGTCACTGAAAAGGGGGGAAGCATTCGAGTCATCAAGGCAGATGGCACTCTGAAACCAACACCATTTCACACGCTAAGCGTGAATAGCGAAGGCGAACGCGGTCTCTTGGGAATCGCGCTCGATCCGAACTATCCAAGCAATCATTATCTCTATGTCTATTACACGACAGGGCCCAACGCGATTAATTACACCGGCAAGCCGGAGAATCGCGTCTCGCGTCTCTTCAAATCACCCGATGGTCGCGTCTCCGAAAAAATCATTTTTGATCACATCTCGTTTTCAACCACCCACTCGAATCATAACGGCGGAGATATCCACTTTGGTTTTGATGGCAAACTCTACATCTCGGTCGGAGAGAATGGCTGTTGTCCGGATGCCGCGCAGCACCTGAACACCAAGCGCGGCAAGATTCTGCGAATTAATTCAGATGGAACAATTCCCAGCGACAACCCGTTCTTTAACACCCCCGGCGGACGCGCCATCTTTGCCTATGGCTTTCGCAATCCGTGGCGGTTTACGCTGCGTGCCTCCAACCAAACCTATATCGTCGCTGATGTTGGGTCAGGCACGTGGGAAGAAATTGATTGGGTCCAGCGAGCAAAGAATTACGGCTGGCCCCTGTATGAAGGTCCTTGCCCAAGCAATAATCTTGCCTGCGATCCTTCATCAGTCAACTACAACGGAACCGTCAAGCCGATTCATTGGTACAATCACACCGGTAGCGGTGAAACCGGCAACGTCATCAGCGGCGGCGTCTTTGCCGAAAACTCCAACTACCCCGCGCCCTATGCCAACTCCTATTTTTACGGAGATGCGGGGCAGGGCTGGGTGCACGTATTGGAGCTCAACGCTAACAATCAACCGATTGCGCCGCCCCGCAATTTTGACCAACTCAACGCGCCCGTCTCTTTCGGCGTTGGCAAAGACGGTAACGTCTATGTCGTAGATTTCGGCGCAGGTATCGTTTACAAATACGTCTATACGCCCTAAAAGTGCATTTGAAATTGGGCCAATCGTAGGGGCAAAGCATGGCGCAATGACGTTTCCTCTCCAGAGAATTGCGGTCGGGCGACCCAACTCGGTTGGGAACGCGTTCCTATTGTCACTTGCCACTCTGCCCCTTACAATCAAAGCATAGTTACGTCCTAGTACGCTTGCGCCGGACCCGCGAGTGGGAAGAGATGAGGTGGAGGATGAAGTACTTTATCGCAATCTTCGTACTCGGCGCTTTGCTTTTGGGCTTGTTCGTCTCCACACCCACTGCTTGGGCACGCCCCGCCTTTGAAGACCCTCAATTGTGTATCAATGATAAATTGCTAATCGTCGAACCAACTACAGCACCCGTTGTCGTGTGGGTCAGCGTTGGCCGCAACGTCTCTGTAGATTTCAATGTCGAAAACTGCGGCGGTGACCCTAACCTGCCAGTCATCGAAGAAGATCATGTTAGATTCAATGGCGAAAAGAGCAAGGCAGACATTGTTGTATTAACTGCCCCAAAAACCAAGGTAAATTTCGAGTACGGCGACAAGAGCAAGACCCAAAAGAGCGACAAGTTTGGCCTAATTGATGTCGAGTTCAAAGCCAAATAGCACCGCTTCATCCAATCGGCCGAAGCGCAAACGAGGCAACCAGACTGGTTGCCTCGTTTTGTTATGAAAGAACCACCCCTTGTTAATACTTGCCTTGTTTTTCAATGCTTTGTTCAGCCGTCGAATTAAATTCGATACTCAAACGAGCATGATCCCCGCCAATGTTCTAATTGATTCTGACAAAATGCTGACACAGTCCATCCCAAGTCTACCCCGACCTGACAGGTTTCCTCCCCAGCCATGACAATCAATCCGAGTATTCTCGCGATGCGAAGCATCGCACAAACCTGTCAGACGCTAACTGCTAGTTGTCATTTCGAGCCGTCTCGAGCGGAGCGAAGCGCAATCTCGCCCTGCGGATGAGATTTCTCACGGAGTTTACTCGCGATCCAGTTCATCGCACGAAGGATGAGCGGTTCGAAATGACAAATCCGCGAAACTAGCAATTCCCGTCTGTCAGGTCTCGGTCAGCTCCAATTGGGATGGACTGTGGCACCACCTACAGCTGACAGCAAGCCTTATTTCTCATTGTTTCCCCAGTTCCCCCTCGCTATAATGCTCGCACACAGCGTATTTGCATTTCCATTGTACATTGCGCGCCGTAACGCGGTGCGAGCATTTTACAGTCTTTATGATTTGTCCCCAATGCGGCTATCAAAATACAAACGGCATTGCCGTCTGCGCGAACTGCGCCACGCCGTTAGCCAATCTTTGCCCTAACTGCGGCTTTGAAAATCCGCGCGGCTTTAAATTTTGCGGCAACTGCGGCACCAATCTCTTAACCGCCGCCCTCGCACGCTCCAACCCCGAAACCGTCCGGCGTCTTCAAGGATTCATCCCCGACCAACTTGCTAAAAAAATTCTCAACGCACGCGCGCAGATTGAAGGCGAGCGCCGTACTGTCACTGTCCTGTTTTCCGATGTCGTGGGCTTTACTTCCATTTCCGAAAAGCTCGACCCCGAAACCGTGTACAGCATCATTGATGCATCGGTTGCCGCGTTCCGCGAACAAATTTACGCGCACGAAGGCACGCTGGATAAATTCATGGGCGATGGCGTCATGGCGCTCTTTGGCGCGCCGATCATGCATGAAGATGACCCCGCGCGCGCCGTACGCTGCGCGCTCGGAATGCAAACCGCGCTCAAACGCGTCAATGATGAGATTGTCGCGCCGCATGGCATCACCCTCCAGATGCGGATCGGCTTGAATCTTGGCACCGTCGTTGTCGCCGATATTGGTTCAGATTTGAAAATGAATTACACCGCGCTCGGCGATACGGTCAATGTCGCGTCGCGCTTGCAAGGCGTCGCCGAACCCGGCACGATTCTCGCCAGCCGCGCGGTGTATGAGCAAACTCGCGCCCTGTTCGATTTCAGCGAGCTCGGTTCGATTCGCGTCAAAGGCCGCGCCGAGCCGGTCGAAATTTATCAAGTGCTCGGCGCAAAACGCGAGCCGACCAGCGTACGCGGCATTCCCGGCCTCGCCGCGCCGATGGTCGGACGCGAAAAAGAAATGGCGCGCGTCCAGCACGTTGTCGAAACCCTCGCACGCGAAGAACGAGGCGGTGTTCTCCTCATTACCGGCGAAGCAGGCATGGGCAAATCGCGTTTGACCGTCGAAATGAAAAAGCGCATCTCGACGTTACCCGCTCTCGCTTGCTTGCGCGTCTATGAAGGCGACTGCGTTGCCTATGGGCAATCCGCGTACGATGTCTTTCTCCAAATTCTGAACGAGCTGTTTCAGATCCAGACGGAGGATGCGCCAACCACGCGCCGCACGAAAATCAAAACGCGCGTCGCCGAGCTCATGCCGCCCGACCGCGCCCTTTTTGAAATTTTGCCGTACATCGAAAACTTGATGGGCTTGCCCCCTATCGAACGCAAAGTCGCCGACCGCATTCGCCATCTCGAACCCGCCCAACTCCGTCAACAAACCTTTCTCGCCGTCCGCGACTTGTTTATCTACGCCGCCCGCCGCAATCCCCTCGTCTTGATTTTTGAAGATTTGCATTGGGTGGACAAGCCTTCGCTCGATCTACTCTTGTTTTTGTTCAATACCGTACAAGATGAACCGCTCGTGTTACTATGCATCTCGCGCCCAGCGGACAATCAAGCTGCCCCGCAAATTCAACGCATCGCCGGCGCGCTCCTGAATGGACAATTCACCTCCGTCCCTCTCGAACCGCTTTCGATGCAAGACAGCGTCGCGTTAATTGATTTACTCTTAACCACCGCCGATTTGCCCGACACGCTACGCCAATTAATTCCGCAGCGCGCTGAAGGCAATCCATTTTTCCTCGAAGAAATTATTCGGACACTGATTGACCGCAATATTCTGCGCCGCCGCAATGACCGCTGGGAAATGACCCCCGGTGCCGATGTCCATTCCGTGCAGGTGCCGCGCACGTTGGAAGGCTTGATTATGACGCGCGTGGACAATTTGCCCGAATCCACGCGTTACACCGCGCAATGCGCTGCGGTCATCGGCCGCGATTTTCCCGATGCTATTCTGCGCCGCATCGCCGACACGACTCCATTTCGTCTCGAAAACGACTTGCAAGAGCTCATCGGTCACGAGCTGGTACAACAAACTGTCGTAACGCCAGAGCGTCAATATGCCTTTCGCCATATTCTGACGCAACAGACGATCTACAACAGTGTCTTATTACGCCGACGCGAGCAGCTGCATCATAAAATCGCGTCCGCCATCGAAGAGCTCTATCCCGACCGCCTCGATGAGCAAGCCGAACGTCTCGCCTTTCATTATGGCGAAAGCAAAGATGCCGCCAAAGCCTTACCCCACGTCGTTCGCTCCGCCGAACACGCCGCCGCGCGCTTTGCCAATGAAGAGGCGCTCACCTACTATCGCACCGCGCTCGATCTGGCGACCCGCACGCAGGCATCGCCCGAAGTTCGCACGCGCATCCTTGTCGGTCTCGGCGATTCGCAAACCCAAATCGGCGATTTCGACGGCGCAGCAAACAATTTGCGCGCGGCGTGGGACTTGACACGCACCGCCATCGCCAGTCCCGCGCAGGCAAGACAGTCCGCCGAGATTGCGCGTCGTCTCGGGCGTGTCTATGAACGGCGCGGCAAATATGACGAAGCGATGGAATGGCTCGAAATCGCGCGGCGCGAAATCAATCGCGATGTCTCATCGGGGCAGGCCGTCGAGCGCGTGCGAATTTATCTCGACATCGGTTGGGTGCATTACCGACGCGGCAATTTGGACCAAGCGCAGGACTGGCGTTTGCGCGCCCTTGAAATTTCAGAAGGCCTGGACTATTATGCCGAGATGGGTTCCGCGTACAATGGACTCGCCGCGCTCTATAACTTGAAGGGCGACTGGAATCGGTCCGTCGAGTACGCGCAGCGTGGGCTTCAAGTACGCGAAATGATTGGCGATGTCGAAGGCATGAGCCGTTCCCATTCCAACATCGGCGCGATTCGGTTAAGCATCGGCGAATGGGACGAGGCGCTGCCCCACCTGAAGCGCAGTCTCGAACTCAAACAGCGTATCGGCGATGCCAAACAGCTGCCGCTCGCGCAAAACAATCTCGGCTTTTACTATTTATATAAAGGTGATTTGAAACAGGCGCGCGAATACTTTGCCGCCGCGCGCAAACACGCCGAAAAGATTCGCGATCCAAATGCCACCTGTCTGGCGCTGAATTCACTCGCACAGGTGGATGCCGCAGAAGGCGATTTCGATTCTGCCCAGCGTCTCCTACAATCCTCTATCCAAATTGCCACCGACGCGGGCGTACGCGAATGGTTAGCCGAAGCCCTTTCACTGCTCGCCGAAGTGGAATTGAGTCGCGGTCAAATTACGGACGCGCGCAAGGCAGCCGAACGCGCGCTAGAGCTCGGACAAGAACTGGGTATTCGTCAGACAGAAGCAGAGGCACTGCGCGCGTTAGGCGCGGTACAGCGTGTTGCCGGGCAGCTACGAGAAGCAGCGAACGCGTTACATCGCAGTCTTGAACTCTCGAATGAATTGCAAAACCCCTTTGAGATTGCACGCGGTGAATTGGAGCTCGCTCTCCTCTATCGCGCGCAAGGCGATTTTACACAGGCGCGCACGCATCTCGAACGCAGCCGTGACATTTTTTCCCGTCTCGGCGCAGCGAACTATATCCAGCGCACGCAAGAGGAAATGTACGCCTAGCAACTATGATTGCGAGCGCATTTGAAATAGGGCGGAGCGTAGGGACAAAGCATTGGCTCGCGTTGCAAAGCAACGCACAATGCTTTGCTCTTACCCCACGAAACAAGCTAGACGCAAGGGGTTTTCAGCCGAGTAGGAGATTGCGGCGATGGAATACATCGCCGCAAGAACGGCTCGCAATGACAGTTCGCTACAGAGGGCCGCGCTTAGTATGTACTAACAAACACATTTGCGAAAAACAGGGTTTTATAACTATAATTCGACGTTTCACGTGAAACTAGAACAAAAATCAATTTTATAACTATAATTCGATGTTTTCCTGTGTTATAGTCAGACTCCCCTAGCACCCGGCACACATGCGAAATGACCTCCGCCTGATTCCTTTTTTCAGCGACCTTTCCGATGATGTATTGAGCGCCATCGAAAAGTACTGTCGCCGCGAACATTACACGCGCGGCGAACTCGTCTTTGCCGAAGGCGATTATGGCGACCGGATGTACATTCTCCAATCGGGTCAGGTCAAAGTTGTCTCGCAACAAAACGGCTCGGAAAAAATTTTCTCGTATCTCAATCCCGGCAACTTTTTCGGTGAGACCGCGCTGTTAACGGACGAACCGCGCCATTCGAGCGTGCGCGTCGTCATTGACTCGGACCTCATTTCGCTTGGTCGGCAAGAACTCCACGAACTGATTGAGCAGTATCCGACTATTGCGGTGGAATTGAGCCGTGAGCTGTCACGCCGTCTCACGCGTCAACTTCAAGCGCCCCTTCAACAAGAAGAATTAAATATCGTCGCGGTCGTCGGGCAAGAAGTCGTCTCGCTCGCGGAACAGGTTGCGGCGCTGACTGGCGAAGATGTCTTTTTGTTTGACCTCGGCGGGCTTGGCTCTCTCCCCGTTGACCAACGCGCGCTCTCGCAGCATGGCGTCCAACTTGCGCGCGGCGGACAAAATCTGACGGCAGATGATTTGCCCGCGCGTCTCTCGGCGCTCATGCAAGAATACTATTGGGTGATTTTGGCAATCCCCCTCCGCCCCTCGCTTCTGACCATCAAAGCGATTGACCTCGCCGATGTAACCATTCAGCTCGCCGACGCGCCCGAACGCTGGTTGACGCAAGCCGCCACACGCGCCTTTAGGGTGGTGCAACCCGCGCCGAAATGGATTGCACGCCTCGCCCGCAAAATCGCGCGTCGGCAAGTGGGATTGGCTCTATCGTCCGGCGGCGCGCGGGGTCTGGCGCATATCGGCGTCCTTCAAGTTCTCGAACGCGAGGGCATTCCCATTGACCTCATCGCCGCGTCTTCGATGGGTTCGCTTGTCGGCGCGCTGTACGCGGCGGGTTTACCACTCGGCGAGATTGTAAAGGTCGCGCAGCTCATGCAGCGGCAAACCAATCCTCTCACTGGCTTTTCCATGTGGGACATTGGGGTTCCCCCGCGTGCGGGCTTGATACGCGGCAACAAGACGCTGGATTATTTGAGAAAAGTATTGCACGACAAAAAATTTGAAGACTTGGAAACGCCGCTCTCCATCGTGACCTGCGATGTAATCACAGGCGAAGAAGTCTTGTTTGATTCGGGACCCGTTGCTGATGCCGTCCGCGCGTCCATTTCAATAATCGGTGTCTTTGAACCCGCGCACATTGGCGAACATTTCCTCGTGGACGGCGGAACGGTCAATCCCGTTCCGACTTCAGTGTTAAAAGATAAACACGCCGACATCGTGATTGCGTCAAACGTGATTCCCGGTCTGCCCGAACGAATGCACCGCAAAGAGCAGCTCAAAACGGGCAAAGCGCCCAACGTCATTTCGATTGTGCTCGGCGCGATTGAAATTATGGAGAGCGAAATTATCAAATCGCGCTCCGACGCAATAGATATACTTATTGCCCCAGACGTGGCACAATTTAGTTCGCTTGATTACGACCGCGTGAACGATATTATTCAGGTGGGGCAAGACGCTGCCGAGCGCGCGCTTCCCCAGATTCGCCAATTGCTCGCGCCGCGCCCGCGCGTCAAAGCATTCGCCGTGTAACAATTCCGCCAGACGAATGAGCAGTTCACTTGGAACAACTGTCGCCCTCCATGTTTTTATCAATCATTCACAAATGTAAAATTTTAGGCAACCGCGAATCAGTTAATCTACGCGAATAAGGCAACCTATGTCATTTCGAACGCAGTTGCGATGCTTGCGATGTAGTACATCGCCGCACCGCCGAAATTCTCATCTTCGCAAAGAGAGATTTCGGCTCGAGATGCCTCGAAATGACAGTACCAGCCTTCTTTCATTCGCGTAGATTCGCGCTGATTCGCGGTTTCAAAAACCTAATCAAGTCGGCGAGCGATTCAAGTACGTAGGTCGGTTGAATTTCAGCTGATTCCAGCGCCGTGCGCGGCGTTGCTCCTGTGAGCGTCAATGCCGTAGCCATTCCTGCATTGATCCCCATTTGCACATCCGTTTCCAGCCTATCGCCGATCACAATACATTGCGCGGCAGGCAGTCTGATTAGATTTAATATCGCGTCTGTCATATAACGCGACGGTTTTCCAACCACCGCTTCCACGCGTGTATTCGTACAGGCTTCAATCGCCGCAATGATTGCCGCCGCATCCGGTTCGCCACCGCCGGGCACCGGACAAAAGCGGTCCGCATTCGTCGCAAAAAAGCGCGCACCCGCGCGAATCGCATCGAACGCGATTTGCAATTTGCAATAGGTAAAGGTGCGGTCAAAGCTGGCTATCACTGCATCCGTTTCGTGCGCGTTCTCCGTTAGTGTAAAACCCGCGCGTCGCAGTTCATTGCACAACGGTTCTTCGCCGCAGACGAACAGGCGCGCATTCGGCAGAGTATGCTGTAAAAAATTAACGAGAACGGTGGCAGAATTGATAATATCGGGGGCTGGCGTCGGGACACCCAACCGCGTCAATTTCGCTGCATATTCTTCGCGGGTATGCGTCGGATTGTTGGAAAGAAACACGGTTCGTTTGCCCGCCCCGCGCAGAAAGCGGATTGTTTCTGCGGCGTACGGCAAGAGCGCGTCGCCTAAATACACCGTTCCATCCAAATCAAAAATATAGGCATCGTACAAGCGCGTTGGTCGCGTCGCGGGATTCATGTCTGCATCTTAACCGCGTCGCTTGTGTTTTTCAATTTCGATCAAGCAGCAAATGAAAACGGACAAGGAGTTCACCTTGTCCGTTTTCGCATTACCACAATTTCAATTTAACTTGTTTACTCTAGTTGCCAATTTCGCGGTAATACCCTTTTACTTTTGTTCCATCCTCTCGCGTATAGCCGCCGACCCAAACGCGTGAGCGTGTTCCCGCTTCGGGTTTCTTGCCTGTATCGCTCTTGCTGTACTTATTGCTCTTGGAGCGTGCACGCTCTTTTTTAGAAACGCTTGCGCGTTCCATCTTCCACGCGCGACCACCGCGAGTTCGACTACCTTGGTTTGCCATACAGCCTCCTCCTTCGTATTGGCGTTCAACTATATAACGTATCTCAAGGCACCACTGTGACTCTGGCAATCACGGCCTATCCAAGTCGCGGGAGTTGTCATTGCGAAGGAGTATAGGAAATACAACAATTATGGAATCGCGCCCAACGCATTACGCACGGCATCATTCAAGGCGTGCGCGGTTGCGGGGACAATCAAATTGCCGCTCTTACGCATCCAATACGACAAGGGAATACCAACTGCAATCTGCACCAATAACAGAACCAAGATAATCTGTGGAGTTGTTCCATACACGGGTATATGCCAAAGTCCCCACAGCGCCGAAATATAAAGCATACTCAACCAGCTGTTCCCCTTTTCCTGCTCATACAGATACCCATCAAACGCTCCGCGAAAAAGCACCTCCTCCATGACAAAGAGCGCAGGAACATATTGAAAAAAGGAAAATAGCCCAACACCCAAGTTGAAATTCACCATTTCATGGCGATAGATCGAAGGAACAACAGTGAACAGCACATTGATTGCAATTCCAATCACCCCCGCCGTTGCGAGACAAAGCAAGAGCTGGCGCAGCGTTCTGCGCGTCATTTGCCGCAGCGCATACGCTGCCGCCACCGCGCCGCCCACCGAGACAATGCCATACATCAAATCGGTCCACAGCTGTTTTTGCAGCGCAAGGTAAATTGTGTAAACAGGGACGATAGCCAGAATCGCGGCGACCAGAGTGCTTTGCCAATCCAGTCGAAAGGGCGGCATTGTACGCACCCATACTCCGCGCAGCGCTTGACGATGAATTAGCAGTTGAAAGGCGACGGTAAGAATCAGACTCAACTCCAAGTACGCGCTCGAATCTAGATGCAGAGCAAGACCAAGTAGAATAGAGATTGCGACAACGAATCCGACTTGAGCATATCGCATAGACCGACTTGTATTCATACTAATATTTTACCGCTCGCAGAATTTCGCCGCAAAAGAATTGCCCCGAACGATTCGATGAATCGTTCGGGGCGTTCCTTCGCTGGAGGTAACGAAATTATTGATTCAAAAGAACAATCCCCGCGTGTGCTTTGAGTGAAATAGAGGAGACAAGATTCCCTTCTAGCGTACGGTAGGCGTGGGCGAAATGGATGGTCCGCGTCGGCGCGTTCGGCGGATTCAAGAGAACCAAGCCGCGTTGAAAATTGCGGCGATAGAGCTGCTTCCAAATATAACGCGAACTGGTCGCTGCGCCGAGATTCAAGCTATAGCCCTTCCACCAATCGGCGGGTGTGCTCCATTTCGCTGAATTGCCGTACACATCCCATCCGGTATTGATCAAAAGCCAGCCTACCACTCCATATTCGCGTTCGCGCCGATTGGAAACATCTTCGTCAAAGACCACACTCTTGCCGCGTGAATGCACACTGTCTACGTAACTGAAAAAACTTTCAATTCCAAAGCTTCCACCACCGCCTGTAATTCCTCCGTCGTTGATTCCACGTTCGAGATTGATCCAATCCGCGCTGTCTATTTCGCGCTGCACGTACGGGTTTGTCGGCGCATCCGCGAACCATAACGCGTTGTGAACGATTTCTTTATCGGGAAACGCGTTCCAGATTTGCTCGGCGAATTCTGCAAAGTACCGCTGCCAATCTGCGCGCGTCATCGCTTTGCCCGTGCGCGGGTCTATTGGCTGCACAAAATTGCCCTGGTTATCGCCCACGCGCCATTCCAAATTCACATCATCCACGAACATCCCGCGATAGCCCCGCGACAGCGTATCACCTGCCTGCGCGAGCCAATACGCGCGAAATGCAGGATTGCCTACGTCCGCCGCGTACTGCGGACATGCGCCATTCTCGCAGCCCCAGGGAATATAAAGCGGGTTGCCGTGCGCGTCGCGCAGAATCCACTCGGGATGTTGCTGCGCGAGCGGTTCATCGGTATAGAGGGCGTACAAATCTTTATAGACCCATGCATTTGGATACCAGACCAGACGCGAATCAAAGTAGGGCGAATAGCTCAACATGCGCCAAAGATGATTACGAAGCCATTGCTTGGTCGAAGCGTTGGGATGATCTACGTAACGCTCAAAGGATGGACCGGCAACGCGAAAAAAGTGGACTTGGCCTTCGGGAGCAGCCGCCTCCTTGATTTTTCCAACGGCAGCCAATCGCGTGGGTGGAATAAGCGCCAGCAGCGCAGCCAAGACCAACGCGACGATGAGCCACCCAAGATAGCGAGCAATATTACGCAGGTTGTTCATTGTTCTATCCACGTTATCGCTTGGAGAGGATTCGATTGTCAATAAGGTCCAGAATTTCGCTGTCCACGTCTATATCAAATTTCCGCGCGAATAATTTGTCGGATGTTTCAAGCGCGGGCAGATCGCTCGTTTTTAAAATTGCGGGGTATGGCGGTGTAGGACGGTCCCATTCGACATAGCGCAAATCATTATCGTGCACAATTGTTTTCTTTCGATTTTCCGCGCTGCCTAGTATCGTCTGAAAAATAATTTCGTCGGGAGCCCATGCATATTGAAAGTATTGCCTGATTCCCGGATTCTGGCGAATATACTCTACCATGTAGCGCGCTGCCTCGCGCGTGAGACACCACCACTGCGTCCCTCGATGCAGTTTCAGTCCTCTGGGAAGACTCACCTTGCGCCAAAAATACATGCGCTGGAGCTCTAAAAAAATGCGACCCTGTACGCTTTTCGGTGGCGAATCGGGCGGAAACGTTCGTCTTTGCCCGCGAAATGTAAAATATTTTTTTTCAACTCGAACCAGTCCGCGCTCCTTTTCCCAGTACGCAGGCATTTCATAACATTGAATAAAATTCTTGCCATCATTCATTTCAAAAAACTCTCGAATAAAACTGACGGGCTTGATAGGATAGTCCTGCCCGCTCAACAAAATGATGTAGCCTCGTTCAGAATGATCTTGTAGAATCTCATTCAAACCATTCAAGGTCGCTTGCACAAGGCTAAATTCTGCCCAGACCGTTTTGACCCGTTTCACCCAATGCACTGCAGTCTTGATCGAGATATTGGTCAACGCGCGCTGAAACGGCTCCAATTCCACCTGCTTGTCTATATGGAGATAGATACGAGCATCCTCGCACGCGAGGCGTTGCACAAGCCGCGCGACCTGACTTGGATTCTTGTGCGCCAGAATTAAATAATCAATTTCGATTTTTCGCTACCCCATTCCAAATGTTCAAGCAAAAGAAATCCCCGAACGTGCAGCGTATTTTGCGGCATTATTCGGGGAAAAACAAGTCCCACTACAAGAGCTAGCGGACCAAGTGAAAATATGCTCTGCTATTCAGGATTCAGATACAGGCTCCTTTGTTGGTTCCATAGTAAGAGTTTCGCTTGCTTCCTGATTCGGTTTTGCCTCTGGAGTGTCCGTTGGCGTTAGCGTGTCCGTTGGTTTTGGAATATCGGTTGGCTCTGGAGTGTCGGTTGGCGTTGGCGCACTGGTGTCAATTGGCACCTCGGTGGGAGTGGGTGACGGCTCTGGCGTCCACGTTTCGGTCGGAACGTCAGTTGAAGTTTCAGTCGGGGTCCAAGTCCAGGTTTCCGTTGGCGACGCGGTCGCCGTCTCCGTCGGCGCCTCTGTTGGAGGTTCCGTTGGTATCTCCGTCGGGGTCCAAGTTTCTGTTGGCGTATCGGTCGGAGTCGCAGTCGGTGTGTCCGTTGGCGTGCTGGTGGGCGACTCGGTTGGCGTAGCTTGGAGCACTGTCGGGGTGACAGGCGTCCAGGTTTCAGTGGGCGCGTCTGTAGGCGGCTCGGTTGGGCTTTCCAGAACAGGTTGGTCAGTAGCCGTTGGCGTCGCCGTTGGGAATTCAGTGGGCGTTGGAGTGCGAGACGGGGCAGGGGTAAAGGTGGGCAGTTGCGTCTCGGTTGGTGGAGAGGTTGGTACTTTTGTTAATGTCTCTATCAAAGTAGGCGTAAAAGTCGGTTCTAGGGTCTTGGTTGGATTTTGAATCTGACCCGGAGCTGGAATTGTCGGAGTACTCGTAGGCGGTACGAAAAGTTGCGTTGGTAAAATCGTCGGAGTTGCTTCTTCGGTCACTATCGCTAAAGTTGGCGTTTCTGTCGGTACTTCCAACGTTGTCGCGGAGCTTGGTGTTTCACTCGCCACCCGGTTCGTTGGTTCTGCGGTAAGTGTTGGGAGTAGAGTTTCGGTCGGAGCTATAGTCATGGTCGCGGGCAATAGGGGAGTAACTGGTGGATAAACTATTTGTGACGGATTGGTGCTCACTGGCGTTGGTTGCGACGTGGAGGTTGGCGTTGGAGTGAGGTCAACGAGCATGACCATCGCTTGCGAGAGTTTGGTGCGAGCAATTTTGGCATTGTCGGCGGTGATCGAGAGCGCCTGTTCAACATGGGGTCGGGTTTCTGGTGGGCTTGCGACCAGCAACGTATTCAGCACGTTCGTCGCATCTGTGAGAACTTGTACCTCCTTGGATGCAATCGAAACTGCATTTTCGGGATCACTCTCGGTCTGGGCCAATGAACTTGTCGCGGATTGCATCTGCTCGGTATAAGCAGCAAGCGTTTCTGGAATCAGTTCGTATTGCCCCTTTGTACGTAAAACCTCAATTTCTTGCAATCGGACACGTGCCAAGGCGATATGCAATTGTGCCTTGCTCGTATCGTCAACGACGATGGCGAGCTGGACCGCTTCAAAGGTCCGCTTTACTGGATAAAGAGCTTCGCCGGGAGTTGCATTCCGTGTAGCGACATTGGCTAGAATTAACCCACCTATCAAAAGCGCGACGCCGAAAATAAAAATGGTCTGCAAGCTTGCCAGGGCCACGCGGCTTTTTTCCGATCCTAATATAGGACTTGAATTCAGTCTACCTTTCGAAAAGGGATTCGAGGCAATTGATGGAACGGAAAAAGTGCCTAACCATTTCTCCGCAACGGGCTCCAAAACTTTCATCTTGTCCGTTGATAGGTCGGAAGCGTCTACTATACGATTCCGTCCCTCCTCTTTGGCTTGGTACAGCGCCAAATCGGCCGCGGTCAGTAATTCAATCGGCGTGGAAGCATCCTGCGGGAATACAGCGACACCCACGCTCATCGTGAGCTGTGCGTGAGTTCCCGTATGATTTATCGGGAAGGTGGCTGTCGCAACGGCTTGCCTAAGTCGTTCTGCGACATTAAGCGCCTCTGTGCGGTGCGTCTCTGGCAACATGATGACAAATTCGTCGCCTCCGAATCGCCCCGCGATGTCATACTGACGTACGTTTCCATTTACGAGTTCACCAATGCTGGCAATGACCTCATCCCCCACCAAATGACCGTAGGTTGTGTTGATCTCTTTGAAGCGGTCAATGTCCGCGACCATGAGCGCCATGGGTCGCTTGAAGCGAGCGGCACGGTTGAATTCCGCCGCTAATAAGGAATTAAAGTAACGCGCATTCCATAGACCAGTTTTTGTATCGGTTTGAGCCTGCCTTCGCAGGTCAATCGCCTGGACGGCGCGATACACAAGCGTGAGCTGGGCGAGCGCAAGCGGGATTAACCACACGCCTTCATTCCAGAGTAATACACCTACCGTCGCGATTCCGAGAAAGAAGATTCCCCGAATGATTCTTCGACGGTCCAAGGCCTGACGCGCGTACGTGGATCGGCGCGAGGAGAGCCCAAGTAGAATTCTCAACCAAAGATAATAAACCAGCACAAACCCGATTGCAGCCAAGAGTACACTGATGGCGTACGCGAATGACAGGACGCGGCTATCTATTGGAGCCAAGTTAGATAATAGCCACTTGGCAATCGAGCCGGAGATAAAGAGGATTGCTGCTTCGAACAGCCTTTCCGGCGTGAAAGAGAAACGGCTCGTACTCGTGATTCTCTCTTGGAGAGAATCAATGCCCTCGTACAAGAGTACGAGCAAGAGAAAAGAGAGTGGCGAAAGAAGAATCGCGCCGATGAACAGGAAGGCGAGACTTTCCGACCTGGATTCGATCTTGACGTGGAGATCGGCAAAGGGGAAAAGAGGGACAAGCGCGAGGAGCAAAGAGAGGACAGCGAGGATAAAGAGTTCGTTTACTGCGTTGGGAAGGGTCTTGGGGGCAGAGACCAGCAAGACGGCGCTGCTCAAGATGAGCGCGAGGCGGTATGCCAAACGGAATAGCCTGCGCAGCGTTTCTTTGGTCGGCATAGCTCTTTCAATGGAGCGAAGGAGGTCTTTTCAACGTTCGTGCTGTTGACTCGCTCACGGACTCTGGTCATTCAGACTACCCGAATCGCAGCCCAGGCTCACAGACAGATTAACCATGCATATTGTACACGCAAATCGGCAACTCTACAATCTCAAACAATTTGCACCCAGACCTCGGGATTTGTCTTCGCGAGGCTAAAAAATAAACGGAAGAAGCTCATCTTCTTCCGTTTATTCATGCCCTCGAGAGGACTTTAGGCAAAATTTCCACGCCTCGCTTAATCATTGCGTGCTGAAAAACGGCTTCGCCCAATCGCGCGGAACGCAGCGCGTCAAGTGCCCATCTCTTTGCTCAAGCCGTTCAAACACCGTCTGAAACAATTGCTTGTGCTGCTCTGCCGTTCCATTCTCTATCGCATCGGCGATTTGGTCAACCTTGGTTAGCAATTCCTCCAGGTTGCGCGCGGTGCCCGGCGCTTGGCGCAATAGTGCTTGCTGCTTGGCAAGTTCCATTGAGTATTCTCGTTTGCGCCGCTCGTATTCGGGCTTTTTGATCTCCCCCTCAAGTCGCAGCTCTTTCAAATTTTCAAGCTTGCGCGTGAGGGATTTCACCTGTGCTTGTGCCGTTTGCCATTCCGGGCGAGATTGCTGCTTTGCCATTTGCCGCGCAAGTGTCTTGATTCGCTCTTTCAGGACATCGGGCATCCGAAA
>Ga0070741_10011042_pt1 | contig 16811 bp, 5 predicted proteins | sample Coa_R1_4_FD_66440 | JGI IMG/M metagenome (GOLD analysis project Ga0070741, IMG submission 66440) | Surface soil microbial communities from Centralia Pennsylvania, which are recovering from an underground coalmine fire - Coalmine... | ecosystem: Environmental > Terrestrial > Soil > Unclassified ...
ATGCGTGCGCCGTTCAGCCGTGCGTAGTCGATGGCCGCAACGATGGCCGAGTCGCTGCTCAGCTCTGCGCTGTTGAAACACTTACAGGCCATAAGCTGGACCTTCCAGGCCACGCCCACCACCCCTTTGCCATTGTTTCCCACCGCGCCAATGACTCCGGCCATAATCGTTCCGTGGCCCTGGTCATCGTTGGGATCATTCGTACCTGCAAAGCTGTTGGTGCCATGACCGCCGTCGACGGAATTGACCCACGTATTGGCGGCGAGATCCTCGTGTGTGTAGCGTATGCCCGTATCGAGCACTGCCACGATGACATTCGGCGCGGAGGTCACCACGTCCCACGCCGCCGGCGCATCGATGTCGGCGTGAGGTAGTCCGCCAGCCTGCCCATAGTTCTCCAATGCCCAGAGGCTGCCGTCCACGAATTTCGGGTCATTGGGCATTGTGAGATCCAGATGCCGCAGGTAATCCGGTTCGGCAAATTGTACCAACCCGCTGCGTTGGTACTTCGCGACCAAGTCCAGCACCGTTTCACCCGCTGGGACCGACACGATTTCCAGCCCACCCGACGTTTCAAGCCGATTCATGACTTTGGCCCCTTGCGCGACATGAAACTGAGCCAGGCGCGAAGTAACTGTTCCCGCCGCCGGCATGATCAGGATCTGATCGGTTCGATATTGGCCAGCGAGTGGCGCTGGACCAGTATCAATTGTGCCGCCAAGCCCAGATGGATTCCAGCAAGCCAGAACAATTACGCTGAGTTCGAGTAAACCCTTTAGAACGTGTTTCGAAATGGTACCCGCCGATCTCACGCGACGGAGCCTTGCTCGTAGTATCTCCAATTTCCGCCTCGTTGCCTCAGCGCCTACTATGCCCGCTGCATTTTCGAAAAGCGTCATGGTTCAGGATCAGGGCCGGAGACAAGGCTGCCCAAGTTCGCTTCAATTCGCAATGAGCAAGGAGGTGCGATTAGTGTCGGTCGTGGCTGGAAGCCGAAAAAAGCGGCAGAAGACTGCCGCAGTCCAAAACGCAAGCGCGACACGGGCGCGGGCCTCGAGAACCGAAGCAGCGATTCATGAACTGGATCGGGCAAATGAGTCCAGTTCGGCATCAACCGGTTGCCTGAGCTGGTTGCGGGGAGATGAGCCATTTTGTCCCAAATACATTGTGCATTGCCGATTCAAATCGCGCAATATTGTCCCTATTTTACGTTTGCACGGAAATGCTATTTATAACGCAATATGTTATACATTAATTACTTATAAATTCGACGTGGGGCGCACGACTTTTGGCACGCGCATGGCTATCTAGAGCAGCGTAAACTTGATAAAAAGAAAGGTTTTCTGATATATGAACAATCTAGCAAGATGGCAAAGACCTGAACTGTCCGTTTGGCCTGGTTTCGGCCGGCTCACAACCCTTCGTGATGAGATCGATCGCCTTTTTGAGGCCCCGTTAGCCGAGTTGGCGCGCTCTTCTCAATTGCTGAGTGGATGGACCCCGGCGTTCGACGTCTATGAGGACAAGGATAATGTATACGTCCGTGCGGAACTGCCGGGGATGCGCAAGGAAGACATCGACCTGTCGCTGCACAATGGCAGTTTGAGCGTTTCCGGCGAGCGCAAGAGCGCGCACGACCCGAATAACAACGCCGAGGTATATCGCTCGGAGCGGTTTTTCGGCCGGTTCCAACGAACGATCGGCCTTCCGACGCCGGTAGCGGTGGACCGCATCAAGGCCCAGTACAAGGACGGGATTCTCAACGTCACTTTGCCCAAAGCCGAGGAAGCCAAGCCCAAACACATCGACGTGAGCGTGAGCTGAGCCGGAACAACCGAACCGAACATTTAACATTCAACGAAAGGATTTAATTCATGAATGCTACTTTGCAGAAAGAACCTCGCGCGACCGAGCGCGCAACCACATTCATTTCGCCCGAAGTCAACATCTTTGAAACCAAAGATGGTTATGTTCTCGAAGCCGAAATGCCGGGCGTGAGTAAAGAAGGGCTGGAGATCACCCTCGAGGGCACCGAATTGACCATAACTGGCCATCGGCAACTACAACCGCCTCCGGGCGAAGCGCTCTTCCGCGAATCGCAGGAGTCCGGGTTCCGTCGCGTTTTCGAATTGGACCCGGCGATCGATACCGCCAAGGTGAGCGCTCGGATGGAACAAGGCGTCCTGACTCTGAGTCTGCCGAAGTCCGAACGCGTTAAGCCGCGCAAAATTAGCGTCGACTGAACCGCAGCAGGTTTCGGAGACACCCCAACGATCTCGCGGGTCCGCCAGGACCCGCGGGATTTTGTTTAGACAGGAACTAAAAACCAAAAACTTAGAATTAGGAACTCAATTCCTACGGTTCCCATTTCACCTTCGTCAAGCGCTTCACGGCGACCATCTCCACATGGCCGTCGGCAAACGCCACTCCGACCGTGGATCCGTGGCGTGGCCGGGCCAGAATCAGATCGCGGCCGCCGCTTTGGTTCCAGCCGCCTTCAATTTCGAAAAACAATACCGTCTCAGCGGGCGAAGTGACGTTCTTGGTTTCAATACCGGACAGGCTGGCGTTAAAACCATAGTGACAGCGTCTGGCCGGGTCTCCGACTGGACACACGCAAACTTGCGGGCTGCCCAGGTACTTACCCAGGACGTCGCACCAATTCTCAGCCTGCGGGAACCGATCCTTGTTGTCAGTGGCGTACATCATGCCGCCGAGCGCCAGCTGTTTCATATTATTCATGCAGTTGATTGATTGCGCCCGCCCTTTGGCGCGCGCTAGAGCGGGCAGGAGCATGGCGGCCATGAGCGGCAAGATCAGAACCATCACGCCGGAAACCACTGTCCCGGCAATTGCCAGCCCATTGCCCCGCAGCGCTCCCTTGCTGCGATTGATCCTCACCAACGCCGCGATCCCCAGCACCAGGCCAACCAGCGCGGTAAGCCCCATGGTGAAGAAGCCCATCACTCCCAGTACAAGCGAACCAATCGCCAGCGCGCTCGTTTTACCCTCCGTGAGGGGGACAGCCGGCAATACTGGCGGCGCGCCTCCGCCCTTGGGAAACAATCCGCTGAACTCGCTCAGCTCGGCCAGCGTCTTCCATTCCGCACTTCCCTCAGTCTGCGCTCGCGTCTGACCGTTCACCCGGCCTTGCTCGATCCAGGCACGAATCTGTTCAGCGCTTACCGGTCCGTATTGCGCATTATCGGCTCCAATAATTTTATACATATCACCGAGCTGGTACGCTATTGCACCTGTAACCGGAAGAATTTTTCGCTGCCGGTAATCGTGTTGGTATAGGGCGAGGTGGCGCCATTCACCGAGGCATAGGTTCCATTAACCGAGACGGAACTCTGCAGCGTTCCCAATGACCACCTCAAGACCACGTTATTGCCGTATCGGGCGACACCCAATTGGCTCGAATTGGCAAAGTGCCCGGCGATCTGTTGCGGATTCAGAGCATAATTGTAGAACGCCACCTCGTCGACGGCACCTGAAAATCCATAAAAGGCGTTGTCACTTCGCTGGCCCAGAACCTCCGGCGACGCCGCGACTGTCGGATCGCCGTTGACGCCGTTGGGAACAAAGCCGGACGAGGCGACGCTGGTGCCGGCGCTGCCCGCAACGCCGTTGACGTAAAGCTGAATGTTCGTTCCATCATCGGTCAGCACCAGGTGGTACCACGAGCCGGGCACGAGCGGGATGTGTCCGAAGTCGCTCTGGAAATACGCCGGGGCGCCCGTCCCATTAAACAGCACCAGCGTCCAAGCCCCGTTCCCGCCATTGGGATGTTGATAGATCAGCCAACCGTAAAGCGCTGTGCTGAAGCTAAAGTTGTAGAGGGAGGAAAAGACTGTCCGATAATTGCCATTATTATCATTGGAATCGGGCCGGACCCAAGCTTCCGCCGACCACGGCCCATGCGGGTTGAGTTCCAAAGCGTAAGGGATGCTCACGACCCCGCCATTGCCGGCGGCGGTATTGGTGTCGCTCAGGTCCGCCGCCAAATCGGTGTCGCGCGGAATTCCGCTCGGCACGCCGAAGGTGATATTTCCGCGTGAACTATCATAATTTCCATCAAAGCTGCCCACGGCATCGACGGCTGTCGAGCTGCCCGCCGCCTCATCCAACCGGTAGTAGGCCACGGGATCGTCGGCCACCACTACCTTCGCGTAGCCGGTCAGCGGAACTGTGACGGCGCGAGGCTGAACGGACAGGTCTGCCGTGGCGCTATCAGCCGCCCCAAAGGGCCCAGTGACGTGCGCATAATAGCTGGCCGAATCAGCGTCCTGCACTTTATTGAGCCAGAGGGTATCGTTAGTTGCTCCTGCTATGGGAGTGCTGCCTTTGAACCATTGATACGTGATGGGCAAAGCACCGTTGGCCACGACGCGGAAGGCGGCTTTGCTGCCGGTAGTGCGGGTAATCGGGCCGTAAGGATCATTCAATATATTGAGATTCGTCAACACGGTGAGTGTGGCGATGGGACTGTTGGTCGAGCCCACGCTGTTGGTGACGGTAACGGAAAATCCTGCCCCGTTGTCCGCAGGGTAAGCCGAAACGAACGAATAGGCGCTCGAAGTCGCGCCGGGAATGGCCCCGCCATTCTTCTTCCATTGGTAAGAGAGCGGAGCTGTGCCGGCGGCCACCACGTTGAAATTCACCCTGGTTCCGGAGTAGTTGGTGGTCGAAGTCGGAGCCGAGATCAAGTCGGGAGGAGTGGGAGGCGCGCGAAAAGAGTTTGTCCCCACCTGGTAATGCGCGAGGATCCGGTCAGCGCTCAGTGCGTTGGTGTAAAACGCCACCTCATCGACACCTCCGGCAAAAGCGCCGTGGCCGGTCTGAGGCCCCGAACCGATGCTCCCATCATACCCGGCAACCGGGTCGACGGCTTTGTACACAATCGCACTAGTCGTGGCCGCAACGCCGTTGACGTAAAACACAGCGTTAGTGCCGTCCCAAGTGACCGCCAGATGATACCACTGCAGCAGTGTTATCTTGGCACCGTTTAAGGGGTTGACTGTTGTTCCCCGGATGAACAGTGCCCACGCACTGCCAGGTCCTGCCGTTTGGTAGAAATTCCAGCCGGAACCCGCGGTGGTGTATGCGCCGGAATACGCCCCGGACATCGCCAAGGGCGAGGTGTAATCTGCCAGCGAATCTGTCGTTGGCCGGGCCCAACATTCGGCGCTAAACGGAGCGCCGGTAACCCCGTCACCGTTCGTCGGCGAGAGCAGAATATTATAAGGAATGCGCACAGTGCCGGGACTGGAGCCGCCGTTAAACAGTACCGAGTTGATATCGATTCCGGGCAGCCCCAACTGTGGATAAGTGCCGGCGCTGTTCTGCACGTAGGCGGCGTCCAAGCTATTGCCCGAAGAGTCCGCTGCGGTGCTGGCCGGAGGCACCTCTTCGAGGCGGTAGTAAGCAACCGGATGATCGGCCAGGACGGTATCAGGGTAGGTGGCGGCCTGAGCAGCACCCACTGTTGCGAGCACGGCCAGTGAAAGAGTGAGAGTTTTCATTGAAGTGGATATTTGCGCCCTAAGGTTTGCGCTTCCTAGGTCAGAAGCAATCCTGCACCGGCATGATAATTGGTCAAGCAATTAAAATGCTTTGTGCCGTCAGCAACGATCCCTCAACCACTCAACCCGATTTTATCGGCTTATGGAACGGTGAGTAAAAGCGTTGGTCGCGCACAAACGCTCAATTTCATTTCTTTTCTGAGTCGGTTGGTTATGGAGCCCGCTTCGCTGCGAGTCCACGCCGCCCGTAATCGAAAAGGATTACTTCAGAGTACCTCACGCGATACGCGCCTCTCTCCGTCCCGTCCTTCGCGTTCATTCGCGTTCATTCGCGGTTTACACCTTCGCGGTCTTCTTCATGGGACTGCGACCCGGAAGAAGCTGTGGCTATTGGTGAAGGGCAGGTTGAAGCTCTGGAACAGGCTGGCGCCCACCGGCGTTGTGAAAAGCGGACTCCAGATTTGTGGGGACAGGCTCAGGCTGGTTTGCACGGTGTAACTTGGTCCTGGCGGCGCAAACAGCGTCAGTTGGAGCTGGCTCCCATCGGTCTTTGCATCCAATAAAGGAGTATTGTTAATCAAGACCGCCTGCCCATCATCGGATAAGACGTCGAACAGGGGCGTGCCATTGGGTTGGTTGGCGGACAGGCCGGAAAGCTGCAGGGAAACGATCGTTGAGGCGCTGACGGGTTGCGCCTGGAAGTTAAGCGTCGCCACCGTTTGCGTCGCAGTGAGGGTTTGCCCCGGGACGCTCGCCAGACTGGCCTGATATTGGCCCAAACTGATTTGCTTGAGGGTTGCCAGGCCGACCGGCGGGCCGGGATTAGCCAGGCTTAGATTGGTTAATCCTCGGGCACCCAAGGTGAGATTGAAATTCAGGTTGGTAACGGGTGTAGTGGAATTCATCACCACGCTGACGGCTCCGGTTTCACCGGGACGGAAGATAGTGGAACCCATTAACAACTCGAGGTAATCGCCCACGGTGACAGTGAATGACCTGGTGCCCGATAAAGTCGGATACCCGCTATCGGTGACCCGGACGGTAATGGTGTTCGTGCTGCGAGCTTGAGCACGGGTCGGGGTCCAACTGAACACGCCGTTGGTGGGATTGATGCTCGCCCCACTCGGCGCGCCAGGGTCGAGGCTGAAGGTCAAGGTCTGTTTCGGAAGATCGGAATCTGTGGCGATGTTGGTGAAACTCAGGGGCAAGAGCACATAAGCCGTCTGGCTGCCGATCGGGGCGAGCGCGGGTGGATGGTTGGTGGCAATAACGACAATCGCGAACGTCTGCGAATCCGACAACGGCGGGGTGCCATTGTCGGTAACAGTGGCCGTCACGACGTTGGTGCTGGGAGCTTGCGCTTGCGTGGGGGTCCAAGTGAGCAATCCGGTTGCCGCATCAAGACTCAAGCCCGAAGGTGAATTCGCGCTTAAATGCCAGCTCAGCGTTTGGAGCGGCAAATCCGGATCGGTAGCGGTCAACTGCAACGAGAGCGTCGAACCGGTCGTGAGGCTGACAGGCGAGGTCAGGGCCGTCATGGAGGGAGCGTGATTGATGCGCGTGACCACGACATTGAAGGCCTGGGTAGCGCTCAGGCTCGGCGAGCCGTTGTCGGCAACCACGACGGCAAACCGGTTGGTAGTGCCGCCATCCCCGACACTGGTCTGCCAGGTCAGGTGACCCGTTTGGGGCGCAATTAACGCGCCGGGCGGCGCGCCGGGCAAAAGACTCCAAGTAAGAGCCACTCCCGGTTGCGAGTCGGTGGCGGTGGGGGTGAAGCTGAACAACCCGCCCTCGGTGAGAGTCTGGGTTGGGATGAAAGTGATAACAGGTGGAGAATTGCTGGGAGCAGTAGTGGTTGTCTGGGCATCGGCCACCAGGTGGGCGGGCTCCTGGTTGCCGGCCAGATCCGTGGCGCGGCTAAAGAAGGCATAGGTATTGTTTGGAGCCCCGTTGTAAATGGCAGCGGCAAGGGCGGTATTGGTGATCCAGGCAGTGAACGGGCCGCCATTGACCGAGACATAGATATTGAAGAACGCGATGCCGCTGCCGCCCTGGTTGTCGGTGCCGGCCCACTGGACAGTAAAGCTTGGCTGAGTGCTGGCCGGCAGAGCCGCGACCAAGCTGGTAGGCGGGTTGGTATCCACGCTGTTGGTCACAACCGGCGCATAGACTAATCGATAAGTGCCGGCGCTGTTGTAGTCGAGCAGGTGCACGAGGTTGGTGTGGACCGGCACAGTGGCGCCGCCGATGAAGTTTCGGTCGGTCGTCCAGACGTTGGTGCCAAAAGGGACTTCCGAATTGTTGGGGCGGAAAACATGAGCGAGCTTGAACAGCCCGGGACCTGGATCCCCGAATTGCAGGTAACTCCAGCCGCCGGGAAGGGTGGCGGAGACATTGATGGTCAGGTTTGTCCCGTTGAGTGCACCGGTGACAACGGCGTTGGTCACGGCTGAAACCGCAACGACCGAGCCGTCACTCAAGTAAAGGGCGTCCGGGAGAAAATCGGGGTCAGACACGTCGTTGACCAGGAAATCGGCCCGCCCATCTTCGAACGTGCCGTCGGCATCCACGATGTGAGTCAGTTCATGGATTTCGACGCTGCGCACGAGCGAGAGCCGTGGCTTGCCAAATTGATCGACCTGCGAGAACGAGGCCGAGAAATTCGTAAAGCTGCCTTGGAGGGAAGAAGTGAAGAGCCATCGCGCGATCTTGTTCGTAGCGGGATCGATGCTTCCAAAGTCCGCCGTCAACGCCGGTGTCGCCGGTTGGTTCTCAACCTGCGTACCGAGGATGTTGAAATTGATGAGCAGCCCTTTGACATTGTCCACTATTTGCGGTTTGCCGCTGCTGATCGAGAGGGAATGAGCGGGCCCGTGACCCACATTGTTGACCTGAACGGCCAGGGAGTAAGGAATGCTGGGCTCGATTTGCGGCGTGAACGGATCGTCGGCAAACACATTGCGATCGTGGAAATAACGAACCACCAGTTCCGGTTGTGGAAACACCTGGATGGGTGCTGCCGCCAATGGAACGCTTACCACTGTTCCACTCTGGCTGTAGCTCAGCGTGCCACCTACAAGATAGATAGTCATGTCGCTGGAGGGAGCCGCATCGAGTGTGGGGATGAGAGTCCAGGTGGCCGTGCCGGTGGTCGAGCCGGGAAGTGTGCCGGTGCCGTCGACGGCGGTCAGACCGGAAAGGGAGGGTGCCGCGACGGCAAAATTCGTCGTGACAATGTTCCCGTTCAAGTCGGTAATCTGGATATTCGCCGAAACATTCTGCAGCGGGTCGGTGACGTCGTTGTTGATTTCCAAGGTGGCGTTGAAAGCGTCGCGGGTGAGCACGCCTTTTTGATCGAGGCGAATGCTAACTTTTGCGCATACTGAATTGCCCGAATCAAAAGGCCTGGGGCGAACACTGGCCGCCGGCGGGCTGGCATTGCAGGCGAAATGATATCCGGGCGGCGGTTCGAAATCCGTGACGATCCCGAGTTGACCCAGGTAATCAAAATATTGCTGGGAGGTGATCCCGCCAGTTCCAGTGCCAGGATTATCCGGTGCCAGGTGATAGACTTGTTTGTAAAGATCCACCAGGTTACAACCGGTTGAGTCGAAAGCATAATACGCCGTGCTCTTATCCACGACATTCGGGCCGCAGAGATAATTCCAAAGCATTTGGGCTGTGACCGAACAGGTACCGCTGCCGGCATCGAGTGGTGTGGCTGTTCGCGAGCCGAGAGAGCCTGAAATCTGAGGGCTCGCCTGGTTGAGGCGAGTGACCAGCACTGGGACGGTGTACGAACTGTTCGCTTTGAGCTTGCCCAGGTTGGTTACCAGCGCAGTCATTTGCACCCAGGAGGCAGTGGGGAACTGAAGCGTAACGCTCTCGGCATCAATCAGGCCATGGTTGGCGATGGTATAAAGAACCTGGAACTGGTTGCCCGGGTATTGCGACAAATCCAACGACGCAGGTTCGATCGTCACGACCGGGATTGGGACTTGCGTCTCGAAAGTGCTATCGATCTGGAACGTGTATTGGTCGGGCACGGTGGTAGGAGTAACCGTGAAGCTATAGGTCACTGTTTGACGGGGTAGAAACGCGGTCACGTTGGTCGTATTGCCGGCCGCAACCAGCGCTGACTGGCGGAACGGTCCGTGAGTGTCCGCGCTGACATCCACCGTGTAATATGCCTCCGTCAGATTAGTGAATGAAGCGGTCCCGTCCGCTCCCGAGAGATTAGTGGCGACTGCCGTCCCGGTAAGCGCATCGCTCACCACCACCTGGGCATTGGTAACCGGCGGGGAACCGGAAGCGAAATAAGTGTATTCGTCCTCGACCTTGACCAGCATATTGCCTTTGGCTCCGGATACAGCGCGGAACGAGTAGGTCACTTGGGTCGCCGCGTTGGTACTTTGGACCACCAGGTTGCCGTTATAATCGCCAAGCGGCAAATCCGAGGCCGGAGTGAGCAGGATGGTAACCACCGTATTGAAACCCGGAGGCAGGGGTGGGAGTTGATTTGACGAGGCCAGCGACAGCCAAGGCACGGCAGGGGAAACGACCTGCAGCGGCCCAGTGGGAACACCGCCCTGGTTGGAGACCGTGAAGGCAAACGGCGTTTGGGTCCCGCGCTGCATGGCTCCTTGCAATGAAGTTGGATTCACGACCAACTTCGGTCGCAAGGCATCAACTTGCACCACGAGGACGAGGTCCGCGGTAGCCCCTTCGGCGCTGGCGACGTGGAGGATGACGGGGCTTTGAAACACCGAAGCGTTCAGGGCATTGATGCTGAAATTAAGCTTCGCGCTGCCAAAGGCATCCAACCGGTTAGTGCTTAGGCTGACAGAAACCGAAAGACTGGGTTGATTGGTAACGACCGTGACCGTTAGGCCGGTCAACGGAATATCCGATAGATTGTTAACGGTCGTCGAGTTGGTGATGCTCGTTTCTTCGGTCAGGTCCACCAGCGACACGGGGGCCACGTTCATGCCAATGAGCACAAAGCTATCCTGCGCGGGTGGATTGGCGGCGGTGGGAATCGCAGCCGATATCTGATATACGCCGGCCTCGTTTGGAAGCGGTTGGAACAGGTTGGTAAATGTGCCATCCGGGGCGGTAAACACGTTAAACGCGCGGTCGGTGCCTCGAACCTGAATGTGAATCGTAATAGGCACGGAACCGGCCGGGGTCGTGCTGCCGCCCAGGACCGCCCGGCCGTGCATCGGGATGGGCGTGTTGGCCAGGGCAGAGTGGATGTCCGCGGTGATGGTGGCCGTATAGGCGGCGTCGACGGTAAGCGGAGTTGGGCTGACGAAGCTGTTATTGTTCTCGGAAAGTTCCAGAACATTGTTATTGCCGTCGGCTTGCGCAATCAGCCAGTAGGTTCCCGGAACGGCGGGAGCCAGCAAGGCCACGCTCTGATCCAGGAACTGTCCCACCCCCAGCACGCCGTTAAAGTCCGCCACGGCGGAAAGGGTTCCGCTACCCGCGACGGGCGAACTGGAAACAAAAATCTGCTGGACCATATCCCCGTTGGCGGCGAGCAAGCCCTGGTTTTCCAGCCGCACCTGGGCGTTGAGGAGCTGGGAAGTGAAGACGTGGTTCGTCGCCAGCAGAGAGGAGATCACCAGGTCCGGCAGCGGAGTCAGAAGCGAGTTCCGGCTAATTGAGGCCGTGTTGTTATTTTCGCCGGTGCCGCCGGGGTTGTACTCAAAGATATTGTTCTGTTGATCGGCGGTGACTGAAAAGACGAGACCGCCGGCGCCATTGGAGCTGAAGGGCAGGGTGAAATTATAACTACGGGAGACCGCGGTTCCGTTGGTGAGCGGTCCGAGGACGTTCTGATCAAAATAAACCGGGGTGTCCAGCAGGATTGCCCCCAAACTCGAATTACTGATGACCAGGCGGTCATACCAACTGCCCACGGCGATCGCATTGCCGCTATTGGTATCCTGCCATTGGACGGTCAGGTTGGTCCCGGACCCGAGAACCGAAGGCGTGACGTTCAACCCGGCGACCTGCAAATCCGGGTAGGAAGCGATCCCGGAAACCACGGTTGACGTGGCCGCATTATTGCTCTCGGCGGTGCCGGCCGGATTGTACTCAAATACGCCGTTGAAGACATCCGCTATGACTGAGACCCGCAGGGTGCCGGCGCCGCTGGCGCCATTGGGCAGGGTGAAATTCACTGAACGGTTTCGCGCCAAGCCGTTGGTCAGCGGTCCGAGGACGTTGGTGTCGTAGAGAACCGTGGTGTTCAGCAGCGTCACACCCAGAGTCGCGTTGCTGATGATCACCTGATCGTACCAGCTGCTGCGCGCCAGCCCATTGCCGCTGTTGGTATCCTGCCATTGAACGGTTAGGTTGGTGCCCGAATTAAGCACCAGCGGCTGCACCCCCAGGTTGATTACTTGCAAGTCCGGGTAATTTGCAATGGAGGAGATCGCCGAAGTGGTGACCGTATTGTTGGCTTCGCCGGTTCCGCCGGCATTGAACTCAGGGACCTGGCCGAACGTGTCGACCGCGACTGAAACCAACAGAGTGCCGGCGCCCGCTGTTCCGTCGGGTAGTTGAAGCGTCGTGGACCGGGCGCGTGAGCCACCGGGCGGGATGGCGCCGTTGCCTGAAATGGCTGGGTCATAGTAAATCGTGGAGTTCATTAGCGTTTGCCCGGTATTCGTATTAACCACAGTGACCCGGTCGTAAAAGGGGCTTCCGGTCTCAACGGTGCCCGTATTCTGATCGTTCCATGCGATGTTGAGCACTCCCCCGGAGAGGATCGGGCCAGATGAGGTCGCCGCCAGGCCATTGGGCACAAGGTCGGGTGCCGAGAGCACGGTGATGGTTTTGGTGTTGTTCAGCTCAGAAGTGCCGCTGGGATTGTACTCAAACACCTGGTTGGCGGCGTCCGCGGTAATCGTGATAGCGAAATTGCCGTAAGCATCGGAGCTCGTGGGCATGGTAAAGGAAAGAGACCGCGAGCGGACATCTCCCGGAGCGATCGAACCATTTCCGGCATCGAGGAGATTGTAGTTGGTGGTGGTGCTAAGGATGACCGCTGAAGTGTTGGTGTTGCGAACCACCACGCTATCCGTCCAATTGGTCGCCGCAAAGCCGTTGCCGGAGTTGGTCAATTGCCAATTAATCGTCACGACCGACCCGGGCAGCCAACGCGTGACAGGCACGGTGGTGGACTGGGACACCTGCAAATCGGGATAGGGCGCCAGGGCGACACTGATGGAAGTGCTGGTTGAGTTGTTGGCTTCGTTGCTCTCGGGAATCGCGTTCTGCGCGTCAACTGTCACGGTGACTTGGAGCGTTCCAACGCTGTTGGTGCCGTCCGGAAAAATGACGGCCAGTTGCCGGTTGCGCGTGGTTCCGGGAGCAATCGGGCCGTTGCCGGGATCGGATTCGTTGTAGGGCAGGAAACTGTCGACCAGGACCTGGTTGGCCGCATTGCGGATGGTGACGCGATCGGTGAAGGAACCGCTCGTCGGACCGGTGCCATTATTCTGATCGGTCCATAGAACCGTAGTCGAGCCGCCCGATTGAAGCCCGGTCGAGGGCGAAACGGAAGGAGAGGCGACGATCAGGTCGGGCGATACGTTGGTGGGGAAAAGCTGCACGGGCGGCGCTTGCGGGTTTGGCACGAGATTGAACGAGTAGCCACCCGACGGTTGGGGATCAAAGATCCGTCCCTCCACGGTAAGCGTATAGGTTCCCGATTGGGGCAAGGCAAAAGTGTCCACATCGTTGTTCACCCCTTGAGACATGACGATGTTCCCGGCCGGCCCGTACAGCCGGGTATAAGGCTGATACGTAAAGCCACTAGTGGCCTGCCCGTCGAAGTAGTAATGGTCGCCGGCCACGCCATTGAATTTGTAAAACACGGTGCTGTCGGCCGGAGCCAGGGTATTGGTGACCACCGTTCCGGGAGTGAACGCGGTCGCGCCGGCGAAGTCGAGCAAGCGGAATTGATAACCTCCCGTGACGATAAAATTATTGCCGGCGACCGCCAGCACATAGGATCCAGCCGGCAAATGCAGGGCGGGGTCGCTAATGTCCGCGCTGTCCGAAGAACTGAACGAGCGCCAGTCCAGGACCTGGCCCCAGGGGGCATCCAATCTCCAATAGAAATCCGAAGTGGTTAGCGCGTCAAAATAGAGAGTTGAGGCACTGGCCAGAGTGAAGGTGTAGTACTGCCGGACCCCAGGCGTTGCGATGGTGTTGCTGATGGTCGTACCCACCGTGAGGCTGTTGGTGGGGTAAGTTATGGGCACAAGGTTGAAGCCATAGCTGCCACTGGCGTGAGTGTCATAAATACGGCCTTCGACTGTCAGGGTGTAGGTACCGGTTTGCGGGAGGGTGAACGTATCGAAATCGCTGTTAACGCTTTGGGTCATGATCACGTTGCCCAGCGGCGCGTAGAGCCGGCAGTAGGGCTGGTAAGTGAATCCACTGGCGCCTTGTCCGTCAAAATAGAACTGCTGACCGGCCGTGCCGGTGAATTTGTAGAACACAGTGCTGTCCGCCGGAGCCAAAGTATTGGTGACGGCTGTTCCGGGAGTAAACGCGGTGGCGGTGGCAAAATCGAGCAAACGGAACTGATAATCTCCCGTGACGACAAAATTGTTCCCGGCAATCCCCAGCACATAGGATCCCGCCGGCAAATGCAGGGCAGGATCGGCAATGTCCGCGCTGTCCGAAGAACTGAACGAGCGCCAGTCCAGGACCTGACCCCAGGGAGCATCCAATCTCCAGTAGAAGTCTGCGTTGGTCAGCGCGTCAAAGTAGAGCGTTGAAGCCGTTGCCAGGGTGAAAGTGTAGTACTGCCGAACACCTCGCGTCGCGATGGTACTGCTGATCGTCGCCCCCAAGGTGAGGCTGTTGGTGGGATAGGTTATGGGCAACAGGTTGAACGCATAATTCCCGCTGGCGTGTGTGTCATAGACCCGGCCTTCGACAGTCAATGTGTAGGTGCCAGACTGAGGCAGCGTGAACGTATCGACGTCGCTGTTAACGCTTTGAAAAAAGAGAATGTTTCCCAGCGGCCCATAAAGGCGGCAATACGGCTGATAAGTGAAGCCGCTGGAAGGCTGACCGTTGAAATATAAACGCTGCCCGGCGGTGCCGGTGAACTGATACAAAACCGTGCGGTCCGCTGGGCTCAGCGTATTGCTGACCAAGACTCCCGGCGTCATCGGGGTAGCGGAAGAAAAGTCCAGGAGTTCGAATCCGTAATCACCGGCTGCGCCGGTGATGGACAGCTGATAATTACCGGCCGGCAACGCCAGCGATGAGTCGGAAATATCCGCGCTGTCCGAATTGGGAAAGCCTCGGTTGTTTACGACGACGCCTTGGGGACCGGAGAGCGACCAATAAAAGTTGGCGTTGGTCAGGACGTCGAAACAGAGCCGCGCCGCATTGGCCAATGTAAAAACATAGTTCGTAACGGCAGTGCCTGTGGGCAGCGTGCCAATGATTGGAGTGCCGATGGTCAAAGCCGCGCCGGTAAACGGGGTGCTGGAAACATTTCCGTCCGGCTGCAGATTGAAGGCATAGGTTCCCAGCCCGGGATCACCAATGTACCCCTCGATGAGCAGGGTATAGGTTCCGCCAGCGGTCAAGCGGTTGGTCCCGGAGTTACCGCTGGCCAGCGATTGGGCCGCAAGAATGTTGCTGAAAGGGTCGATGAGCCGCCAATAGGCGTTCGGAATGCCGCTCGAGCTTTGGTAAATAAACGAGACTTGGTCACCGGGCGCGGCAGTGAACCGGTACAGGTCGGTGCTGTTGGCTGCGAAATTGTTCTTGCTGACCGGTGTGCCGGGAGTGAGAGGAGTCGCCGCCGCCAAGTCTGACAAGCGAAACTGGTAGGGACCGGTGTTGTCGGTGATTCCCAGAACGGTCAGAGTGTAGGCACCCGCTGGCAAATTCAATATGGGGTTGCCGATCGATTGCGCGTCCGACGAGCTAAAGGCGCGGCTGTTGACGATGTTTCCGGTAGGGCCGTCCAGAGACCAGCGCAAGCTGCTGGTGTTGGTCAGGGCATCGAAGTACAAGCGGGAGGCCGAAGCGAGGGTAAAGGTGTATTGCTGGTGCTGACCGGGAGAATTGACAGCCCCGTTGATGAGGCTTCCCAGCGTCAAGGCCTGTACTCCGTCTGTCACTGGGACCAGGTTGAACGAATAAGTACCGGAGCCAGGATCGCCGATGTAACCTTCAACCAGCAAAGTGTAATTGCCCGCTGGAAGTAATAGAGGACCCACGACATTGGCCAGGCCAACGGCAAGCGGCACGTTGCCATTGTTGTCGAGCAACCGCACGTACGTATCAGGCAAGTTGGCAGAATTCAGATAGTCGAAGAGAACATTGGTTGGCGAGGCGAGTGTGAACTGGTAGGCAACCGTGGAATTGGCCGGAGTCAAACTGGCGTTTACCACGGCTCCGAGTGTGAGCGGCGCCGCCGATGCGAGATCGAGCAAGCGGAATTGATAGCCGCCCGTATTGTCAGTTGTCGCCGCGACGGTCAGAGTATAATTGCCGGCAACCAGGCTTAGGACGGGGTTACCGATCGATTGCGCGTCCGAACTACTGAAGGAACGGGTGTTGACCACGTTTCCAGTCGGGCCATCGAGGGACCAGCGCAGGTTCGACGTGTTGGTGAGCGAGTCAAAATAAACACGCGCGGCCGACCCAAGCGCGAAGGTATATTGCTGGTGCTGACCAGGTGAACTAATGGCGCCGCTGACAACGCTGCCCAAGGTCAAGGGCTGGCTCCCGTCAGTGACGGGGTTCAGGTTGAAAGAATAGCTGCCCGTGCCATAGTCGCCAATATAACCTTCCACCAACAGCGTGTAATTGCCGGCCGGCAGCACCAGAGGGCCCACGATACTCCCAAGCCCTGTACTGATGGGCATGTTTCCGACGGCGTCGAACAACCTCACGTAGGCATCGGGCAGGCCGCTGGAGCTCAAAAAGTCGTAAATGAACTTGCCGTGCGACGACACTGTGAACTTGTAGGCGACTGTGGAGTTGGCGGGATTTAACAGGCCGTTTACGACAGTGCCCGGCGTGAGTGACGTCGCAGTCGCGAGATCGAACAACCGGAATTGGTAGCCGCTGGTGCTGTCGCCCGTGGCGGAAACCGTTAAGGTATAGGCGCCGGCGGGCACGTTTATCACGGGATTACCCACGTTTTGGGCGTCCGACCCATTGAACGAGCGGTTGTTGATCACGTTGCCTAGCGGTCCATCCAGAGACCAGCGCAATGCGGACGTATTGGTC
>Ga0070741_10011043_pt1 | contig 16809 bp, 16 predicted proteins | sample Coa_R1_4_FD_66440 | JGI IMG/M metagenome (GOLD analysis project Ga0070741, IMG submission 66440) | Surface soil microbial communities from Centralia Pennsylvania, which are recovering from an underground coalmine fire - Coalmine... | ecosystem: Environmental > Terrestrial > Soil > Unclassified ...
TTCTCGCTGGACAGCCTGCGCTACGAATATCCCGAGGAGATCGTGCCGCCAGGCGCCACACCGGCATCGCATTTGCGCGCGCTGGTCGAGCAGGGCTTGATCCGCCGCTTCGGGGCTGCGAGCAAGGTCACGGCCGACGTGCGGGCGCTGATCGAGCACGAGCTCGCGCTGATCGCGGACCTCGAGTACGAGCCGTACTTCCTCACCGTGTACGACATCGTCGCGTTCGCGCGCGAGCAGAAGATCCTGTGCCAGGGCCGCGGCTCGGCCGCCAATTCCGCGGTGTGCTACGCGCTCGGCATCACCGAGGTGGATCCGTCGCGCATGAGCATGCTGTTCGAGCGCTTCATCTCGCGCGAGCGCAACGAGCCGCCCGATATCGACGTCGATTTCGAGCACGAGCGGCGCGAGGAGGTGATGCAGTACGTCTACCGCAAGTACGGTCGCGAGCGCGCCGCGCTCGCGGCGACGCTCATCACCTATCGCCCCAAGAGCGCCGTGCGCGACATCGGCAAGGCGCTGGGGCTCGATCTCGCGCAGGTCGATCGCCTGTCCGGCGTGCTCGCGTGGTGGGAGGGTCGTGACCTGGCCGCCCAGCGCATACGCGAAGCGGGCTTCGATCCCGACAATCCGGTGATCCTGCGCCTGACCGCGCTCGCGAACGAATTGATGGGCTTTCCGCGCCACCTGTCGCAGCACGTCGGCGGCTTCGTGATCGCGCGTGGATTGCTCGAGCGCATGGTGCCGGTCGAGAACGCGGCGATGGAGGCGCGCACCGTCATCCAGTGGGACAAGGACGATCTCGATGCGCTCGGATTGCTCAAGGTCGATTGCCTCGCGCTCGGCATGCTGACCGCGATACGCAAAGCGCTCGCGCTCGTCTCCGCTTCGCGCGGACGCACGGTGCGCATGCAGGACATTCCCGCCGAGGATCCCGCGGTGTACGAGATGGCGCGCAATGCGGACACGATCGGCGTATTCCAGATCGAGTCGCGGGCGCAGCAGGCGATGCTGCCGCGATTGAAGCCCACGTGCTTCTACGATCTCGTGATCGAGGTCGCGATCGTGCGGCCGGGGCCGATCCAGGGCGGCATGATCCATCCGTATCTGCGACGGCGGCAAGGTCTCGAGCCCGTCACGTATCCGAGCGACGAGGTCAAAGCCGTGCTCGAGCGCACGCTCGGTGTTCCGATCTTCCAGGAACAGGTGATGCAACTCGCGATGGTGGCCGCGGGATTCACGCCGGGCGAAGCCGATCAATTGCGGCGATCGATGGCCGCGTGGCGCCGCAAGGGCGGCCTGGACAAGTTCGAGACGCGCCTGATCGAGGGCATGCGCGGGCGCGGCTACAGCGAGGAATTCGCGCGTCAGGTCTGCCAGCAGATCCAGGGCTTCGGCGAATACGGCTTCCCGGAAAGCCATTCGAGTTCGTTTGCACTGCTCGTGTACGTCTCCGCGTGGTTGAAGCGACACGAGCCGGCGGCGTTCTGCGCCGCGCTCATCAATTCGCAGCCGATGGGTTTCTACGCGCCCGCGCAGCTCGTGGCCGATGCACGCCGGCATGGGGTCGAAGTGCGTCCCATCGATGTCACCGTGAGCGACTGGGATTGCACGCTCGAGCGATGCGAGACATCGAACGATCCCGCGCTGCGATTGGGCTTGCGGCTCGTTGCGGGGCTCTCCGAAGCCGGCGCGAAACGCATCATGGCGGCGCGGCGTCAAGCACCGCTTGCGAGCGTGCCGGATCTCGCGCATCGGGGAGAGCTCGACAAGCGCGATCTCGATCGGCTCGCGGCGGCCGATGCGCTGCGCGCGCTCGCCGGACATCGTCACGGCGCGGTGTGGGAAGTGGCGGGTGTGGAGCGCCTGCCTGCCGTGCTTCGCGGCAGCACGTTCGACGAGCGCTTGCCTTTGCTGCGCGCACCCACCGAAGGCCAGGACATCGCGGCCGACTACCGCACCGTCGGACTCACCCTCAAGCGCCATCCCATCGCGCTCGTTCGTGCGCATCTCGATCGACGGCGCATGGTCGATGCGCGCACGCTGCAGGAGCTGCCGCACGGACGCCTCGTGCGCGTGGCAGGTCTTGTCATCGGTCGCCAGCGCCCGGATACCGCGAGCGGTGTCATCTTCGTGACCCTCGAGGATGAAACGGGCGCGATGAACGTTATCGTGTGGCGCGATCTCTCGGACCGGCAGCGCCGCGAGCTCCTGGGCTCGCGGCTCATGGGCGTGTACGGCACCGTCGAGCGCGAAGGCGCCGTCGTGCACGTCCTTGCGGGACGATTGCTGGACCTTTCACACCTGCTCGGCAATCTGGAGGTGCGCTCGCGCGATTTTCATTAGGCGCGGCGCGAGCCTGCGGAGGGGCCCCCGCGCAGCGGGTTGGAGCGAGGCGAGTCGACGCTCACGGTCGACACCACCGATGACTGCACATCCCCAACGTCCGCGGAGGCCGCGGCGCGAGCCTGCGGAGGGGCCCCCGCCCAGCGGGTCGGAGGAGGCGAGTCGACGCTCACGGTCGACACCACCGATGACTGCACATCCCCAAGGCCCGCGGAGGCCGCGGCGCGAGCCTGCGGAGGGGCCCCCGCCCAGCGGGTCGGAGGAGTCGACGCCCACGGTCCGGCCCGCCGCCGCCCCGTGCGCAGCACGCCGTATTTGACAGACGGCCGGTTTGGAACACAATAGTCGTCCGCCAGCGCGACACCGCGCCTCACGCGCGACCTGCCGACGCGGCGCTCACCGTCTGCTCACACCGACATCCTGGAGGCATCATGCGCAAGTACATCGACTGCCGCGAATTCCCGAGCGACACCAAGTGCTCGATCGCCATTTCGGCCGACAGCGAGAACGAGCTGATCGAGGCCGCCGCGCAACATGCGGTCACCGTGCACAAGCACAGCGACACGCCCGAGCTGCGGTCCATGATCAAGTCCTCCATCCACGAGGGTCAGCCCCGCGCGTAAAGGGGCGGCGCGGCCGGCCGGCCGCCATGATCAGACGACGGAGCAGGCCGTCGAGGCGCGCGTCTGCTTCGCCGTCGCCACCTTCACCGTTTCCGGCAGCACCACGCCGTTCTTCACCGCGGTGATCTCGGCGAGGATCGACACCGCGATTTCCGGCGGGGTGCGACTGCCGATGTAGAGGCCGACCGGCCCGTGCAGCCGCGCGATCTGGGCCTCGGTCAGGTCGAATTCCTTCAGGCGCCGGCGACGCTTCGTGTTGTTCGCCCGCGAGCCCAGTGCGCCGACGTAGAACGCCGGCGACTTGAGCGCCTCCATGAGCGCGAGATCGTCGAGCTTGGGATCGTGCGTGAGCGCGACGACAGCGCAGCGCTCGTCGAGGTTCATCGCCTGCACCGTGTCGTCGGGCATGGTACGCACCAGCGCGACACCGGGCACATCCCACGTTTCGGTGTACTCCTCGCGCGGGTCGCACACCGTGACCTGGTAGTCGAGACCGACTGCGATCTGGGCGAGATACTTCGACAATTGCGACGCGCCGATGACGAGCATGCGATAGCGCGGACCGTGGATGGTGGTCAGCACCTTGCCGTCGAAGGCGAGGCCGTCGGTAGCCTTGGCCGCGTCGAACGTGACTTCGCCGGATGCGAGATCGAGCCGGCGCGCCAACAGCTTTCCGGCGCTGATCGCTTGCAGCAGCTCGGGAAAGCGGGAGCGCGCGGACAATGGCTCCAGCACGAGCTGGATGGTGCCGCCGCACGGCAGCCCGAAGCGTCGCGCCTCGTCGGCGCTGACGCCATAAGTCACGACCTCGCAGGACGTGGCGTTGAGGCCTTCGCGCCGGATGCGATCGACCAGGTCGTCCTCGATGCAACCGCCCGAAACCGATCCTTCGACATGGCCGTCGTCGCGAATGGCGAGCATCGCGCCTTCCGGACGCGGCGAACTGCCCCAGGTCTTCACCACGGTGACGAGCAGCACGCGCCTGCCGGCGGCGAGCCATTCCGTGCTGCGTTTCAGTACTTCGAGGTCGACGCTATCCATACCTCATTCTACGACGCAGTACGCGCGGCGCCGACTTGATGCCGATCATGCCTGGCCCTCGCCGCCATGCCATGCGCGAGATCAGGGCGCTGCCGCCCTCCAGCGTATGTTTCACCACGGCCGCGAGGTGCAGCAGCACCGAAGCGGCGAGCACAAGCGCGAGCGTCAGGTGCACGGCGCTCATGAGTTCCTTCAGCGATTCGTGCTTGGCGCTCCACGCCGGGATCGTCCAGCCGAAATACTTGACGGGGTAGCCGCTGAACGCCGAGCCGAGATAGCCCGCGATCGGCATCGCCAGAACCAGCGAGTACAGCATGAAATGATTCACGCGCGCGGCGTGTCGCTGCCACTTGGGCATCGGCGGCAGCGGCGGCGGATCGTGCAACAGCCGCCACGCGAGTCGCACCACGACGAGCGCAAGAATGGTGAGCCCGATCGATTTGTGCAGGTTGTACGCATCCACGCGCGGTCCGACCGGGAGCTTCGGGATGGTCTGCATCCACCAGCCCCACGTGAACTGCAGCAGCACCATGCCTGCAACGATCCAGTGCAGGACGATCGCGGTGACGGTGTAGCGCTCAGAAGACCGCGCGTGCGGTGATGCCCGCGAACCAGTTGCGGGTGGGCGCGGGCTCGAAATAGCGTCCATTCGTATCGCCGACGATGACCGATCCGACAAAGGTACGGTTCGTGACATTATTCACGCGCAGGAATTCCCTGACGGCGAGCCTCGCGACGCGCTGCTCGAAGCCCACGCGGGCGTGCACGAGGGTTACCGCTGGCGCGGCATCGCTGTTCTGCTCGTTCACGTTGATCGCGCCCTCGTGCTGCGCCTCCAGCGCGGCATTGAATCCGGCCCATCCGCCGGGTTTCCAGGCAAGCTCCGCGTAGGCGCTGGTGGCGGGCACCCCCGGAAGCCGCGCGCCCGGGGGCACCAGGATGGCGCCGCCCGTCAGAAAGGGATCGGCGAATACCGCCCGCAGCCAGGTATAGGCGACGTGCGCGGTCAGGGTGTCGGTGATCCGGCCTTCCCAGAGCGCCTCCACGCCGCGACGCTGGGTCCGTCCGGCGTTCTTGTACGTCGTGCGCCCGCCGGTGGCGGTGTCGATCACGATTTCGTTGCTGGTGTCGGTCGTGAACGCCGCCACGTTGATGCGCTGCCGCGCTCCGACCAGCGCCTTGACGCCCATTTCCGCCGCGCGACTCGTCGCCGGGTCGAGCGCGAAGTTGAGCCCCGTGCCGTTGTTGCGATAGGCGAGCTCGATCAGGGTCGGGGTCTCGAATCCCTCGCCGTAGCTCGCGTAGAGGTTCACGCGGTCGGTGGCATGGAACACCGCGCCCAGCACCGGGCTCGTGTTGCGGTAGCTTTTGGCGCCGCTGTCGTCGGGATTTTGGGCGTTGATGTAGTGATCGGTCGAGCGAAATCGCACGCTCGCGCTGCGCGCCCCGGCGGTGAGGCTGACCGCTGCGATAGGAAGCCATTCGGCCTGGGCATACACGGCCGTGCTGTCGACGCGATCGTCTTCGTCTCGCCGCAGGTCGCCCATCGCGCCATTGTTGTTGACGAAGCCGCGGCGGCGCTCGTCCTGGCGATCGGCATCGATGCCCGCAGCGAGATTGAGCGGTGTGTGCAGCACGGTCCCGCGCCACGCAACACGCACGCTGCCTCCGCCGTAATCGCGATCGAGATCCGTGACGCCTCCGGACGAGGTCGCGCCCACGCCGGTCAATGCCAGGTACTGCCGCACGCGACGAAGGCCGGCATAGCCCATGGCCTTGATCGTCAACGCGCCCGTGATGCGTTGCTCGACGCTCGCCCCGCCCTGCTCCTGCAGGATCGTCTTGCGCGTGTCGAACAGCAGCGCCGCCGGATCGACGCCACGTGGATTCGCCTGCCACTGCCCGCGCGTGAGACCGAGCGGGTCTTGCGTCTCGGGTTGGTATTGCGACGACGCGATGAACGTCATGTGCGTGTCCGCCGCGGGATCGAGCGTCACCTTCGCATTCACGAGATCGCGTCGCGCCGCGGAATGCTCGCGATAACCGGCGGTGTCGAAGCGGCTCGTAGCGAGCACGTAGCCGGCATTCGCCACGTCGGGCACGCGCCCGGTGAGCTTCGCCCCCGCGGTCCACGTATCGAAGCTGCCGGCACCGGCATTGAACGTCGCCTGCGGCCGTGGCGTGCCGTCTTCGGTGAACACCGCGATCACCCCTCCCGACGCATTGCCGTAAAGCGTGGAGAACGGGCCGCGCAACACCTCCACCCGTTGCGCCGACATCAGGCTGAAGCTGCCGGTTTGTCCCTGGCCATCCGGCATCGTCGCCGGAATGTCGTCCTGGTAGAGCCGGATGCCGCGCACGCCGAAGGTCGCGCGCGCGCCAAAGCCGCGCGACGAGATCTGCAGGTCCTGGGCGTAATTCTGGCGATTCAGCGCGACGAGGCCCGGCACGCGCGACAGCGTCTCCGAGAGGTTCACCATCGGCTGGCCTTGCTGCAACGTGGCCGCGTCGATGAGATCGATCGACGCGGGAAGATCGAAGCTGCGGCCCTCCATGCGCGTCGCGGTCACCACCACCGGTTCGAGCGGCCGTGCGGCATCCTGCGCGAGGGCCAGGGGTGCAGCGGCACCGGCGAGGAGCAGCATGGCGCCGCGCATGCAGGCGCGAAGGTTGCGCAACGGCGCCTCGGCGAAAGTCGTCTGCATGCGCTGTAGCATAATGCAACGGGACAACACCTCGCGTGACACGCATGCTTTCGATATTCATTGCAATGCTCGGCGCTCTCGTCGCCGCATTCGGCGCATGCGCGGCGCCGATGGCGTATGTGCCGAATGAAGGCTCCGCGAACGTGTCGGTGATCGACACCTCGAAGGCTGTCGTCGTCAGCGACATCAGGATCGGCGAGAAGCCGCGCGGCATTGCCGTGTCGCTCGACGGCAAGCGCCTCTTTGTCAGCGATCAGACCGGCGCCGTGATCGTGTACGACCTCGCCGCGGGCAAGGAGCTCGCGCGCATTGCCGTCGGCAAGTCGCCCGAGGGCATCTACTTGAACGCCGACGGCAAGCTGCTGTCGGTCGCGGTCGAGGAAAACGATCAGGTGGCGCTGATCGATACCGCGGGACTGCGAATCGTCAAAACGGTGCGCGTGAAGGGCAAGAATCCCGAGCACGCGGTGTTCAGCCCCGACGGCAGGTGGATCTATGCGAGCGCCGAGGAAGCCGACTCGGTGGACGTGATCGACGTCGCCAAGGGGACGGTCGTGAAATCGATCAAGGTAGGCGAGCGTCCGCGCGGCATCGGCTTTCTGCCCGACGGCTCGCGCGCGTATGTCGCGGCCGAGCACGCCGATCAGGTCTCCGTGATCGATGTCGCGAAAGGGGAGGTGATCGCGCAGGTGAAGGCGGCAAGCCGGTCCAATGGCATCACCGTGCATCCCGATGGCAAGCGCGTGTTCGTGAGCGCCGGGGGAGCGGGCACCGTGCAGGTGCTCGACACCTCGACCAACACCATGATCGCGCAAGTGGAGGTCGGCAAGCGACCCTGGAACATGGCGCTCACGCCCGATGGCGCGAAGCTGTATGTCGCCTGCGGCCGTTCCAATGCCGTCGCCGTGGTCGACACCACCACGTACAAGAAGATCGGGGAGATCGCAGTCGGCACCCTGCCCTGGGGCGTGGTCATTCGTTGAGCGTGCGTGTTGGTCGCTGCATCGCGCAACACGGCGCACGTTAGAATCCGATGATGCATCACCCCCGATGGTCAATGCGTCTGTCACTCGTGTGCATCGCGGCGCTCGCGCTCGCGCAGCAGGCGCTCGCCGCCGCGCCGGAGATCACGCTCGCGCCGCAGAAGGTGTCGGAGCATTGCTGGTTCTTCGAGGGCGAGTCGGGTGCGGCGAGCGCCGCCAATCGCGGCTTCATGTCCAACGCGGGATTCGTCGTCACCGACGATGGCGTGGTCGTCTTCGATGCGCTGGGCACGCCCGTGCTGGGGCAGGCGATGGTCGACGCCATTCACAAGGTGACCTCGCAGCCGATCAAGCGTGTGGTCGTGTCGCATTACCACGCGGATCACATCTATGGCCTGCAGGCCCTCAAGGCGGCGGGGGCCGAGATCTGGGCCCATCGCAAGGCGCAGGAGTACATCGCGTCGAGCGTGGCGGTCGAGCGTCTCGCGCAACGGCGGCAGGAGCTCTTTCCCTGGGTGGACGAGAACACGCGTGTCGTGCCGCCGGACCTTTTCATCGATGGCGACACCGCCTTCCGGATGGGCGGCATCGAGTTTCAGATCGTCTATTCGGGCGGGGCGCACACGCCCGAGGACATCCTCATGTACGTCGTGCCGGACCGCGTGCTCTACGCCGGTGACCTCGTGTTCGCCGGCCGCGTTCCGTTCGTCGGCAATGCCGACAGCAAAGGCTGGCTCAAGGCGATGGACAAGCTCATTGCGCTGCATCCTGTGGTCGCCATTCCGGGTCATGGTCCCGCTTCCCGGGACGTCGCGCGCGACCTCGCCCTCACCCGCGATTACCTGCGTTACCTGCGCGACGCGATGGGCAGGGCGGTAGCGGACCTGACACCATTCGATGACGCGTACGCGAGCACGGACTGGTCGCGCTACGCCGCGCTGCCGGCATTCGAGCAGGCCAACCGCAGCAACGCCTACAACACCTACCTGCTGATGGAGCAGGAAACGCTCTCAGCGGGAAAGCCATGATCCAGCCCGGCAGCGATGTCGCTCTCGAGGTGGGCATTCGCGCGGCGCGACGTGCGGCGTCGGTGATCCTCGATGCGGCACGCGACTTGCGGCGACTGCCTTCGCACATGAAGGCGAGCGACCTGGTCGTGCAGACCGATGGCGAAGCCGAAGATGCGATCGTCGCGACCGTGCGCGCGGCGTTCCCCGATCACGCCATTCTCGGCGAGGAATCCGGGCACATTCCCAGGGCGCGGGAAGGCGCCGGCTACAAGTGGCTGATCGATGCCATCGACGGTGCGGCCAATTTCGCGCACGGCGTGCCGTGCTACAGCGTTTCGCTTGCGCTCGCGCGCGGGATGCAACTCACGCACGCCATCGTGCTCGATCCGGTGCGCGATGAGATCTTCACCGCCGTCGCGGGCAAGGGCGCGTTCTGCAATGGCGCGCCGATCCAGATCTCGGCGTGTCCCAGCCTCGAGGACGCGCTCGTCGCAAGCGTGATTCCCGCGCGCACGAGTCCGCTGCTCGCCCCTTACCTGCGCACGTTCGCGGCGCTCGTGCCACGTCTGGGTGAAGTGCGCCGCAGCGGGGCCCCCGGGCTCGACCTCGCTTACCTCGCCGCGGGTCGGATCGATGCGTTTTTCTCGACCGGAGTCGCCGGCTGGGATCTCGCCGCGGGCGTGCTGCTCGTCCATGAAGCCGGCGGGCGAGTCGGCGATGTTGCGGGCAGCAGCGAGATCCTGCGCGCCACCGACATCGTGGCCGCCACACCGGCGCTGTTCGGACCTTTGCGCGAAGGCATCGCGGCCGCACGGCGCCCGGCGGTCGCCGACTGAATCCGCGCTGGCGCGGGCGCGCACGGCGCGCTAGCATGTTCGATCCTGTCTGCCGGCTACGAAGGCGACCATGAATGCACTGCGCACCGTGCTCATTGCCGTGGCGCTCGCGCTGCTCGGGCCCGCGATGTTCGCGTGGGCCGACTACGCCGACGAGCTCGCGGCCTGGCGCAAGCGCGCCGAGGATAGCCTCAGGAGCGATCTCGGCTGGCTCACCATCGCCGGTCGCTGGGAGCTCGGGAAGGGCGACAACACCCTGGGATCGGCTCCGGGCAACGATGTCGTGCTCCCGAAGGAACTCTCGCCGCCGCACCTCGGCCGCATCAGGGTGGGCGCCGACGGCGTGAAGCTCATGCTCGCTCCCGGCGTGCGCATGTGGCTCGAGCCGCGGCCGGGACAGCGCGGTGCCGACTTCAGCGAGCGCAAGCTCGAGACCGACGACTATGGCGAGGAGTGGGTCAGCATGGGCCGGCTTTCGCTTACCGTCTACACGCCGGACAACGGCAAGACCATCCTGCGCATCGCCGATCGCGAAAGCCCGAATCGCAAGCGCTTCGCAGGACGGATCTGGTACCCGGCGAATGGCGCGGTCCGGGTGCCGGCGCAATTCGTCGCCTATCCCGCCGGCACGAAGATCCCCATCGCCAATGTGCGCGGCGAGATCACCGACGAGGATGTCGCGGGCTATGTGGAGTTCGAGCTCCTGGGCCGGAAGACGAGGCTCGATGCGCTGCGCGAGGACGATGGCACGCTGTTTCTGATCATCCGCGACGCCACCAGCGGAGTCACGACCTATCCGGCTGCGCGCTTCATCCACGCCGATGCGCCGGTGAATGGACGCACCATCGTCGACTTCAACAAGGCGTACAACCCGCCGTGCGCGTTCAGCGCGTACACGACCTGCCCGCTGCCGCCACCGCAGAACTGGCTCAGGGTTGCGGTCGAAGCGGGCGAGAAATACGCCGCGCCGAGGGACCACTGATGACGACGCAACGGTGCAAGGCGAGTGCCGTCAGGCGTGAAGTCCGGGGAGCGGCACCGCGACCACGGCCGCGAGCAAAAACCAGGTCGCGACCAATGCGAGCATGATCGGGGACGTCGCAGCGCCGGGCCAGCCCTTGTTGCGCGCCACATCGCTTTCTGCATGCGGTGATTGCCGTGGGATCATGATCAGCTCCTGTCGATGATGGAATCGCAGTGCAACTGCATCGCGGTTGCATCGGGCGCGGTGGCGCACGCGAGGTAGGGTTCGTAGCCGACCGCGACGCCGGTGTGATGCGCGCGCGACAGGGTCCCGCCCCCGGAGAGCTGCAAGAGCGCATCGTCGAACCCGCTGCCGTGCTCATGCGAAGGCGCGAACAGGCGCCACACCAGCGTGGCCAGCGTCGCGACGTTCATGACGCGCTTGCCGAGATCGAAGTCCATTGCGCTCTCCTTTGCGACCCGCGGGCGATGCACCCGCGATGGAGAGCACTGTAGAAAAACCGCACGCAACCCGCGCCGGAAGAACCGGCGGCGGCGGTGCGGAATATTCACGTTGCGCTAGGCGGCGAGTCGCTCGAGCTCGGCCGCGAGGGCATCGGGAATGTCGACGCCATCGACCGCGGCCTTTTCCGCCAGCGCCTGACGCCGCACGCCGGGCAGGCGCACGCCGGCGTCGTCGAGCATGGCCCCGATCAGGGTTTCCACGCGTGCCTGGTACGTGTCGAGGCCGACGAGCGCGCGCGGATCGATGACGATGAACGCCTGGCCGATGCGCGGGCGGTTGCCCTCGTCGACGAAGAACGAGCTCGCCTCGAAGCCGAACGCGGCACCGGTGAGGCTCGTCACGAGCAGCTCCACGATGAGGGCCAGCATCGCGCCCTTGGTGCCTCCGACCGGAAGCATGGTGCCTTCGAGGCCCGCGGCCGGATCGGTGGTGGGCCGGCCGTTCCTGTCCAGGGCCCACCCGAGCGGGATCGCTTCCTTCTTCTTTGCAGCGACCATGAGCTTGCCGCGCGCGACCTCGGACAGCGAAAGATCGATCGAGAGCGGCGTGCCGACCCGCGTCGGAAACACCGCGGCGATCGGATTGGTGCCGAACAGGGCCCGCTTGCCGCCCGCCGCGGCCATGGCCGATGGGGAATTGCCGAACGCGAGGCCCACCATCCCGGCCGTTGCAACCGGTGCGAGATGATCCGCGGCGACGCCGAAGTGGTGGCTGTTGGTGACCGCGGCGAACGCCACGCCATAGGCGCTCGCGCGTTGTATCGCTTCCGATATCGCCATGGCGCAGGCGGGGAATGCGAGACCGGAACCCGCATCGATCAGCACGGTGGCGTGATGAGCCCGCGCGATCTGCGGCAACGCAGTGCCATCGGCGCGACCGTTGCGCAGGTGGGTCGCGTATTGCGGCACGCGTGACACACCGTGCGACGCGAGCCCCTGGGCATCGGCCTTGACCAGCGCGCGGGCGGTGGTCTCGGCCATGGTGGGATTGGCGCCCGCGCGAGCGAGCGCACGCGTGGCGAGATCGGTCAGAGCATCGAGGGAATAGCGCGGCATGCGCCTACTTTAGCGCGTCCTGGAGCGCCGCCGCGACTTCGCGCGCGATCAGGGTCGACACCCGCACGTTCGATTCCGCCGTGACCCCCGCGATATGGGGCGTCAGGATGAGACGTGGTGCATCCGACAGCACCGATCCTGCCGGCAGTGGCTCGGTCTCGAACACGTCGATCGCCGCGCCACCAAGACGGCCGTGACGCAATGCGCTGGCGAGCGCGGCTTCGTCGACCACGCCTCCGCGCGCGGTGTTGACGAGCACGGCGTCGGGCTTCATGCGTGCCAGTGCCTCGGCGCCGATGAGATGGCGCGTTGCGCTGGTCAAAGGCACGTGCAGCGACACGACATCACCCTGCGCAAGAAGAGCATCGAACGCGCACGGCCTGACCTGGAGCTGCTGCCACGCCGGATCGTCTTGCGCGAGCACGGGATCGTGCGCGATCACCAGCATGCCCAAGGCCTGGGCGAGCCGCGCGACCTCGCGGCCGATGCTGCCGAAGCCCACCAGGCCCATGGTCTTGCCGGCGAGCTCGCGGCCGCTCGACAACGCCGCGCGCGGCCATTTGCCGCCGGCGACATCGGGGGTGGCAGCGGCGACGCCGCGCAGCAATGCCATCGCGGTGAAGATCACGTATTCGGCAACCGCGAGCGCGTTCGCGCCCGTCGCTGGTATGACCTTGATCCCGCGCGCGCGACATGCCGCGACGTCGATGTTGTCGAGTCCGACCCCGAGCCGTCCGACCACGCGCAGGCTGGGCGCATGCTCGAGCAGCGCCGCATCGACGCGCGTGCGATTGCGCACGATCAGGGCATCGGCGTCGGCCATGGCACGTTGCAGCTCGGCTGCACGATCGACCAGGGTCGCATCGTAAAGAACGTCGTGCGCGGCGCCGAGGGTCGCGACCGCGCCTTGGTCCATGAACTCCGCGACGACGATGCGCATCAGGCGTTGTTCATGAACAGGCACTGGAGGTCTCGAAGCCCTTGCACGTCGTCGGCCATGGTCTTCAGCTCTGCATGCCCCAGCGGCGCACCGTCTTGGCCTCGAGCGTGCGAAACACCACGTTCTCGACGGCGAGCCCGATCAGGATCACGGTGAAGAGTCCCGCGAACACCGACGGGATCTCGAGCTGGTTCTTGTTCTCGTAGATGAACCACCCCAGGCCCCCGCTGCCCGACGACACGCCGAACACGAGCTCGGCCGCGATCAACGTGCGCCACGCGAAGGCCCAGCCGATCTTGAGACCGGTGAGAATGCTCGGGAACGCGGCGGGTATGAGGATCTGTCCCACGTAGCGCAGGCCGGAGAGGCCGTAGTTGCGTCCCACCATGCGCATGGTGGTCGACACCGACAGGAAGCCCGAATGCGTGTTGAGCGCCACGGCCCACAGCACGGAGTGGATCAGCACGAACACGAGGCTGCCGTTGCCCAGGCCGAACCAGATGAGCGCGAGCGGCAGGAGGGCAATGGCAGGCAGCGGATTGAACATCGAGGTGAGGAGCTCGAGCAGGTCGGTGCCCACGCGCGTGGTGATGGCGACGATCGTCAGCAGCGCAGCGAAGAAGATGCCCGCTGCATACCCCATGAGCAGCACCTTGATCGAGACCCATGCGCGCGCCGGCAGCACGCCGGAGCGCAGCGCATCGAAGAACGCCTCGAGCATCGCCGAGAACGTCGGGAACAGCAGCGGATTGTTGAGCCAGCGCGCGTAAAGCTCCCATGCCACTGCGAGCACGAGCAGCAGCAGGGTCTTGCGCACCGCCCCCTGGTTGAAAATGCGCTCCCAGGTCGACAACGGCTTCTCGACGATCCCGAACGCGGACGAATCGGCGAGATGCTCTGGATAACGCTCCGGGCGGACGGCGACCATCTCATTCATGTTGGGGCTCCTGCACCGGCTCCTCGACCGCATCGGCGAACAGCATGCCGTGAATGCGCCGCTCGAGCTCCTGCAACGCTTCGGGATCGCCATCGGCCGTGTCCCGCGGCAGGCTGTTGATCTCGGCCTTGACCTGGCCAGGATGCGGCGTGAGCAACAGGATGCGACTGCCGATCTTGATGGCTTCGGGAATGGAGTGCGTCACGAACAGCACGGTGAACTTGGTGTCGTCCCACAACGCGAGCAGCTCGTCCTGCATCTTGCGGCGCGTGAGGGCATCGAGCGCCGCGAACGGCTCGTCCATGAGCAGCACATCGGGCTCCATGGCCATTCCGCGCGCGATCGCGACGCGCTGCTTCATGCCGCCGGAAAGGGTGTGCGGCAGGCTCTCGGCGAAGTTGGTGAGGTTCACCTTCGCGATGTAATGCATGGCCTTCTGCTCGGCGACCTTGCGCGAAAGACCGGTCGCGCGCAGCGGAAACATCACGTTGTCCTTGACCGTCTTCCACGGCAGCAGCTGATCGAACTCCTGGAACACCATCATCCGGTCGGGACCGGGGCGCTGCACGACTTCACCCTTGAGCCGGATCTCGCCCTCGGTCGGCTGCAAATAGCCGCCGACCGCCTTGAGCAAGGTCGACTTGCCGCAGCCCGACGGGCCGAGCAGGATGAAGCGCTCGGAGCGAAACACCTGGAAATCGACGCGGAAGGTCGCGGTGACGAGATGGTCCTTGGTCTTGTACTGCAGCGTCACGCCGCGCACATCGACGAGCGGCGTCTGCGCTGCAGGCGCGCCGGCGACATCGCTCGCGGCGCGCGCGGGCGCGCCCTGCTCGGTCACGCTTGCCATGGCAGACGATCCAGGTCGACGTTGCCACCGCTGATCACGATGCCGATCTCGCGGCCGGGCAGCTCGAGCGTGCGTTCGATGAGACATGCGAGCGGCACCGCCGAGGATGGCTCCACGATCACCTTGAGCGTCTCCCACGAGAGCCGCATCGCCGCAACGATCGCTTCCTCGCTGCATGTCGCGATCGCCGCGACCTGTTTGGACAGCACGGAGAACGTGCGCTCCGACAGCGAGGTGCGCAGGCCGTCCGCGATCGTGCGCGGGTTCTCCTGCGGCAGGACATGCCCCGCTGCGAGCGAGCGCTGCGCGTCGTCCGCACCGCGTGGCTCGGCGCCATACACCTGCACGTGCTTGCTTGCGCCGTGCACCGCGATCGCGGTGCCGGAAAGAAGGCCACCGCCGCCGCACGGCGTGATCACCGCATCGAGCGAGTGCACCTGGTCGAGGAGCTCGAGGGCCACCGTGCCCTGGCCTGCGATCACGTGGTCGTCGTCGAACGGATGCACGAGCGTGGCGCCGGTCTCGCGCTGCACCTGTGCGCAGGTCGTCTCGCGCGCTTCGAGAGTCGGCGCGCAGAATCGGATCTCGCCGCCATGCGCGCGCACGTTGGCCTGCTTCGACTTCGGCGCATTCTCCGGCATCACGATCCACGCTGGAATCCCGCGCAGCGACGCCGCGAACGCGAGCGCCGCCCCGTGATTGCCCGACGAATGCGTCACGACGCCGCGGCTCGCGACCTCGTCCCCCAGCGCCATGACCGCGTTGGTCGCGCCGCGGGCCTTGAATGCGCCCACCGCCTGCAGGTTCTCGCACTTGAAATGCAGCCGTGCACCCACCCTGCGATCGAGCGCGGGGCTCGTCAGGACGGGAGTGCGCCGCACGTGAGGTGCGATCCGAGTCCTCGCCTCCAGGATGTCGGCGAACGTCGGGGCCCTGGTCATCGTCAGCTGCCCTGCAGGTTGTGCACGTTCGGGAAGAAGAGATCCTTCCACGAATCGGGCTTGGCCTTGATCGTGCCCGTCTTCAGCATGAAGTTGACGTACTTCATGATGTTCTGCGGCGTCGTCGTGATCACGATCTGCGGGTCGTTGAGCATGGCGAGGATGTCGTCGACGCTCTCCTTGTCCTTGGACATGCGCAGGTACGTCTCGGCCGCCGCGCGCTTGTCGCGATTGATCATCGCGACCGCCTCGTCGAGCGCCTTCACGAACGCATCGTAGAGCTTCGGATTCTCGTTGCGGAACTTCGACGTCGTCCACACGGTGTTGAAGGTACCGGGCCCGCCGAGCACCTCGTAGGAGTTGACCACCGTGTGGATGCCCGGCTTCTTGAGCTCCTGCTCCTGGAAGGGGGGCGAGCCGAAATGCGCCGTGACTTCGGAGGCGCCCGACAGCAACGCTGTCAGCGCGTCCGGATGCGACATCGACACGGTGAGGTGGTCGAGCTTGTTGTACTGGCCTTCGCCGAACGCCTTCTCCGCCGCCATCTCGAGCGTGATCGCCTGGATCGACACTTTCACCGCCGGCAGCGCGATCTTGTCCCTGTCGGTGAAGTCCTTGATCGTCTTCACCGCCGGGTTGCGGGTGTTGAGCAGCAGCGGCATCGAGTTGATGGCCGCCACGCCCTTCACGTCCAGGTTGCCGCGCGTGCGCGCCCACAGCGTCACCAGCGGGCCCACGCCGCCGGAGGCGAACTGGAGACTGTTCGACAGCAGCGCGTCGTTCATGACGTTGCCGCCGGCGAACTTGGCCCAGCTCACCTTGACGTCGACACCCGCCGCCTTGGCGTGCTTTTCGATCAGCTTCTGCTCTTCCATCACGATGAGCGGCAGATAGCCGATCCCGTACTGCTGCGCGACCTTGATCTCGCTCATCTCGGCGCGCGCAGCGCCGGCGAACGCGAGTATCACCGCGCTCGCCAGCACCGCCCAACAGCGTTTCACAGCCATGGTTCCCTCCTCCTAATGTCCTGCCTACCGATTGTTATTACGCGCT
>Ga0070741_10011044_pt1 | contig 16808 bp, 16 predicted proteins | sample Coa_R1_4_FD_66440 | JGI IMG/M metagenome (GOLD analysis project Ga0070741, IMG submission 66440) | Surface soil microbial communities from Centralia Pennsylvania, which are recovering from an underground coalmine fire - Coalmine... | ecosystem: Environmental > Terrestrial > Soil > Unclassified ...
CGCGGCCAAGACGAGGGCACGTTCCGCACCGACGTCGACCCTCGCCTCGCCGCGTGGATGCTGTACGGCGCGCTCGAAGAGGTGCTGACCGGCTGGGTGCTCGGTCGGTTGCCGGACGACCACGAGGCCGTCGCCTCCGCGGAGCGCGAGGTGATCGCGACGTTCGTCGGAGGGCTGCACGCACGATCTTGAGCCGCCGACGAAAACGTGCGAGGGCTCTAGACACGAACGTATGTTCGCAGTAGCATCGGACGGATGCAGCTCCGGCTCGATGCCGCCGATCGTCTCGTCGAGCTCGTCGAGGAGCGCCGCGGCCCGGTCGCGGTCGACGAGGCGGCGCGCGCCGTGCTCAAGCTCGGTGCCGCGGTTCCGGTCGGGCTCGCGCGCTCGCTGCTCGCCGAAGCGGTCGCGAGCGACGCGCGGCTCCGCTGGGCCGGGGATCTCGTCGCGCTGCGCGGCGCGCCCACCGAGGCCGTGGTGCTCGAACAGGCGAGCTTCGTCGTCTTCGACCTGGAGACGACCGGCCTCCGGCCCGGCTCTGCCCGGCCGTGCGAGATCGGTGCCGTCCGCGTGCAGGGGCTCGAGCTCGCCGAGCGGTTCCAGACGCTCGCGAACCCCGGCGCGCCGCTCGACCCGGCGATCGCCATGCTCACCGGGATCAGAGACACCGAGCTGCGGCGGGCGCCGCCGGTCGCGGCGGCTGTCCGGCGGTTCCTCGGCTTCGCGGGCGACGCGGTGCTCGTCGCGCACAACGCGCGCTTCGACCTCGCGTTCCTCGACGCCGAGACGATGCGGCTCACAGGCCGGCGCGTCGAGGCGACGTCCGTCGACACGGTCGGGCTCGCGCGCCGCCTGCTTGGCCGCCAGCCGGCGAACCTCGCTGCGCTCTCGTACCGCTTCGCGACCGACGCGCGGCCGTGCCACCGCGCACTGCCGGATGCCGAGGCGACAGCCGAGATCCTTTTGTGCCTGATCGGGATGGCGCAGGAGCGCGGTGCACGTACGGTGGGTGACCTCGTGGAGCTCGCGGCGACGCGGCCGCGGCGCGTGCACCGCAAGCGGAGCCTCGCGTTCGGCGCGCCGCAGCGGCCCGGGGTCTACCTCTTTCGTGACGTGCACGACCAGGTGCTCTACGTCGGTCGCGCTCGCGACCTGCGCGCGCGTCTGCGGTCGTACTTCCGCAGCGAGCGTCAACGGCCGGCGGTCGAAGCGGCACTCGGTGCGCTCGAGCGCGTCGAGTGGCGCGTGCTCGGCTCGGAGGTCGAGGCGGCCCTCGAGGAGCTGCGCCTGATCCGCGCGCTCCGGCCGCCCGCGAATGCGCGCTCCGCCCGGCCCGATCGCTATCTCTACCTCCGCCGGCGCGGCGACAGCGTCGTCTGCTCGGCGCAGCCCTGCGAGCTCGGCCCGCTCACGAGCCGCCGGCGCGCGCAGCTCGCGGCCCGCGCGCTGCAGGGCGTCGAGTGGGAGACGCTCGAGGACGCACTGCCGAAGCTGCGTGCGAAGCTCGTGCGGCTCGCGCGCGACCTGCGCTTCGAGGACGCGGCGCGGCTTCGCGACCGTCTCTCCGCGCTCGAGGACTGTGCGCGCGAGATCGCACGGATGGAGCGGCTGCGCGCGATGGCCGTATGCCTCGTGGTTCCGGGCGAGCGGGAAAAAACGCGGCGCGGGATCTTCGTGGCGAAGGGGCAGGTCGTCTGCGTGCGCCCGTTTCGGGGCACGCACGGCATCGAGTGGCAGGCGGCGCTCTCGGCCGTCGTGCGGGCCGAGGCGACGCTCGCTCCCGAAGCGGCCGACGAGCTGCGCGTGCTCGCCTCGTTCATCCGCCGGCCGCCGCCCGAGCTGGCGGTGATCCGGCTGGCAGACTCCGTTTCGTGGAGGACGTCCGGAGACGTGCGCTCGGCGTAGGCTGGCGGAAGCTGGTCGTCGACGGTGTTGCCGCGACGCCGGTCGACCTGCGGCGCGGTGCCGCGGTGAAGCTCGTCGAGGGCGCGCGCACGGAAACCGTTTCCCGCGACGCGTGGCCCGAACGGCTCGAGGAGCTTCTCGACGGCGCCCGGAACGTCCATGTGCTCTCACCCGAGGGAGACGTCCACGCGCGGCGCACGAAGAAAGGGAAATGGCTCGTGTCGAGTGGCAAACCGTCGTCGACTGCCGACGTCTCGGGGACGCACGACCGCACGCGCACGCACGCCTTGCCGAGCGATCATCCGCTGTTCGCGGCGACGCACAGCTCGCGCGACAAGGTGCGCCAGGTGCAGCACTACGTCGAGCTGTTGCGGCCGCTGCCTCTCTGGGAGCGCAAGCGGATCACCGTCGTCGACGCGGGCTGCGGCAAGGCGTACATGAGCCTTGCGCTCGTCGCGTACGGCCGTGAGACCGGGACGCGCGTCGAGCTCATCGGTGTCGACGCGAACGAGAGCGTGATCGAAACGGTGCGTGTGGCCGCCGAGCAGCTCGGCTTCGACGAGGCGCGCTTCGTCCACTCGGCGATCGCAGACCTCCACGAGCCGGAGCACGTCGATCTCCTCGTGTCGTTGCATGCGTGCGACACGGCGACCGACGAGGCGATCGCGTTCGGTGTGCGCCACGAGGCCGAGGCGATCGTCGTCGCACCCTGCTGCCAGCACGAGCTCGCCGACCAGCTCGCCACGCGGCCCAAAGACGCGCTTCTGCGTCACCGGCTCCTGCTCGGGCGGCAGGCCGACCTCGTGACGGATGCTCTGCGCGTCGCGATGCTCGAGTTGCATGGCTACCACGTCGACGTGATCGACTTTGTCCCGTCGGAGCACACGGCGAAGAACGTGATGCTGCGCGCGGAGCGGTCGCCGTCACCGGCTCGGTCGGCGCGCGCGGTCGCGGAGTATGTCGATCTGCGAGACCGATTCGGCGTTCGACCGGCGATCGAGCGGCTGCTTCCTCTGCCGTAACCGATTCGGGGCGAGTTTCGTTCTTTTCCCCAGACGAAAGGGGGATAGCGACAGTGGGGATCCTTTGGATCATCTTGATCGTGATCTTGGTTCTGGCGCTGCTCGGCTTTTTCTCGCGCGGCGTCTGGTAACCGCGTAGTAGCCGTCACTGGTTCGAGGGGCCGCCCCAGCGGAGAGCGGGGCGGCCCCTCATGCGCTACAACGAAGCCGTGGACGCCATGTCCGACTTCTTGCGAAGCGCGGACCATCAATTTGCGCTGCCGCGGCTCGGAGGGATGGCCCGCCCGAACGGCGTCGTGATCGTGAGCGAGCGCTACTGGGCCTTCGCAGGGACGGACGGCTCGCTGCGCGAGGGTGTCATGCCGCAGGCGCCGGAGCTCGTGCAGCGGCTGCCCCTGGCCCGAGGGCTCGTGCGCCTATGGGCGTCGCTTGCTCCGGTCTTCCGGCGCTCCGGCGTCGCGCCGCGCCGCGAGCGGCTGCTCGTGCTCGCTGCGCTCGCCGTGCCGGTCGCGTGCGCCGCCTTCGACGTCTCGTGGTCGACGTGGGCGGGGATTGCGCTCTCCCTGCTCCTGCTCGTCACGATCTTGCGTGGCCGAGCCCTGCACCTTCACGGCGCAGAGCACCGCGCGATCGCCGCCGCCGAGGAGCGTCGGCTGTTCGCGACCTGGGAGGGCACGGCACGCCCGTCCCGCTTCTCGCGCCGCTGCGGCACGAACTTCGCTGCGCTCGTGCTGCCGGTGACGCTGCTCGCAGACCGAGCGCTGCCCGTGGCGCCCGAGTTCTGGACGCCCCTCGTCGTGCTCGTCCTCTCGCTGGCGCTGACCATGGAGCTGTGGCGGCTGGTTCAGCGGTCCTCGCACCGTGTGTGGCAGTTCTTTCTCGTTCCCGGCCTCGCGCTGCAGCGGTTGACGACGCGCGAGCCGAGGGACGACGAAACACGGGTCGCGCTGCGGGCCGTCGCTGCAGTGCTGCGGCGCGAGCTTGTCTGAGGCCGTTCCAGCTACGATTCCGGGCGTGAGCGAGAGCGGCACGATGCGCGTCAAAAGCGGCCTCGCCGAGATGCTGAAGGGCGGCGTGATCATGGACGTCGTCGACGCGGAGCAGGCCAGGATCGCCGAGGAGGCGGGCGCCTGCGCGGTGATGGCCCTCGAGCGCGTGCCCGCCGACATCCGCCGCGACGGCGGTGTGGCGCGGATGTCCGACCCCGACATGATCCACGGGATCCAGGAGGCCGTCACGATCCCTGTGATGGCGAAGTGCCGGATCGGCCATTTCGTCGAGGCGCAAGTCTTGCAGTCCCTCGAGATCGACTACATCGACGAGTCGGAGGTGCTGACGCCCGCCGACCTCGAGCATCACGTCGACAAGTGGCAGTTCACCGTGCCGTTCGTCTGCGGGTGCACGAACCTGGGGGAGGCGCTCAGGCGCATCGCCGAGGGCGCCGCGATGATCCGCACGAAGGGCGAAGCGGGTACGGGCGACATCGTGAACGCGGTCACGCACATGCGCTCCGTCTTTGGTGGCATCCGCCGGCTGCAGTCGCTGCGCAGCGAAGAGCTCTACGCCGAGGCAAAGAACCTGCAGGCCCCGTACGACCTCGTGCAGTGGGTCGCGGACAACGGGCGGCTGCCGGTCGTCACCTTCACTGCAGGCGGGATCGCGACGCCGTCGGACGCGGCGCTCTGCATGCAGCTCGGCGCGGACGGCGTCTTCGTCGGCTCCGGCATCTTCAAGTCGGGGAACCCGTCGCAGCGGGCCCGCGCGATCGTCGAGGCGACGACGCACTACATGGATGCGGACGTGATCGCGCGCGTCTCCGCGGGCCTGGGCGAGGCGATGGTCGGCATCTCGACGCAGTCGCTCGACCCGAGCGAGCTGCTCGAACGCCGCGGCTGGTAGCGGCGTAGCCGCTACCAACCTGGTTGCCTACGGACGGTACGCGCCGAGGAAGACGAGGATCTGTGCGTTGTGCGGCGCCTCGCCGCCGGCGGGTGTCTGCTGGACGACCTTCCCGGCGGCCGCGCGTGACGTGACGGGCACCTTGACGAAGATCAGCCGCAGGTTTGCGGCCTGCAGAGCGGCGACCGCCTGAGGGAGCGTCCGTCCGATCGTGCTCGGCACCTGTTCGAGCGGCTTGTTGCCCGGGCCGGTCGAGAGGTTCACCTGAAGATGTGCGTGGTAGGGCAGCTGGGTCCCTGCCGGCTTCGCGAGCTGCTCGACGGTGCCAAGCGTGTCCTGCGCCGGCACGAAGACGAGGCTCGGCAGGATCCCTGCGCCGACGAGTGCCTGCACCGCTGAGGCTTCGTCCTGGCCGCCGACGTCGGGAACGGTTGCCGTCTGCGGCTGCGCCGGCTGGGCCGGTGCGGTCGTCGTCGCGGCCGTCGTGGTGGTGGCTGCAGTCGTCGTCGCGGCCGTCGTGGTGGTGGCTGCGGTCGTCGTCGGGGTGGCTCGAGCGGCGGGAACGGCGACGGTCAGGGCGACGCTCGCGCCGTGCCGTGCCTTCGCGCCGGTGGCGGGCGCCTGGTCGAGCACGGTGCCCGCCGGCTTCCGTGAGGTGACGTCCTTCACCGTCGTCACGAAGCCGAGGCCGGTCAGCGTCTGGCGCGCGGCAGCGAGGTTCTGGCCGACGAGGTGCGGCACGGCAACGAGCATCGCGCCGCCCGCCCGCTTCGTCTGGGTGGTGGTCGCGCCGGTCGTGACGAGCACCGTCCGGGCCTGCTCCGCCGGCGAGGAGCCGCGGTGGGTGAGGAGCCACGCGATTGCGACGCCCGCAGCGCCGAGGAGGATGATCGCGAGAGCGAGCAGCATGCCGGCGCCGATCCGGCGATCGGGCGGCGGCGGAGCGAAGACGGGCGACGGCGGCGGTGCGGCGACGACCGTATCCTCCGCCGGGGCCACGTAGTCGGGCGCGTCGTCTCGCGTCGGCCAAAGGGGACCTGCCTCGGTCGTCGCGTCGGGCTCGCCCATCGTCTCGGATGTAACGCGCCGAGCCCCGATCGAGGTGCGCCCCGTAGAGCTAGTGGCAAGTTGTTACGAGCGGGCGTCAGCGCAGGCCGCCGCGCTCGTGGTGTGCGCGGAAGAAGTTTTCGCTGCCGGCCGTGGCCATCGCCGCCGACGCACTGATCTCGAGGCACAGCGCAGCGGCGGCGACGATCTGGGCGAACCGGTAGACGGTTCCGGGGCCGGCGCAGCCGATCGACGCAAGCCACTCGCGCGCCGACGGCAGCGTCGTTCCGCCGCCGACCGTGCCGACCTCGAGACCGCCGAAGCGGATCGTCGCCTGGAGCCCGCCTCCGACGCGCCGGGCGGTTCCCTGCGCCATCGAGCTCGTTCCGACCATGCCGAGGTCCTGTCCGGTCGCGGCGAAGACGGCGGCAATAGCCGACGCCGGGGTGAACGCGACCGACTGCATTCCGCTCGCGACCGCTCCGTGCGTCCCTGCCCAAGAGAGCGCCTCGAGATCCTCGGCCGTCGTTCGGAGGACGCGCCGGATCTGCTCGTCGGAGAGGAACGCCTCGGCGAGCACCGTCTTTCCGTGCCCGGACTGGAAGAACTCCGCCGACGGCTTCTTGTCGCCGCCCATGTTTGCCTCGAGGATCGCGCGCTCCGGCTTCACCGGGCTGCGCTGCATGACGTAGCCCATGTTCAGCGCGTAGGAGTTGCGCGTCATCATGTTCGGCCCGACCGCGTCGCCGGTCGTCCACCGCCACAGCACGTGGCACATCGGCCCGACGACGTGCGTCTTCGCGCCGCGCAGCTTCGCGCGCGTCGAAAGGCTCGGGTCGTCCGACGACTCGAGCCAGCCGCGCATCGCGGGAAGCTCCTCGTCGATCCACTCCGCGAGCGCGATCGCCGACGCCGCGTCCCCACAGACGAAGCAGGAAGCGCGCGTGATCCGGTCGCCGAGCACATACGTGCGCACCGTCCCGGCCGCCAGCGAGCCGCGGGTCATCGACGCGGTGAGGCCGCCCTCGGAATGCGCGAGCGGCACGCGCACGGTCTCAGCAGCGCGACCGCGCTCGACGACTGCACCGTCCTCGGAGAGCTCGTAGGCGCCGAGCTCGATCTCGATCGGGACGGCGGACACCGGGATCACAGCGACGCCGACGAGCGACTCGGCCGCGGACGCGAACGGCTCGAGGTCGATCGCGGTGACGAGCCCGTCGCGCAGGCCCATCGCCTCGCGACGTGCCGCGATCGCCGCGGCAGTGTTCTTCCGGGGCCAGCGCATAGCCGCAGACTCTAGAGTCGCGGGAATGTCAGCGACGTTGATCAAGGGAGAGCCGATCGCCGAGCGCATCCGCGCGGAGGTCGGACAGCAGGTGAAGGAGATCGGGCACATCGGCCTCGTCACGGTGCTCGTCGGGGACGACCCCGCGTCGGACGTCTACATCAGGCTGAAGCACAAGGCGGCGACCGAGGCCGGCATCGAGGCGACCGACCTGCGGCTGCCGGCAGAGATCTCCGAAGCCGACCTGATCGCGAAGGTCGAGGAGCTCGACGCCGACCCGCAGGTCGACGCGATCCTCGTGCAGCTGCCGTTACCGAAGCACATCGACGAGGCGAAGGTGATCCGCGCCATCGAGCCCGCGAAGGACGTCGACGGGTTCCACCCGTTCAACGCGGGCCAGCTGTATCTCGGGCGTGCAACGCTCGTGCCGGCGACGCCGCTCGGAGTGATGACGATGCTGCGCGAGCACCGGGTCGAGCTCGACGGTGCGCGCGCCGTCGTGATCGGGCGCAGCGACATAGTCGGGAAGCCGATGGCGCATTTGCTGCTGCAGGCAAACGCGACGGTCACGGTCTGCCACTCGCACACGAAGGACCTCGCACGACACACACTCGATGCGGACGTGCTCGTCGCCGCGGTCGGCGTGGCCGCGATGGTGAGCCCCGACATGGTGAAGGCGGGCTCGGTGGTCGTGGACGTCGGCATCAACCGAACCGACGCGGGAATCGTGGGTGACGTCGACCCCGGCGCCGCGGAGATCGCGGCGTACATGACCCCGGTTCCCGGCGGTGTGGGCCCGATGACGATCGCCTGCCTGCTCGAGAACGCCGTTCGCTGTGCGCGCTACCGGCGGGGCGACCTTGCATATCCAGGGTAAATGGGTGCTAGTGTTCCGCGCGCTCCGCCGTCGGCGGGCTTGTAGCAAGCGAGCAAGGAGTAGTTGGTAGTGGCTGAAGGCACGGTCAAGTGGTTCTCGAACGAGAAGGGGTATGGCTTCATCGAGCGTGGAAACGGCGAGCAGGACGTGTTCGTCCACTTCTCCGCGATCGTCGGTGAGGGCTACAAGTCGCTGACCGAGGGTCAGCGCGTGTCGTTCGAAGTCGTGCAGGGCGACAAGGGCCTGCAGGCGGCGAACGTCCAGGCGCTTTAGACCCTTTTCGGAACCGTCTTAGCGAGGGGCTCCGGAAGGAGCCCTTCGTGTTTCATTGGAGGCACGATGGCGCGGATCACGAGAGACGAGGTTCTTCACGTCGCAAGGCTTGCGCGTCTCGAGCTGAGCGACGACGAGGTCGCGAAGTTTCAGGAGCAGCTCTCGGACATCCTGGAGGCGGTGTCGAAGGTGTCGGAGCTCGATCTCGCCGACGTGCCGCCGACCGCGCATCCGCTCGAGATCGCGAACGCGTGGGCGGAAGACGAGCCCCGCCCGTGCCTCGAGCTGGGCGAGGTGTTTGCGAACGCGCCCGACCGCGAGGACGACCACTTCAGGACGCCGCCGGCATGATCGAAACACTGACGCTCACAGCGGAGAGGGCCGTGCGCCTGCTCGAGGCGAAGGAGATCTCGGGCGCCGAGCTGTACGCCGCGTACCTCGACGCGATTGGCGAGCGCGATCCCGACCTGCACGCGTTCCTGCACGTCTGCGACGACCCCGGGGGCGACGGCCTGCCGCTCGCCGTCAAGGACGTGATCGGGACAAAGGGCATCCCGACGACGGCCGGCTCGAAGATCCTCGAGAACTACGTCCCGGTCTACGACGCGACCGTGATCGTGAACGCGAAGCGCCACGGTCTGCGGATCATCGGGAAGACGAACACCGACGAGTTCGCGATGGGCTCGTCGACGGAGAACTCCGCGTACGGCCCGTCGCGCAACCCGTGGGATCCCTCGCGCGTGCCGGGCGGCTCGGGCGGCGGCAGCGCAGCCGCGGTCTCGGGCGGTCTCGCGCCGTGGGCGCTCGGCTCGGACACGGGCGGCTCGATCAAGCAGCCGGCGGCGCTCTGCGGCCACGTTGGACTGCGCCCGACGTACGGCACCGTCTCGCGCTACGGCGTCGTCGCGTTCGCGTCGTCGCTCGACCAGGTCGGGCCCGTGGCCAAGAACGTGCGCGACTGCGCATATCTGTACTCGGTCATCGCGGGCCGGGACGCGAACGACTCGACGACCGTCGACGTGCCCGAGGTCGCGTTTCCGACGGCCGACGACCTGAACGGCGTGCGCATCGGGGTGCCGAAAGAGATGAACGGCGCAGAAGGGATCGAGCCCGGCGTCACCGCGGCCGTCGAACGCGCGATCGAGCTCGCCGAGTCGCTCGGCGCGAGCGTCGAGGAGTGCTCGCTTCCGAAGTCGGTCGACTACGGCGTCGCCTGCTACTACCTGGTCGCGCCCGCAGAAGCCTCCGCGAACCTCGCGCGCTACGACGGCGTGCGCTACGGGCTGCGTGAGGACGGTGCGGACTTCCGAGAGATGGTCATGCGCACGCGCGACGCCGGCTTCGGCGACGAGCCGAAGCGCCGGATCATGGTCGGCACGTACGCGCTCTCGTCGGGCTACTACGACGCGTACTACGGCACCGCGCAGAAGGTTCGCACCGTGATCAAGCGCGAGCACGACGAGCTGTTCCGGCGATTCGACGTGCTCGTCTCGCCGACGAGCCCCACCGTTGCGTTCCCGCTCGGTGCGAAGGTGCACGACCCGCTCGCGATGTACATGAACGACCTGCTGACGATCCCGTCGTGCATGGCGGGCCTGCCCGGCCTCAACATCCCGTGCGGCCTCTCGGAGGGCCTGCCCGTCGGCCTGCAGCTCGTCGGCGCGCAGTTCGCCGAGAACACGCTCTTCCGCGTCGGCCACGCGCTCGAACTGGCGCTCGACTTCAATGTCGTTCCAGCGAGGTACCGAACGTGAGCAGCGGCGTAGGCTCGACGGAGCCGCCCAGCCGTGCAGGTGCCGGCTTTGCCGGCGCCGGAGCAGAGAAATGGCAACCCGTGATCGGCCTCGAGATCCACGTGCAGCTGAAGACGAAGACGAAGATGTTCTGCCGCTGCCGCAACGGCTTCGGCGGCGAGCCGAACGCGCAGACGTGCCCCGTGTGCCTCGCATTCCCGGGTGCGCTGCCGGTGCCGAACCGGCGGGCGGTGGAGGAGACGATCAAGCTGGGCCTCGCGCTCGACTGCGAGATCGCGGAGCGCGCCGTCTTCCACCGCAAGCAGTACTTCTATCCCGACAACCCGAAGGCGTACCAGATCAGCCAGTACGACGAGCCGCTGTGCGCCCGCGGGCAGCTCACCGTGCCGACGCCGAACGGCGAGATCGCGATCGGAATCACGCGCGCACATCTCGAGGAGGACGCGGCGAAGAACGTGCACGTCGCAGAGTCGGGCCGGATCCACGGCGCGACGGCGACGCTCGTCGACTTCAACCGCTGCGGGACGCCGCTCGTCGAGATCGTGACCGAGCCCGACATCCACGACGCCGAGACGGCGAAGCGCTTCCTGCAGCTCCTTCGCCAGACGGTCGTCGAACTGGGGCTCTCCGACGCAGAGCTCGAGAAGGGATCGATGCGGTTCGACGTCAACGTGTCCGTGCGGCCTGCAGGCTCCGATGAGCTGCGCACCCGCACCGAGCTGAAGAACATGAACTCCTTCAACTTTGCGGCGAAAGGCATCGAGCGCGAGATCGCGCGTCAGGTCCGCGTCTACGAAGAGGGCGGGACGGTCGAGCAGGAGACGCTGCACTTCGACCCGGCACACGAGGAGTCGCCGCCGCTGCGCTCCAAGGAGGAGGCGCAGGACTACCGCTACTTCCCCGAGCCCGATCTCGTTCCGGTGCAGCCGCCGCGCGAGGTGGTCGAGCGGCTGCGGAGCGAGCTCGGCGAGCTACCCGGCTCTCGCATTCGGAGGATCGCCGAAATGCTCTCGTTCTACGACGCCGACGTGCTCGTGACGGGCGGGCTCGACCGGCTCTGGTCGGAGGTCGTCGCGGCCGGCGCCGACGCGAAGGAGGCGGCGAATGTCCTCGCCAACCAGTTCGTCGCGACCGGCATCGACCCGGCGGCGGTCGACGCGGCTGAGCTCGCGAAGCTCGTCGCCGCGCGCGCCGAGATTCCGCGCGCGGCGTTCGACGAAGCGCTGGCACACGTGGGCGACGCCGGCTTCAGCGCCACGCCCTACCTGGAGCAGAAGGTGGTCGCGGACACGTCGGCGCTCGACCCGGTGATCGAACAGGTGATCGCCGCCAACGCGGCGCAGGCGGAGCAGTACCGCGCGGGCAAACAAGGCCTGCTCGGCTTCTTCGTAGGCCAGGTGATGAAGGAGACCGGCGGCACCGCCGACCCACGCGTCGTCAACGAACGCGTGCGGGAGAAGCTCGGCGCGTAGCCCAGGCGACCGTGACGGCGGCGACAGTCGAGCCGGTCAAACCCCAGAGAAGATCGCCGAGCGTGTTCGTGTAGGCACCGTGCAGCTCGGTCTTGTTGGAGCGGATGAAGCTGACGTACTCGCCGAGCTCCCAGAGGATCGCCGTGACGGCACCGAACCCGATCGCGAGCCCGACCAGCTCCGGGGTGCGCACCGTCGTCCGCGCGAGCACGAGCGCAACGGCACCGACGAGCACGAACCAGTTGACGCTGTGCTCGACCTTGTCCCACCACCAGATGCGGTCGTACAGGTTCGTGGCGTTGCCGGCGCTGTCGAAGAGAAACGGGATCACGACGAGCCCGTCGACGTCGAACGGGTAGCGGCCGGGCCGCCCGCGGGCGAGCCAGACGAGAGGCACGACGCACGTGAGCAGCGGGTAGACGACGAGCCGCACCGCCATCGCCTTGTCGTGGTATTGCGGCAGGCTCTGGCGGGCGACGCCGTAGACGAGCAGCGCGATCAGCACCGCGCGCAGCGCCACCACGATCGCAACCCGGATCCTCATCGCGGCAGCCGCGCCGAGCCGTACAGCGCGACGGCTGCTAGTGCGAAACAGCCGGCTGCGGCGGCGGTGGCGGTCTGCGTGAGCGCGGATGCGGCGGCGGCTGCGGCAACGGCGCCGAGCAGCAGAACGTTTCCGAGCGGGCGGCGACGCAGCGTCGCGACCGCGACGACCACGACCGCAAGCGTTCCGAGCGAGCTCGCCGCGATCGCGACCACACGAGGCAGCACGTCCACGTGGCTCTGCGCGTGCGGGACGTGCGAGCCGGCGAAGGCACCGTGCACCGGCATTGCGACCGCGACGCCGACGGCGAGCCCTGCGTAGACGAGGCCGAGCGGCGCGGCCCAGCGCCGTTCCCAGAGGCTCAGCGAGCCGATGCCGAGCAGCGGTGCGGAGAGCAGCGCGCCGGCGAGGTAGTACACCCGGAACGCGCGTGCGTCCCAGCCGTGCGCCGCGCCCCAGGCCATCGTCGCCGCCGCGGCCGCGAAAGTCGCGAGCCCGCCCGCCCAGGCCAGGCGGCGGCGTGCGAGCAGCAACCCGGCGAGGCGCAGCGAGACGAGTGCGGCCGCGAAGGAGAGGAGCACGTCCACGTTCGTAGTCTCGTCTAGGCTGAAAGCTTGGAGAAGCGCTACCTGTTCACGCCCGGGCCGACGCCGGTGCCGCCCGCGGTGCTCGCAGCGAGCGCCGAGCCGATCGTGCACCACCGAGGCGCCGACTTCCGCGAGATCTATGCGAGCGTGCTGGGGCGCTTGAAGGACGTCTTCCGCACGAGCTCGGACGTGCTGCTCTTCACGGCGTCCGGCTCGGGCGCAATGGAGTCGGCGGTCGCGAACCTGTGTGCGCCGGGCGACCGCGTGGCCGTCGTCGTGCACGGCTCGTTCGGTGAGCGTTGGCTCGCGATCTGCGAGCAGCACGAGCTCGACGTGCACGCGATCCGCTACGAGTGGGGCGAGCGCCCCGATCCAGACGAGGTCGGAGCGGCCGTGCGGGACTCCGGCGCTCGTATCGTGCTCTGCCAGCAGTCCGACACGTCGACCGGCGTCGTCTCGGACGTGCGCGCGATCAAGGAGGCGATCGACGATGCACGGCTCGTCGTCGATGCGGTGTCGTCGCTCGGCGCCGTTCCGCTCGAGACCGACGACTGGGGCATCGACGTCGTCGTGTCCGGCTCGCAGAAGGCGCTGATGGCGCCGCCGGGCCTTGCGATGGTGTCCGTTCCGGAAGCGGTGCTCGCGGAGGCCAAGCCGTCGCGCAGCTTCTATTTCGATTGGCGCCGGAACAAGACGGCACAGGATGCGCTGGACGCGGCGTTCACGCCTGCCGTCTCGCTCATCCGCAGCCTCGACGTCGCGCTGGGGCTTCTGCTCGAGCAGGGCCTCGAGGTGGCGTTCGACCGCCATGTGCGGCTCGGCCGCGCGACGCGGGCCGGCGTCAAGGCAATGGGCCTCGAGCTCTTCTCGCCGGACGACGACTCGGCGGCCGTCGTGACGGCGATCCGCGCACCGGCCGGTATCGACGCAGACGACCTGCTCGCGCACCTTCGCTCGAGACACGGCGTGACGCTCGCGCCGGGGCAGCAGCACTTGAAGGGCAAGATCTTCCGCATCGGCCACATCGGCTGGTTCGACGTCTTCGACATCGCGAGCGCACTCGCCGCCGTCGAGCTCTCGCTCACGGAGCTCGGCGCCGACATCGAGCGCGGCGCGGCCGTCCCGGCAGCCTTCGCGGCGTTCGAGACACCCGTCGCCGCCTGAACGGATGAAAGTCCTCGTCCGGGAGCCGATCGCGGACGCGGGCGTTCAATTCCTGCAGGCGCGCTTCGACGTCGACGTCGACGGTGAGTCGCCACTCGAAGAGATCATCGGCGAGTACGAGGCGATCGTCATTCGCTCTGCGACGAAGCTCACCGCCGACCTGATTGCGCTGGGCGAGCGGCTGCGGGTGATCGGCCGCGCGGGCGTCGGGGTCGACAACGTCGACGTCGACGCCGCGACGAGGCGCGGGATCGTCGTCGCGAACGCGCCGGAGTCGAACGTCGTCTCTGCGGCAGAGCACACCGTCGCGCTGCTGCTCGCGCTCGCGCGCAACATCCCGCAGGCCCACGGCGCGCTCGTCGCGGGCCGCTGGGAGCGATCGCGCTGGGGCGGGATCGAGCTCGCTGACAAGACGCTCGGCGTGCTCGGGTTCGGCCGGATCGGACGCCAGGTCGCGCGCCGGGCTCTGGGGCTGCAGATGAAGGTCGTCGCCTACGACCCCTTCGTCTCGGCGGAGCGGTTCCGGGAGCTCGGCGTCGAGAGCCGCACATTCGACGAGGTGCTCGAGGACGCGGAGTTCATCACGCTTCACCTGCCTCTCACCGACGAAACGCGCGGCTCGATCGATTCGAGCGCGATCGCGAGGATGCGCGACGGCGCCCGCCTCGTGAACGCGGCGCGCGGTGAGCTCGTCGACGAGGCCGCGCTGATCGCAGCGCTCGAGACGGGTAAGCTCGCCGGCGCAGCCGTCGACGTCTTCTCGCACGAGCCCTACGACGGGCCGCTGCTCGGCGCCCCGCACATCGTCGTCACGCCGCACCTCGCGGCCTCGACGGAGGAGGCGCAGGACCGCGCAGGCGTCGTCGTGGCGGAGCAGGTCGCTGCGGCACTCGACGGCGGCCTGGTCACGAACGCTGTCAACATCCCGGCGGTCGGTGCCGAAGACCTGGAGATCCTCGGCCCGTACGTGCCGCTCGCGGCGAAGCTCGGACGGCTTGCGCTCGAGCTCGGCGGCAACGACGTGCGCAAGATCGAGATCGACGTGCACGGCGAGCTTGCCGAGCACGACGCTCGCCTCCTCACGGTCGCTGCGTTGAACGGCGCCTTCCAGGGGCACACCGACCAGCCGGTCAACTACGTGAACGCGCCCGTCGTCGCGGCGGACCGCGGTATCGAGGTCGTCGAGGGGAAGCGCCGCGCGTCGCGCGACTACACGAGCCTCGTCGTCGTCTCGGCGGACGGCGCGCGTGTCGCGGGCACGACGATCGGCAACGACGCACGCCACTTCCTCGTCTCCGCGCTCGGATTCGAGCTCGAAATGGAGCTCGCGCCGCGCATGGCGTTCCTGATGTACGACGACATCCCGGGCGTCATCGGCCGCGTCGGCACGCTGTTCGGCGCGGCAGGCGTCAACATCGCCAACATGACCGTTTCCCGGAACCGCGCCGGCGGGAAGGCGCTGATGGCCCTGTCGATCGACACGCCGGCACCGCCCGAGCTGCAGGCCCAGCTGCGCGAGGGCATGGACGCGGCCTATCTCATCGGCTAGCGGCATGAGCTGGCCGGAGCCCGTCGAGCGTGTGTCCACTGTGTTGCGGGCTGCAGGCGTCGAGTCGCGCATCGAGGAGTTCGAGGAAGGAACGCCGACGGCGCGCGACGCCGCCCGAGCCGTCGGCTGCGAGCTGGCGCAGATCGTCAAGTCGATCGTGTTCGTCTGTGACGGTGTGTATGTGCTCGCGCTCGTTCCCGGCGACCGGCGTGCGGACGAGCGGCTCGTCGCGGCTGCAATCGGAGCCGTCGACGTGCGAGCAGCGCGCGGCGGAGAGGTCGTCGAGGCGACGGGATTCGAGGCGGGCGGCGTCGCACCGTTCCCGCAGCGCTCGATCTCGCGGACCCTGATCGACCCCTCGTTCCTGCAGTACACGGTCGTGTGGATCGGCGCGGGCTCGCCCACGCACATGGCCTCGCTCGACCCGGTGCAGCTCGTGCGCCTCTCGGGCGCGGCGACAGTCGAGCTGGGGGACGCTGGCTAGACTGGAGGCTCCCACGAGGCCAAAGGAGCCGGCGGTGCAGGCGACCGAGAAGATCTGGATGAACGGCGAGCTCGTCGACTGGGCCGATGCGAAGGTCCACGTCGGTGTACACGGCCTTCACTACGGCACCGGGGTCTTCGAGGGGATTCGCTGCTACGAGACACCCAAAGGGCCGGCCGTCTTCCGGCTCGACGAGCACCTTCAGCGCCTCCACAACTCGGCCAGGCTCCTCCACATGCAGATCCCGTACGCCGCGGACGAGCTGAAGTCGGCCTGCAACGAGCTGATCGGTGCGAATGGGCTGCCCGAGTGCTACCTGCGCCCGATCGCGTTCTACGGATACGGCGAGCTCGGAGTCTCGACCCGCGGGAATCCCGTCGAGACGGTGATCATGAGCTGGCCGTGGGGCTCGTACCTCGGCGAGGAGGGCTTGAAGAAGGGCATCCGCGCCAAGATCTCCAGCTGGCAGCGCGTCTCGCCGAACATCGTCCCGCACGTCTCGAAGGCGACGGGCGTCTATCTCAACTCGATGCTGGCGGTGACCGAGGCGCAGAACGCCGGCTACGACGAGGCGATCCTGCTCACGCCGGAAGGAACCGTCGCCGACGGCTCCGGCGAGAACATCTTCGTCGTGCGCGACGGCGTCCTGTACACACCCGACCTCGCGACCGGGATCCTGCCCGGCATCACCCGCGACACGGTCAAGCAGATCGCCGAGGACCTCGGGCTCGGTGTCGTCGAGAAGGCGCTCATTCGCTCGGATCTCTATCTGGCGGACGAGGTGTTCATGTGTGGAACGGCCGCCGAGGTGACGCCGATCCGCTCCGTCGACGACCACGAGATCGGCGTCGGCGAGATCACGCTGCAGATCCAGGGCGCGTATCTCGACACGGTGCGCGGCCGCAGCGAGCGCTGGTCGCAGTGGCTCGACCACGTGCCCCAGCTC
>Ga0070741_10011045_pt1 | contig 16808 bp, 19 predicted proteins | sample Coa_R1_4_FD_66440 | JGI IMG/M metagenome (GOLD analysis project Ga0070741, IMG submission 66440) | Surface soil microbial communities from Centralia Pennsylvania, which are recovering from an underground coalmine fire - Coalmine... | ecosystem: Environmental > Terrestrial > Soil > Unclassified ...
TCATTTCAGCTGGGCCGGCAAGGACGATGCGATTGGCCTGCTTCAGACGCCAAGCCACGGCACACTGGTGCCATGCGCTGAGGAGTCGGTTGAATACGATAAGACGGCGAATGTTTTTATCGAAGGCGAGAACCTGGAGGTCCTCAAGCTTCTGTTCAAGCCGTATTTCGGGCGCGTGAACCTTATTTATATCGATCCGCCCTACAACACCGGGCAGGATTTCGTCTATCCGGACAACTACACCGATCCCTTAAAAAACTATCTGGAAATCACCGGCCAGATCGATGCCGAAGGCAACCTGCTGACCAGCAATCCCGAGACGAGCGGTCGCTACCATTCGGCGTGGCTGTCGATGATGTACCCCCGGCTTTTCCTTGCGCGCCAGCTGCTGCATGAGAGAGGCGTCATCTGCGTCAGCATCGATGACTTTGAAGGTCATCACTTACGCCTGCTGATGAACGAGATCTTTGGCGAGGAAAACTTCGTTGCCCAGCTGGTGTGGGAAAAGGGCCGGAAGAATGACGCCAAGCTGTTCTCAACCGGCCATGAATACATGGTGATCTATGCGGCGTCCAGGGCGGCGCTCCGGGAAGCGAAAGTCATGTGGCGGGAGCCCAAGCCCGGCGCGCAGGAAATCTGGGACGAATACCTGCGCCTGAGAAAAATTCACGGCACCGACAATGATGAAATCGAAAAAGAGCTCGTGAGCTGGTACCAGAGCCTGCCGAAGGGAAATCCTTCAAAAGCGCTGAGCCGCTACAGGCATGTCGATGAATACGGCCCGTGGCGTGACCGCGATATTTCATGGCCGGGCGGGGGCGGGCCGCGCTACGACGTGATGCATCCCAAAACGCACAAGCCCTGCAAGGTGCCGGACGCCGGATGGCGTTTCGCAACGCCCGAGAGCATGCAGCGGCAAATCGATCTCGGACTCGTGGAATTCAGGGAGGACCACACGGAGCCGCCTTTCCTGAAAGCGCGCCTGAAGCCGCGTTACGAAGAACTGGAAGACGAATCGCCCGAAGAAGAAGGCGCGGAGCAAGAGGAACCGGAGAACGACGACGATGCGGAAGTCGGCCTGCAGGTAATGGGGAGCTACATCTACAAGCAGTCGCAGGTAGCCGTTAAATACCTGAAGAGCCTGATGGGCGCGAAGGTCTTTGACAACCCCAAGGACCACGAAGTGCTGGCGCGCATCATCAGCTATTGCAGTCCCGATGACGCGCTGGTCCTCGATTTCTTTGCCGGCGCAGCAAGCACCGCGGAAGCCGTGATGCGGCTTAACCACACGAGCAGAGCGAGCCGGCGGCGGTTCATCATGGTCCAGCTGCCGGAACCAACGCGCCGGAAAAAAGCGAACGGCAAATACACTGAAACGCTTGCGTGGAAAAAGGGCTTCAAGAATATTGCAGACCTCGGCAAGGAGCGCATCCGCCGCGTGATTGCAAAATTGCGCGGCGAGGAGGCGGAAAAACTGGATTTTGCCGGGAATCGAACAGAAGATCTCGGCTTCAAGGTCTTCAAATTCACCGGCCCCAATATCCAGCAATGGAAGGCGGCAGAAGACCGCGATGGTGACGCCTACGCGCAGGAACTTGAGCTGTTCAATGATCCTCTGATCGCAGGCTGGAAGGCAGATAACGTAATCTGGGAAGTGGCCTTGCGCGAAGGTTTCGGGTTGAACGCGCAGTTCAAGCCGCGCGATATCGCGAACGGTAACAAGATCTACGATGTGGTCGATCCTGATACTGGCCAGGCGTTTATCATCTGCCTCGATGACCAGATTCGGGCCGGTCTCAGCAAGAATATCGAGTTGAAAGCGGATACGCGTTTCATCTGCCGTGACGTCGCTCTCGACGATTCCGCGGCCGCCAATCTGGCGCTGCAATGTCGCCTGAAGACAATCTGAGAGGAGCCTTCGGTGCGACTTCAATTTGATGCCAACCAGACATATCAGCTGAAAGCGATTGAGGCCGTGGCCGGCCTGCTGCAGGGGCAGACGCGGAGCGAAGTCGAATTCGCGCCCGTTGCACTGGGGCCGATGTTCGGCGCCGTGACGAACCGGCTGGATTTGGGGGAAGAACAGCTGCTCCTCAACCTGCATGCGGTGCAGGACGGGAACGGCATTGCCCTCGACAAGGGGCTTGAATGGATCGATGAAACGATTCGCGCGGCGGGCGGCGACCAGGCGGTGCGGTTTTCGAACTTCTCGGTTGAGATGGAAACGGGTACCGGGAAAACGTATGTCTACCTGCGGACCGCGTTAGAGCTGAACCGCCGTTATGGTTTGCGCAAGTTCATCGTGGTGGTGCCCTCGGTCGCGGTGAGGGAAGGCGTGATCAAGACGCTGAAGATCACGCAGGAACATCTGCGAGCCATTTATGACAACGTCGCGTATCGCTACACCGTGTACGACTCGAAGAACATTGCAAAGGTGCGGCAATTCGCGCAGAGCGATTGCGTCGAATTAATGGTGATGACGATTGATTCCTTCAACAAGGAAGAGAATGTCATTCGGCAAAGCATGGATCGCCTGCAGGGGGCTACGCCGCTATATCTTGTGCAGTCGGTGCGGCCGGTCCTGATCCTCGATGAACCGCAGAACATGGAAAGCGAGGGCCGCATCCGCGCCCTTGCGTCGCTTGACCCGTTGTTTGCCCTTCGGTATTCGGCGACTCACCGCAATCCCTACAACCTGGTGTTCCGGCTGACGCCGTTCGAGGCTTACCGGCAGTCGCTGGTCAAGAAAATCCAGATCGCGTCGGTGGTCAAGGAGGACGACTTCAATCAGGTGTTCGTGCGTGTCGAGGAAATCCGCACGGCCGCGAAGAAGGTGCAGGCGAAAATAGCGCTGCACAAGCGCATGGCCGGCGCGACGATCAAGGAAAAATCATTTCTGTTCAAGCCGGGCGACTGCCTGGAGAGCAAGGCGGAGAGGCCAGAATATGCGAGCTTCGTTATCGACGAGATCAACCCCGGCGACCAGGTCGTGCGGTTCAAGAACGGCATCGAGATCGCCGTCGGGCAGACGCAGGGCGGGGATCAGGCAGCCCTGTTCCGGGAGCAGATTCGCTACACGGTGGAGGAGCATTTTCGCAAGCAGACACGGCTGAAGGCGGCAGGCATTAAAGTCCTCTCGCTGTTCTTTATTGACCGCGTGGAGAATTTCGTTGGCACGCCGCCGGCGGACAAGACGGCTCTTGCCGTGAATGGCCTTTATCCCGGGATCATCCGAGTGCTGTTCGACGAAGCCTTCGAGGCGCTCAAGGGAAAGTATCCGGATTTTGCCGCGAAGAAAGCGGGGGAGGTGAGGGGAAGCTATTTCGCTAAAAAGAAGCGCCGCGGCGGAGAAGAAGACACAATCGATTCGGTCAGCGGACAGACGGCCGAAGACCGGGCCGCCTACAACCTGATCATGAAAGACAAGGAGCGGCTGTTGTCGTTCGATGAGCCCGTGGCGTTCATCTTTTCGCACAGCGCCCTGCGTGAAGGATGGGACAATCCGAATGTATGCCAGATTTGCACGCTCAACCAGACGATCTCGGAGGTGAAAAAACGCCAGGAGGTCGGGCGCGGCATGCGCCTGGCGGTCAATCAGCAGGGGCAGAGATCGTTTGACGACAAGGTGAATATCCTCACCGTCGTAGCAAACGAGAGTTACGAAGAATTTGTCGCCACGCTGCAGGCAGAAATGGTCGCGGAGTTCGGCGAAGCAGGCGCGGCGCCGAAGCCGGTGAATGCGCGCGAGAAACACATTGCGAAGCGCAAGCCGCTTGACCAGTTGCCGGAAGAGTTCGTCAGGCTCTGGGAGAAGATCAAGCCCAAGACGCGGTATCAGGTGAGCGTCAATACCGAAAAACTGATCGCCGATGTCGTGGAGAGTCTTGATCGCGTGAAGATCGATCCGCCGCGCATTGTGGCCTCCAAGGCCGAGGTCACCGTCGACAAGGAAAAAGATCGGCTGGATTACCAGCTGTTCGGTCATGGGGTGCTTGCGAGAGTGGCTTCGCATCAGGGTCCGCCGAATATCGTGCAGGTGATCGAGGATCTGATCGCCCATATCACGCCGCCCATCAAGCTGACGCGCAAGACCCTCGCGGCGATGGTTACGCGGACGAAGAACCGCAAGGCGGCGCTGGAAAACCCGCAGGAATTTGCGTTCCAGGCGGCGAAAATAATTCGTGAAATAGCGATTGAGCAGCTGGTCGACGGTATCCAATACTTCAGGGACGGTACCTGGTATGACATGACCGAATGGATCGAGGAGGAGGAAACGGTTTCGGATCGCCTCGTTGAGGTGGACAACTCGATCTACGATCACATCGTCGTGCAGTCCGAAACTGAAAAGAAATTTGTCGAGAAGTTGAAGAAGCGCACGGATGTCCGGCTATTCGTGAAGATGCCGCGGTGGTTCAAGGTAAGGACGCCCGTAGGTCAGTACAACCCGGATTGGGGTCTTGTCATGGAAGAGGTCGACGCCTTCGGCGACAGGGGGCCACTACTGTACCTTATTCGCGAGACCAAGAGCACCACGGTCGCAACCGAGCTTAGAGGCACTGAAAATCAGAAAAATCATTGTGGCGAGCGGCATTTTACCGGCGCGCTCGATGTCGATTATCGCGTCATTACATCCGCGGACGATCTTCCCTAAGAATGTAGACTGGCCGGATTCTAGGTCCTCGGCTTTTGGAGCCGCTTGTCCCAATGCTTGAAACCAAGAACCTTCTTTATGTGCAGCCGGTATACTCCGGCCCGGCGGTCTTTGGTGATCCTGTGTATCAGCACAGTGACCTCGGGAACGGGCGGGTTCATGCCGTTGAGCAGGCGCAGTTCAAATGGCAAGGATACTTTCTCCAGTCTCTCGGTCCAGTACGGCTTGATTTGCCGGTACTCGATTTTCTTCGTGCCGGCGATGATCTTGGTTAGCCACTCACGCTCGATGGTGGTTGTGATCCGGTCGTAGTTTCTTCGCATAGGCCTTGGTTCGCATTAAATTTTCGATTGCCAATTCTGGTGGTTATGATAGCTCCTGATCGTTCGACAGCAGCTATTCCGGATCGTCCCATTTCCGGGTGTACCGCTCTCCGAAGGCAATCTCGTGTGCATACCTGTCAGGGTCTTCGGCCTTTAGCCGTAGTAATGCGTAGACGCGATTGACTGCGTTTTTCAAGATGAGCTTCATTTCCGCGTCGGAAATCCGCGAATAGCCGGCCTTGTCGTGACAAGCGGGGCACGACTGGCCGGCGTGCAGCTCTTCAATGGGACCATTGCGGAACGCGAGAGCGACGATGGCTTTCGCTTCCCGAACAATATCGCTGTGATCGGCTTTGGTTGTCATTTCGTCCGTGTGGTCTGAGGCTGGGAAAGCCGGCCAGAATAGTTCAGGCGGTGACGTGGCGATGTTTGAGTGTAGGAAGCCTGTTTATAGATTTGCCGGCCTTCTTTTCAGCTACGCGGAGCTCGTAGAGCGTCTGCAGGTTGAGCCAGAATTCGGCGGAAGTGCCAAAGAAATGCGCCAGCCGCAGGGCAGTGTCACCTGTAATGGCGCGGTTACCGTTAATGATGGCGGTGATGCGGTTGGTCGGCACCTTGAGTTGCCGCGCAAGTTCAGCGGCGCTCATTTTCAGCTCCTTAAGTTCTTCGGCGAGGTGTTCGCCGGGATGAATGGCCGTCACAGGCATGTCTTTCTCCTTCAGTGATAGTCAACGATTTCAACGTTCGACGGCCCCGGTTCGCCGGAAGGCCACTCAAAACATATCCGCCACTGGTCATTGATGCGGATGCTGTACTGGCCTTTTCGGTCGCCGCGTAATGCTTCAAAGCGGTTGCCGGGCAGGACGGCAAGATCCTTTAGCATCGTGGCCGCTTCCAGACGGTCAAGTTTCAGGCGGGCCTGGCGTTCGATGCCGGAAAATGCCTTGATACGGTGGCCAGAAGCGAAGTCTTCCGTACGATTGTCCCGAAAGCTGACTATCATTCTTTATCTTAGCTGTCGTTATGCGTTACGTCAAGCATAACAGGCGCGGAGATTGATCACAAATTATTACAAGCCCTGAGCCACAGTAACCCCGCCCACCAAATGGGCAGTCCGTCTACTGCTTTTTTGCTGCAAAAAGCAGTGAGCAACAGGGAGAAAACTTTTGACCTAAAAAATCCGGATCGCCTAGGCTGAGAGCATGCCTGCCGTTTACATGGAAAGATCTGACCATTCGCGCAACCTCGCGCGTTTCTATAACGTCGAGATCCAGCCGACGCTGTTCGGAGACTGGGCCGTGGTTCGCCGTTGGGGCCGCATTGGCACTCACGGCCGTAGGCAGCAGGACTGGTTTTCTTCCCTGTCCGATGCCGAGACGGCGCAGGTATGCACAGTGTCGCTTAAGGTTCGGCGAGGCTACGCGCTTTCGTTGCAGGAATAAGAAAAGGCTCCCGTGGGGTACAGGAGCCTTTTGCGGGGTTAGTCAGATACTCATCTGTATCTGTCTATCTGTCATAAGTCCAGTAACTGCGGCCCCTCCCCCGAAGAATGTGCAGCACAATATGACAATGTGTAATTTTCCCTGATATTCCATCAATTTTTTGTCCCAGTATTTCATCATTGGAGACTGACGCCGGCCGTTTTGAGAACACAATGGCCACGGAATAAATCTCGTTGGCGCTAAACGCGCCTTTGCTCAGGATCGGGCTATTGAGAGCCAATTTACGATAAGGACGATCTCGGGATACATCGGTATCATGCTGTTATTTCGGGGAAAAAAGTACCTGACTTTTCATAACATACATTATCACTCTGGCCGCGCACCGCCCCCGGCTGTGCCGTTGAGGTCAAGTTTTATTGCAGAAAAGCATGACATCAGCCCGGTGAAGAATGGTATTAACCTGCACAAAACCCCCTGATTCAGGGGGTTTCGTTACACACAATGGCAACTATTCAACGCCGATGACGAGAGATTCCCGCGCCGCATCTACGACCTCGGACGTAACCTTGTCCAGCTTGTTGATTTTGAGAACCCGCTCTATTTGTCCGAACAAGCGATCAAGGAGCCTGAAGTTTCCGCCGGTGACGCGGATTATGGCTGCGATTCCTTCGTCGTCAGCCCATGGCTCTGAAGAACAAGGAATTCCACGGGGCCGCCAATCCCTAGTCAGTAATTCGACGATTTCTGTTTTCTGCAACGTCCGGAATTCATGTACGAAGCCGACGCGGGAATAGAGCTGCGGGTAACGCGCCAGGCGTTTTTCCAGCCCCGGCATGCCGATCAGAATGAGCCCGATATCGCCTTGGTCGAAAACAGAGCGTACTTGTTCCATGCTGTTTATCCTCAGCCGGTCCGCCTCGTCAACGATGATCAGGCGGGTGGGATCTTTGATGGCATCAATCCGCCGGCTCCTTTCGACCGTGAGCTGCCCCACGGTCGGCTGGGCGGAGAAGATGCTTTCACTCCGCTCCAGCCAGTCGCGGTTCTCATCGAGTTGCGGCCGGGATTCCTTTTCCTGCTGCCGTGCTTTTTCCAGCTTTCTGTCCATCTCCTTTTCGAGCTTCCTCATGGCGGAGGACACGTACCGCAAATGCTCGCGCGCATTCATAAGATCAAGTTCAATCTGCCGGGGAGAGTTCGAAACGGGCACCGTGTGAAAGACGCTGTGAGCGTCCACTCCCTTTTGCCGGGAGTCAGACCGTCTGCGGGATTCCAGCTTCTTCCATTTTGTGTAATGGCGGGCAGACAAAGTTTTCCCGACACCGGGAGGCCCGTAGCACAGGCCAATGTAACGATAACGGCGGCAATCCTCGCAGAACTCCGCGAATTTCCGGTATTCCCTTGTCTCAACGAAAGAGGTTGCCGGCATCTCAGTCGGTCTCGTAAAGCTTCAGCTTACGGGCCGGCCGCGGGGCCGCCGGTGTGGCCGCAGTGTCCTCCCGCGCCGTATAACGACGCTCCTCCAGGAGGGCATCCACTATCCGGGTCCGGTCCTGCACCTTATGGCGCAGTTCCCGCCGCCGGCGTGTTCTCGCGCTGACAATTTCGCGCAAGGGAACGGTTTCGCCGGCCAGCTCCTGACATACAGCCCGGCAGATAAAACGGTCTTTGTGAAATACGCGTATTTCCGCCATGTCGCGCGGATCGTAGCGAACGACAACCTCCTCGCCGACATAGGCAGAAAGCGTAAGATCGATATAGCGCAGACCTGAAAACCTGATGCCGTCCCGCTGCACGCGCCTTGCCCTGGGCACGGTTAAGAGCAACAGGTCGAGCTGCTCCAGAGATTCCGGCATCTGAGGAAGAAAGCCGCCGGCATTCCAACGCTGCTGCGGTGACTCTCCGGTGGCGCTGTGCGGCGCGAGGTTATACTCCTGAACAAAATAATTTTCGATTTCCTTGCTCAGATCCGCGAGCGTCAGGGTCGCCGCCGCTTTTCCCGATGGAGCAAATCCGGGCAGCCGGGGCAACAGCACCTGCGATACTGATTTAAAGAACCGCTCGATCTTGCCGCGGCCGCGCGGCTGGCCGACGCTCGAAAAAACGAGTTGAAACTTGAGATCGACCGCAACCTGCTCGATGTGTTGGGACGTGAAGTCACTTCCATGGTCCGTGTACAGAATTGCCGGAATGCCGCACACAGACCAGTCCGGGCGCTCTTTCCGCCATATCGCCTGCCGAAGAGCCAGAGCCGTCTGGATCGCGGAGGGAGAGGAAAACGAAACGGCGTAGCCTGCAACTGCCCGGCTGTAATCATCGAGAATGCCGGTCAGCCATGGTTTTCGGGCCTGTCCGGCATCGGCGATGAAAATATCCAGTTGCGTATGATCTGCCTGCCAGACGGCATTCGGCGCCTCGGCTTCGCGCCGGTGCAGCAAATCAAAGCTCTGGCTATAAGCCTTTGTCCCCTCGTGTGCGAGTGTGAGCAAACCGGGTTCAAGGGTGCGGACGATCTGGTAAACGGCTTTGTAGCCGGGCGGAGATTCTCCAATTTTATTAGCAATAAGTGTTGCCTGCCGATGGATGGAAGCTACAGAAGGTGGAGGCTGTTTCAGAGCCAGTCCTTCGATGGCTTCCTGCAACTGGACGGACATCCGGCGCCGATCTTTGTCCGTCCGGCTCTTGCGCACAAGACCGGCAAGCCCGTGTTTACGGTAGCGCAAGACCCATTCCCGCAGCGTGCGGAACGGGATGCCCTGCTCCTGGGCAACCCTGGCCAACGGCACGCTTTCGAGGAAATAAGGGCGCAGGATCTCATAACGGCTGAACGCAAGCGCCCGTTTCTGTTCAGGAAATTCATTGAATGATGCAGGAGGATGACCTTCCAGAAACCACCGCCAGGTTGCCATGCAGGTTAGACACAGGCACCCTGCCCGTCAATCTCCAATGATGAAATACCGGGACAAAAAAGTGATGAAATAGCAGGACAAGTTACAGACAATGTCTCTGCTTTTGTAGGAATATTTTCCTGAATCTTTATTATCACATCGGATTATGGCTAATGCACCTCTGACACTGGGTTTGAGCTGTTTTATCTCCTCCGCTTGGTTAGGCCTTTTAGTTTTTCCTTCGGCTTCGGCAGCAGCTTGCGCGGAAAAAATTCGTTGTAGCATTTTTCGTTGAACCAGGCGCACTTGATGTCGAAGAGTTTGAGGCCGGGGACGAGCCGCGTCAACGCAAGCGCGTAGATAGTCAGCTGGGCGATCGGCTTATTCGTGCGGGCGACGGGCTTGTAATCGAGGATGTGAATGGCGCCGTTGCGCGCCTGCAGGAAATCGATGTGCCCCGTTATGCAGCGTGGCTTATGGCCCGCCTCGGGCTGCGCGGGTTCGACCGGTTCTTTCGGGATGATTGTGATTTCGTATTTCTCTTCAAGCGCGGCGATGTCCTCTTCATCGAGCCAGATCGGCACTTCGACAGCAATTGTGGTGCTGTCGTTCGCGAGCATAAAGCGCTGAAGCCAAGCATGACGATCTCGGTTTGAAGCGACGCCGGGCGTGACTAGCGCTGCGGTATCTGTCGCGGTGTTGGCCTTTTCTGTGACGATCATGCGATCAAGCGCAAGGAAGTCGACCGCCAGTTTTGACGCGCGAGGCCCCTCTTCTCTCCTGAAGATTTCGTGCGGGCATAACTGCGGCACGTTCTCCAGGAAATCGGCAAGCCGCGCGAAGCTTGTGTCCCCCGCGCGGCGGTCGTCGAGGCTGCCATCGCGCAACAGCGCGAGCTTTGCACGGTGGTAGCTGAATTCGTAGACCTGGGCGTGGTAGAGCTTCACGGTGTGAATCACGCGCGGCGGGCTGAACAGGTCCCTGCCGCGCTCACGCAGCCGGCGATACGTCGTCAGGTGCGGATGCGCCGAAAGCCATCGGGAAATCGTCGAGACGCTCACGCTGTGCCCGTAACGCGAAGAGATGCGGGCGCTCACCTCTTCAAGCGAATGGCCGCGGTTATACATCGTGAAGGCGTCGAGGATTTCGGCAATCGGATAGGTCTTGCCACGGATGGCGCGGGGGCCGGGCGTGAAGCGGCGGTCACAGGTGCGGCAGTGATAGAGGCGGACGGTTTCAAGTTTCTTGCGGCGGCTGCCCCTGGCGGCGATCTTCGGGCTGCCGCAATGCGGACAGCGCTCCGGGGCTTTGACCGATGACGGTGGAGGTGCGAGTGGCGGGGGACGCGGTGACCCTCCGGCTGTTGCAGTGGCGTGGTTGAGCATGGGGCCTTTTAGCATAATCAATCGGGAAAGTCACGGATTCGCAAAAGACGCGTGCCACAGTGGCAGGCACGGATTCGCAAGGCGCGCGGAATGAAAAAAGATTTACAACAAGCGGTTACTTGGCGTGGTCCAGACGGCGCGCGCACAGGAGGGGCTGCGGCCCCCCTGTGTACCCCCCGGCCCGATTTTCAATCCAGCCTCTTTTTTTCTCAACTTACAAGCGCCTGTAACTCCACGATTATTCATGTGCATGTTGACATATCTGCAGAGTCCCGGCAGAGTGCGCGGAGTTTTCAGCAACAAGAAGTGAAGGTCATGGCCGCGCCCGAGATGTCCACATTTGCCATGGTAAAGCGCATGCTGCAGGTCCAATTCCACCGCGCCACGATGAGCGCGGGTGCGAAGGCCGCCTACGACGCGCTGACGGCGGCGATGGTCACCACCAAAAGCGGCGAGAAGCTGGAATACCGGATTTCCGTGCCCGCCGGTATAAAGCCTGAAGATGCCCAGAAAGCCCTGAAGCTGATCCGACTGGAATCCGATCCGTCCGCCGTTTTCGACATCACGTGGGAAAAACCGGCCGACCCGTCTTGCGCCGGCGGGTGTTCGCCTCCACGCAACACACCGTAATCACGGCCCTGCGATTTAAGACGATCGCTGTTGGATTCAGCGTCGAATGAAGGCTTCTGCGTTGCGCGAAGCAAGCCCCTGCCCCGTGGTCGTTACCGTACAGCCCATGACAGCAGCATGATCTACAGGAACAACAGGGCGTTTCGGTAAACTCATGTACATCAGGCCGAAGTATGTTCCGGCCGCGGCGCCGACGGCAAGCCGCTGGAAAACACCCTTTAAGTCGATTTTCGGCGGAGGCTCGTGCTCGGCCGAAGCTATTTTAGTGTTGGCCGCACTTTGGCACCACGTGCCGAACCCGGCGCCAATTGGCACGAGAAAAGCTATGTCCTTCAGCATATGGCCGTAAGCAGCTCCGATGACCAGGGCGCATGTCAAACCCGCGGCGGCGCCGGCGGCCATGGCTGTAAATGTTTCTTTCAGGAACTGTCTATTGACTTCTTTCATGGTCAAAATCCTTCTACTAAATGCGCATTGTTCATAACATCACTACAACCCTTTACGAAACTCAGGAAATGGAGTCAACAAATTTCTTTCGGGGCAGGAGTGCAGGCCACGGCCCGCGAGGCTGAAGATGAGGCGGTGCTGCTGATTTGATAGGGTTCGGGCCCGGATCGTCAGGTCAGCGGGGCTGGGCGCGGTTGACATTCAATCCTGCGGAAACTACTTTCCACCTCTATGCCGGCGCGGCGCATCGATGTATTTTTCTACGGCCTGTTCATGGATGCCGATCTCCTGCGCAGCAAAGGCCTGAATCCGGTCAATATCCGCCCGGCTTGTGTTCGCGGGCGGGCTCTGCAGATCGGCAAAAGGGCAACGCTGGTCAGCCGGCCCGAGGGCCGGACGTACGGAATTCTCATGGCGCTGACGCATACCGAGATTGAGCAACTCTATGCCGAGGCAAGCGTCAGCGCGTATCGTCCGGAAAGGGTGCTGGCTGAATTGACGGACGGTTCAACGGTTCCCGCCGAGTGCTACACCCTCCCCGCACCGCCCGGCTCCGAAGAGACAGACCCTGCTTACGCAAAGAAATTGCGTGATCTGGCCACGCGGCTGGGCCTTCCGTACGAATACGTCAGCACGATTCATTGATGGAAGGGCATTCAGCCGATGAATTCAGCGAAAGCTGCATGAACACGGTATCAAGCCAGCGCTCAAACTTGAACCCGACCGAGCGCAGAACGCCGCTATGCCCGAACCCGTGCTTTTCATGCAATCGGATAGAACCAACATTGCCGCTGTCGCCGATTATCGCGACGATCTGACGACATCCGCGCTGACGGCACGCCGCTATAAGTGACGACAGCAGTGCATCACCTATACCCTGTTGTTGCATGTCGGGATGAACGTAGATCGAGTCCTCGACGGTGAAGCGATAGGCGCGCCTTGCATGATAAAAACCTGCGTAGGCGTATCCGGCTATGTGTCCCTCTTTCTCTGCGACCAGATAGGGTAGATTGCTGCTCATAACGCTCGCTCTCCGACGCCCCATTTCTGCGACGTCTGGCGCATCGATTTCGAACGAGGCGGTGCCCGTCAGAACGTGATGACGGTAGATCGAGGTGATGGCGTCAAGATCGGCATCAGCAGCCGCGCGCACGAGCGGCGCCTTGGCCATCTCGATACGGCTAGAGTGTTTGACTTGATTTTTCAGGCTTGTTGCTGTCGTCATGATCGAGCGCCGATCATGACGGCTGGGTTGGTTTGGGCGCGTCATGGTCCGGTTGTTTCTTTTTCATGCCGAGAACCATTCCCATGGCCAAAAGTCCGGAGACGCCGGCGAAAGCGAGGGAGCAGTCGGTATTTGTGCGCTTTGCTTCCTGCAGTGTTGCCGCACGGCCCTCCGGGACCGGCAGGGCGGAAGGATTGGTCGAACTCCACAAGAATGCGCCGCTCGCCGCCGCGAAAAAACCTGCCAACATTTTTTTGTGCCACACGCTATTGTTGTCAGCCATGTTTTTACCCTGTTTTTTTGAATGGGTTCGCGGAGACTATGGCAACAGCATGAGTTTATGTCGAGAATTATTTTTACTGCGTTGCGAAGGCACGACCGGTGCGGATTTGAAAATCAAATATAACGACGATGGCGCGCCCCGCGATAAATCGGCGTGCCCAAACCGCACCAAGCCGAAGTCGGGTATTTGCGTCCGGTAAGAGTCACGATTTTTTTTTGGATCCCTGCCCTGTCCCTGCTCGAAGTTCAACGGCTTGTAAATGCAGAACAATTCTTGTCGGTGTTGACATAGCTGCGAAATCTCGGCAGGGTGCGGGGCAGTCCTCTGACAACTGTAACGATGGAAATGAAGGATGGTTGGACGCCGTCATATAGAAGAATTGGCTGAGCAGCTTCCCCCGGAATGGCGCGCTGGCTTTGTCCATTTTTGTGAAACCGGTGAGGCAGACAAGCGATTGGTGGAATTTCTTGAGCAGGATAAAGTGGCACGAGCGGTCGTTGAAGTCGTGTTCAACGAAACCGCTGACGCGCTTCAAGGACTCGCGCAGGCGTTGCGCGCAATAGGATCAAAGAATGCAGACAAAGATTTGTCCATTGTCTTAATCGATAAGGCGATTATCGACAAATTGCGTGACGGCGGCACTGTAACGCTCGGGACTAAAAAAGAGGATGCGGCGAAGACCGTTCTCCATGTCATTCCCGAAGCAGTGCTCCAGGAATGGCGGACGAAAACGGGCGCCTCAATGACCGACATCTTCAATGATATGGGCGCCCTCTACAAGCGGGCACTCAAGGCGCGCGAGGAGAATATGCAGATCGCGGTCGTCGACAATGGCAAGCTCGGCAATGGCATCGAGATAAAACTGCTGAATTACTCGACGCTCAAAAACGTCGGGCCGCGTTAATGGATTCGTTCTGTGGGGCGTAAGAAATGAGTCGAAGCAATTCAACCACTCGAAAATGATGAGGGGAAAAATGAAAAGCAGGATTTCTGTTTTCGCACTCGCAGTTGGCATGGCACTACCGTCAGCCATCATGGCGAGCGAGCCCGACACAACGGCGCCGTCGGATGGCACTGTTTACGCCGGTATTTCACCTGATACCAACAAGCCGATCTACACGACGCCCAAAGACGCGCCGGGTATATATAGTCTGGAGCAAGCGGGATCGTATTGCGCCGATCTGAGGGCAGGCGACCATGATGACTGGCGCATGCCGACGAAGGGTGAGTTGAATGTGCTGTACAACAATAGGGCCGCCATCGCGGGATTTGACGAAAGCGGTTCAGATCCCGGCGGCTGGTACTGGTCGTCCTCGCCCATTCAGCCTCCATATATTGGCGCATGGGATCAGCGTTTCAGCGACGGGCGTCAGAGCAGGGCTATCGACTACGCCGGCAATGCCCTGCGGTGCGTGAGGGACTAACCAGAAAAAGAAGTAATCGCGCGTGGCACCGGATGAGTACGGAGTCCCCTGCGTGATTCATCCGGATGGTTACAGCGATTGTCACGAATCTGCAAAACGGGGCGATGGAGAAGACTGTGAGAAAGAGTTTGATTGCAGGTTTTACGCTGGCGGCGGGGATGGCGCTTTCACCTTACGCAATCAGTGCCGCAGCAGGCCGTGCGATCGGCGACAAGGGAACAGACGGCACGGTTTATGCCGGCATTTCGCCGGACACAGGAAGCCCTCTTTATACAACCGTCGCCGATGCGCCCGACCATTACAGCTGGTTCAAGGGTACTGAATATTGCGCCGCGTTGGAGGCAGACGGCCACCGGGATTGGCGCGTCCCCACCATAGGCGAGCTGGCGGTGCTGTACGCGAACCGGAACACGGGGGCGTTGACGGGAAGCTTCAATGAAACTGGCGAGTATCCGACCGGCCGCTACTGGTCGTCGTCGCTGATCCGCAACCGCCCCCTCAGAGACGGCGATGCGTGGACCCGGCGCTTCAGCGACGGGCGCCGGATCGACGGCTACAGGTACGATTTTTCGTCGCTGCGCTGCGTCCGCTAGCGCGCGCAGAAATGGAAAAAGAATTTGGCAACGGTAACGATGGAGATAAAGGATGGCTGGCGATGTTAAAGAGATATCCAGTGAGATGAACAAACGTGCCGGCGGTCCGACCAAATTTGATCTGGATATGGCACGGGCTTCGGCGGGTTCGTTTGAAGCAACAGCCCTTGTGGGATTGGCCGCATTGGCGGGGCTATATGCGTTCGGTCCCGCCGATGGTGCATTGATTCACAAAGTGGCAATGCCTCTTCTTGAGCTGCTATCGGCCGGCTCGATTGCCGGAACGGCGTGGGCCCTCAACGATGTTCACCGGATAAAAACGCTTCTTAGGCCAGAGCCGAAACCTCAGGTCTAGAGTCGTCCCTGCTGTGTGCGGTCGGCCCACGCAGAATGGAACAGTTATTAGAGCAAGAAAAGAATCATGTTTGATGATGAATTCTATTGGGATGCAGAAAGAGTCGCCTCTCACATTAAGGCGGACCGCGCTCTGAGAGAAGCGGCTCACGTCGGAAAGGGGATGGCTGACGGCACGGTCTATGTCGGCCTCTCGCCGGACACGGGCAAGCCGATGTACACCGCACCCGCCGATGCTCCCGGTACTTACACTTTTAATCAGGCTTCGAAATACGCGGCAAGATCAGAGGAATTCGGCCACACAGATTGGCGCGTGCCAACGACAGATGAACTGAATGTGCTGTTCAATAATCGTGCCGCGATTGGCGGGTTCAACGAAACAGGCGTGGTTCCCTCTGGCCGGTACTGGTCCTGCTGGCTGTACGACCGTACCGTTGCGATGGTGCAGCGCTTCGGCGACGGGGTCCAGAGTTACGGACCCGGGAACGACGTCTCGTCCCTGCGCTGTGTGCGGGGGTAGAACTGAAGCCGGAAACCGGGCAGGCATTGCTGGTTAGCCGGTTTCCGAGGGCAGGCGGAAAACGTGCGCCTTGCGTATCCGCCTTCCGTCTGAAACTCACTGCTGGAAATATCTTGCGCGGAAAGAATCTGGTCGTGTTGGTCCACACATGGATATTGGCGGCAACGGCACGAGCCTGTAACTACTGACTTATTCATGTGCATGTTGACATAAGCAATGAGCCCGGGCATAGTGCGCGGAATTCCGGCAACCACTTGTAAAGATAAAGGAGAAGGTCATGGGTCTGGATCAATTGGCGGACGACGAGGAAACCTCGGTTGGTGAAAAGCTTAAGTACCTTGTCGGGGTTTCAGCCTTGTGGGCTGGCTTTTTCGGTGCGTGTGCTTTGGCGATACATTTATCTCCGGACTTTTCAAAACAGGATAATGGCACGCAACAAACTTTCAATGCTGTCGCTGCGGGCTCCGGCGGGCAAAGGTTCCTTTGTCCCGGCACTTCCGGCACACGTTATTACTCCTCCGCTCCCTGCAGGAGAACTAATGATCCGACGTATGAATGACACGGCTCGTGATGACCTGCCCGGGCCATGCATGGCAAGACGCGCGTGATGCATGCGCGGCGCTCGGGAAAACGCATGCCTATG
>Ga0070741_10011046_pt1 | contig 16808 bp, 17 predicted proteins | sample Coa_R1_4_FD_66440 | JGI IMG/M metagenome (GOLD analysis project Ga0070741, IMG submission 66440) | Surface soil microbial communities from Centralia Pennsylvania, which are recovering from an underground coalmine fire - Coalmine... | ecosystem: Environmental > Terrestrial > Soil > Unclassified ...
CTTCCTCGAATCGCTCCGGCGGAAGGCGCGGCGTGAGCGCCGATGCATCCTCGCCGCGCGCCAGCCGCGAGAGCAGCGCCGCCTCGGGGCCGAGCCGCGCCGCCAGCGGCCCGGGCGGCAGCGCCGCTACCTCGCCGAGCGTGTGGAGCCCGAATCGGCGCAACGAATCGTGCAGCTCGTCCGGCAGCTCCAGCGCGTACAGCGGCAGCCCGGCGAGAAACTCCCGCTGTTCCTCGCGCGGCACCACCCGGAATGCGCCGCCCCCCACTCCCCAGCTGGTCGCCTCCAGGGTCAGGTCGGCGGAAGCGGCCTGTGCGGCGAGCCGGGCCACCGACTTGCTCGACGCCACCCCGACCGCCGCCCGCACCCCGACGCGCTCCGCCGCCGCCACCAGCGCACGCGCCACCGCGCGCGCGTCTCCGATCAGCGTCTCCAGCCCGGAGACGTCGAGATGGACCAGCCCGGGCGCGACCTCCTCCACCCGCGGCGAGACCGCCGATGCGGCCTCGCGCGCCGCCTGGGCCACCGCCCGTTCCCGCTCCGGCGACGTCTCCCGCACGACCAGGCGAGGGCAGATCGCGCTCGCTTCCGCGAGGGTCTGCCCGGGAGCGACTCCCTGCGCCGCGGCCGTGGCGCCGAGGACGTGCGCGCGGCCGCCCAGATCGCGGCCTGCCTGCACCACCGCGACGGGCTCCGCGCAGAGGTGCGGCTCGACGCGCAGCGCGGCGACGAGGGAGAGCTCCGGCACGCAGAGGCAGGCGATCTCCATGGCTCACTTCGGCTCCAGGGGGAGATGGAGCGGCAGCGGCCCGGACGGTGGCATCCGCTTGTGCCGCGCCACCGCGCCCACCGCATGGGCGCCCCGCAGCCAGCGCGCCGGCGTACCCTTCTCGCCTTCCCAGTGCGCGCCCCCGCGCTCCAGCTCCACGGTCACCGCCGCGAACGTTCCCGCCTGCGCCGCGCGCGCGAGCAGCAGGAGAACACCGGCGGTCTTCTCCGCCCGCCGAGCCAGCCGCGCCCACGGGGAGGCGCCCGGCGAGAGCCGCTTGCTCTCGAACCGGACCACCTGGATGACGCCGCGGGGCTGCCGCGGCGGCGGCAGGACGCTGACGTCGCCGAGGTCGAGCGCGACCACCGCGAACCGCGCCTCCAGCGCGATCTCGGCCGCGCGCAGCGCCTGCACCGGATCGCGAGGCCGCACCCAGAGGAGCCGGCCGAGGTCGATGCCGGCGCCTCCGGGGTCGAATGCGTCGCCGGGATCGATCAGCGCGCAGTTCTCGCCAGCCGCCGTCGCCGAGGCGAGCGCCGCCCGCAGCAGAGCCGTTCCGCCCGCGCCGGGTGGACCGACGATCTCGTGCAGCTGCCCGCGCATCAGCCCGCCTCCGAGCGCGGCGTCGAGCGCGGCGATCCCGGTGGGGAGTGGCCGCGGCGCGCGCGGCGAGATCGCCGGAGCCCTCCGGAGCTGCCCGTCGCGCAGCAGCTCCTCGAGCGCGCGCGGATCCCTCGGCAGGCGTCGGGCGGGGAGCGTCACAGCCGATCGATCTAGCTAAACATCAGTTCAGGTGCAAGGGAGGCGCGGGATCAGCCCCCTGGACCGCAACGGAACGTGCTGAATCTATTCAGTGGACCGAAGTGGGAATGGTCCCGACCGGATCCATCCGCATCCGCCGCTCGGTCATCCGGGGCGCTTCCACCGCCGCCTGCGCGCCGGACAGGCTGGAGAGCGCCGCCGCCCCGACGGCCAGGAGCGCGTCGCGGGCGGCGATGTCCAGGTACTTTCCCATCGAGAGCAGGTTTCCGGTGATCCCCGCCAGCCAGGCGGAGACGATCGCGCCGCCGAGCCGCGGCCGGCGCAAGACGAGGACGCCGGCGACGATCTCGATCACTCCGACCAGCCGCATGAACGTCCGCCCGTCGACGGGCAAACGCTCCTCCACCTCGGGGCTCAGGTACTTGTCCCAATCCACGAGCAGATTGGTGAACTTGTCCGCCCCGGCGACGATCGGGACCAGCCCGTATCCGAATCTCAACAGCGTCTTCGCGTCCGCAGGCATGCTCGTACCCCCCGGGACAAGGTTGCGACGGTCCCCCCAGCGCGGAAGCCCGCCCCGTCCTCCAAGGCCGCGGACGAACGCCGGAAAAGGGGGTCGACGGTCCGCTCCGCGCGGGGCCGCTTGCGCCCGGCGGGCAAAAAGCTGAGAAGGGGGCGCCCACAGCGGAGGCGCCATGCTTCAGGTCGGCGAAGTTGCCCCCGATTTCGAGCTGCTGGACGAGGAAGGCAAGCCCACCCGGCTCTCCAGCTTCCGCGGCCGCAACGTCGTGCTCGTCTTCTTTCCCGCAGCCTTTTCGCCCATCTGCACGCAGGAGCTGAAGCAGATCGCCGGCAAGAAGGGCGAGTACGAGCGGGAAAACGCGGCGGTGATCGGGGTCTCGGTCGACAACCGCTGGAGCCTGCGCGCCTTCAAGCGCGACGAAGGCCTGACCGCGACGCTGCTCTCCGATTTCCACCCCAAGGGGAACGTCGCGCAGAAGTACGGCGTCTTCCTCGGCGAGACCGGCTCCGCGAAGCGGGGCACGTTCGTCATTGACAATGAAGGCGTGATCCGCGGGATCAGCATCAAGGAGCCCAAGGAGCAGCGCAGCGAGGAGGACTCCTTCAACCTCCTCCGCAACTGCCCCCGCTGACGCCGATGTTCCGCGGCTTTCCCGAGGGCGGGCTCGCCTTCCTCCAGCAGCTCTCGGAGCACAACGACCGCGAGTGGTTCGAGGCGCACCGCGCGGTCTGGGACGCGGAGATCCTTCCCGCGATGCTGGAGTGGTGCAGCGCCCTGGCGGAGCGGCTGCGCGACGTGATGCCGGGGCTGGTGTTCGTGCCGCGCGTGGGCGGGAGCCTCTACCGGCTCAACCGGGACGTCCGCTTCTCCCGCGACAAGCGCCCTTACAAGACGCACGTCGCCGCCCTGCTCTGGGACGGCGCCGAGAAGCACGACGCTCCGGCGGTGTACCTGCATGTCGCCGCGACCGAGGTGATCTTCGGCGGCGGGATCTACGCCTTCGAGGAGGCCCGCCTGGAGCGCTGGCGCAAGCTGCTCCACAGCGCGGCTTCGCTGGAGCGGCTCGAGGCGGCGCTTCTGTTCGCGAGGAAGGGCGGCCTCAAGCCCGAGATCTCGGACAAGCTGCAGCGTCCGCCGCGCGGGTTCGATCCCGAGGGGCCGCACGCGGAGCTCGCGAAGTACAAGGGGCTGGCGATGACGAAGAAGGCGAAGCCGGCGGCGTGGCTGCACACGGCGGAAGCCCTGGATCGCGCGGAGGCCGCGGCGCGCGCATACGCCCCGCTGCACGCCTGGATGCGCGACGAGCTGTGCGGGTGAGCGTCGCGCCCGTCACGCTGCGCGGACGCTCCGTCGTGCTCCGGCCCCTCTCGCGCGACGACGTGCCCGCGCTGCAGGCGATCGCGTCGGGGCCGCGCGGCACGTTCGAGTGGGCGATGGTGCCGACGGCCGCGCAGGTCCCGGAGTACGTGGAGAAGGCGGTGCAGCAGATGGAGCGCGGAGCGGCGCTGGTGTTCGCCATCTGCCTCCCCTCCGGCGAGCTCGCCGGCTGTACGCGCCTGTTCGATCTGCAGCGCTGGGAATGGCCGGCGGGGGTCGATCCGCGCCCGGGGCAGGACGTGCTCGACGCGGCGGAGATCGGCTACACCTGGCTCGCGGAGAAGGTGCAGCGGACCGCCGTCAACACCGAGTCGAAGCTGCTCCTCCTGCGGCACGCGTTCGAGACGCTCCGCTGCTTCCGGGTCACCCTGAAGACCGACGAGCGGAACACCCGCTCGCGCCGCGCCATCGAGCGCCTCGGCGCCCACTTCGACGGACTCCTCCGCTCCTTCCAGCCCGCCGCCGACAGACGGCCGCGAAACACGGCGTACTACACCATCCTCGATCGCGAATGGCCGGACGTGCGCCGCAGACTGGAATCAAAGCTCGAAAGCCGCTGACGCAGATCCGGGGACACCATACGACGAATTACGTATGGTGTCCCCGGATCTCCCCGGATCTCCTCCCCGGATCTCCGGGCTAGTCGTCGTCGGTTTCGGCTTCCTGCAGCTTGGCGCGGAGCAGATCGCCGAGGGTGCCGAAGCCCTTGCCCGGGGGCATGCGCTTGTTCATCTGGCGCTGGTACTCGCGGTAGTCGGAGGCGCCTTCGGCGCGCTCGGCGGCGCTGCGGGAGAGGCGGTAGCGGCCGCGGTCGTCGATGTCGACGATCTGCGCCTTGAACTGCGTGCCCGGCGGGATCGTCTTGCGGTTGTCGCTCCCGCGCGGCGTCCCCAGCTCCGAGTTCGGGACCAGGCCCTTTCCACCGTCCCAGCGGACGAAGACGCCGAACGCCTCGCACTTGTCGACGGTCGCCTGCACCACGTCGCCGACCTGCGCCCGGCGCGCCGGAGCGGGCTTCGCCGCGGCCTCCGGCGCCTGCGCTTCCTCGTCGGTGATGCGGCGGAGCGCGACCCGGCGCTGGGCATCGTCGATCGACTCCACCTGCACCCAGATCGTCTCGCCTTCCTTCACCACCTCGCGCGGGTGCTGCACGTGCCGGTCGGAGAGCGCGCTGACGTGCACCAGGCCGTCGACGCCGGGGAAGAGCTCGACGAACGCCCCGAACGGCTGAAGCCGGGCGACCTTGCCCTGCATCCGCGCCCCTTCCTTGAGCTGCGGCCGCGCCGCGTCCCAGGGATCCTGCTCCAGCGCGCGCAGCGAGAGCGCGATCTTGTCGTGCCCCTTCTCGTCCTTCTCGATCCGGAGCACCTGCACGCTGACCTTCTGCCCCGGCTTGACCACGTCCTGGGCGTGCGCCACCCGCGCATGCGACAGCTCGCTGACGTGGACCAGACCCTCGAGGCCGCCGAGATCGACGAAGGCCCCGAAGTCGCGCACCGAGGTGACCGTGCCCTCCATCTTCGCGCCGACCTCCAGCCGCTTGCGCAGCTCGGATGCCTGCGCCGCGCGGTCCTCCTCGAGCAAGGCGCGGCGGGAAAGGATGGCGTTCCCGCCCCGCAGCTCGGTCACCCGGAACTTCAGCCGCTGCCCGACGAACTGCGAAGGGTCCTCCACGAATCGGATGTCGATCTGCGAAGTGGGGACGAACCCCCGCATCCCTCCGAGATCGACCTCCAGCCCGCCCTTGTTCTGTCCGCTGACCACGCCCTCGATGGGGATCTTCGAGTCGAGCGCCTGGTGCACGATCTCGCGCCCGGCGCCCTTCGGCACCGACCGCGTGACCACCACGTTGCCTTCGCCGAGCGAGAGCACGTACCCGTCGATCGTCTCGCCCGCCTGCACCAGCAGCTCGCCCTTGTCGTTGCGAAGCTCGCGCAGGTCGATGATCCCTTCGCCCTTCCCTCCGAGATCGAGGAAGGCCACTTCGCCGCCGAGATGGGCGAGACGCGCGGTGATCTTCTGTCCCACGCGAATCTTGCCCTGCTTGCGCTGCGCGGACTCCTCCAGCAGCGCCGAGAAATCGCCGCTCTCTTCGGGCGAGGGCTGGGCGAACATCGAGCCCGGATCTTCCGTCGGCGCCGGTTGCGCAGGCGGCTCATCCGCCTCTTCTCTCGCCGGCAGGGGCTCCGTGGGGACGGCGGCCCCGAGGGTCGGCTTGCGCACGACCACCGGCATCTTCCGCTCGTCCTTCTGGCGCGGAGGCCGGCTCCTCCGCTCCGGCGGCTTCGACCCCTCGGACGACGGCCGCGCAGAGGCGAGGATCTCCTCGAAGGTCGGCTGCGCGCTCTTCCTGGGCGCCGGCGGCGCCTTGGGCTCCGCGACTTCGACTCCCTGGAGGATCTCCTCGAACGAAGGCTGCCGCTTGCGCGCGCCCGGCCCCTGCGGTTGCTCTTCCGGCTTGTCGCTCATTCGAAACGCCTCTCCCGCGCTGCGGCTGCGCGTCATACCACAGCGCGCCGGCCGGGGATCAGCTCCTGGCGCGCCTGCGGCCGACCCCCCGCGCGTCGACCTCCAGCTCGTGAAGCGTGCGGAGCAGCCGCACGTTCTCCGGCAGGCGGGCCTTGCGCATTCCCTCTCCGCCGACCACCACCTGGCCGCCCGTCTGCCTTGCCGCCGCAGCCGCCATCGCCACCTGCTCGCCGACCTCCGAGCTCATGGTGCTGCTGAGCGCGACCAGCACGGCCCGCGAGCGCAGGACCAGCTCGGCGAGCTCGCGCGCGGGGGTCTGCGCGAGCGGCGCCAGCACCTCGAACCCCTGCGCCCGCAACAGGCACGCCGCCATGCGCGCCGCGATGTCGTGCAGCTCGCCGGCGACTGCGGCGACGACGGCGCAGCCCCGATCCTGGCGCACCGGCTCGCCCGGTGGTTCGGCCAGCGGCTGCGCCCGTGCCACCGCATCGATCACCGCCTGCGCGGCGACGTGCTCCTCGGCGACCGAGAGCGCCCCCCGGGACCATTTCTCGCCGATCGCGTGCAGCGCCGGCGCCGCGACTTCGTCGAACAGCTCCGGGAGAGAATGCCCGCGCAGGCGCAGCCCGGAGAGCTGCGCCACCAGCGCGGGAGCGTCGCCGCGCAACGCCACCTCCTCGAAGTGGCGGATCGCCCCTTCTCCGATCGCGTCAGCCCCTTGGGCCGAGGCTTCCGGGAGCGGCCCGGCGGCCTGGTATTGGCGCCGGTGCACGAACGCGGTCACGTCGCGCAGGCGGAACTTGCGGTGGCCGCCCGGCGTGCGGAAACAGTCGATCTCGCCGGCGTCCGCCCACCGCTTGACCGTGGCTTCCCCCACGCCGAGCAAGGTTGCCACCTGCCGTGTCGACAAGACGTCGGTGTTCATGCCATCCCTGATCGATCTGAGCGGTAAGACGATGGACGAGCGCGGACGATTCGCCCCGAGCCCCACCGGCGAGCTTCACTTGGGAAATGCGCGCACCGCGCTCCTCTCGTGGCTCTGGGCGCGGAAGGAGCGCGCGACCTACCTGATGCGCATCGAGGACCTCGATGCGCCGCGCGTCCGCCCGGGGATGGCGGAGCGGCAACTCGACGAGCTGCGCTGGCTGGGGCTCGACTGGGACGGCGAACCGGTCTTCCAGTCGCAGCGGGCAGCCGCCTACCAGGACGCCCTGCGCCGGCTCGGGGACCACGTCTACGAGTGCTTCTGCTCCCGCGCCGAGATCGCCGCCGCCAGCGCTCCCCAGGGCGACGAAGGTCCGCGGTATCCGGGGACGTGCGCCGCGTTGAACCGGGCGCAGCGCGAAGAGCGGCGCAGGCACCGCCCGCCCGCGATCCGGTTGCGCGTGCCTCCGGGAAGCATCTCGTTCCACGACGAGATCCTCGGGGAGCAGGCGTTCGATACCGGCCAGTTGGTCGGCGATTTCGTGCTTCGCAGGGCCGACGGCGTCCTCGCCTATCAACTGGCGGTGGTGGTGGACGATGCGGCGATGGGCATCACCCAGGTCCTTCGGGGGGCGGATCTGCTGTCCTCCACCGCCCGGCAGATCCTGCTCCACCGCCTGCTCGGACAGCGCGAGCCGCGCTGGGCCCACGCCCCGCTGGTGCTCTCGGACGCGGGGGAGCGGCTTTCGAAGCGCGACCGATCCCTCTCGTTGTCTGCCTTGCGGAAGTCCGGCCAAGGGCCGCGACAGCTCGTCGCAGCCCTGGCGCGCCTCTCCGGCCTCGACGCGCCCGAACCCTGCGAACCGCGAGATCTTCTCGAAGGTTTTTCGCTATCGAAAATCCCGCGCGAAGCGGTGCGGATTGCCGGATTGACGGCCTGATTCGAAACACCCCCGCCGCGCCGCGGTTGCCCGGATTGCCGATTCGGCGCACCGTGTGCTACTTCCACCCGCCCTGCCTTCCCGAGAGGCAAAAATGCCCGAGCAGCAGAACCAGATCGGCTCCATCCGAGTGAAGAAGGCGCATTGGAACCTTCCCGCGCCCGTCCTCTTCGAAGAGGCCGTGCGACGCGGCGAAGGGAAGATCGCGCCGGGCGGGGCGCTGGTGGTGACCACCGGCAAGCACACGGGCCGTGCGGCAAACGACAAGTTCATCGTCCGCAATGCCGTCACCGAGAAGAGCGTCTGGTGGGGCAAGGTCAACAAGCCGTTCCCGCAGGACAAGTTCGACCGCGTGTTCGAGAAGATGAAGCGGCAGCTCGAGAACAAGGAGGTGTACGTCCTCGACGCGTTCGTCGGCACCAACCGCGATCATCGGATCGCGGTGCGGGTGATTACCGAACACGCCTGGCACAACCTCTTCATCCGCACCATGCTGCTGCCGGCAAAGCCCGGCGAATACGCCGGCGTCACCGACCCGTTCACCATCATCGATCTCCCCTCCTTCCAGACCTCGAAGGAGGAGGACGGGACCAACGGGACCACGGCGATCCTGGTCGACTTCCAGAAGAAGCTGACCCTGATCGCCAACACCGAGTACGCCGGGGAGATGAAGAAGAGCGCTTTCTCGCTGATGAACTTCGTCCTCCCGCAGAAGGGCACCATGCCGATGCACGCCTCGGCGAACATCGGCCCGCAAGGCGACACCGCGGTGTTCTTCGGGCTCTCGGGCACCGGCAAGACCACGCTCTCCGCCGACGCCAAGCGCACCCTGATCGGCGACGACGAGCACGGCTGGGGCTCGGACGGCGTCTTCAACTTCGAGGGCGGCTGCTACGCGAAGGTCATCCGCCTCTCGCCGCAGGCCGAGCCCGAGATCTATGCGACGACCCGGATGTTCGGGACGGTGCTCGAGAACGTGGTGATGAACCCGGAGACGCGCGAGCTCGACTTCGACGATGCGAGCCTGGCGGAGAACAGCCGCGCCTGCTACCCGATCGAGTACATCCCGAACGCGTCGCGCTCGGGCCAGGGCGGGCAGCCGAAGAACGTGGTGATGCTCACCTACGATGCGTTCGGAGTGCTGCCGCCGATCTCGCGGCTGACCTCGGCGCAGGCGGCGTACTACTTCCTCTCCGGGTACACCGCCAAGGTGGCGGGCACGGAGATCGGCGTGAAGGAGCCGCAGGCGACGTTCTCCACCTGCTTCGGGGCGCCCTTCATGCCCCTGCACCCGACGGTCTACAGCAAGCTGCTCACCACCAAGCTCTCCCAGCACGGCACCCGGGTGTGGCTGATGAACACCGGCTTCACCGGCGGCCCGTACGGCGTGGGCAAGCGCATGTCGATCCAGCACACGCGCGCGCTCCTGAACGCGGCGTTCGACGGCAAGCTCGACCACGTGAAGTACGCGAAGGACCCGGTGTTCGGGTTCGAGGTCCCCACCGACGCGCCCGGCGTCCCCACCCAGGTGCTGAACCCGCGCGACACCTGGGCGGACAAGGCGGCGTACGACGAGAAGGCCCGGCACCTGGCGAAGTTGTTCAACGACAACTTCAAGCAGTTCGCCGATCTCGCATCTCCGGAAACGGTGGCGGCCGCGCCCAAGGCAGGGTAGAAGACCGCCGCAGATGTCCGAGAAAGAACCAGGGATCGAAGTCGAAGGCACGGTGCGCGAGGAGCTCGCGGGCGGCAACTATCGCGTCGAGCTCGACAACAAGCATTCCGTGCTGGCGTACGCGAGCGGCAAGATGCGCAAGTTCCGCATCCGCATCCTCCCCGGCGACCGGGTGAAGCTGGAGCTCTCGCCCTACGATCTCACGCGGGGACGCATCACCTACCGGCAGAAGTAAGGGACTTCAGCTCACTTCGAGTCGAGCCGGAACTCCACCCGGCGGTTCAGCGTCCTGCCCGCGCGCGAGGAGTTCGAGGCGATGGGCCGCTTCTGGCCGTATCCGACGGCCTTCAGCCGCACCGGGGCGACGCCTTCCTTCACCAGATAGTCCTTCACCGCGTCGGCGCGGTCCTGCGAGAGCTGCAGGTTCTCCGAGCGCTTTCCGACGTTGTCGGTGTGACCCTCGATGCGCACGGTCACGGACGCGTCCTTCAGCGCCTGCGCGACTTCCTTGAGGACGTCGTAGCTGTCGGAGAGGATCACCGCGCGGTTCGGCTGGAAATGGATCTGCTGCTTGAGCTCGATGCGGTCGCGCTTCACCACGATCAGCGTGGTCTTGCGCGGGCAGCCCTGGTTCTCGGGAGAACCCGGCTCGTCCGGACATTTGTCGTCTTTGTCCGCGACCCGATCTCCGTCCCGGTCCGGCCAGGGACACCCGAAGTTCTCCTTGGGGCCGGGCAGATCGGGGCAGCGGTCGATGTCGTCGGCGACCCCGTCGTTGTCGCGATCCGTGAACAGCGGGCACCCATGGTGATCTGCGGGTCCGGCGACGTCGGGACAGAGATCGTCCACGTCCGGCACGCCGTCGCCGTCGCTGTCCTTCATCGAGACCGTCGGGGCGGGCGCGGGCATCGGCGGCGCCGCCTGGCGCGGCTCCGGCGCCTTCTCCCGAACGACGACCGTCTTGCAATCCTTGCTCTTCGCCAGCGCCTCGCGGGCCGCGGGCGAAGCGATCTCCAGGAGCGATTCGGCGCGCCCGGAGTCGCCCTGCTCGAGCGCGAGCCGCGCCGAGCGCAGGTTCGCCTCGGCCGTGGCGAGCTCCTTCGGAGCGCAGGTGTCGGCCTTCTGCTCGCGGGCGGCGGTGAGATCCGCCTCGATGGAATCGGCGCGCTTGCGGAGACCGGCGCCGCTCGCGCAGGCGAGCGCCAGGCAGGCAAGCGATGCGCAGGCGCGCCTCATCGCTGCGGAACCGCCACGGAGGACTCTGTCGGGTCGAAGGTTGCCAATGTCTTTTGGTATTCCGGGAGTGGATCCCTGTCAAAATTGTGGCAGTTCTTTGCCTCGGACGCCCTCGCCCCCTACCATCCGCGGACGATGACCGCCGCCCTGCTCGCCGCCCTGTTCGCCGCCGCTCCCGTCCTCGTGATGACGGAGGCGCAGCTGGACGCGAAGATCGCGGAAGCCCATCGCCTTCCCTTCGCCGAGCGGATCGGCGCCCTCAGCGAGCTGTTCGTGGGTGTGCCTTACACCGACTTCCCCCTCGGCGATGGAGACCAAGGTCCCGAGCCGGGCCCTCTCTTTCGCACCGACGGCGTCGATTGCCAGACCTACGTCGAGACGGTGCTCGCGATGGCCAACGCCTCCGGCCTGGACCAGGCGAAAGCGGTCCTCACCGACATCCGCTATGCCGACGGGAAGCCCAGCTTCCAGACCCGGAACCACTTCACCGAAGCGCAGTGGCTCCCGGTGAACACCCGCAAAGGGTACCTCGCGGACGCGGTCCCCGCGATCGATCGGCGCGCGCCGTCTTCCACGCTGACCCTGGTGAAGAAGGACTGGGAGCAGGTGCCCGCGCTGAAGCGCCTCGCCTCGGCGAAGATCCCGGACGGGAAATACCAGGTCCGCTATCTCCCGCTGGATCAGGTGGAGAAGCACGCGGCGGAGATCGCGCCGGGCACCGTCTCGATGGTGGTGCGGGAGAACGATCCCGCGCGCGTGGTGCGGATCACGCACATGGGCTTCGTGGTGCGCACGAAGGACGGCCTCGCGATCCGGCACGCAAGCACCGGCAAGGACCACGCGGTGATCGACGAGCCGCTCGCCGCCTTCGTGCAGCGGCAGGCCGAGTACAAGAAGTGGAAGGTGGCCGGTATCGCTTTCGCGCGCCCGCTCGACGCTTCGCGCCGCGTCGCGCGGATCCAGACGGCGTCGCGCTGACCCCCACGGCGGACGGCCGCCCCGGCTCGCAGCTGCAGGTCCCGGCGCGGGATCGAACGCGTTATCATCGCCGCCGTGCAGTCCGCGTCCTGGTTCGAGGAGATGAAGCGCCGGCGCGTCTTCCGCGCGCTGATCGGCTACGGCGTCGTCTCCTTCGCGGTGCTGCAGATCATCGAGCCGGTGATGCACGGGCTCGACCTGCCGGCATGGGTGCTTTCCGCCACCGTCATCGGGCTGGGCATCGGCTTCCCCTTCGTCCTGATCCTCGCCTGGGCGCTGGACCTGAGGGGCGGCCGGATCGAACGGACGGGCCCTTTGCCGAGCCCGCGCCTCCTGGTGGGCCTGGTCGCCCTCGGCGTCGCCGTCGCCGCGCCCGGCGTCGGCTGGTACCTGTGGAAATCGCACCCGCGCATGGCGGCCGACGCGGCGGAAGTGCCCAGCATCGCCGTCCTGCCGTTCGCGGACCTCAGCCCGGCCAAGGATCAGGACTGGATGTGCGACGGGATCGCCGAGGAGATCCTCGACGCGCTGTACACCGTCACCGGCCTGCGCGTGGCGGCGCGGAGCTCGTCGTTCCAGTTCAAGGGAAAGCCCACCAACGTGCGCGAGATGGCGAAGGCTCTCGGCGTCTCCACGCTCCTCGAAGGGAGCGTGCGCACCGCCGGAGATCGGCTGCGGGTCAGCGCGCGGCTGGTGAGCAGCGACGGGTACGAGCTGTGGTCGGACAAGTTCGATCGCGGCGTGCAGGATGCGTTCGCCATCCAGGAAGAGATCGCGCGCGCCGTGGTCGCCGCCCTGCGGCTGCGGGTCTCCTCGGACGAGTCGGGACGGCTGCGCCGCTCGGGGACCGCCAACCCGCAGGCGTACGAGATGTACCTGCGCGGCCGGCAGTACTTCCGCTCGCTGGGGACCGAGAACGTCGAGCTCGCCCGGCAGATGTTCAAGCGCGCCATCGCCCTGGACCCGACGTTCGCGCAGCCGCGCACCGGCCTCGCCGACGCGGACATCAACCTCATCCAGTGGCTGCTCGTGCCCGTCGACGCGCAGGCATCGCTTCGCGCGGAAGCGCTGGCGGCGAGCGAAGAAGCGCTGCGCCTCGACCCGGAGCTGGCGGAGGCGCACGTCTCGCGCGGCAACGTCCTCGCGCTGCTCCGGCGGACCGCCGAGGCGGACCAGAGCTTCCGGCGCGCGACCGCGCTCGCGCCCGGGCTGCGCGACGGCTGGTACTACTACGCGCGCTTCCTCTTCTCCGAGCAGCGGTACGCGGACGCGGCGCGAGCCTTCGAAGAGTCCGCGAAGCTCAACCCCGACGATTACGACGCGCTCACGCTGCTCGCCATGCAGTACGAGAGGCTGGGGCAGCCGGCGAAGGCGCAGGAGGCGCGAAAGCGCTCTCTGGAAGCGGCGGACCGGGTGCTGCGCAACAGCCCGGACGACGTGCGCGCGCTCTACATGTCCGGCGGAGCGCTGGTGGTGATGGGCAAGGAAAAGGAAGGTCTCGACCGCGTGGACCAGGCGGTGGAGCTCCGGCCGCACGATTTCGCAGTGCTCTACAACGCGGCTTGCAACTTCACCGCCGCGGGGCAGCGGGAGAAGGCGCTCGACCTGCTCGACCGCGCCGTGGGGACCGGCCGTGGGTTCCGGGCCTGGATCGAGCACGATCCGGATCTCGATCCCTTGCGCGGATCGCCGCGCTTCAAGGAGATCCTCGCGCGGCTGCCGCCGTAGAGGCATGCCGCCGCGAAACCGGTACGTCTCCTACTGCTCGGTCTCCGCTTCCTCTTCTTCGGCTTCTTCGGCGGCGCGGGCGGCGCCGGAAGGATCGGATTCGAGGACGCGCTTTCGTTCGCTCATCAGCGTGACGGCGCGGTCGGCCTCCTTCTGCGGAACGAGGATGTTGAAGCCGTCGACGGGCGAGGCGATGGTGCCGACGGGACCGCTGCGGGGCGACTGGAGAATGGCCGGGATCCCGGCTTCCTCGCAGGCGGCGAGCAGGAGCTGCGCTTCCATCTGATCCTCGGCCGCCAGGGCGACCACGAACTCGCCGGGATCGATGGGAGTCTCCGGGGTGTCGTCCGGCTCGCTGTCGTTCGGGTGGAAGAGATCCGCCATGGGTCCTCTCCTTCGCCCAGGAGGATATCAACCTGGCAGGTCGAGGTCGACGCGCCAGCGGCCACCTTCGCGCAAGACACGGAAGACGCGCGTCCCGCCGTCGCCGCCCGTCTGTACCTCGGCCGAGTCGCCGGACTGGCTGACCACGCGGCCCTCCACGGGGCCCGCCGGGAGCGCGCTGGTGAAGAGCATCGCCCGGCCCGACTCGGGTCCCGCGTCCGGCGCGGCGGCGCGGGCGCGCGCGGCGATGGCGTCGGCCTCCTTCTGCGTGCGGCTCGAGAGCAGCGACCAGGCGGTGGCGGCGTCGCCCCTCTGCAGCGCCGCCGCGAGGTCCTGCACCGCCTCCAGCGGCCCGGCGCTCCCCGGCGGCGGCTGCGGCATCGCGCAGGCGCACAGCCCCAGCAGCAAGAGCCGTCTCATCGCATTCCCACCAGCCCGCGCACGGAGTCGAACAGCTTGCGCGGGTCGTATCCGACGCCCTGCCGGAAGACGATCTCCACCTTCTCGAGGTCGGAGATGTTCTTCGACGGATCGCCCTGCACCACGATCAGGTCCGCGTCCTTGCCTTCGGCGACGGTGCCGATCCGAGCCTGCTGGCCGAGCCAGATCGCGCCGTTCAGGGAATGGATCTTCAGCGCCTCGAGCGGAGTGAACCCGGCGTCCACCAGGAGCTCGACGTCGCGCCAGTCGCCGAACCCGGCGAGCACCGCGCCGTTTCCCGTGGGATCGCAGCCCGCGATCAAGAGCCCGCCTGCCTGGACGAACGCGCGCTCGAACGCCATCTCCAGCTTGACCGCGGAAGGCCAGATGCCGGTCGGCCGCGCGACGTGCGCCTGGAGGAGCCGCGCGCGCGTGTCGGCGGAGACCGCTTCCAGGACCGCCGGCACAAGCGCCCGGCGGAATCCGTCCTCGGTGAAGGCATCGAACACCGCGAGCGTGGAGGTGATCGCCACCTTCCGCTTCACCAGCTCCGCGATCAGCTGCGCGAGCCGCGGATCGGCCGGGTCCATCTTCGCCAGGTCGGCCAGCGCCTCGCGCGGATTCGGGCACTGGTCCGGCTTCTTGCCCGCGAAGAACTCGGTATCGACGAGCAGCCCGTGCTCCAGGTCGTCGATCCCGAGCCGGGCGGCCTCGGTGAAGCCGATGGAGCAGAGGTGCGCGGTCACCTTGAGCTTGCGCTTGTGGGCGGCGTCGATGGCGGCGCCCAGCTCCGCACGGGTGAGCGTGTTGTACGCCTTGAACGAGGTCGCGCCCTGGTCCGCCCAGAAGTTCACGAAGTTGCGGGCGTCGTCCGGGCCGCGCAGCGCGTGCATCTGCAGCGCGAACGAGTCTGCGCCCTCGAGGTAGGGGCCGCTGATGAAGATCGCCGGTCCCGGCGCCTTGCCCGCATCGATGGCCTTCTTGATCTCCAGATCCGTGTACGGCTCGATGCTCCCCGCCGTCCGGATGGTGGTCACTCCCGCGGCGAGATAGAGCCGGGGAAAGCTGAACGCCATCTCTCCGAAGATCGCTCCGCCCATCGGATAGAAGAGGTGGTCGTGCATGCCGACGAGGCCCGGCAGCACCGTGCGCCCGCGCAGGTCCAGGCGCTGCGCGCCCGGCGGCGCCTGCGCGGCCAGCTTGCCGTTGACGATGACCACCGTCTGGTCATCCCGCGGCGGCGCTCCCGTCCCGTCGATCACCCGCACGTGCTCGAGCACCACCGCGGAGGCATCCACCTTCACGTACGGCTGCAGCGCGGCGTCGACCGCCAGGAGCAGTGCGAGGATCATGCGAGGCAGGATACCTATTTGCGGCGGATGTCGCGCCAGTCCCGGCCCGTTCGGGCCGCCGCATCGACGCGGACCTCGCCGGGAGGATTGCGGAACCTCGCCCGGAACACCGGCTGGCCGGTGACGGCGTATCGCCGCTCGCGCGTGGAGAGGACCTCCGGGAGCTCGTCCGGCAGCCTCTCGAATCCGGCTTCCAGCCAGGTGCGCCCGCCCTCGCGCGCGTACGCCTCGACGTCGGTGCGAAAGTCGACGATCCCGCCCGGCGCGAGCTGCCGCCGCAGCTGCGCGGCGAGCTCTTTGTCCACCATCCGGCGCTTGTGGTGGCGCTTCTTCCACCAGGGGTCGGGAAACTGCACGTGGACCGCGGCAAGCGATGCGGGGGGAAAAAGCCGCGGGACGAGCAGCCTTGCATCGCCCTGCAGAACGATCACGTTGCGCAAGCCGCGCCGGGCCGCGCGCTCGCGGATCAGCTCGCAGTCCGAGCGCCGCGATTCGATCGCCACCAGATCGATCCCGGGGTGGCGCGCCGCGTGGTCGAGCGCGAACGCGCCGCGGCCCGGTCCGATCTCCAGCTCGAGCGGCGCGACGCGCGCGAAATCGCGCTGCCAGTCCGGGTACAGCTCGTGCGGCTCCCTGCACCCGTAGAGCATGCAGGCGCGAAATACCCGTCCTTGCCAGCGATCTCAAGCTATGCTTTGAGGGGCGGACTTTACGGAGGCGTCTTCTATGTGGCAGCGCATGAAGCGCGTGTTTCGCTCGATGTTCGGCTGGATGATCTCGGCGGCGGAGGACCCCGAGATGATCCTCGAGCAGAACATCCGGGACCTGAACGACCAGGTCCCGAAGATGAACGAGTCGATCGCCATGGTGAAGGCGAACGTCACCTTGCTGGAGAAGGAAAACCAGAAATACAAGAATGACGTCCTCGAGCTGACCTCCAAGGTGAAGGCCGCGATCCAGGCAAACCGCGACGACATCGCCACCACCTACGCCACCCAGCTGCAGACGGTGAAGTCGGCGCTGGCCCGCAACGACCAGCAGCTGCTCGGCGCGCGCCAGGCCTTCGACAAGGCGATGCAGGTGAAGCAGGCGTTCATGCGGGAGAAGGACCGCAAGACCAACGAGGCGATGCAGGCCTTGCGCGACGCGCGCCGCGCCAAGTGGCAGAGCAAGGTGGCCGACGCGATGGAGAGCTTCCAGGTCGCGGGCATCGACGCCACGCACGACGAGATGCTGCAGAAGATCCAGGAGAAGACCGCGGTGGGCGAGG
>Ga0070741_10011047_pt1 | contig 16806 bp, 15 predicted proteins | sample Coa_R1_4_FD_66440 | JGI IMG/M metagenome (GOLD analysis project Ga0070741, IMG submission 66440) | Surface soil microbial communities from Centralia Pennsylvania, which are recovering from an underground coalmine fire - Coalmine... | ecosystem: Environmental > Terrestrial > Soil > Unclassified ...
TCATCCCGAGCGCCTTGGCTGCGGCCTTCAGCCGGGCCCGCTCAGTAATCGACCGATCGCCGGGGCCGAGTTCCAGCCGACCCGCGGAATCCGGCGTGAGACCGCGCACATATTCCTGGTACTGGGCCTGGGTAGCTTGCCGCGGGGGCAGCACCGCCCGCCGAGCCTCCTCCTGCGACACAATGGAGAATCGAGCCATTGTTCACCTCCCGCCACCATTCTAGGCACGATACCTGGGCGCGCGGCTAGTACCTGGCCACGTTGATTGTAGTAGCTGAGAAGGTGTGAGCCCGCCGTGCCCCAGTGGGGCCGGCGGAGCGGCTGAAGCAGTACCTCGTAGGGTTGACACCCGAGAAGCGGGCGACGCTCGCGGGGCTGACGGCCAGGGCATAGGCGAGGCGCTGGTGCTGCTGGCCGCCGACGAGCGCGTTACACTGCACCGCCGCTCCCCTTCATCATCATAGTGGCCAGGTACTAGCAGCCGCGGCCCTGCTCAGCCGTCCGCTAACGGCCGGAGGCTCGCCAGCTTGCCGCACGCGAGCGCTCACGACCGGCCCTAGCCGCGTCACGGGCGCGGCCGCCCAGGCGCTCAGTCGCCGGCGGTTCGGCCGGGCAGAAACAGTGGCCCAAAACCCGAGACGGCGCGCCGCAGCCGCGCTACAATCCGATACTCCATTGCGCATCAGGGCGGCCATCCATGGTCTCGTCCCGCCCCTCAATCGCTCGCCCGGAGCGCGCCGCGGGTCGCCGCGCGCCGTGGAAACTCGCGCTGCTCCTCTTGCTGGTGCTGGCCGTTGGGCTCGTGGCTGCCGCGGCCTGGCAGTATTCGCGCCCGCTGCCCAGCGTCCCGGCGACGCCGCTGCTGGACGAGACCATCCGCATCGCCGGCGCGGCGCCCCCGCTACCCTGGCCGGCCACGGGCGCGGCCGCGGTGGCGGTGCCCGAGCTGGGCGTGCTGGGCACGCACGGCGACGCGCGCCCGCGCCCCACGGCTAGCACCGCCAAGATCATGACCGCCCTGCTCGTGCTCGAAGACCATCCGCTGGCGCCGAACGAAGCCGGCCCCAGCGTGACCATCACCCCAGCGGACGTCGAGGAGTACCGCGCCGAGCTGCGCGACGGCCAGTCCGTCGTGCCGGTGACGGCCGGCGAGCAGCTCACCGAGTACCAGTTGCTGCAGGGGCTCCTCTTGCCGTCCGGCAACAACCTGGCGGCGGTGCTGGCGCGCTGGGACGCCGGCTCGGTGCCCGCGTTCGTGGCCCGCTTGAATGTCCGGGCCGCGGCGCTCGGGATGGCGAGCACCCATTTCGCCGATGCCAGCGGCTACGCGCCCCAGACCGTCAGCACGCCCGGCGATCTCGTCCTGGCGGCCCAGGCCGCCATGGCGAATCCGGTGTTCGCCGCGATCGTGGCGCAGCCGCAGGCCACGCTGCCGGTGGCCGGCACGGTCTACAACGTGAACGCCATCCTGGGACAGAACGGGATCGTGGGCGTCAAGACCGGCTCGACCCCCGAGGCCGGCGCCTGCTTCGTCTTCGCCGCTCAGCAGCGCGTGGGCGATCGAGCCGTCATGGTCTTCGGCGCCGTCATGGGCGAGACCCGGCTCGCCGACGCCTTCGAGGCCGCGCGGCAGCTCGGCCCCGCGGTCGCCGCCCGCCTCCGAACCGAGCGGGTGCTGGCGCGGGGCCAGGCGGTCGCGGCCTACCGCCCACCCTGGGGCGGAGAGGTCCCCGTCGTCGCGGACGAGGACGTGGATCTCCTCGTCGCGCCGGGGCTCGAGGTGCAAACGCGGCTGGACCTGGCGGCTCTCGACGCGCCCGTGGCGGCCGGCACGCCGGCCGGCGCCGTGACGCTCCAGCTCGGCGCCACGAGCCGCCAGGTGGCCGTGCATACCGGCGCGCCGCTGCCCCTGCCAGGCCCACGCTGGCGCGTCACCCGCGCACTCGGCCCGTCTGGCCCCACACGGTAAAGGGCAGGTTCAGCCGCAGCAGGAGGAGCGGTGTCGGACCGCCTCGCGTCCACCTATCGGCCATGGCGGCGCGCGCGGCCGGGCCGCCGGATCGGCCCTGTGCCGAGCGGCGCCGCGCTCCGCCTGCTGGCGCTCCTGGCGCTCGCCTGCGCCGCGGCGGTCCCCGACCGGGGGCTAGCCGACGACGCGGCCGCCAGCGTCCAGTGGCAGGCCCTCGACGTCCCAGCCTGGACCAGCGCCACAACCGGGTTCCGGGGGGCGAGCCAGCGCGACCTGCCGCTCGTCGACAAAGCCTACGACGGCGGGCCTATCCAATTAGGCGGTCGCACGTTCGACCACGGGCTCGGCCTCTACCCTTACGCCGAGGTCACCTACCTCCTCGACGGCCGCTACGACCGCCTCCAGGCGACCGTCGGCGCCCGCCCCCGCGCGTGGACCGCGGCCGGCGGCGCCCGCGTGCTCCTCTACGGCGACAGCGCGCTGCTCTACGACAGCGGCCCGCTCCTGGCCGATGCGTCGCCCCGCGAGCTGGCCGCGGCCCTGGCCGGGGTGCAGGAGCTGCGCGTGGTCGCCGTGAGCCTGCCGAACGTGGATCCGGCCTACGCCTACTTCGCCAGCCCGCTTCTCCTGCCCGCGCCCGTGCGCCGCCCCGCCCAGGCGCCGCCGCCGCCCGAACGGGCGTGGGCGCCGCTGGCGGCCCAGGGCACCGCGCGGGCCGCCGCGGTCCGCCGCTGGCAGGCCGCGCAGGGCGGGCCAGGCGCCGTCCGCGTGGGGCCCGGCGAGGATGGGGCGTGGATACTCGCGGCGTCCCAGGTGGCCGTGGTCTGGCAGATGGCCGGCGCCAGCCGCGGCTCGCTCGTAGTGCTCGACCTGGCCCACGACCGCCTCGTCGGCGCCGCCCTCCAGCCCGCCGTCGTGCTGGCCGATGGCGCCGTGCAGCGCCTGGGCAGCTTGCTTCCCAACCCGGCCGCCGTCGCGGTGCGCGAGACGACCGTCCCCGCGCTCGGGTCCGGCCAGGTAGTGCGCGTCCCGTTCGGCACGCCGGCCCAGGGGCCAGTCGTGGGGCTCGAAGTCAGCGTGTTCCCGGACCGGTCGGCCGTGCTGCTGCAGCTCGACGCCGACCGGCCGGTGCAGGGCTTCCGCCTGCTGGACGGCGAGGCGGGGGGCGGGCTCGCCCTGGGCGAGCAGGTGGGCTACGTTACCGACTTCAGCCGCCCCCGCGAGGGCCGCGTGCGCGACGACGGCCTGGAGCGTCCGGAGCTGGTGAGCCAGGGCGCGCCGGTGTTTCTCTGGAGCGCCCAGCCGGAGGCCGGCGTGGTGCTGGCGCCCCTGGACGAGGCCGACCGGCCGGCGCGCTTCGGCGTGCGCCGCGAGCCGACGAGCCCGTTGGTGCGCGTGACGCTGGAGACGGGCGTGCTCGCCCAGGACGCCAACGGCCAGGCCCCGCGCTCACCCCGGCTGTACCTGGAGCCAACCGCGACGAGCGATCCGCGCCAGGCCCTCGGCTCGTTCCGCGCGCTGAGCGCGGCGCTCTACCCCCCGCCGCCGCTGCCCCCGTGGCTGCGCCACCAGTGGGGGAGCTGGTACGTGTACGGCATGGACGTGGACGAGTGGAAGATTCGTGAGTACGTCGACTACCTCGCGGACAACCTGAGCGACGTCGGCCCCTGGCACATCCTGCTCGACGCAGGCTGGTTCGTGGCGGAGGGGCGGCCGGGCGCGGAGCCGGGCCGCGTGGACGCCGACAAGTTCCCCTCGGGCCTGCGCGCGCTCATCGACTACGCCCACGCCCGCGGCGTCCGGGTGATCCTCTACTACGCGGCGCCCTACGTCGACACCGGCCCGGCGCTCTCCAAATGGCTCGCGCTCCCCGGCCTGATCACACAGCACCCCGATTGGCTTATCCCCCTCGGGGCCACCGCCGAGCACCGCAGCTTCGTCTACGACTTCGCCAAGCCGGGCCTCCGCGCCTACATGCAGGACCTCCTCCGCCGCTACCTTCTGGACTGGCAGGCGGACGGGCTGACGCTCGACATGCTCGGGCACACCGAGGGCGCGGCGCTGAACCTGGCGCCCCCGGACCGCGACGGGCTGGTCCGCGCGGCCCGCGCTCAATCGCTCGCCATCTACCGCTTCGTCGCGCAGGAAGTCGGCCGCCTGCGGCCCGACGTCTTCGTCGAGGGCGCCTGGGACACGCCCCCCGTGGCGCGCCCCTACGCCCACACCTGGCGCTATGGCGACGACTATCCCGTCTTCCGCAGCCCCTATCCGCTCGGCGGCCTGGTCGAGCACGTCGACTACGCTGTCCTCCAGCACCTCTTGCTCGGCCAGCGGCCCCACCTGGGCGCGGTGACCGGCCCGCCCGACGCGGACGTGAACTTCTGGTGGCTCGGCGCCGGCCTGGCGCTCGGCGCGGAGGTCGTGCTCAGCCTGCCGCTGACCACCGCCGCGCCCACTCAGCTCGCCAAGTACCGCGCCTATCTCGTGCAGGCCCAGCCGTTCACCGGGGAGACGCGCCTCGGCCCGGGGCTGCATCCCGACACCTTCGCTACCACCGTGCGGGGCACCACCTTCCTCGGCGTGCTGAACCGCGAGCGGGCCGAGCGCGACGTCCCCGTCGACCTCGCGGAGCTGGGCCTGTCGCCGGACGCCACCTATCGCGCCTACGACGTGGCGCAAGACCGCACGCTGGCGGTCCAGGCCGCGTTCACGGCGCGCCTGCCCGGCGAGAGCTTCCGCCTGTTCGTGCTGCGCCGCGATCCGGGAGTCCTGTGGACCAGCAGCGCGGTGCAGCCGTCGGTCGGTCCGGGCTGTCTCGCCCTCCAGCTCCAGGGCCCGCCGGCCGTCCCGGGCTTCTTGAAGGCGTTGGTCCCCGCCCTACGAGGCGTCTATCTCGACGGACGCTTGCTGGCCGAGAGCGACTTCGGGCCCGAAGGTTATCGCTACGATGCCGACCTCGGCCTGCTCGACCTGCGCTATGGTCATCGTGACCGCCCGCGCGAGCTGCGCGGCGACTGCGCGACACCGGGCGCCCCCGCGGTGGCCGACTGACCGCCCGCGGCGCCGCTGCTGTCAGTCCGAGGATGGCGAAACGAGATGGCGATGGTGTCCGTCCGCTTCTACGCCGAGCTGGGCGACTTCGTGCTCCCCAGCCGGCGGCAGGTGACCTTCACGCATTCCGTGCCGGACCGTGCCTCCGTCAAGGATGTCATCGAGTCGCTCGGCGTGCCCCACACCGAGGTAGACTTGGTCCTCGTGAATGGCGAGTCGGTCGACTTCTCCTACCAGGTGCAGGACGGCGACCGCATCAGCGTGTACCCGGTGTTCGAGTCGCTCGACATCACGCCGCTCGTCCGCGTCCGGCCCCAGCCCCTCCGTGAGCCCCGCTTCGTCCTCGACACCCATCTGGGGAAGCTCGCCGGCTACCTGCGCCTGCTCGGCTTCGACACCCTCTATCGCAATGACTACGCGGATCCGCTTCTCGTCCAGCTCGCCCGCCAGGAGCGCCGAATCCTGCTGACGCGAGACCGCGGGCTCCTGAAGCACCGCCTCGTAACCCACGGCTACCACGTGTGGGAAACGGACCCGCGGCGCCAGGTGGTCGAGGTCCTGCGGCGGTTCGATCTGGCTGGGGCGGTCGCGCCCTTTCGGCGCTGCCTGCGCTGCAACGGACTGCTCGTGCCGGTGCCCAAGCGCGAGGTCGCCGAGCAGCTCCCGCCGAAGACCCGCCAGTACTACGACGACTTCCGGCGCTGCGCCGGCTGTGGCCGCGTGTACTGGAAAGGCTCCCACTACGACCGCATGCTCGGCCTGGTGCAATCCGTGCTCGCCCAGTTACGTGAGGCAGGGCAGCGCGGGACAGCGGCAGACGACCCGCCGTCGCAATAGCCGGCGCCAGGCGCGCTGCCGACTTGCGCGGGCGGCCTCAATACCCGTACTTGGCGGTCACTTCCAGCGCCTTCTGGTGAGCGGCCTGTAGTTCGGGCCGCGCGCTCAGCTCGGCGTAGCCCGCCGTGACCAGCTCGTCGCGCAAGACGTCCTCCAGCGCGATCGGGCGCTCCAGCTCGCCCGACGCCACCAGCTCGCCGATGATCCGCTCCAGGATCGGGCACGAGATGCCGCCGCTGATCGGCACGTGCCAGCCTTCCACCGCGTCCACACTCGTCACCATGCGCAGATAACGCTCGTCGTCATTGTGGCTCTGGGCCCGCAACCGCTCGTGCAGGTCCTGCAGGTAGGCCATGTTCGCCACGTCGCGCATGAACCAGAAGGCGCGCGTGTTCGCCCGCAGGAACGCCGCCAGCTCGTCCGCGCGGTGCTCCAGGACGCGCCCGGTGGCCACGATCACCTTGCCCGGCTTCCCGCCCGGATAGATCTTGAGCGGGTCGATCAGCACCGGGAACCCGTCGCGTTCGAGCGTCGAGGCAAACGGCTCGTGGGCGGCCATCGCGTCCACACGCCCCTCGCGCAGCCAGGCAAGCTGGGCATCGTCGAAGCCGTAGCTGAACACCCGGTCGTAGACCCACTCGACGTCCGTGTCGGGATCGAGGCCGACCGCCCGGAGCTGGGTGGCGATGCCGTGCCGGCCCATGCCGCCGGGCTCGCGCGTGCCGATGCGGCCGCCCCGCAGCTCCCGCAGCTCCCGCAGATGCTTGCCGCCGAACAGCTTGGTCGGCGGGTTGAAGCGCCAGCCGCCCACGATGTACAGGTCCGCGCCCTGCTGGCGCTGGTGCAGGATGGAGGGGATGTCCACGGCGGTGGCGATGTCCACGCCGTGCTCCTCCATGATGCGCGCCAGCCCCAGCCGTTCCAGCGGGCCAGGGATCAGGCCGCGCCACTCGTAGACCCATTCCTGCAACCCTTCCTCTCGGAAGTAGCCCTGCTCCTCCGCGATGCGGACCGACGTCTGCTGGCCCACGTGGTAGTTGCTGTTGGCGATCAACAGCGGCTGGTCCAGGGTACTCATCGCCCCTCCCTCCTCCTCGCGCCTGCGGCCGCGGCTACGGCTTCCATCCGCTCGCCTCCACGGTCCGGGCGGCCTCGTGCAGCGGGGCGAAGTCGAACACCTGGTCCGCCGCCAGGTTGGCGATCTCCGGGATCTGCGCCTTCAGCGAGGCGAGCCCATCCTGCTGCTCCTGCGCCGTCAGGAGTCCATCCTTCGCCATCAGCGGGCGGACGTAGCTCAGCCCCTTGGCCGCCTCCGCGCGGTCCAGCTCGATGTACTTCAGCAGCACGTCCAGGCTGGTCTGCGGGTCCTGCTCCATCACGCGCGTGCCTTTCACCGCGGCGATGAAGAAGCGGCGGGCCACGTCGGCGCGGTTGCGCAGCAGGTCTTCGCTCGTCGCGACGCCCCCCTGGATGTCCGAGAACTCGTCCCCGAAGCCGTGGATGGTGTGGAAGCCCTGCTCCTCGGCCGCCAGGCGCTGCAGCACGTTGCCGACCATGCCGTCGGCCGCACCGGCCACGAGGGCGCCCACGAGCACGTCGGAGCCGCCGCCGCCCGCCGAGCCCCCGGCGACGTACGTCACGTCGTTGGCCGGGTCCATGCCGATCCGGCGCAGCGCGGCCGAGAGCAGCCGCTCATACGTGCTGCCCCCGAGGTTCGGCACGACGATCCGCTTGCCCTTGAGGTCTTGCAGGGTGTTGATCTCGGGCCGCGTCGTCAGCCAGTAGTTGGGCCGGCCCGACTGCACGAAGATGACCTTGAGCGCGGTGCCCTGAGCAATCGCCGGTATGGCCGAAGTGGCGGCGCCGGTAAACTGCATCTCGCCCGCCACGAGCGCCTGCACGCCAACGGCCCCCGGCGCCTGGAGGATCTGGACCTCCAGGTTCTGCTCCTGGAAGTAGCCGCGCTCGATGGCGATATACCACGGCAGATACGAGGTCGAGCGCGACGGCAGGTGCAGGTTCAGCTTCGCGGGCGCCGGCGCCTGGGCCGGCGCGGTCGGCCCGTCGGCCGGCGGCGCGGCGGGCGCCGTCCCGGGCGGGGCCGCGGCGGGGGCGCCGCGGCCGCTGCCCGGCGCGCAGGCGAGCCCCAGGCCGCACGCCAGGAGCAGAATCGTCAGGCTCGCGGCCGGGGGCCGCCAGGGCAGGGTGCGGAGCATGCCACGCCTCGCTTTCCATCCACGCGGTTCGCGGATGGTAGAGTGCTGGCCACCGCGGTCGGCGGCTCAGGTGCCGAAGTCGGGGGCGCCCAGCGGGGCGAGCGCATCGGCGCACGCTGGGCTGTCCGGCGCCTCCTCGCCCTGCGCGGCGCGCACGTAGCCCCAGAGCAGGAACGGATGCGCGCCCAGACGGTAGAGCGTGCGGTAATCGCAGGCGATCAGCGCCGCTCGCTCGGCGGCGTCGAGGTCACGGTCCGCCACGTAGGCGGCGGGGCCCGCCCATCGGCCGCGGCCTACGAGACGAGCGCGGTAGTCTAGCATCGGCGGAAGCGGCCGGGCAATTCACCGCGTGCCGCGAGAAGCAGCGGCCGGCGGCGCCCGGCGCCGTCCCCCGCCGGCCCTCCGATGCCGCGCCGCCCCCCGCGCGCCCTCCACGCCGGCCCCTCCCCGATCGGACCGCTAGCCACCGTTAGTCCAGCGTACCGGGAGCGAACAGCTCTTCCACGGCGAGCCGGTGCGGCGTGATCCCCTGCTCGGCCGCGTAGTCCAGCACCGTCTCCAGCACCACCCGGTTCGCCTCGACGGAGTAGGGCCAGGGATCAGCGCCCAGCAGCGCGCGCTCCTCCTCCTGCTCGGCCCCGAACCACGCCAGGTACGAGCGGCGGTGATCCGCCCAATACCGATACGCTTGCCGCTTGGCGTCCTCGAACGCCTGCACCACGGCCGGCCCCACCTCCGGATACCGCTCGAGCACCTCCTGCTTGACGACCACCAGGTGGCGGATGGGGAAGAGGCCCGTGCGGCGGTAATACTCCTGTTCGACCTGCCGATAGTTCGGCCACAGCCGCCGCGCCGGGCTGGTTCCCTCCTCGCTGACCCCGACGTCAGCCACCAGCGTCGCATCCACCGCGCCGGCCTTCAGCAGCCGCTCCGCCGATTGCCCCGCAGGCGCGCGCTCGATCTGCAGCCAGTCCGGCGGCGTCCAGCCGGGGACGTCCTCGTCGGCGTCGGCGACCCACTGGATCGTCTCGGGCGCCACCCCGTGGTCGTGCTGCAGTGTGCCCCGCACCCACAGGGCGATCGGATTGTGCCAGGCATGGATGCCCACGCGCCGGCCCCGCAAGTGCTCCGGCTGCTCGATGCCCGCGTCCTTCCGCACCATCACGCAGCTATGGTGGAAGCGGCGATGCGGGAAGACCGGTAGGGCGGTAAGCGGCGCTCCGTGCGCCTTCAGGCCAAGGTATTGGACGATCTGCAGCTCGCACAGGTCGAACTCCAGGTCGCGGGCGAAGCGGGCGTGGCGCTCGGCGGAAGGGAGCGGGATCACGCTCAAGTCGATACCGCGCGGGCGCACGGCGCCCTCGATGAGCGGCCGTGTGCGGTCGTAGTCGCCGCAGGACAGGGTGAGGCGGGGATTGGACATCGGCGGTCCCTTCTCGTTGGAGGTCGTCCCGGCGCGCTGAGGCAGGCCAGTTCGCGGCCGAGCGACGCTCAACAGATAGCCGTCTGCTCGCCGCCCCACCCCAGCCCACCGCGGGGCGTCACGTGCTGAAGTCCGGGTAGCCGTGGGGGCGGACGGCCGCGGCGTAGACGTCGCGCAGGCGCTCTTTGTCCCCGGGGTGTACGCGCGTCGTCCAGCCCCAGAGCAGGAAGGGGTGCGCCCCCATCGCGTACAGCGCGCCATAATCGCGGCCGACGAGCGCCTGTCGCTCCGCGTCGGTCAGCTCGTAGCCGGCCAGATACCCCATCGGATCGGCCAGAAAGCGCTCGCGTGCGCTGGGGTCGAGCACCATCTCGCGCAGCGCCTTGTCGACTTGATAGCGGCTCACACCGCGGCTCCCTCGTGCAGGTTCCAACTGAAGAACGGGGTGCTGCTCGTGTCGAGCAGCACGTGGTCGGCCCGAGAGGCCGACGCACCCCGGGCCAGGCCCACGAGCAGGAGGAAGATAAGACAGGCCGCGGTGAAGTTGCCGGCGCGCAGCATCCGCTCGGGCGTGGCCAGGGCCAGCAGCTCGTCGACGGCGCCGCGGCCCACCAGCGCCACGAGCTGCTCGTCGAACTCCAGGTCCGGCGCCGAGCGCATCACCCGCGGCCCGCCGATCTCGACGGATAGGTGGCCGCTCGCCACGACCGCCACGCGCACCTTCCCAGGCAGCGCCTCCACCGCGGCCCGCAGCGCCGCGCCCACCTCGTAGAAGCGCCGCGCGGGGGGAATTGGCGGCGCCATGACGTTCGCGAACAGCGGCACGATCGGCAAATCCGCCGCGGGCCGCAGGAAGTGCAAGGGCAGAATGAACGCGTGGTCCAGCAGGTACTCCTCGGAGAAGGCGAAGTCCACGCCCTGCTCATAGCCCCCGACCAGCAAGGCCCGCGCGACGTCGGGCGCGCCCGCCGCCCGGTAACCCGGCAGCCCGAACTCCTCGGTCTCGTGCGGGAACGGGCCTTGCGCCACGCGGCCTTTCCCGATCAGGAACGCCGGCATGTTGTCCATGAACCACTGGTTGAGGTGATCGTTCGCCACCACCAGCAGCACGTCCGGCCGCGCCGCCGCCAACTGCTCCCGCATCTGCTCGTAGCCATCACGCGCCTGCTGATACGCCGGCTGCTCCGCGGCACGCGCAAAGCGTCGGTACAGGAGGGGGTTGTGCTGGACGCCGATGATCTAGACCAGTTGCCCCATCTCCGCTAGCCACTCCTCTCGGACAGCGGGCCGCTGGCCTGCGCTTGAGCCTGCCGGCTACACCTCGATACCCAGCCCCTCGCGCCGAGCGAGGTCGTGGACGTAGCGCGCCAGGCCCATGTAGCCGACGCCCTGATCGGAGTTCTGCTTGAAGACGGTGATCTGGTCGGCGGCGGTCCGCCCCGGCACGGCGCCCGCAACCAGCTCGCTGAGCTGCCCCACCCGGCTCCAGGCAAGGGCCCCCTGCGCCACGGGGTCGAACAGATCGCCCTGCTCGTCCTGGATGGCCTGGTCTCGCAGCGTCGCCACGACCACGTCGGCGCGCCGCAGCACGGTGTCGTCCAGCTCCCGCCGCTTGCTCGCGATCAGCCCCTCCTGCACCAGCTCCTTGTTGCTGCCCACGATGCTGGTCACGTGCTGCCCGGGCTCCAGCCAGTCGCCGTCGAACACCGGCCGATTCGAGCCGGTCGCGCACACGATCAGGTCCGCGCCCCGCACTACGTCGCGCGGCTCCGCGACCGGACACAGCTCGGCGCCGACCAGCGGCTGCATCTCGGCGCAGAACGCCTCGCGGTGCGCCCGGTCGCGGCTGTACACGCGCACCACGTCCAGGGGGCGGATGGCCGCCATCGCCAGCAGGTGGCGCCGCGCCTGGCGTCCCGTGCCGAACAGGCCGAGCCGCCGCGCGTCGGCTCGCGCCAGGTGCCGCGTCCCCACCGCCGACGTGATCGCCGTCTCGCTGCCGAAGTCCACGCCCGGGCGGTCGATTGGAAAGATCGGCAGCGAGCCCACGATGATCGCCAGGAGCTCGGCGGTCTCGCTGTCGAAGGCCACGTACACCCGCCGCGCGGCGCCAGCGTAGCTCTGGTCCTCGGCCGTGAACGCGAATCGCTCGTAGTGGGCAAACACGCCAGCGACTGCCAGGCCCGGCGCGCCGCCGTAGTGCAGCGTGAGCCGGCGGTCCCGAGCGAACACGCGCTGACGCGGGTGCGCGAAGCCCGGCCAGGCGGCCTGCTCGCGGTAGCCCGCCTCGGTGGCTGCGATCACGGCCCGCGGGTCCAGCCGGCCCGCTAGCTCTTCGGCGCGGATGAGCAATGCCATTGCCGGGCCTCCCACGCGTGTGCGGCCAGGGCTTCGCCGCGCCTGCCCCGCGGCTGCCGGTTAGTTCGGGAACCACACCACGTCCGCGATCTCGCTGAACTCGCGGCGCAGCTTGTGCCACGAATCGCCACCGTCGTCGCTCCGGTACAGGTAGCCAAAACGGCTCGCGGCAAACACCAGGTCGGGGTCGTCCGCCTGCACGCACACGCGCCACATCGTCGAGTTCGGCTCGGCGTCTAGCGGTAGCGCCTCCCACGTCTCGCCGGTGTCGCGCGACCGCATGACCGCGCCGGTCTGCCCCGGCGTGGCGTCGCCGATCGCCGCGTACAGTGTGCGCGGGTCGGTCGGGTGCACCGTGACGTTGCGAACGTGGCCCCAGGGGAACGTCTCCCGCACGCGCAGCGGGGCCCAGGTGGCGCCGTCGTCGGCGCTGCGGTAGATCTCGTTGTTCACGGCGTAGAACACCGTCTTCGGCGGCCCAGGCGTCACCACCACGCAGTGCCCGTCGGGGTTCGGCGTCACGTGGTCCAGCGTGCGCCAGGACTCGCCCCCGTCCCCGGAGTACCGGATGCCGTCCACCTCGATGGCCAGCCACACGTTGCGGCCATCGAGCGGGTCGACGCCGATGCTCAGGACGCGCGGCGTGCCCGTGTTCGGGCAGGTGGGCGCAATGGCGACGGGCCGCTCCTCCCACCGCCGCCCGCCATCCTCCGTGCGAAACAGGGTCGCCCGCGAATGAGTGCCCGTCCCCGCGTACAGCGTGCTCGGGTTCCGCGGGTCCTGGGCCACCGCCCACACGGCATAGTCACACAGCGGCGAGTCCACCAGCGCCCAGTGCTCGCCGCGGTCGTCGCTGCAGTACAGGCCCCGGTCCGTCGCCGCGTAGACGCGGGGCGCCGCCCCGGGCGTGACCAGGAGGTTCCGGACCATCGCCTCGGAGTGCAGGCCGCCGCGTACCCGCCGCCACGACTCGCCGCTGTCCTCGCTCCGCATGATGCCCTGGCCGATAGTCGCCACCAGGATCGTCTGCCCCGCCATGGCCGTTTCCTCCGTCTGTCGCCCGCTGCCCGTGGACCGGAGGCCTGCCAGTAGGCGAGCGGACGATCCTCCCGCCGGCGGGCCTCCATCGCGAGTGGGCCCATCATGGCACGGGGCGGCGGCAGTGTCAATGGCCCCGCCCAGCGCGCCGCTTCGCGCATCCCCCGTGGTTGTCGCCGTACCAGGCAATCCCGCGCGGGACACCCGGCCACATCGGCAGAGCCTCACCCGAGACTGCGCCGCCACCAAGATGCTAGGCTAGATGCGCTGGCCCGGCCGCTCGACCAGGCGCGAGCGGCCGGCTCCCGGCGGGGCCAGCTCGCGACGACGAAAGGAGGACGGACAGATGGCCCTGGCAGACGTGCGTCAGTACGCGGCGCAAGCGCGGTCCACCGACACTTTCGGCCGGGTGCTCTGCAGCGCCCGCACGCAGCATTTCGTGGTTGACGGGCCCGTCCAGAACGGCTGCCCGGGCGAGGCGCTCTCGCCCGCCGAGCTGTTCCTGGCCGGGGTAGCAACCTGCGGCGTCGAGTTGGTGCAGGTGATCGCCAGGAACCAGGGCCTGCCGCTGCAAGCGGTAAGCGCCACCATCGAGGCCCTGCAGGACCGCGGCCAGCCGGTCCGCCCCGACGTCAGCCTGTTCAACCGCGTGCGCCTCGAGTTTCATCTCCAGGGCGTGACCGAGGAGCAGGCGACACGGCTGATCGATAACTTCAGGCGCCGCTGACCGCTCTTCGGCACGGTCGCAGTTGCGACCCCCGACGTCCAGATCGAGGTCCACACCCAGCCCTAGCGCCCACCGCGACGGGCCTTTCGGCGAGCTACGTCCAGCCCGAGCACTCTGTCACCGATGAAGTGCTGGCCCATGACGCCGGCCCAAAGGCCGGGCCACTGGTCGGGGATTGCTGGCCCGGCCTTCAGGCCGGCGTCTGGGAAGGCTCATTTCCGGTGTGGCAGGCTTCTAGCCATCGCCGAAAGCCAACGGCCCGGCCAATTCGTAGCCCCACGGAGCGGCGCTACGCGCCGTCGGCCTCCTGGCGCACCTCCGCGAACACGCGGCGCGCGGTCAGCAGCGCCTCGCGCACGAGCGGCGCGCCGACGTAGCCCGACAGGTGGAGCAGCGCTTCGGTCAGCTCCTCCTCCGTCCAGCCCTGCCGCCGCGCCAGCCGCAGGTGCATGGCCAGCTCCGGCTCGCGGCCCGTCGCCACGTCTGACACCACCGTGATCAGCGCCCGCGTCTTCCAGTCGAGCCCCGGCCGCGTCCACAGCGCGCCGAACACAGTCTCCGTGGTGAGGTCCGTGAACTTCTGCATGATTGGATCGTCGTACAGGGTCTGCGCCATGCGGTCGACGTACGCCGCGCCCAGCAGCTCACGCCGCAGCGCCTTGCCCTTCTGATACAGCTCGCTTTCCGCCATCCCGTTCTCCTCGTGTTCGCCGCCGCCGGCCAGGTGCCCGGCGCGGTCCGCCGCGGCGCTGGCTAGTGATCTGTCACCGGCGAAGGGCTGGCCCCAGCCGCCGGCCTAATGGCCGGGCCGGCAGTTTCCCTGTGGCCCGCCGTTCACGGCGGCGGCATCCGGCAAGCGACCATTTTAAGCGTGACTGACTACTACCGCGCCTTGCTCACGACGTCCACCAGCGCCATGCCGCCGCCGCGCACGACCTCGGCCGCGCGGGCCAGCGCCGGTGCCAGCTCGGCCGCCTCCGTGATCGGCCCCTCGCCGTGTACCCCCAGGTCGCGCGCCAGCCCGGCCAGGTCAATCTCCGGCCGCTCCAGCCGCATGCCGATCCAGGCATTCTCCACCGGCCGACCGCGCACCCGCGCCAGCACCTCCTGGTGCTCCTCGTCGTTGTAGTACGTGCGGTTGTTGTGGATCACCAGCAGCAGCGGCAGCTCGTAGTGGGCCGCGGTCCACAGCGCCGCCGGCCCCATCAGGAAGTCGCCGTCGCCGATGATGGCGACCGGCAGCTTGCCCGTACCCTTCAGCCCGAGCGCCGCGCCCACCGTCGCGCCCGGGCTGTAGCCCACGCCGCCCCCGCCGTTGTCGCCCAGGTGCTGGCCCGGCGCGCTGAACTCCCACGCGCCCGGCGCCAGCCGGTCCACGCGGCCCTTCGTCAGCACCCAGTCGTCGTTCCGCACCGCCGCGAACGTCTCGGCGATCAGCCGGTGCGGCGAGATCGGCGCGTCGTTCCAGCGCTGCTGGATCGTCTGCCGCCGCCGCTCGCGCACCTCCGCCCGCAGGCGCTCCAGGTGCTCCGCGCGTCGCTGCACGCGGCCGCGGTCGGCGGCGCCCAGCCGCTCCCGCACCAGCTCCAGCAGCATCGGCACGGCGAGCGCCGTGTCGCCCATGATCGGCAGGTCGACGGCCGGCAGCTCGGCAAAGTCGTGCGTCCAGGCCCGTTGCGCCAGCTCCTCCAGCGCGATGCTAATCACCTTGCGGCTCGGCCGCTCCACCGCATCTGCGCGCCGCGTGTCCTTCGCCACCGGGTCGCGCAGCGCGCCGCCCAGGTCCTGCATGTCCAGGCCGAGCACCACGTCGGCCTCGCCGAGCAGCCGCTGGCCCGCGCCGCGCAGGTTCAGCGGGTGCGTGGTGGGGAAGCTCAGCCGCGAGTCGTGGTCGATCACCGGCGCCTGCAAGAGGTCGGCCAGCTCCATCAGCGCCCGCACGGCCGCCTCGCTCCGCCCCAGACGGTCGGCATGGATCAGCGGCAGCTCCGCCCGCACCAGCCAGTCGGCCGCCTCGCGCAGCGCCGCCGGATCGGGCGCGATCGGCGTGCTCGGGCGGAAGCGGCTCACGTCGGGGATCGGGACGGGCGCCGTCAGTCGCTGCTCCTGCAGGCTCACGTCGAAGCAGACGTACACGGGCCCGCCCGGCTCGGTGAGCGCCGTGCGGTAGGCGCGCAGCAGCGCCTCCGGGATCGCCGCCACGGAGGCCGGCTGGTCGTCCCACTTCGTGAAGTCGCGCACCAGGTTGCCCTGCACCAGCGCCGTGTGGATCCAGTCGATGCGCGGGCGGCGGGCAGCGGTGTCCATCGGCCCCGTCCCGCCGAGCACGAGCACGGGCACGCGGTCGCACCAGGCGTCGTAGATCGCCATGCTCGCGTGCATCAGGCCGACGACATTGTGGACGATGGCGCCCATCAGCTTGCCCGTGGCCTTGTAGTAGCCGTGGGCCATCGCCACGGCGATCTCCTCGTGGCAGCAGAGGATCATCTCCGGCCGCTGGTTGCCGCCGTAGTTCACCAGCGAGTCGTGCAGGCCACGGTAGCTGGAGCCGGGGTTCAGCGCCACGTACTCGACGTCAAGCGCGCGCAGCACGTCCACCACCACGTCCGAGCCCCACTCGGCCGCGCCCGTATACGGCGGAATGCCCATCGGCAGATCGGTCGGCCGGGCGCCCTCCTCGATAGCCATGCGCCTCTCCCTCCTTGCTTACGTATGTGCGGACGCGCTCCGCCCCACCTGCAAGTCCACGTCCACGCCCTCCGCCGTGAGATACCCCTTCTCGACGGCCAGGAACAGCGGCACGAAGCTGAGGCTGGGCACGTAGGAGACGAGCGCGTGGCGCGCGGGCGGCGCCGCGGCCGTGGCGGCCGCTGGCGCGGGCACCGCCGCCTCGCCCGTTGGGCCGGCGCCCAGCGCCGCGCCCGACAACGATGGAGCCGGCGCCGCCGGCGCGCTGCACGCGCCCACGACGAGCGCCAGCGCGCTCACGAGCATCACCAGGCGGTTCTTCAGCATCCTCGCTTCCTGGCCGCGCGACGGGAAGCCGCCCACGCCCGGGCAGTCGCCGGGCCGCTGGCGGGCACAGTGTAGCATCGGACACGCCGGCAGCGCTTGTCCCTCCCCGGGGGCCAAGGCTCATCCTCCCCCTCCCCCTCTCCCCCTGGGAGAGGGTCGGGGTGAGGGCCGT
>Ga0070741_10011048_pt1 | contig 16804 bp, 17 predicted proteins | sample Coa_R1_4_FD_66440 | JGI IMG/M metagenome (GOLD analysis project Ga0070741, IMG submission 66440) | Surface soil microbial communities from Centralia Pennsylvania, which are recovering from an underground coalmine fire - Coalmine... | ecosystem: Environmental > Terrestrial > Soil > Unclassified ...
CCCCACCAGGCGCGACCCCGGCGGGACTGTGCGAACATACCATGGAGTCTGATTTCCAAACCCCAAAACCGGAACTTTCTACTTTGGTGGGATTAGGAACTTTCTATTTTGGTCCGACACAAGCCCCGCAGCAACTTCTTATTTTTCCGACACATCTGATACAATAGGCCGCATAAGGCTGCGCATTTGGCGCTGGCAAAGGCATCTATTAGTGCGTCTTCGTAACCTTATTCTCACGTTCGCGCTCGGCGCAGCGATTCTTTCCGCAGCGGACGCTCCGATCAACTATGCGACTCCAGAAAACCTCAGAGACGTGATCAACCGGTATGTGGCCGCCCAGCAGGTCCAGCAGGAAGCGCTCCGGGGAGCCCGCATGGAGGTCGACATCGACGCGCAGCTTCCCCGGCTGGAAAAGAAGGGGACGCTCAAGGTCCTGCGCATCATCTCCAGACTTGGGAAGATCTCGTTCAAGCAGATCGGCCAGTTCATCGGAGACCCGGTGGTGAAGAAGGAAGTCATTGGGAAGTACCTGGAACTGGAGCAGAACGAGCGGGAGAAAGGCACCATCGCCATCACGCCGGAAAACTACAAGTTCCAGATCAATGCGATCATCACGGAGCAAGGCAAGCAGACCTACATTTTCGCGCTCACACCCAAGCGCAAGGCTGTGGGGCTGTTCAAGGGGGAGCTGTGGCTGGACGGCGCAACGGGAATGCCGCTCAAGGAGACGGGCCAGATGGTGAAGAGCGGATCGGCGTGGCTGAAAAGCATCCGTTTTGTGCGCGACTATCAAATGCAGGACGGCATATCGGTATTGAAGCATCTACAGAGCACCGTGGATGTGCGGTTGATCGGGAAGGCGGAGTTGAGCGCCAACTACAGCAGCCCGACCTGGCAGGAGGACGAACATCCGGCCACTGCCTCAAGCGTCCCATAATCAAGGAGATCAGCTTCCATCCATGAGAACGCTCTTTCTGAATCCGCCTTCGTTTGAAGGCTTCGACGGCGGCGCCGGATCGCGTTGGCCGTCCACGCGGGAAATCGAATCGTACTGGTATCCCGTGTGGCTGTGCTATCCGGCCGGCATGCTCGAGGACAGCAAGGTGGTGGACGCTCCGCCGCATGGCGTCACGATCGAGCAGACAGTCGCCATGGCCAAGGATTTCGAACTGCTGGTGCTGTTCACGTCCTCGCCGGGGTTTCACGTGGACGTGCGGATCGCGGAGATGATGAAGGACGCGAACTCGAAGCTCCAGGTGGCCTTCGTGGGACCTCCGGTGACGATCGAGCCGGACCGGGCGCTGAACGCGACCAAGGCGATTGATTTCGTCGTGCGCCGCGAGTTCGATTATCAGATCGCGGACTACGCCAAGGGAAAGCCTCTTTCCGAGCTTCCTGGCGTCAGCTATCGCAAGAACGGGGCCAACGTTCACAATCCGGAAGGCGGCTATATAGAGAATCTGGACGAGCTGCCGTGGGTGAGCCGGATTTACAAGCGCGACCTGGATTTCCGGCGCTACAACGTGCCGTTCCTGCTGAATCCCTACATCTCCTTTTACACGACGCGCGGGTGCCCGGCGATGTGCACGTTCTGTCTGTGGCCGCAGACGCACTCGGGCCACCGCTGGCGTTTGCGCTCGGCGCAGGACGTCGCCCAGGAGTGCCAGTACGTACTCGAAAATTTTCCCGGCCTGAAGGAGATTTTCTTCGACGACGATACTTTCAATTACAAGAAGCAGCGCACGCTGGAACTTTGCGCGGAACTGAAGAAGCTGAACTTCACGTGGAGCTGCACGTCGCGCGTCACCACGGACTACGAAACGTTGAAGGCGATGAAGGAAGCGGGCTGCCGTCTGATGATCGTCGGGTACGAGTCCGGAGACGAGCAAATCCTCCGGAACATTAAGAAGGGCGCCACGATCCAGCGCGCCCGCCAGTTTACGAAAGACGCTCACAGCCTCGGCCTGGTGATCCATGGCGATTTCATCGTCGGCCTGCCGGGCGAGACCCGCGAAACGCTGCGCAACACCATCGAATTCGCCAAGCAGTTGGACGTGGAAACCATTCAGGTGTCGATGGGGCACGCCTATCCCGGGACCGAGTTTTACGAATACGCGAAGCAGAACAACCTGGTGCAGCTCAAGATGTCAGACGAGCAAGGGCATCAGCTTCCGAACGTGGTTTATCCCGGGATCCTGGATAAAGGGGAGCTGGTGGATTGGGTGGAGCGCTTCTACGCCGAATACTATTTCCGTCCGAAGGCTGCCTGGCGCATCGTTCGCAAAGGGCTGTTCGATTCAGGCGAGCGCAAACGGATCTATAAAGAGGCCAAGGACTACCTGAGCCTGCGCGCCAAGCGCAAGAAGTTCGTCGCCGAAGAGAAGGCCGCTGTTTTGAGCCAGGCTAACGAGCGGGCGTAGGCTCGGACCCGCACGGATGGATTCCCGCCTTCGCTGGAAGACGCGAGCTTTCGTCGGCATCGTGATCCTGAGCAATGCGTTCGGGAACTTGTTCCTTACGTGGGGGCTGCGCCACGGCGTAGGAGCGCTGGGCGCCTCGCCGCTAGCCTACATTCGAGCCATCTTCAATCCGTGGGTCGCGCTGGGGATTTCGCTGCTGATCACGTGGCTGCTGAGCAAGATGTTACTGCTGAGCTGGGCGGATCTGAGTTATGTTCTACCGGTCACGGCATTCGGTTACGTGCTCAACGCCGCACTCGGGCGGCTGGTTTTGAGCGAACAGATCACGCCGGCTCGCTGGGCGGGCGTGCTCCTGATCGTGGCGGGGACCCTTCTGGTGGGCGCAGGCAATCCGCGGCAGGCGGCCAAGCAGGAGGAAAAGGGAGCGCCATGAAGTCCTGGCTCCTGTTGGCTGTGATCGTCGCCGCAACGGTTGCCGCCGACGTGCTGCAAAGCCACGAGATGAAGAGCCACGGCGAAATCGACGATTTCCGGCCGAGCGGTTTGCGGCGCGTGCTCGCCGCAATGGCGGGCAGGAAGTTTCTGATTCTGGCCGTGGCGTGCATGGCGGTTTCGTTCTTCGCTTTTATGGCTCTGGTGCAAGTGGCCGATCTGAGCTTCGCCGTCCCGGCCTCGGCCGCGACGGTAGCGCTAGAGACGATTCTCGCCCGGGTGGTGCTGAGAGAGCACATCGACGTCCGGCGCTGGGTGGGGGCGGCACTGGTTGCGGCGGGCGTGTGGCTGCTGGCGCTGTGATTTTCGAAATTGTCGCGGCGGTTTCCGGCGCCTATCAGGTATTCGGAATCGTGGCGTGCCTAGCGTTCCGACGCCAGGGACGAGGGACTCAGGGCCAGGCGCCCGGGGTCAGCGTCCTGAAGCCGGTGCATGGAGCGGATTCGGCGTTGCGCGAGGCCGTCCGCTCTCACACTGTTCTCAAGGGCGAGTACGAACTGCTTTGCGGCGTCCGGGAGGGCGATCCTGCCGCGTCCGTGATCGCCGAATTTCCTCAGGTCCGCCAGATCCGATGCACCACGGTAACGCCCAACCGAAAGGTCGGCACACTGATCGACCTGGCGCGCGCCGCCCGCTATCCCATCCTGGTGGTGAACGATGCCGATATTCGCGTCGAGCCGGATTATCTGGCGCGCGTCACCGCGCCCTTGGCCGATCCGCGGGTGGGATTGGTCACGTGCATGTTCCGTCCGGAAGGCGACACGCTGGCGTCTCGCTTCGAAGCGCTCGGCGTGGCCACCGATCTGGTGCCTTCGATGATCGTGGCGCGCGCGATGGGTGTAAGTGATTTTGCTTCTGGCGCGACTATGGCGTTCCGCCGCGCCGACCTGGAACGAATCGGAGGATTCGAGGCCCTCTCGGATTATCTCGCCGACGATTACCAGCTCGGTCATCGCATCCATGCTCTCGGGCTAAAGTGCGTTTTGAGCGATACGATCGTGGCCACGCACCTGGGTGGAGGCTGGCTGGATGTTTGGCGGCACCAGGTTCGGTGGGCACGTACGGTTCGCGTGTCAAAGTTCTGGGGCTATGTAGGGTTGCCGTTGACGTTTGCAACGGTCTGGGCGATCGCTTTGGCCGTTTCAGGCGAGTGGATCTGGGCGATCGCGCTGTTGGCCGTACGAATGGCGATGGCCACGGCGGGCGGCTGGGTCGTGCTGCGGAGTCAAGACGCATTGCGCATGTGGCTGCTGATTCCCTTCCGGGATCTGTTCACAGTGGCGGCGTGGCTGGCTGGGTTGTTCGGGAAAACGGTCCGATGGCGGGGGCAGCAGCTACGCATCGACCGGAAGGGCCGCATTCAGGAGCAAATAGCTCGATGAGATTGTATTTGCCCGATATGGGCAATTTGCGTTCCGCGCACGGATCCCAATGCTTGCGCGGGACGCGAGACGTGAAAGTGTCCTCGAAATGTTTGGAAGGAAGAGAGATAGCCCCCAAGACAAAGCGTGGGCAGTCTGCCGCTGGCACGGGGCGGCGATGCTCAGGCCGCCGGGAGGTAAGATCCCCCAATCCGGTAGAGGCCGACGGCGGGACACTCGTTCGCCGGCCGCCCGTCTACTGCTGATTGAGCCCTTCCGTGAGTTCAATACGCGTTCCGTTGGGATCGGTAAGGAACGCGATCTTCAACCCGAATTGCTTGGTCATGTCGGTGGGGCCGGAATCAAGTTTCACGCCTTCTGCTTGCAGTTTCTTGACGAACGCGTCCAGATCCTTCACCTCGAACCCGATGTGATCCAGGAAACGCCCCGCCGTCGGCGCTGGAGGCGGCGGCGTGGAGCCGTCCTTGTTCTTTCCTCCGCGGCCGCCGACGCCCAGGAAGTCGATCGTGCCGGGCGGGATGCCGACGCCCTTCAATCCGGGCCGGCGCTGCGCCTCCACGCCGCCGAACGTTTTCATGTACCACTCGCGCGCGGCGTTCTGATCCGGGGCCATCAGGTGGAAATGGCTGAAGGCCGTCTCGGTGGGCAGCGAGGCATCTTCCTGCACCTCGATGATCACGTCGTTCGGGAAGGTCACAAACGCCTGGACATTGGGCGTGAGCTCCTGCACGTGCAGGCCGGCCGCTTCCGCCTTGGTCTTCAGCGCCGCAAAACTTTTGACCGAAAAACCCATGTGATCCGCCACGGAGCCTTTGGAGCCGCCGCTCGGACCGTTTCCCTTAGCCTGGGTCATGATGAAGAAGATCCCGGGCAGCTTCACCATGGTCAACGGACCCGCATTCACGGGCGTGCCGCCGAGCACGCTGATGATCGTCTTCTGATACGCGGCCGGATCCTGCGCCACGATATGAATGTGTCCGGCGGAAATTCCCGCGGGGTTGGGAGCGGCAGTTTGACCAAAGAAAGCGGCCGCAGCCGCCAGGAGCGAGACGGGCAAGAGTAGCCAGCGCATGGCGGTTATCGTATCACGGAAGTACGCGCGTGTGTTTCCTCCGGCGGCCGATCGCGGAGCGGTTCCCGCGATAAACTGGTTTTAATGGCCACAAAAATCGGAATCAACGGGTTCGGCCGCATCGGCCGGAACATTCTTCGGGCGGCGCACAACCGGCCCGAAATCGAGATCGTTGCGACGAACGATCTGACGGACACGAAGACTCTGGCGCATTTGCTCAAGTACGACTCGATTCTCGGTCCTTTGCACGCCGAGGTGAAGGCTGAGGCGGACGCGATCCTGGTGAACGGGAAGCGCATCCGCGTCTTTGCGATCAAGGATCCGGCGGAGATCGACTGGTCCAGCCTGGGCGTGCAGATCGTGGTCGAATCCACCGGGAAGTTCACGGACGCCAAGGAGGCCTGCAAGCACATTCGAGGCACTGTGAAGAAAGTGATCATCTCGGCGCCGGCCAAGAATGAAGACATCACGATCGTCCTGGGCGTCAACGAGTCGGCTTACGACGCCGCGAAGCACAACATCGTCTCGAACGCCTCCTGCACCACGAATTGCCTGGCTCCGGTGGTGAAAGTTCTGCAAGAGAATTTCGGCATCGAGAAGGGCTCGATGACGACGATTCACAGCTACACCAACGATCAGAAAGTGCTGGATTTCCCGCACAAGGATCTGCGGCGGGCGCGCGCGGCGGCGATCAACATGATTCCGACGACCACCGGCGCGGCGAAGGCCATCGGACTGGTGATGCCGGAACTCAAAGGGAAGCTGGACGGCTATGCCATGCGCGTCCCCACGCCGAACGTCAGTGTGGTCGATCTGGTGGCCGTCACGAAGAAATCCACGAGCACCGAAGAGGTCAACGGCGCTCTGAAGGCAGCCGCTGACGGTCCCTTGAAGGGAATCCTGGCCTACACGGAAGACCCGGTCGTTTCGACCGACATGATGCACAATCCCAACAGTTCGATCATCGACTCGCAGATGACCAAGGTTCTGGACGGGAACCTGGTCAAAGTCGTCTCGTGGTACGACAACGAGTGGGGTTACTCGCTGCGCTGCATCGATCTGGCGGCTTACGTGGCGAAGAGAGGCCTCTAGCCCCAGCCAGCAGGTCGTAGGAAATATCCTCACGCGGATGCACGAGCGGTTCGCCGATGGTGGGGCATGCGCGTTTTGTGCGGCCTCGTGCTTCTGTTTGCGCGGGCGGATACACCCAACCCTGGTCCGCAGCAGGACCTGACTTCACTCAGCCTGGAAGAATTGCTCAAAGTGCGCGTGGTCGCGGCCGCGCTGCATCCCCAGAGCCTGCGCGATGCTCCGGCGAGCGTCACGGTGATCAGCGCTGAGGAGATCTACAAGTATGGCTATCGCACACTGGGCGAAGCCCTTGAATCGGTGCGCGGATTCACGACCAGCTACAACCGCACGTACCGCTCGGCAGGGGTCCGCGGCTTCAACCTGCCCTGGGATTACGGCAGCCGCATTCTGGTGATGGCCAACGGACACAACCTCGCAGACCACGTGTTCGATTCCATGCTGTGGTTCGGAGACGATTTTCCGATCGACATGCACCTGGTGAAGCAGATCGAGATCATTCGGGGGCCTTCCTCGGCGCTGTATGGAAGCAATGGGGAATTCGCAACCATCAACGTCGTTACCCAGACGCCGGCGGAAGCGGAGCCCAGCCTGAGCGCTCAATACGGTACTTTCGGAGAGAGGAAGCTCCAGGCGATGGGGACGGTGCCGATGGGCGGCGCGAACCTGTTGCTTTCCGGCACGGTCTTCAACAATCGCGGAGAAAGCCCGCTGTATTTCGCAGGTTTCGATTCGCCGGAGACGAATTTCGGACAGGCGATCGGCATGGACGGCGAGAAGGGGTATCATTTTTTTTCGAATCTGACCTGGCGAGAGTGGAGCATCACTGCGGTGTTCTCCCACCGAGACAAGATCCAGCCGGTTTCCTGGGGGCCCACGATCTTTAATGACCGTGGCACCCAGGTGGATGAAAGCGCGAACTACGTGGAGGCCGCATACACGCGCGAGTTGGGTCGAGGAGCGCTGCAATGGCGCACGTATTTCAACCAGGACCGGCTCCACGGGATTTTCCATCTTCCGCTCAGCGATGCGAGCGGCTCGGGCCTGCGGGTGGAGGACAACCGGTCGGCGACCGATAGCGATTGGGCCGGAACGCAGTTGACGTACCGCTTCCACGCGGCTCGCCTGGGGACGCTCACCGCGGGAGTGGAAACAGAAATCGATGTGCGTCCGTTGCAGACCTCCCGCGATGTCTCCCCGACGCCGGTCGAACTCGTGCACATCGACCGCGGGGACAAAATGTACGCGCTGTTTCTTCAGGACGAGCGGGCGCTGTCGAAGAACTGGACGCTCGATTTGGGACTGCGCTTTGACGGCTCGGTCAATCGCCGGAGCTTCGTTTCACCGCGGGCGGCGTTGATCTATCAGCCGTCCGCCAACTGGACCTACAAGTTTCTCTATGGCCGAGCCTTCCGGAACCCAACCCTTTTCGACCTGTTTTTCGACGATGGAATTTTCTCGCTGGCGAATCCGAACGCGCGGCCCGAGAAAGTGGACACGCTCGAAATCGACCTGGAGCGCCGGCTCGGAACGCGGGTGAATGTGGCGGCGGCGGCCTACGGATACCGGCTGAGCGATTTTCTAGTGAGCGTCTACACGCCGGGCGGGCTGGTGCAGACGCGAAACACGGGGCGGATCCGGGCCGGGGGACTGGAGTTCGAGGTGCAGACGCATCCCGCGGCGTGGCTGGAAGCCACCGCCAGCTATTCGTTTCAAACCGCGGAGTACGCCGCCTCGCACGCCGTCTTGCCGAACTCGCCGCATCACCTTGCCAAGCTGAATTTCGCCGTGCCTCTGGGGCGCAAGCTGGATCTGAGCAGCGGAATGCAGTACTTCAGCTCGCGCGAGTCGCTGGCAGGAACGCCGCTCCGGCCGGCGTACCTGGCGGATTTCACGCTGAGTACGCGCCGGCTGTTGCCGCATCTGGATCTTCGAGCCGGGGTGCGAAATGCGTTTGACCGGAATTATGCGGATCCCGTTGCGCTGAATCCACGTGTCGATACGATGCAGCAGCCCGGACGGACGGGGTTCGTGGAGCTAATCGTCCACAGCGGGAGATGAGCGCTACTGGGTTTCCGCATCACTGGCCGCGAAATTCGGCAGACGCTCTCCCGCAATGCACCGCATTACGCGCGCTTCTCCTCCGCCTTGGCCACCTTCGGCGTCATCATCCACTTCAATACGCCCCGTGGCGGCCCGAGCCGGGCCTGCGTCACGATCCTCACCAACGCTCCCTTCTTGAGATCCACCATCACAGGAGCCTCCAGCAGCAATCCGATCAGGCTGCCAAGATGCGGCTCATGGCCGGCAAGCAGGATCTTTTCGACCTTGTGCTGGCTCCCGATTTCTTTCCACACCTGGTCCGGGCTCGCTCCGGGCAGCAGGCTGCGGGTCTCCAGAATGCGCCGGCACCCCAGGATCGCGCCCGCAAGCGCCGCGGTTTCCCGGGCGCGCCGCAGCGGACTGGTGAGAATGATCTCCGGTGCAACTCCGGCGCTTCGCGCGATCTTCAGCACCGTCTTCAAACGCTGCTTGCCCCTGGGTGTGAGCTTCCGGTCGCGATCAGCGCGTCCGGCAGCTCGCTCCTCGGCTTCCCCGTGACGAAGTATGTAAATCTCCATGCTCATTTTTTCCCATCCGCCGCGGCGAGCACGGCCTTCCATCGCGCTCGCTCCCGCGGCCCGAAGCTTCTTTTCCAGTAAATCCGGAATTCCTCCACGCGGGCGCGCGCCAACCGGCGCACTGCGGCGGCGGCGCCCCGCTCGCCCCGAATCATCTCCAAAGTCACCGCACAATCGTTGATCGCGCCCAGCTTCTCCTGCAATCCTTTCAGCCATTCGATCAACGGCTTGAGGCGGGCGCCGTACACGGGTTCAAACAATTCGAGCGTATAGCGCACTCTCTTGGTTTTCAGGCGGAACTGGTGCATCGTCTCGTGGCTCGCGCCGGGTCGCGCAGCCCGGTTTCCGGCGCGAAACAGATCCTCGAGCATTTTCGGCAGAATGCGCCGCGCATTCTCCAACTTGCTTTGGCTGGCGCCTTCAGAAGCCTTGGCTGTGGGAGCGGGCGATTGCACGCGCAGCTTCCGGCGCCACTTTTTCACCCGGCCGCGCCGGTTCCAGTTCCGCAGACGGGCCGCCAGCTCGCGGCGCGCCCTGCGCCGCTCCTGTGCCAGGTCCGCGAACAGCTCCGGTTCCTTCCAGCCGCACGCCCGCAATACGTCCACGGCAACGTCGCAATTCCGCACGGCGGCGCAGCGCTTCATCAGCTTCTTCAGCCGCCGCCGCATGCGCGAAACCCGGGCCCGGTCGAGCCACGGGAGGAACACCCGCAGCCCCTGGCTCAGCCGCCGGATGGAGACCCGCAGGTCGTGAACTTTATCGGCGTCGCGGGAACCGACGGCGCTTCGCCTTCGCGAGAGTCCTTCGATCTCGGACTGGAGCTTGTTCAGCCGCTTGGCGGTTTGCGACCGAACCAGGTTTCTCATCGTTTCACCCGCAGGGTCAGCGGCAAACCGTACGCTTCGCGGAAGACTCCGGCGATCTGCTCCGCCTGCCACTGCTCGATATCCACATCGCGCTCGGAGAACAGGCGCAGTTCCACGGCGTTTTCGTGAACCGCGGTTTCCACGCGCTCCACGCGCTGTTCCTGGCTTTGGTCCAGCGCGACCGCCAGCCGCAGCAGCGGCGTCAGCAGAACCACTGCGTTCCGATCCTCCGGGTCCAGCGCCTGAAACGCCTCGTGGGAGACCTGCGGCATGGATTTCCGGTGATACCGGCAAAGATTCGCGATCACCATGCGATCCCGGTCCTGGAAACCGGGCAGATCGGAATTCGCCACCAGGTACATAGAATGGCGGTGATGCCGGGATTCGTTCACGAAGTGCCCGATGTTGTACAGGTAGGCGGCGGCCTCCAGCAAGCGGCCTTTGGCCAGCGGAAGCCGGTGCAGGGGGCGCAAGCCTTCAAACAGCATGGACGCCAGTTCCGCGACTTTTCGCACGTGCGGAGCCGCGACTCCATAACGGCGCCCCAGCGCCCGCACGACTCTTCGCTCGTCCGCGTTCAGCCGGGCCTGCTCCATCCCGACTTTGCGGTGCGACATATCGGCGATGATTCCCTCGCGCACTCCCGCCACGGAATAATACAGCCGGTTGAGATTCAGTTCCTGAATCACTTCGTGCAGCACGGCCACCCCGGCCACAATGATCTCGGCCCGCTTCGGTCCGATCCCGGTGATTTTCGACCGTTCGGCGGCGCTGCGCGACGACACCTCCGCCAGCAACTGGCGAAGCTGCGGCGCCGTGGCCTGCAAGCGATCCGCGCGATCCCGGCGCGACCGGCGCACGTGGTTCACGGCGCACACGGCGGCGGCAGCCGTCGCCGAGGTGGCGATCATCCGGTCCACGCGCTCGGCGCCGAAGCGCGACACGGGACCCGCGATCCTCTCCTGGATGTATCGCCGCATTCGCCGCAGCTCACGCTCGTTGGGCGGATCGCTCTTGAGAAAGACTTCGGTGAGCCGCAACGCTCCGAGCGGTTTCGAAAACGCCTCCACCATCCGGCCGCCCTCGCTCAGGATCAGCTCGGCGCTGCCGCCTCCGATATCCAGCAGCAAGACGCGATGCTTGGGATGGGGCCAGACGCTTTGCAGACCCAAGTGGATCAAACGCGCTTCTTCCAGGCCGGAAATCACATCCACCGGACGCCCGATAATGGATGCCGCCCGCGCCAGAAACTCATCGCGATTGGAGGCGTCGCGCAAGGCAGCCGTTCCCACGGCGCGCACGCCGACAATATCCAGCTTGCGGTACTGCTCCACCATCCGGCTCAGGACCTGGCAGGCGAGTTCGATTTCCGATGCGGCCAGCTTTCCTTCGCGGAAAACGGTCTTTCCCAGCCGCACGACTTGCCGGTCGGCCGCCAGCACATGCATCGCGTGTGCAGAATCGACTTCCGCCGCCAGCATCCGGATGGAATTGCTTCCGATATCGATGGCCGCGTAACGGGACATGTTTCCGGGGTATCCTAGGGGTGGAGCCTAACTGTAACTTCTTTGTAACACAGGAATTAGCGCCCTCTCGCTATAATAGAGAACCTTCGTGCCATACTTCTTGCCCAATCGGGGTCCCGGCCGGCTGATCGTGGTCGAAGGCATCGATGGTTCCGGAAAATCCACGCAAGTCGCGCTGCTTTCCCAGTGGCTCCGGCTGCGCGGATTCGCGGTCGCCTTCAGCGAATGGAACTCTTCGCCATTGGTTCGGGAGACGACGCGCCGCGGCAAGAAGAAGGAGATGTTCACCCCCACCTCGTTCAGCCTGATTCACGCAACCGATTTCGCGGATCGCCTGGAACGCTACATCGCTCCGCTGCTCAAAGCGGGCGCGGTGGTGTGCGCCGACCGGTACGCTTACACGGCTTTTGCGCGCGATGTGGTCCGCGGCGTGGATCGCGCCTGGGTGCGCAATCTGTATCGCTTCGCGCTGAAGCCGGACCTGGCGTTCTATTTCAAAGTTCCGCTGGAAGTCGCGCTCGGACGCATCCTGGGCGGGCGCAACGCGCTGAAGTATTACGAGGCCGGCATGGACCTGGGGCTTAGCCGGAATATCGAGGAAAGTTTCCGGATTTTTCAGGGCCGCATCCTGGCCGAGTACGAATCTATGATCGAAGAGATGGGCTTTCACGTCATCGATGCGACCAAGTCCATCGAGTCGCAGCAAAAGGAAATGCGGCGGATCGTACTGCGTGAGTTCGGGTTGACTCGTCCGCGCGGCGTCCTGGGAGTGGATCTCACTGCCGCCCGGTTACAGGTGCATCATGCCTGAGTACGGCGCTCGGCCGCCGCTCTCCTATTACCGCACGGCGCTTCCGGGCGTCGATTATTCGGAGCTTCAGGGCAAGTTGATCGTCGTCGAAGGGCCCGATGCGGTGGGCCGCAGCACGCAGATCCGGGGGCTGAAGCCCTGGCTGGAGGAACTGGGGCATGCCGTTCTCGACACGGGGATGGCTCGATCGGCGCTGGCCGGCAAGGGGATCAAGGAAGCCAAGCAGGGCAATACGCTGGGTCCGATCACCATGACGTTGTACTATTTGACGGATTTCGCAGACCGCCTGGAGAACGAAATCATTCCAGCCTTGCGCGCTGGCGTCGTAGTGCTGACCGACCGCTACATTTTTTCGATCATGGCCCGCGCGATCGCCCGCGGTGAGAATCGCGCCTGGATGGAAAAGGCCGCCGGATTCGCCCTCGTCCCTCACGCCGTCTTCTATCTGCGCGCCGACGTGCAGGACTTGATATCGCGCGTGGTGGTCGGCCGGGGGGCGTTCGACTATTGGGAAAGCGGGATGGACCTCCGCTTTGGCCGCAATATGTACGACAGCTTCGTGCGCTACCAGTCCCGTCTGATCCGGGTTTTTGACAGTCTCGCGATTCCGTACGGATTCCAGGTCGTCGACGCAACGCGCTCGCCGGTGGAAGTATTTGAATCCTTGAAGGCGTCGGTATCGAAGATTTTTGAGGGACAGAGCCAGGCCAAGCCCGCGCATCGCCGGAAATCCGTGCAGCGCGTCGACCGGCCAGCCGCCCTGAAATCGACGGCTCGGGGCGACTAGCAAGGCCAAGGGCGCGCGGGCGTCCTCGATAAACCCAATGAAGACTGCCCGCGCGATCCGTTTTGCGGACGTTTGCTTAGTCCGAAGCAGGGGCAGATGATCTGGTCGCCTGCCAGCGTTTGGGGGTCCTAGGCGGCAGTCGCCTGGCGCACGATTTCCTCAGCGCGGAACCAGTTTTCCTCAGCCGTACCATCCGGTTTGCCGGCGAGTTCCCAGCGCAGTTCGGCGATTGCACGCACGCGGTTTGCGTGGGGCTCGGCCGAATGGGGGGGCAAACTGTGTGCGCCAGGCTGCTGGGAACTGAGAAGCTGCGCAAGGATATCCCGATGACGGTTGTAGTCCAGGCGAGCCCGCTCCAACTCGAGCAGGGTGGCATCAATCGCCGGCCAGTCTGGATTCGATGCTGCCATCAACGCGCGCGCTTGCCGGGCCTTACCGGCAAATTCGGCAAACGCCCTCCGATAGTCAGAAACTGCCTTCTGCGAAATGCTCATAAACATGAGACGGAACTCGCGGCGAAAAGGTTCGGCCCCGGCAGCAATATTGATTTGCGCGACATCGGATGGCCGCACAAATGCAACACGGCGGAGGACTAATCCGGGAATACGTCACTTCGCGGGCGCCATCATCTGCGTGATCCGGCCGACGCTAGTATCGCCGGAGTACAGATTGCCCTGCGCGTCCATGGCCATATAATTGGATTCGACGAACTGGCCCTCGCCCCGACCAGGCCCGTTTCCGATGGCGCCGAGCACGTTCCCGTCCCAGTCGATCTTGAAGATCTGGCCGTCCTGCCCGGTGGCCATCCAAAGCTGGCCGTGCGGATCGACGTACAGCCCGCAGACGAGGTTTCGCATCTGAATGGTCTTGATGAATGTTCCGTTTGCATCGTAGACCACGATGCGGTACTCCTCGCGGTCGCCGATATAGACGTTGCCGTTGTTGGGATTGATCGCCAGCCCGTGCACCATGCTGAAATGTCCCTGCCCCGCGTTGTTGCCGAACCACTGGTGGATAAACTTGCCGTTCTTATCCAAATGCAGGACGCGGGCCGCTCCGCTCTTATTTGTTGGCGACTTGTCGGTGTCGTTGGGACTCTCGTTGGCGTGGCCCATGCCGACGTACACATCGCCGTTGTTGGCGAACGCCAAGGCCAGCGGCTGCCATAGCAGGCGTTGCCCTTTGGATTCGTCCCAGTCGCCGCGCTGGCCTCGGACGCCGAGCGTCATCAGCAGTTTCCCTTGCGGACTCAGCTTCATGACCGTGTCGCCGTTTTCGTCGCAGATCCAGATGTTGTCTTCGGCGTCGATGGCCATGCCGTGGGCTTTGTTCTGGTGGCCGATCACGTCCTCGCCGATGGTGCGGACGAGTTTATGGTTCTGATCGAACTCGAACAACTGCGGCTTGCCTTCCGGGTTCCGCTGGAAGGCGAACAGGTGGCCTTTGGAATTGATCGCCACCGCCGATACTCCGCCAGTCAGGCCTTCGGGCAGCGCAAAAGGGTACGCGTAGGTGAAACCGAGATCGGGCTTGCGAAGTTCATGCGAGATGACGTCACGGCCGCGGCTCCAGGCGCAGATCGGCGAATGGGAGCACGGCTCGGCGCCGCTGTTGCCCGAGGCCGGAGTTTGCGAATACGCCACGACGGCCGTAAAAATCATGCTGAGCGCTACGAACGGTCGGTTCATTTGGCGTCATGATACACCCGCCGCCGTTGGGCCGGAAGCGTACTATCTCTTCCTCGGCCGCTTCGGGACGAAGGCGAGAAACCGCCGCGGATTGTCCCCCATAATGCGGCGAAGAACTTGATCGCTCGCGCCCGCGGCCTTCAGCTTGGGCAGGAACACAGTGATCGTCTTCGCATATCCGCTCGATGCGTCGGAAGAGAACATCAGGTGATCGGCGAAACCCGCCTCGATGAGCGCCATCACCATCGGAACCTGCTGCGCATCGTTATTTCCGCCCTGGCGGTCGAATCCGAGGAACGCGCCACGGCGGCAGATCGCTTTGTGGACGTACACGTTCGGATCCACCAGATTTCCCAAGTGTCCGATGACCACGCGCTCCGGCTTCACTCCGGCGTCCTCGAGAATATCGAGCTGTTCCAAAGCGGATTTGCCGGGAATTCCCGTGTGGGTGAAGATCGGCAGGTTGGTCGCCACGTGCGCCTTGCCGACGGCGCGGAACACCTTGCGCTCGTCGGCGGTAATTTCGTCCCAGGAGCCGATTTCGCCGAAGACGCCGAGCGTATCGTCGTCGGCTTGCTTGATGAGCGCCTTGACGATCTGCTCTTCGCTCATGGTGGAAATTTCCTTGGGATAAAAAGGCTGCGAGTAGAAGCCGCCTCCGGCCACGATGGGCACGCCGGACTTCATCGAGACTTGGCGAAGGAAATTGACATCGCGGCCCATGTCGGCGTGACCGCCATCGACGATGCAAGCCAGATTTCCTTCGTTCCTGGCTTTGACGACTTCGGCGGTCATGAGGTCGACGTTGTGCTGGATGTCGGGCGGCGGAGGGCCCTTGGGAGCGCCTCCTCCGCGCGGAGGCGCTGGAGGCAAACCATTCGCGGCGCGCGCTGCGGCAGTAGCGGCGGCGAATTTCTGGTTGAAATCCAGCGCGAGCTGCATGTGCTCGTGAAAGAGCGTCGCCCCGCCGGCAAGTTCTTCGGGTGCGTAGTCTTTGAGCAGCGTCCGGATAATCGCGCCTTTGGGAAACGAGGGCTCCTGCGCGAATGCAGGCTTTGAGAAAGAAGCGGCCGCGCTGACTCCTAACAGCTCCAGCGCCTCACGGCGAGTCCACTGTGACATAGTGCGTCCATTGTAAACATTTGTGGCGGAGGCTTCAGCTTGCCGGGCCGACCCTCATGTCGACTGGCGCGCGTGGCGTCACGGAAAGCGTATGGGTGCGGTATTCTTACAGGGAAACGGAGGCTTCTTATGAGACGGCAAGTTTTTAGGTGGACATTGTTCAGCATTGCGTCATTCTTCGTTATGGCCGCTTTTGCGCAACAGCCCGGGGCGCGGGGAGGCAGGGGGCAAGCGCCGCAGCCACCTCCGCTGTTCCTGAAGGAAACCTGGAAACAGGCTCCGGGCAATGTTCCGGTCACCCAGGAGTTTGTCACGAATCCCGAGCTGGTGCTGAATCTGTACCCTGGAAGCAACAAAGAAGACTTCGGCGTCACGAGCGAAGGCAACGTGCCGCACATCTGGACGGGACTCTGCGCTTCCTCCTGCGCGCTCACGCTCAGCGACAAAGACAATTACGTTGACCTGACCGGAAAAGCAAAAATCCGCTGGTACACCAAGACCTCGGGATTCCATGAAGTGCGTCCCGTGGTGAAACTGGCGGATGGAACGTTTCTGATCGGCGATCACGTGGACGCGAATACTCTCGATTATCTTGAAAGCGAATTCTATCTGTCCCAAGTGCGCTGGCTGAAGCTCGACATGCCGAAGGTGCAAACCAAGGGAACGCTGCTCGACAAGGTGGATCTGAGCAAGGTGGACGCCGTGGGTTTCGCAGACCTGACTCCGGGAAGCGGCCACGGCACCGGCGGGTATTCCGACGTCGCCTGGATCGAGGTTTACGGAAAGCCGGTCAAGCGCGAGGCTGCTTCTAAGTAATAGCCCGCAAAACGGAGCGCGCGGGCAGCGTACTTTGGATGCTGGAAGGACGCCCGCACGCCCTTTGCGGGCCTAAGTAACAGCCCGCAAAACGGAGCGCGCGGGCAGCGTA
>Ga0070741_10011049_pt1 | contig 16804 bp, 14 predicted proteins | sample Coa_R1_4_FD_66440 | JGI IMG/M metagenome (GOLD analysis project Ga0070741, IMG submission 66440) | Surface soil microbial communities from Centralia Pennsylvania, which are recovering from an underground coalmine fire - Coalmine... | ecosystem: Environmental > Terrestrial > Soil > Unclassified ...
AGCCGAAGCGATCGCCCTTCTTCCCGAGCCTCTGCGGCAATTGGAACCCGCGGAGCCGCAGCCAATCATCTATAGCAAGGAGCTGCAGGCGCTGTTCGAACGCACGCGCCGGAACCTGGCGCCATGAAGACGGTCTTTGTTGACGTCGACACGCAACTCGACTTCCTCTATCCTGCGGGTGCCCTCTACGTACCCGGAGCCGAGACGATCGTCCCGGCGATCGAGCGCCTGAACCGGTACGCGGCGGCGCACGGCATCGCCGTAATCTCTACAATGGACGCGCACGCCGAAAATGATGCCGAATTCGCGGACTGGCCGCCGCACTGCATCGCCGGCACCTGGGGCCAGCACAAGGCGACCGCTACGTTGCTCGAGAAGCGGATCACGGTTCCCAACCGCGAGTGCGAGTGGTCCGTGGAAGGCGTCGAGCAGGTGATTGTCGAGAAGCAATCGGTCGAGGTTTTTACGGCGCGGAATTTGCCGCGTATCCTGCAGGCGCTCCAGGCCGACCGGTATGTGGTTTACGGGGTGGTTACGGAAATCTGTGTCCGCAGTGCGGTGCGCGGTTTGCTCGCAACGGGAAAGCCGGTGGTGGTTGTGGCCGACGCTATTAAGGAATTGCGCGCGGAAGAGGCGACCAAAACGCTTGAGGAAATTCGTTCAACGGGCGGTACGGTCTCTAGTGTTTCGGAAACTTGTGGGGCAGCCTTTTAGGCTGCAGACCCGCTTCAGCGGGTCTCGCCGGCTGACAGCCGGCTGCGGCCAGGGTTGGCCGCCCCACCATACTCGGCCGGTCTCTCGTACCGCGGCTTCTTGGGCCAGAAGCTCACCACTGCCAGGAACAGCGCGCCGGCCAGCAGAGAGCCATCGCGCAGCAGCGTGATCGGTGAAATGGCCTCGCCCGGGCCGAAGCAGCCACAAGCGATCGTCTCACCCTTGGCATAGGCCTGCACCATTAACCCGAAAAATACAGCCAGCAGCACGGATGCAGCCACCGAGGAAATTCGCGGCAGCTTGCCGGAAATCAGCACCAGGCCCAGCACCAGTTCGAACCAGGGCAGAGTGCGCGCCACTACCATTACCGCCCATTGCGGCAGCACGTGGTAGGCATCGATCGCCATGGCAAACAGCAGCCAGGGATCGCGGAGTTTGGTCCAGGCGGCATAAATGAAGATGCCGCCCAGCGCCAGCCGCGCCAGCCACACCAGAATTGTCAGCGGCTTACTTTGAGATGAGGTCATCGAAGAAACGCCGCAGCAGGTCGTAATTCAGCGCGCCGCCAATCGGGTACTTGCGCCCGTTCCGGATGATCACCATGGTCGGAGTCTGATTGATTCGCTCTTGTTGTCCTTCCTGTATATCGCGCTCCACTTCGGCGAGCACGGTAGGATCCTTGGACAAGGCTTGGACTTTCTTTTGTTCGGCCGGAGACAACACGCTGGCGACGGTTTCGAACACTTTGCCGCTCTCCTCCCAGGACGGCTGGGCCTGGAACAAAACATCGGCCACCTGCTCGTATTTGCCGATGCGTGCCGATGCGCAGGCCAATACGGCGGCCTCTCGCGAGTGTGAGTGCATTTGCAGGGGGAATTCCTTATAGACCAGATAGGCCTTGCCCGTGTTGACGTAATCGCGCATGATCAGCGGCAGCTGTTGCAGGTGCAACTGGCGACACGCCGGGCATTGGAAATCGCTGAATAGCTCGATGGTGAGTGGCGCGGCGGGATTGCCAAACGCCTTTCCCCGATCGATGTCCCCTGCGCCCGCGAGCACCGGCAACGTAGCCAACAGTAAGTAGACAGACAGCCTCATATCTCTCTTATTGTACCCGCCGGGTGACAATCTCGGGCTCGCTCGCTGATTCGGATAAATCTGAATTGCCGGTTGTGTCAAATCTCGCTAAACTCGAATCGCCTCCCCCAAGGCTGGAATTCTTTCAGGAGGTGTGTTGCGTGTTGACGGATCAATCTCTGTCAGAGGCAGTCATTCAATTACAGCGCCAGGACTTGGCGCCGGAAACGCGAGAAGTGGTGGAGGAAGCCGCGCGCCTGTTGGGCGAAGGCCGTGACGGAGAAGCGCGTGCCCTCGTTGAGAAGGCGGAGGCGCTGGTTTCTCTTCGGCTACAAACCAATGAAGCCAGCCACGCGAACGGCAACGGAACTCAGAAAGTGAACGGAAATTCCGGACCGTCGATTCAGGCGATCGTGGCGCCTCTCGCCGCCAAGCTGGCCGCGGGATTCACTAACGTCCTCACCGGTGTGCTCGAGGATATTCATCGTTACACCAGCGAGCAGATCCAGTTCGTCGTGAAGTCTCTCGAGGAGCACATCGAGCATACCGAGACCTCGCTCCGCGACGTCGCCGGTCTGGACGAGCGCATCGAGCAACTCGCCAGCGAGCACCAGGTCAGCGCGCAATTTGCCGAGCAAAGCCATTCCTTGCTATGGAACGCCGTCCATGCGCTGGAAGAAAACAGCCGCCAGCAGGGTGACTCGATTTCTCACGTGACCACCATCACCGAAGAACTCGCGAATCACGTTGCGAGCCAAATCGATGCGACGGGCTCGCGCTTCGCGGATCTCGAGCAGCGGGTCACCCGCCTCGATCAATTCGCCGAGCAGATGCCGCCACAAATTTCCGGCATGATCGCGCGGCTCGACAATCACACCGAAACTTTGCGGATTCTCGAACAGCGGCAGGCCCAGCGCGTCTCGACCCTCAACCAGGTGCTCGATTCGCTGACCCGGCTTCGCGAACCGGAAGGTCCCGAACTCAGCATGGCCGCCGCGCAGTAACACCGAGCGCCGTTTTCTTTCGATCCGCCCCATCCCGCTGGGTCACCCGCGCTTCCTTTCGCGCGGGATCTTCGGCGTGATAGCATCGTGCAAACGCTGTGTTCGGGTCCACAGGCCCGCTGCCCAGGTGCCCGAAGACGCGGGAGGATGACGCATGGAGACACATCACGGTCATAGCCGGAGACGATTCCTGGGCTTGGCCGGAGTGGGGATTGCCGGCATTCCTTGGCGGCTCGCGGCAGCGCCTGCTGACACGCAAGCCCCGGATCTCATAGCCATCAACGCCAAGGTCTACACGGTTGATTCCCGCGCGCCCAAGGCGGAGGCGTTCGCGATCAAGGCCGGCCGGTTCACCGCCATTGGGTCCACCGCGGAAATCCGTGCGCTCGCCGGTAAGGGAACTCAGACCTTCGATGCCGGGCAGATGACCATCGTTCCCGGATTCATCGACTGTCACAATCACGCGCCCGGAAACACATTGCTTTATGACGTTCTGGTAGGCAACCCGTACGTCGTCGAGTTTGTCACGATCGCCGGCATCGTGGACAAGCTGCGCGCGAAGGCTCGTGACACGCCGCCCGGCACCTGGGTGGAAGGATATTTCTTCGACGACACCAAGGTGAAGGACGATCGCCAGTTGAACGTCCACGATCTCGACCAAGTCTCGAAGGACCTGCCGGTCGTCGTTCATCATCGCGGCGGCCACACTTCGTACTACAACAGCAAGGCTCTCGAGATGGCGGATATTAACAAGAACACGCCCAATCCGCCCGGAGGGACCTTCGACCGCGATGCAAACGGCGGCCTCAACGGACGCGTGACCGACCGGGCCCGGGTTGTTTTCAACCGGGTCGGCAAGCGCCCGACGTTTACCGAAGCCCAGACGATGCAGCGCGACCGTGATGGCCTCGCCTACATCTCCAAGCAGTTCGTCCGGTACGGAGTGACCAGTGTGCATCACGAGGGCGGCAATCTGTCGGCCCTCCAGCAGGTACGGGCGCGCGGCGACCTGCTGCACCGGGTAAGCTATGAAGCCAGCGGCAAGGTGCTCGATGCGATGATCGCCGGCGGCATCATGACCGGTTTCGGCGACGAGTGGATCCGGTTCGGCGCCACTTCCGAGCACGCTGTCGACGGCTCGTTCTCCGAGCGCACCATGGCGCTCAGCACGCCCTATCCCGGGGTTACACCGCCTTACAAAGGCAACGTCACCGAGACGCAGGATGAGCTCAACGCCTGGATCGAACGAGTGCATCGCGCTGGGATCCAGGTCAACTGCCACGCAAATGGCGATGTCGCAATCGATTCGGTGATGACGGCGGTGGAGCGCGCGCAGCGCCTGTTTCCGCGCGCCGATGCGCGCCCGAAGATTACGCATTGCACCCTGATCAATGACGACCTGGTGCGGCGCATCAAAGCGGCCGGCGCCGTCCCCGCGCCGTTCACATCATATGCCTACTACAACTCCGACAAGTTCCCGTTCTACGGCGAAGAGCTGATGAAGCGGTGCATGGCGTATCGCACGTTTCTGGATGCGGGAATTCCGGCGGCGGCCGGTTCCGATTTCAGTCCGGGACCGTTCGACCCGCGCATGGCGATACAGGGGATGGTGACGCGCACCGGGTGGGATGGAAAGACCTGGGGCCCGAACCAGCGGATCACCGTGGAAGAAGCGCTGCGCGTGAACACCCTCAACGGCGCGTACAACTCGCATGAGGAGGCGATCAAGGGCTCGATCACGGCGGGGAAACTGGCGGACTTCGTCGTGTTGTCGGACGACCTGTTCGCGGTCGATCCAGGGAAGATCAAGGACCTGCAGATCGTGCGAACCGTGGTGGGCGGCGCGACCGTCTACCAGGCGTAACGCAAACGGGCGCAATCCACTCCTGACCTACCGGGCCCCTGTTCGCGCAGAGCGGCCCTTCTATTTCTCGGGAGTCTCGGAAGGCGCGCCCGGGGCCGCGCCGGCGTCACCGGCAGCGTTGCCGACGAACAGCTTCCGACCGTCGCTGAAGGTAATGCTGCTACCGTTGGCGCGGAGCGATCCGTCCTTTGCCTGGAAGCCTTCGACGAGCAGTTCGGTGCCGGTGGCCAGCGAGTATTTCGTGAACCCGCGACGGAGCAGGGAATTGGGAGCCGCGGCTTCGATCATCCAGGTGGTGACTTTGCCATCGGCATCTTTCACGTCGATGTGAAGCCAGGCGTGCGGGTTGATCCACTCCATCTTCGACACGGTGCCCTTCAGCTTCACTGGCTTAGTGGCATCGAACTCCGCCGCAAACGCATGATGGGCCCACACCGGTGCAGCCGCCAGCAGCAACGCGCTTGCCGCGAGAATAATTCCAACTGTCTTTCTCATGTCCTGTCTCCTTCAGCTAGTTTTTCTGGGCCTTTTCGGCCGCGGCTTTCTTCTCAACGGCACGGGCGCCGCTCAGGGAATCGAACATCGCATAGTTCCCCTCATGGCACGCATATTCGAAATTCTGATAGCCCGGTTCCTCCGTCAGCGGGAACGCGATTTTGAATGGTTTGGTAAACGTCTTCGGGTCATCGACGGTCACTTCGTAGCGCATCTCGTTCGGACCCACCCGCGTATACCGCTCCACCAGTTTCAATGCATCCGTTGTGGGGGTTCCGCCCCCGTTGAGACCGACTCCCGTCCGGTTATTTAGGAAATTTGTGGTCTCGACGACGAGCGTATTCCCCTCCCAGTGACCGCGCGCGTCGCCCATGTAGGACCGCACGTGGGGGCCGGCATGCGGCCGGCCGTCCATCGGGATCACGCGCGCTTCATGAACCATTTCTTGAAGAATCGTCACGTAACCCGGTGCCTGGACAATCTGCTGACCGTTTCCATAAATCACCGGCAGGATGGAGCCGGTGACGCCGCGGCTGATGCAGCGAATGTAATAGCTGAAGTCTTCCCAGGAGTCCGCTTTCGGATTGTTGTTGCCGGCGCCTTCCGGGATCGGCCGCAATTTGGCGTCAGGAAGAAGGTCAGGCGTCCGTCCGTTGGGCGGATCGACCACGAGCGAGGTCTGCTTGCACGGGCGTCGCGCGCGCTCGCCCCAGTGAGCGGGAGGTCCGGTGCCGACGCGCGCATCGGGCGCGGCCTTCTCTTGCAGATCGCGTTCCTTCTGCTTGGCGAGTTGCTCCTCGCGTTTTGCGAGGTCTTCCTCGGTATAGAAAGCTTTCTCGCCGAGATTGGCCGGCCGGTTCAGGGGAGTACCGATGCAATCGTCGCTGGTCCAGGTGCCCTGCAGATCGGGATCGCCCCAGGGGGTTTTCGGCTGAGTCCAATTCGCGGAAGCCGCCGCGTTTTTGGCGGGCTGCCCGAGTGCCGGGCCGGCCGCGAGCGCCAACACGGCCGTTGCGGCGATCAACGTCATAGGTCTCATGTCGCCCTCCTATTTCTTCTTCAGATCTCCGTAGATCAGCTCTTCGGCAAACTCCACGCACTTGAACTCGTTGAGCTGTGCGTTCTTTTCCTTGCGCCGGTAAAGGACCGTGCTGATCTTCCAAGGCCGGGTGTAGATAGTTTTGTCCTCGATGGTAGCTTCGTAATTGATGTGGTCGGCGTCAGCGAGCGTGAAGCGCTCGACGATGTGGGTATTGTCGGATTGAAAATTCCCCGACCGGTCGAACCAGCTATTCCCATTCAAACCGGCGACATCGACCACGAGCGCCTCGCCTTCCCAGTGCCCGTTGGACGTGCCCATCCAGGTATCTACGGCGCCCTCTTTAAACTTGCCCATATTGACCACGCGATTCGCTGTAGCATACTCGTAGGCGAATGCGATATCGCGCTGCGACTGCGTGATCTGGAAGGGGAACGGCATATAATTCGCGCGCGGGATACCCGGCATGTAGCATTTGACTTCGGGATCGAGCTTCAAGCGATTCTTGAAGTTTTCCTGCTGCTTGGCTGCTGCCGCGGGGGTGTACGGAATGTCGCCGCCGTCAACAATGCCCTCGCCGGCGGGCATGGCGCCGATCGCGCCTAGCTGGAAGAAGGGCCCGGGCGCGGCGCTGTGATCCCGAATGTCCCAATCGGCGGTTCCGAGAGCTTCCCACAAACCGGTAAAATTCGGTTTGCCGTCAGGCATGCGCGGAATCTGGGCGGTACGTGTTTGGGCGTGCGCCGGCCCCGCCATGGACAGAAAAACCAATGGGAGCATCACAAGCCGAGCCCGCAATCGATCGGACATAATCCTCAAGTAATGAATTCCCCTTTCTGCTTAGGCGGAATGATATGCAATTCCGCGGTGGAGGTCAATCCCAGCTTGCCAACCGGGCGGGCGTTACAATAGAACCGCAATGACCTCGCAACGACGAGAATTCCTTCGTACCCTGGCCGGCGGCGCAGCGGCGCTCGGCTTCTCGCGCGCCGGCTTCGCTCAGTCGAACCCGGCCGCAACCAAGCTCACGGATAAAGTGACTCTGATTACGGGAGCGGGGAACAACATCGTCGCGCTGGCGGGTGATGGCGGCAGCCTACTGGCGGATTGCGGCGACGCTGCGCACGCCGCGGATGTCCTCAAGGTGGCCGGGAGCGCGAAGACCGTCATCAACACGCACTGGCACCTGGAATCGACCGGCGGGAACGATGCGATGGCGAAGGCCGGCGCCAAATTGGTTTCGAGCGTGAACACGGAGCTCTGGATGACCCAGGAGATCCCGCACGATTGGGAGAAGAAGGTCTACCCGCCGCGCGCGAAGGAAGCCCGGCCCACCGAGACGTTCTACACCACGGGCAAGACGGAGTTCGGTGGGGAAACGGTGGAGTACGGCATCATGCCGATGGCCCACACCGACGGCGATATCTATATTCATTTCACGCAGTCGAATGTTCTGATGGCCGGCGACGCTGTGCAGCCCGGCCGGTTGCCGATGGTCGATTGGCGCTGCGACGGCTGGATCGGCGGCATGCAGGAGGCGCACCGCACACTGCTCAAGATTGCCAATGACACGACGAAGATTATCCCCGGGGCCGGCCCGGTGATGAGCAAAGCCGACTTGCAGGCGAGCCTCGACACGGTGACGAAGATCCGCGAGCAGCTGGTGAAGCTCATGAAGATGGGGATGGGACCGAAGGACATGATTGAGGCGAAGGCCATGAAGGACTTTTCGTTGGCCGGCGATCCGGATGTCTTCATTTACACGTCGTACCGCGGTCTGTGGGCGCATGCCCGAGAGTTAGGTGGAATCGTCTGAGTCCGCACGCACGGTTTCCGCAACGATCGAAGCGGAATTTGCAGAAGTTTTGTTGCAGCGGAAGCAGTTAGCGAAAAATTTCCGCTTTGTACAAAACGAACCGGAACGGTCCCGATTAGCGGCCGCCCAACCGACGCGATTAGGGGCCGCGTAGGCCGCGCCGTCCGGAGTTCCATCGCGCCTCTCACATTCGTATTGTCTCGCACTGCCACGCGCACGGGTGGTTCCGCGGGGGCCTGTTTTTACCCTAAGTTTATTTGTCTCAGCAGGATATAAAAAAATCTTCGAGCGGTGATCGAAAAAAAGCGGCACACGAGTTTGCGCCGCGCCTGGCTGATATAATCGGCTCCGCTGGAGGGAGAGCAGGATGAGAACTTACTGGCCGGCATTGCTATTGATTCCGATGGCCTACGCACAAACCTCAAGCAAGTGCGCGGACCTGACTAACTTCAAAATTCCCGGCGTACCAATGGTGATCACCAAAGCCGCAACGATCCCCACATCGTCTGCCGCCGGAACGTCTACCGCCGAAACCTCCGCCACATCCGCGACGATCCCGTCGCACTGCCAGGCCGACGGCATGATCAATGAGCGCACGGGCGCGGACGGAAGAACTTACGGCATCGGCTTCTCCATTGCTCTGCCCGAAAACTGGAACAACCGCTTCCTGTTCCAGGGAGGCGGCGGATACAACGGCAGTGTCCGGCCGCCCGTGGGCGCCGCCGCGGCCGGGGGCAACCCTGGACTGGCGCGGGGATTTGCGGTGGTCTCGACCGATACGGGGCACAAGGGCGCCACGTTTGACAGGACCTATGACGTAGATCAACAGGCCAGTCTCGATTTTGCGCAGGTGGCGGTCGAGCGAGTGGCGGAACTCGCGAAACAGATTGTCGCCCATTATTATGGACAGCCGGCCCGATATTCGTATTTTGCGGGCTGCTCGACGGGCGGGCGGGAAGCCATGCTGATGACGCAACGCTATCCCGGCGAGTTCGACGGCGTCATCTCCGGAGATCCGGCCATACGCACGGGCTTTTCACGAATCGGAAACAACTGGTCCGCGGTGGCGTTCAACCAGATTGCTCCCAAGGACGATGCCGGAAGGCCGCAGCCGAACAAGGTGTTTTCCGAGAACGACATTAAATTGATCGTCAACGGAATCCTGAACGCCTGCGACGCCAAGGACGGATTGAAAGACGGCATGGTCTTCAACACGCGGGCCTGTAAATTCGATCCGGACGTTTTAGCGTGCAAGGCCGGCAAGAACGATTCCTGCCTGACGCCGCAGCAGACGGCAGCGATCAAGAAAGCGTTCGCCGGACCGCGGAATTCCAAGGGCGACCTGGTTTATCCGATGAACGGTTATGACGCGGGCATCGCCAATCTGCTGCCCAGTCCGAAACCGCCCGCGAATCCACGCGCCGCGAACGCTCCAGCGCCGCCGGTGAGCATCGACGTCGACCAGCGCCTGTTTGCGCTGCTGGGAGATCCGCTGGAGGCGGTCACCGATACCACCTGGACGAACCTGAGCAGTTTCTCGGCGCACGGCGGCAAGCTGCTGTTTTATCACGGCATGAGCGACCAGGCATTCTCCGCGATGGACACGCTCGACTACTACCAACGGATGGCCAAGGCCAACGGCGGCATGGACCGGGTGGAGAACTGGAGCCGTATGTTTCTCGTTCCGGGAATGTACCACTGCCGAGGCGGCGAGTTCGCGCTCGACAATTTCGACCTGCTGACCGCGGCGGTCAATTGGGTAGAGAAGGGAACCGCGCCCGATTCCGTGGTCGCCACGGGGAAAGCTTTCCCGGGCCGGAGCCGGCCGCTGTGCGCGTATCCCAAGTATGCGCATTATAAAGGCCAAGGCGACCCGGAAGATGCGAAGAACTTCGAGTGCCGCGAGTGATAGGCGGACCTGAGCTCACTTCCGCGCAGGAAAATACGCGCGCCGTCTGGATTCCGGTGTGGCTTGAGCAGAGTTTTCAGGAACTCCGCCATGGAATCCGCACACTCTCGCGCGACCGCGGGTTCACACTGGCCGCGACTGCGATGCTGGCGCTCGCGATCGGAGTGAACGTCACGGCCTTTGCCGTTATGGAAGCCATGCTCTTTCGGGGCTACCCGTTGGTCCAGCGGAATGACGAGCTGGTGTATTTGCAGGAGCGCGCTCCGGCAACGCGTGGTCTGTCCTATGCGGATTTCGAGGATTGGAGGGCGGAGGCCCGATCGTTTCGGGGAATGTCCTTCATCGGCGAGAAGCTCATCAACCTCCGGGAGGGAACCGGTCGCACGAGCGATCAGTTGACGTTCAGGGTCAGCGTGAATCTGTTCGGATTGCTCGGAGTCCCGCCGATGCTAGGGCGAGACTTCGTGCCAACCGACGAAGTGCCGGGAGCTGCGCCGGTGGTGATCCTGAATTATCAATTTTGGGCAAGCCGATTCGGCAAGAGGACGGACATAGTGGGTTCCCGAATCGAGGTTGACGGCGTGCCTGGAACCATCATTGGCGTGATGCCGGAGCACTTCGATTTCCCGACACAATGGAATTTGTGGATGCCCGCGATTCATTCCAGGGAGCGGGGGCTGACGGCCGGCGCGTATCAAGCAGTGGCACGGCTCAAAACGGGCGTCAGCGCGCGGGCGGCCCGCACGGAACTGGAAACCATCAATCGCCGTCTGGAAGCGGCGTATCCGGCGACCAATCGTGGCCTCGTTCCGCTTCTCACCGACAACTTGCATGCTCATGCCGGTCCGAATGCGCCGATGATTTATGGCACGCTGTGGGCCGGGGCTTGCTTCGTTCTGTTGGTCGCGTGCGCCAATCTGGCCAATCTGACATTGGCGCGCACCGTTGGACGCTCGCGGGAGTTTGAGACCAGGCTGGCGCTGGGCGCGGGGCCAGGACGAATGATCCGGCAAGTGCTCATTGAGAGTTTGCTGCTCGCGGCTGCCGCCGGGACGCTCGGCTGGTGGATCACAAACTGGCTAATCCGGAGATGGGCTGCCGCAACGGCCTCGCGTTACCAGATTCTCGACTACCGGGTGGATACGGGAACGCTGACTTATCTAGTCACGATCTCCATCGTCGCCGCCATCTTGTTTTCGCTCGTCCCCACCGCCAAGCTTGTGCGACTATCCGCGAACGGCAGCTTCAGCGGCAACGTCCGGGGCGCCACCCAAGGTCCCGGCGGCCGGCGCCTCAGCACAGTGCTGGTCGGAGGCCAGATGGCGCTTGCCATTGTTCTGTTATCCGGCGCGGGAGTGCTGGTGCGAAGTTTCCTCACGATCGTCACTGCCGAAACGGGGGTGCGCGATCCGGACCAGGTCCTGACAGGACACCTGGCATTGCCGTCCGACAAATACGCGGAGGCCGCGTCTCGTTTGGCGTTCATCGATCGACTGGAATTGCAATTGAAGAGCCTTCCGGGGGTGCAAGATGCCTCCGTCGCCAGTCGCCTTCCGGTGTTTGGGATCGCTTCCCAAGTATTGGAGATCGAAGGGCGTCCCAGCCCGCCCGACAGCGCGGACGCGGCACCATTCGTGGCTGTAGGCTCGGACTATTTCAAAGTCTTGGGTGCGTTGTCATTGGCGGGCCGCGCATTCAGCGATTCCGATCGTGCCGGTGCGCTTCCGGTGGCTCTCGTCAACCAGAGTTTTGCCGACCGGTTCTTCCCAGGCCAGCAGCCTCTGGGAAACCGCGTTCGGGTCAAGAGTCGTGACCACTCCCGGGAGTGGCGCACGGTAGTGGGCGTAGTCTCGAACATCATGCAAGGGGACGCCACGCGCCAGAATTTCAAGCCCCTGGTCTATGTGCCCGTCCGACAGGAATTGCCCAACGGCGCTTATTTTCTGGTGAGGGCGGGCAGGGATCCGGGGCAAGTCGCTCGCGCCGTCCGCAGTGAAATCCAGCGCCTGAATTCCGACTTGATTCTGGAGGATTTCAGGACCTTGAAGGAGAGCTTTGCGTTCGATGGCGACAACATGGATCTCGAACACATGGAGTTAGGCAAGGACGCGGCCGCTGCGCCGGTTTTCGCGCTCATGGCTCTTCTGCTGGCGGCGATCGGACTGTATGCTGTCATCGCTCATTCCATCAGCCAGCGCACCCGGGAAATCGGGGTGCGAATGGCGGTCGGCGCGACGGTGGGGAACATCCGTGGGATGATCCTGCGCGACGGCTTGAAACCGGTGGCGGCGGGAGTGCTGCTGGGCCTGGCGGCCTCCCTCGCCGTGAATCGCGTTCTGGAGTCGCAGTTGGTCGGGGTGTCGCCGTACGATCCTCTCACGATGGGAGGCGCGCCAGCCGTCTTGCTGGTAGTGGCTCTCGTCGCCTGTCAGATTCCCGCGCGGCGCGCCATGAACGTCGATCCTGTGGTCGCCTTGCGACATGATTGAGGAATCGGCTGATATTTTGGGATGCGAAATGCTTCGCCGCGGCTGAGTCCTCGGTGACGGCGCAGTGCTTACCCGGAGTTCCCAGAGTTGGTCGGCAGCCCACTCGGCGACTGCTCGGGACCTATTCTCCTCACGCGATAAAATCAGATTCGGATGTGCCGAGTCGGCATCAGCGGGAACCCCGATGGGTTAGGGATTTTCAGAGGAGGTGCTCGCGCAGAATGAGCAGGACCTTGTGGGCTCTGATGACCACGCTGCTCCTGGCGACAATCCGCATCTCGGCGCATCACGCGTTCGCCGCCGAGTACGACGAGAAGAATCTGGTCACCGTCACGGGCGTGGTGACTAGTTTCAAATGGACCAATCCGCACGCCTGGCTGTATATAGATGGAAAGGATGCGAGCGGCAAGGCGACCACCTGGGGCTTTGAAATGGGCGCCCCCGGCGGCCTGGTCAGTAGGGGATGGAAAAAGGCGGAGTTGAAGAAGGGCGATCACGTGACGGTGGAGGGGTATCGCGCGAAAAACAATAACCACACCGCCAACGCCCGCACTGTCACTGTGCCGGACGGCCGGAAGCTGTTCGGAGGCTTCCAGGAAACTCCCGGCAACCCGTTCAAGTAGATCCGCTTCGGGCTGACGCGTCCGCACGAGGAGGGGATTCTAAAAATCGTGACCGAGCAACGGGCGCTACGGAAGGCTCTCGCCAACGATGCGGTTGGCTGCCGTACCGCGCAGTGTCCACCGATGGCTCGGAAAGTTGTTCTGAGGCGGGAGAGGATATCTCAGAATATCGGTAGCCGTCGAACGGAGCGATCGCGAAGGGGCGCAAGTAAGCTACAATCTGAACCCACGAATTCGGACGAGATGCCTGAGGAAACATTATTGGTTCCAAAGCGGAATCCATCACCGCTGGTTTTGAATTCCCTCGGAGAATGCCATTCGCTTACCCAATTCAACATCGTTGAGCACGTGCATCAGCGGTTCTGCCGCCGGGCCTTCTACGGCAATCGTCCGCTCGGCCGGCGAGTCTACATCCCGAAGTAAGACCACCACTCGAGCCCCATTATTCTCGACGGTGAAACTGACGATGCAGTCCAAATTGATGAGGCGATTTCCGATCCAGATAAACCGTTCCATGGCGTCACTCTATCAGCTTGGGTCACCGAAGGTACGCGGCGCCGCCTAGAACACGTATAGGCGGAGCATCCACCACACGAGAAACAAAGCGATGAGAGCCATGACGACATAGCGGATCCACTGGCCCACGGTTTTCGGTTCGGTCCGGTTTTCCACGCCGGCAGCACGGCAGTTTGGATGCCAACCGGGGCGATTGCTCTGATATCGAGACGGGCCTGCAGATTGAGCGGATTGTGCGATCGCTTTCCGTAACCATTGGCTCCGGGATGCCGCCAGATATATAATGTGGATCGGTCCTTGTTGATAATGAGGAACTTACTGCTTGCCGCGTGGGCCGCGGGCGCTCTTTGCGCTGCGCCGCAACCGGCTGATAAAGCGGCGTCTTCGGCCACGAATCCCGCCGTTGCCGCCAATCAGGCGCTGATTAAGCGATACTGCGCTACCTGCCACAACGAGAAGCTCCGAACCGCCAAGTTGGCGCTCGATGTACTCGATCTTACCCACCCGGAAAAGGATGCGCTCACCTGGGAGAGGGCCATTCGCAAGCTGCGCGGGGGCATGATGCCGCCGCCGGGAGCGCCCCGGCCTCCGCTCGAAGCGGTGAATGCGTTTGCGAGCTACCTGGAAGATTCTTTGGACAAGGCGTCCCTGGCGAATCCGAATCCGGGAAGCGTGCGGATCCACCGGCTGAATCGTGCCGAGTACACCAACGCGATGCGTGACCTGTTCGGGCTTCAGGTGGATGCGGCGGCGCTTCTGCCCAGTGACGATATCAGTGACGGGTTCGACAATATCGCGGATGTGCTGAAAGTGTCGCCGTCGTTCCTGGATCAATACATCATGGCGGCGCGCGCCGTGGTCAAGCAGGCGATTGGAACGCCGCTGACGAACAAAGAAGTGAAGAAGACTTTCCACGGGATCGACCCGGACGTGCCGCTGCCTCCGGGAGCGCGCAACGCAGTTACGGCGGAATTTATGGCGCCGTATGAAGGCGACTACGAACTGCGCGCGGCCGGCAACCCGGTGGTATTCACCGTGGATGGAGCGGCTGTCGATACCAAGGGACGCACGCACCTGAAGGCGGGGCCGCACGCGCTGGTCTCCGCGCTGCCGAGCCACAGCTTCGCCGAGAGCGAAGGCGAATTGTTCGGGTTCATCCCGGGCGCGGCAGGGACCGGATACGCGAGCACGGGGACCGTGCCGGGCGGCTTTCTTCCTGTCAATGGCGGCGCGACGAATCGTGTCCGGGGACCTGAAGTGAACATCACGGTGGACGGCCCGTTCAATCCGACGGGCGATCCGGTGGATACGGTCAGCCGCACACGCATTTTCGTGTGCCGGGCGAGCGATCCGAAAGAAGAAACGGCGTGCGCGTCGCGGATTCTCTCGAATCTCGCGCGGAAGGCGTTTCGCCGGCCAGTGACCTCGGCCGATCTTGCGCCGCTCCTGCGGTTCTACAACGAAGGCCGCCAGACCAGCTCGTTTGAAGGGGGCATTGAGAACGCGCTGGTGGCGATGCTGGCGAGCGCCAAGTTCCTGTACCGCGTCGAGCCGCCGCCATCGGGAGCAAATCCGGGGACCGTCTACAGGCTCAATGATACGGAACTGGCCTCGCGCCTTTCCTTCTTCCTGTGGAGCAGCATTCCCGACGACGAACTGCTGGGGGTGGCCGAGCAGGGCAAACTACGCGATCCGAACGTATTGGACCACCAGGTCCGGCGCATGCTGGCCGACCCGCGCGCGAAGACGCTGACGACCAACTTCGCCTTCGAGTGGCTGAAGGTCCGCGATGTGGACGCGATGGAGCCCGATCCCTACGTGTATCCGTCGTTCGACCGCCCGTTGCGCCTCGCGCTGAAGCGCGAGGTGGAACTATTCATCGACAGCGTGTTCCGCGAAGACCACAGCGTGGTGGATCTGCTCAACGCCAACTACACGTTCCTCAACGAACGGCTGGCGGCGGATTACGGCGTTCAAAATGTTCGCGGCAATGAGTTCCGCCGGGTGACCCTTAGCGATCCGAACCGCTTCGGGCTGCTGGGCAAGGGCGCGATCCTGATGGTGACAGCGTATCCGAATCGCACGTCGCCGGTGTTGCGCGGGGCGTACATTCTGGAGAATATTCTGGGCACGCCGCCCTCGCCGCCTCCGCCGAACGTGCCGCCCTTCAAAGAGAACAAGGAAGGCGAAAAAGCCAAGACGGTTCGAGAAATCCTGGAGGAGCACCGTGCCAATCCGACCTGCAATGCATGCCATGGCGTGATGGATCCGCTCGGATTTTCGCTCGAGAATTTCGATACGATTGGCAGCTATCGGACCATGGATCGGTTCACGCGGACCAAGATCGACACGGGCGGAAAGCTGGTGGATGGAACGGTGTTGAACGGGCCGAACGATCTGCGAGCGGCGCTGCTGAAGCGGCACGACCAGTTCGTGCAGACGCTGACGGAAAAACTAATGACGTACGCGCTGGGGCGCGGAGTTCAGTATTACGACATGCCCAACGTGCGGAAGATTGTGAAGGACGCGGCGCGCGATAATTACCGGTTCTCGACCATCGTGAAGGGGATTGTGATGACGCCGGAGTTCCAGTCGAGCGCGGTGGAATCGGTGAAGGCGCAGGAACCGGGGACCAAGCAAGTCGCTCAGAGGTAAGAGTAAGCGACGAGACCCGGAATGGGCCAAGGTTGCCGGCGGTACCGAGTACAAGGAGAGTCATCGAGATGTTCGTGACCAGGAAACACTTGACGCGGCGGACGATGCTGCGGGGGGCGGGCGCTGCGTTGGCTCTGCCGCTGCTCGACGCCATGATTCCGGCGCGCACCGCGCTGGCCGATACGGCGGCGAAAGCGACGCCGCACTTGGGATTCATCTACTTTCCGCACGGCGCGGTTCAGGATAAGTGGACGCCGAACGGCGCGGGAAAGATCGAATCTTTCAACGAGATCCTCAAGCCGCTCGACGCGTACAAGTCGATGACGACGGTCATCAGCAACATCGAAAACCAGGCGCCGGTGGGGCCGGTTCACGCGTTGTCACCGGGAACATGGCTGAACTGCGTGCACCCGGCGATCAGCCAGGACCCGCATGCCGGGACCACAATCGACCAGATTGCCGCGCAGCACATCGGGCAGGATACACCGCTGCCTTCGCTCGAAGTGGCGACCGAAAACCACGGCGGCGGCGGATTCTGCGATCGCGATTACGGCTGCTCGTATGCGGCGACGATTGCGTTCCGCACGCCGACCACGCCGCTGC
>Ga0070741_10011050_pt1 | contig 16803 bp, 15 predicted proteins | sample Coa_R1_4_FD_66440 | JGI IMG/M metagenome (GOLD analysis project Ga0070741, IMG submission 66440) | Surface soil microbial communities from Centralia Pennsylvania, which are recovering from an underground coalmine fire - Coalmine... | ecosystem: Environmental > Terrestrial > Soil > Unclassified ...
TCCAGCTGAAGCGTGTCGTTTTCAGCTCTGATCGCAAGAACCTTGCAAGTCATCAGAGTCAATAGCTTCCTGTCATTTCGCAATGTCTCAAAATCAGTAACAAGCAGGTCGATCTTTTGCTCTTCTATTGTTGCCAGAACCGCTTCGGTAGATTCATGGGAAACCCGTACCAAGTAATGGTTTGGAACATTTTCCTTGTCCAGCATCTTTTCTAATGGCTCAAAAGATCGCTTGGCAGTGTCGGCAAATGCTATGCCGGCAGAAAGCGGAGTCTGGTGTGGGACTGTTATAACGCGCAGCACGTTCACTTCGCCTGCAGTCTCTTTGGCTATCCTTATTGCGTATTTTATCAGCCTGTCCGGGTTTTCTGGCGTATAAGGAATCAATATGCGGTAATCCTGTCTCTTGAGATCCCCTTCGGAGGTCACTATAGGGGCATAGTGCTCGATCTCTTGCTTGAATGTGTACATGCGGTAAAGGACAAACCCTACCAGAATCCAGAGAACAGTTATCACCCAGCTGAGCGGCTGCGTGACGAGAAGGTATAGCGCAAGCCCTATTTTCAAAAAAATTCCAATTATTGGAATTATTGGAAAGAATGGTGTTTTGAAACCGTAGCTTAGTTTATCGCCATAAATGCGTCTGATAGTGATTACCGAGATGTTGACCTGCGTGAACAAGAGTAGGAAGATTACGCCGGCTGCAACAGCGATGTCATTTAGCGGAAGAGCATAGGCCATGAATGTCATAATAATTCCAGAAATTACAATAGCGATGTGGGGCGTCTTGTTCTTTGGATGAATTGAACTTAGCATGTGGGGTAGATTGTAGTGCCTTCCCATCGCAAAAGCTACTCTGGCTGATGAGAATGTCGTGGCGTTGAGCGCTGCCAGCGTAGACACCAGGCCGCCGGCAAGTACTATGAATGCACCATAAGGAAGAAACATGTCTGCTGCCTTCATGATCCCAAGTTCCTTTCCCTCACCAATGAACTGCCATGATGGTATGCCCTGTGGGAATATGGCGCCTATTGACACAAATGCAACAAGGCAGTACATGACAACAACGATTGCAAGTGATATGAATATGGCGCGCGGGATGTTTCTCTTGGGATTTTTTACTTCCTCCCCTGTTTGGACTATTATTTCATATCCTTCAAACGCAATGAATGTCAACCCCATGGCAGCTACCAGGCCGCCTATGCCCGTAGGCATGAAATTGGCAAAATTCTTGGGCCAGTCATTAGGGTGCAGGCTCATAGCCCAAAAGCCGGCGATTATCAGCGCGATTATAGTTCCAAGCTGCACAATCGTTACTATTGTGCCGGTTTTGCCGGTCTCTGACGTGCCTTTTACATTGACATAGGTGAATGCAGCAATTGATGCCACGGCTATGACTTTGTCGAAAGGAAAGATCCCGAGCAGCGGCTGGTCTCCCAACACATCTAGCATTTTCAATAGGCTGTAGAGAAACGAACCAAAGCCTACAGCGTATAGGCTTCCGGCAACGATGTGGGCAAACCAGGCCATCCAGCCACTGATAAAGGCGTTTGGGCGCGGCAGACCTTCTCTGACCCACAGGTAGCCTCCACCAGCTTCCGGCATTGCCGAGCCAAGCTCGGCGTACCCCATCGCCGTGAAAAGTGTGATTACGGCATTTATGATAAATGCAATGATAACAGCGCTGCCCGCCAGACCTATGGCTGGGCCGGTGAGGACGAATATCGCTCCGCCTATCATGCCGGCAATGCCTACCATTATGATGTCCGTAAGGCTCAGGGTGCGCACAAGCTGGTGCTGGTGTGGATGTTCTATGGGCGGGCGCTGAGCCTCAGGGCCTCCAGAGGCTGACAAATTTAGCGTAAAGTTAGTTGGTAGAGAAATAAACGTTTAGAATTGTTCTTATGGTCAAATTGCCCACATATGGAAAAATTATTTGAGCTAAAGCGCGTGTAATAATGTATGGTCGCCCGCAGGGTCAGGATGGTGAAAGGACCTGCCACCGTAGCTGTCCGGGGCTCTTGCCGCGTGCTTGGGAACAATGTTTCATGCCAGATCATTTCTGTCAGGGCTGGCAAGGCCCTGCCTTTTGAGCCAGATTATGGATGCAGGTTGCGTGTCAGGCTAGGACGCTACGGCAGGACGTGGACAGCTGATCCGGCAATTGCAGGTACATCTATATGGCATGGTGTGGTTCGCGAAATTCTTGCGCTAGCAAATGAACAAAAGAGAATTACCGTGATGCTGACAGGCGACACTGACACCGGCAAATCAACATTTTCGGCGTACCTTGCCAACATGGTTCTTGCAAAGGAGATGAAGCCATGCATCATAGATGGAGACATTGGGCAGGGAGACCTTGCGCCCCCTTCTGCCATAGGCGCAGCGGTAATGTCAAAGCCGGTGACCGACCTGCGTGACATTCCTGCCAACCTGTTTGAATTTGTTGGAAGCATATCACCTGCAGGAATTGAGTGTTTTGTGGCAGGAAAATTAAGATCAATCACTGACAGGTGTACGTCTTTTGGAAATGTCATAATTGTAAATACTGACGGCTACGTCAGAGACAATGGCGTCTCGTACAAGATGCAGCTGGCAGAGGAGCTCCAGCCCAATGCAATAGTGTGTCTAGGTGACAATTTGCCGCTTTTTGACAAACTTGAATCAGGACCTTGGCAAGTTCTGCGCGCCAAGGCAAGCAGCCAGGCGTACAAGTCAAGGTCGGAGCGCATTGGACGCAGGCTGGACCAGTTCATCAGATACGTGGGCGACGGATTTGCAAGCATCGCTCTGGAACAGATTAGATTTGTGTATATAGATGGAATATTTTCGCCTTTTGAGATGCAGCAGTCCCCCATGAAGCAACTAGAACCGGAAAATATGGAGGGAATGTTTGTTGGTCTTGGCTCTGGAAAAGTTGAAGGCTTTGGTGTAATTGCAAGTATAGCTCGTGGCAGATTAAACGTTCAGACCGACGCACAGGTCTTCAACAAGGTTTACCTTAGCAATATCAGGCTGGACAAAGACAGGGCAACAGAGATCAAATTTTAGTAAAGACTGGGTCCTGCAACCCAAGCGAGCTAAAAGCTTCAAGCCTCTGCTTGCATGCATAACATTGACCGCAATGCATGTCTCCTTCCCGGTGGCAGCTCCATGTCAGCTCAACTGGAAGCTTTAGCTTTGTTGCAAGCTTGATTATCTCTTTTCTGTCCATTTCTGCCAGCGGAAGCACTATCTGGTACGGCCGGCCGTCGCACATGAGGCATCCTTCCTTGAATAGTGAGTTTATCTTTTCTATGTAGCCTTTTGAAGCATCCTTGAAGAATTTGACATCATGCAAGTTGTGGCCGCCTATTATCCAATTGATGCCAAGGTATTCGGCATAATGAGCCGCAATAGAATAGAACATCATGTTTCGTGCGGGGACATACGACGACCACAGCGCGTCAGAGTCAGGTCTGTTGAAATGGCCGTTGTAGAAATCTGATGCTTCCTTTAAGAACGGCAGGTCAATTCCTATCAATTTTTTTACACCAGCGCTCTGCGCTAGCCTGACAGCCGCACGCTTTTCATTTTCTAGCCTGCCAAAATAATTGAACATGATTGCAGATACTTGTGAGAACTTTTCTTTTGCCCAGTAAAGGCAGGTGGCGGAATCAAGCCCACCAGAAAGCATCACAAGTGCCTTATCGACCATCTAGTCTTCTTTCTTTACTCCAGCAATGATGTGGGCGCCTTTATTGACTCCTTCATAGATGTATACGCCGAGAGCCTGCACGTTCTTGGGCATTCTGGGCGCAAGGAGCCGGATTATTTCGGATGACAGGTTTTCCACGGTAGCCTCACCTGAGAGCATGTATGTGGTAGATTTGGGCAGCTGCAAACTGAAATACCCCCGTGGGCCTTCAAATGCCACATAATAGTGAATATCATCTTCCCTTTGAAGATATTTTTTGTTGATAAAGAATTTATGATCTATTGTATTAATCGTTTCCTTGATTATCCTCTTTGCTTCGCCAAAATCAACTACAAGGTTATTCTTCATGCTGCCGATTATTTCGACCATCACAGTAGAGGTATGCCCATGCAGCACGGAGCATTTTTCCACCAACGGAAGGATGTGGGCATAATCAAAGGCAAGAGAGGGGTCTTCGATAAAGATCGAGCCTGTCTGCATATGATCGGGACTATCGAAAAAGAACAGCGAATCCATCTCGTTTATCTTGCTTGCAAATTTTGAATGACCGACTGCGATTATGTCAAGGTCAGGCAGCTGCTCGCGCACCTGCTTGAACTTGGCAGCGTCAGCTTCAGAATCCACCACTTCAATGTACCGGCTGCCTGAATGAAAGTCGATCTTTACTGATTTGCCGTTAGGAAGTTTTATGTTAGCATCATACTTGTAATCTTGACCAAGAAACGTCAACATTTTTGCAACAGAGAACTCGGATCTACTCCGGAGCAAATTACCTTTGCTGTCAATGTAGCGGAGATCGCTGTCGAGAACGACCCTTTCCGTTGGCATTTAATTTGTATCACAACTTGTGTCCGTGCCTATATAAACGGTAGTCTGTTTACAGAGATTTGCATTTATCTGGGCGAAAATATGCAATAAACATTGCCTGACCTAAAACAGGCCCTTTATGACGCAGTGCGCGATAGCGTCCCAGAGTCTGAGGTGGCCGTGGCCTTCTCTGGGGGGGTGGACAGCTCCCTGCTTGCCAAGATATGCTCAGACCTTGGTAAAACAACCATACTCCTGACCGTTGGCTTTCCCGGCTCGCATGATATCACGTTTTCAAAAAACATCGCCTCAAAGATGGGCATGAGGCAGCAGGCAGTTGAAATTGATCAAGAGGGTTTTGAACAAAACATGCATAATGTCAGGCAGATCATCAAATGCGAAAATACATCGCATATCGAAAATTGCATAGCGTACCTGTACATCAGCAGGCTTGCAAAGCAAAATAGCTTAAATCTTATGTTAAGCGCAAATGGATGCGACGAGTTATTCTGCGGTTACAACGGGTACCGCATGGTCTACAATGGCGGAGAGGCGGCAGTAATGAAATTCATGGAGGAAAAGATTGCCAATGAATTTGCACTTATGGAAGAGATCACAGCTGTAGCAAGCCAGTATGGTGTCCATATAAGGCAGCCATTCTTGTCCACAAAGTTCATCAATTTTGCCAAGTTGATACCTCTTGATCAAAAGATCAAGGGACCTGATGACATAACAAGAAAACACATCCTGCGACAGGTTGCACTTTCTATAGGTGTTCCACAGGAATCTGCGATGAAACCAAAGAAGGCCCTCCAGTATGGATCGCTAATCCACAAATATTTTAAAAAAATTGACCATTCTTCACAGCGGCGCCCCTGATAGCAGTTGTTCGATGTCGTACAAAAAATTACATGCTAGGATATAACAAAACCGTCGCCTTATCTCAACTAATGGCATCTGTCAAGCTATGTGATGTGTTATACGCAATCTCGGATAATGACGCGCTAGAGCTGCTAAAACATGTAGCCACTGCAGACGGCAGTACTAGCGAAGTCCTAAGAAGCAAGATGAAGATCACGCGCAAGCAGTACTACTCTAGATTATACAAATTGACAAAGTGCGGTGCTATACAGAAAAAAGATAACGCATACTTCCTTACCACGCTTGGCAAAGCATTGTATGATGCGCAGGCAGCCATTGAAAGCGCGCTTGGCAATTACTGGAAGATCAGAGCTATTGATTCTATTGAAATCGCTGATAGCATCCCGATGGAAGAGCAAAAGAGGCTAATTGAAACTTTGCTTGGCGATCAAGAGATCAAGAATGTTCTGATAAAGCGATAATATTCTATCATTTTACAATAATTGGAACTGGTAAAATGTGTAATCATACACGACTTGCAAATGCTATTGTTTCGAAATAAGCATTCTGTAATGAGCAATGGATGTATTAGTGAAAACCTTGCCCAGATTAAAGTCCGAAATTATTGCATTGGTTCTGCTTAACAAGCTGTATCGTTGCCGTGCTGTCATCAGTACACAATAAAAGATGTTAACAGCATCAGATATCGTAAAACAATTCAGATCTGCAAGACTTGTCTAAATCTTGTTATTTTATTTAGCCTGTTTCTGAGTGATTAAAGAATGCTGAAGGACTTAGATGGAATTCTTGGGTCATCACCATAGCTCCGGTCGATATTGCAAGGAGCATTATTGAATAGCGAAAGCCCGTGACAAAAGAGCCACTTGATATTTTGCCTACTAGGAAGCCAGTCATCCATGATTGGGCTGCCATTCCAATTGCAAACATTTGAGTTGAGGTTAATTCTTCTTTCGATATTGGTGGTGAAGAAATACTATTCTGATCGGCACCTGGTACAGATATTCCTTTGTTAATATCAACAAATGTTTGAGCCACCATGAGTGTTGTTATAGAACTCATTGCAGTTACCATAAATGCTATTATGAAATAAGGCTTAAGCATACTTTCTTTCTCTCTTTCAGTATTGTACGATGACTCGCTTGACTGGGCAAGAATTTCGAGTGAAGTGGTGTAACCCCCACCGCTCTCTATCGCTTCTATAAGGATTCTAAAGTGTATGAGAGCAGAAAACGATTTGACTGATGATGCAAGATTTTCGTAAATTTTGCGCAGTGGAACTCCCCACTCTAGCTGATTGGCAAAAGATTTGACTATGCCTTGAAAGGTAGGATTGCGCAGCCTTTCTGAAGCATAGATTATGCATTTTTCTGGCGATAGACCTGATTTTCGCGACTCGGCTATATCTCTAAGATAGCTTGGAAGCTCTGATTCCATTCCCTTCATGTTCTTTTCTATCTTCATCGATTTGTATGCAGGCCATGCAGATGCAGCAATTAGGAATATTGGAAATGCGTAGATTGGATTGATCACTTGTTGGATTATTCCGGTTATAGTTAGTGCTACAAATGCTACAATAGCTATTAGTGAAAAAGAAACCCCCTTTATTAGCAATTTTCCTGCACCTATAAGGGATGAAGACACTACCTTATCTAACACAAAGAGTATTACTAGGGAAATGCCTGGCAACAAGACAAAAATAAGAAGATAGGAAAATATTGGCGACGACAGGGATGAAGGTAACAGATCACCGCTTGCAGTTGATGACATGGCAACGACTACTACATACAATGAGAGTCCGATTACTTGCATGATCATGTATGCATCAACCAGTCCGCCTATCTTTGCGACTGACTGTTTTGCTATCGAGACTTCATATTCAAATATGGATTTCATTTTGCTCTGTAAAAAGCTGGCAATGTCTCCACCGTTTCTGACAGTTGAAACGTATCCAAGTAGTAGATCTCGGTATTGTCTTGATGCACTCCCATTACCCCTTTTTTCCATGGCACTGAGCGGATCTTCTCCGAGAATATGCACCTGACCAACTATATTTCTGGCCTCTTTCATTATGTAAGGCAATAGTTTGTAACGAGCTAGCTTTGTAAAACTGCCAAACGGTGTTATGCCACTTGCAGCCATTATTGTAATTAGTGTAATGACATAAGGAAGTTCCCGGTCAATCCTCTCCCCAAGTCTCTTGTCTGGTTTTGCTTTTTTGCTATTCTTGTTATCTAGCTTGCCCTTTTGTTGCTTTCGCTGTGGACCAATCTTGTTGAATATTGATGCCATTTCAAGAACTCTCCACCTTGGCCATCAGGCGTTCTGGATCTTGGTTAAACATTCCAATCACTTTGCTAACGCTTCTATAATCTCTAGTACCTCGGCTAACAAGCCACGACAGTATGGTTTTTCTCCGGTTCAGATCGTTTGCAATATCTTGCTTGTCAAGACCCGTGTCTTCAGCGATCCTTGGCAATTGATAGCTTTTTGCAAGATTGTCAAGGTAGCCATCGTATTGTGGATCCCAAGAGAAGACGCTACGCAGGCTTGATGATGAAAGAACCTCTGTCACTTCTGTTACTCTTCTTGCCATCATTGTTGTTGCTCCCTTGCCATGTGTTGATTCCGACCTGAGCTTGACACGTTTAATGGCGATTATACAATTCATAAGTGACACATATGCCGGCGGGATGTCCATTGGCTTTTGCATAAGTCTCCTTATCGCAGCTTCTGAATCGTCGGCGTGCATAGTAGCCATGCCACCGTGTCCTGTTGCTAACGCCTGAAATAACACATATGCTTCTTCTCCTCTAATCTCACCTACCAGAATGTAGTCTGGGCGGTGACGCATTCCGGATTTCAATAAATCAAATAGGCTGACTTCTCCTTGGCTTTCAAGCCCAAAGCTGGCCCTAGAAACAAGACTGAACCAATTCTCGTGTGGAATATTAATTTCGGCAGTATCTTCTACCGAGAATATCTTGTATGCTGGATTTATCAAACCAGTGACCGCGTTTAGAATCGTAGTTTTGCCTCCACCCGTTGAACCTATCACCATCAGCGATTTTTTATTGTCCAGAAGAAGCCAGATGTAGGACGCCATATCAATGTCAAGCGTATCAGAATTTATCAAATCAACTATTGTTATTGGGTCTTCACGGAACTTTCTGATTGTAAAGCTGCTGCCCATAGTGGCGACTTCTTTCTTGTAGAGTGCTGCTAGACGATGATTGCCTGGAAGGGAGCCATCTACTATTGGGTGGGCCGCGCTGATGTGCTTACCAGCTCTGTGCACCATCTTCATCACAAAGCCGTCAAGATACTCTGCATCGCGAAAGACAACATTTGTACGCAGACCTTCATAACGCCTATGGTAAACATAGATTGGCTTGTTTGGGCCGCCACAAGTAATGTCTTCAATAAATGGGTCATGGAATAATGGATCAATGGGACCAAATCCCAAGACGTCACGTTTCAAGTAGTATTTGACTTTCTCTAGCATTAGCGGCTGCATCTTGCTGCCGATAAAGTGCTCTTTTAGGAGTCTTCCGACCTCTGATGTGAAACTGGCTTCAAGGTTATCGAGCAGACGCGGCGAATCAATTTCCTTTTCAAGCAATTCTTTGACACTGTAATAGATCTTGACTTCCTCTTCATTTAGAGGAAGCTCGTCAACGGTGTAAATCATGTCTGCAAATTCGTTATTTTGCAAAATTGACACATAACAAAATGGCGGAATGAGCGCATAACGTTGCATGCTTTTGTATCCTTCAGGGATCTTGCCCTGCGACAAATTGTTTTTGGAAATAGAATCGATGTACTTTGCTACCTTGTCTAGCTGGCTGTTAAAGCCTGATTCTTCAAAATTAGATTCTTTGAATGAAGTAATAAAATCTTCTTCTTTCTTTTTAGATTCATTTGAAAGCTTTATTTTAAGTGACTTTATAGCGGTCATTGGTATATCAAAAAAAGAAAGGATGGTGGAGTACTTTCGTACTTCTACCCGGTGACTACAGGAACAGTCAGTACACCGTTCGATTTTCCAGCTGTGACACTCATGGTGTAGTTGATACCAGCATCTGTTGAAGACAAGCCTGCAGGATTCTTCAGGTAAATGATTGCAGATTGTCCTTGTGCCAGCGATACAGGACCTGTTGCCAGAGTGAACGACTTTGAAACACCGTTTACGCTGATTGCAAGCTGGTTGCCATCATTGTCCTTGACAAGATCTGTTTGAATCTCAGCTGAGCTAAGATTGGTGTTGTTGTAGTACCATTTCGATAGTGGTATAGATGTACCACGAATAGAGATTTGACTGATTGACACTACCTTGCCACCTGTATTCTGTACTACAAATGCAGCTTGTGAAGAAGTGCTGTTCACCCAAACGTGTGCATTGCTCACCTGTATTGATTCCGATTCGGTATTGGATTGGAACATACTTCCCCCAAAGAAAATTACTCCTGCGCCCAGAACGACTGAGGCGATCAGGATAATGAGGGTCGTAATTACGTTCCCAATACCCCTGCGCTTTTGGAACTTGAATTCCATATTAGCCCTGATAACAGATAGGTAGTGATAATAGATCTACGGTGTCTAGACTAGCTACAATCATTTTCAGATTGTAGTACTAATTACATACACACAAATCATGATATTCTTAGAGACAACTTGTTTCAACAATGGCCAAGGACGCACAAGAGGAAGTCCTATCTACTACTAAAGAAAATAATAAGCTTGAGAGTAAAGGTGCTTCACTTGTTGCAGATATTGATTCTTTGATTGACCAGACTTTGCAGATATACGAGCTGACTTCAAAAGAGGATGAAATAATCGAGTCGATTGGTTCTTCAATTTCTATCCTGCTTACCACACTTAAAGTCTCACTATCACTATCGCAGAGCATCTTTCAGAACGACTTTCCAGCCATCAAAAGCGCAATTATCAACAATAACGCTGAGATAATAATCATGCAGGCAAGCGGCAACATTGTTACCAAGAAATTTAGTGAGCTTGACGGAAGCCAGGTAATGAACATAATGTCGGAGATCATACCAAAGCTTGGCACGAGCGCAGAAGCAAAGAAAGCCGAAGTCACCGAAAAGATCGGAGTATTGAGGAATATAGCCAAGCAATTCCAACGTATCACGGTCGAGATGAAACCTAAACGCGTCCCAAAGGAAGATGAATGACAATGCCTTTGCCGATAGCTACGCAGATAATGTCGTTTGAAAACTTTGGTGCACTTGAAACGCACCTGCGCATGCTAAAGAGCAAATATAACGACATTATAAAAAAATACGAAGAAACTCTTGGATATATCCTGAGAGATGCTAAACCAATTAGTTCTAAAACCCAAAATGTCCAGGAAAAATGGGCTCTTGAGATGCAACGCGCAATGGCCAGCTCCGCCAATGCTTCCAAAGTTACCAAGAAGGAAGAGAAAAAAACATCATCACCCAAATTATTTGGTAAGAACAAAGATAAGGATAAAGAAGACCATGAAAGCGTCCTTGAATGGATCACACTTGACCCAATGTCCGTCTTTGTAGGGCAGAAGAACAAGGGATTAGCAGAGATCTATTTTGATACTGTCAATGTGCTCAGGGAAAACGTTAACAAGATCAACCTTGCCCTTTCGGTCTGCAGCACGCTCAAAGCAAAGGCCGCCACTGCAGGGAGTGCTTCGCTCATCGTCTCTTTTGTGAACGACATCCCGACGAAGGTTTTGCTCAAGTCAGCTGACGATAGCAGTGCAAAAAAGTACATCATGGCGTACAGCTTTGCAGTTCAAAGTGCGCCGGCTATTGCTAATGTATTTTAAAAGAAATTTTCCGGATCATCCAAGATTACTGATACATGCATTTTATGGCACGTATTCCGCCCAAGGGGGAATGTTCTCACAGGGCACCTTTCCGACTTGTGACTCTATATACATATTATTTATTGCATTAAATTCGCATTGTTCTATTGTACCAACAGGCTTGTTATCCATTACTACAATCTTGGGATACATTATGCTTTTTTGCGATGTTGAATGCTGCAATCCAAATGCATGTCCTATTTCATGGGTGATGACAGGCTTTAGTATATTGCGGTCATATAGCTGATTTGTTTTAAAGATGAAAATTTGCACAGATGACAGGCTTGTGCGATCGTTACGGTCAAGCTTCATTATAGTACGACCATATGCATTGTGTCCTGCATCGTCTGCTTTATTCGTAAATGTAATGATGATGTTGGCGTTTTTTTCTTGATCTGTCAGTAAAAGAGACATGCGTTTGTCGTGTGAACGGAGTACAGAGTCAGTCAGTACGTTCCACCCTGTATAGTTCTTCTCATTAGAAGCAGAGCTGTTCCCGTTAACTGCACTTCGCACAAGTTTCTTGATGTCACTAGCGTGTTTCACTCCGTCTTCTATTTTTATGAAGGCATAGATGCGCCCGTTTCCATGCCAATACGCTGTCGTGTTAATGTAACCCATTGTTGAACCTGCTCCGGCTGATTTGGAATTATTTGAGGATTCATAAACTACCGTATCAAGAGGATGTTCATTTGGCATAACCTGTCCCATGGCTGCATTCTGTTTGTCAAAGCGAACAAAATTGGTGGACAGTACGCCGAGCAGCAAGAAGCATGCGGCACTAACAATCAAGAAAAGAAGTTTGTTGTTCATGGCAGTTCGCTATTATTGAGCTTTTGATGTTGTCTGGATCTTTTCTTTCGCGGCAGCTACCGCTTCTTGATGAACTTGGATAGGTTCGGTTGAGACCATCTCCGTCAGTAGCGCTACAGACTGCGGGTAGGAAGACGACGTCATACCTGCCAGCAGAAAGATTGCAGAATACAGTCTTTGATACACTATATCCAGGATTTTGGGCACTCTTGCGTCTTTGTGAGCTTCCATCACAGATTCGAAATCTGTAGAGCTTCCCATAACGTCACAAATGCCGCGAAATTCGTAAGTAACCAATCCTCTTGCATCATTTAATGTGAGTAGGAATGATGCAGCAAGGTGGTTATCTTTTCGTGACTCTTCGTCTATCTTGGCATATACTTGGAAATTGCCCGGAAGCATGGAAGGCGCCTGAGCCAGTTTCTCATCTTCTGCGGGACTACGCTTTCTTGAAGCAAAAACGCTATGCAATGTCACTTCTACTTGAGGACCGGATGGGGATGTTGCTGATGCAGACAATATACCATACAGACCCTCAACCCATGAGAAAGTGCTATGCATGTAGTTCACAATTACACACGAAGAGATTTCTATTTTTGAGATGTCACAGACCTATCGAATTATGGACTATACTGGTAAAGATTCTCATATGAATGGTATGGCCAGCAACAAGGTGACAACTAGGCTTAGGACGTTCAACCAGCAGTCCAAGATTTCACTGCAACTTTCCCGGTTAAAGTCCTATGAATCCCCGTTAAAAAAGAAATACGACGTTGGCAAATACGAACTTGCATTTGGCTATGTCTTCCCTGATAGCATGTCAGAGCTTATCCCAAGACATACTCCTGAATATGTTGACAGAGGGCAGCAATACGTTGAAAGAATAATGCGTGCCCTTTTCTATTTCAAGCAATGCGCGCTTATTGGACCGAGCGGAACTGGCAAGACTCACATTGTGTATGTTGTTTCTGAAATCGCAGGCCTCCCTATGTGGGAAATTAACTGTGGTCTCCAAACAACGTCATTTGACCTATTTGGTAGGTACATAGGCCTTGGGAAGGAGAACTGGGTCGACGGCCAGATCGTATCATGGTGTAGGCATGGCGGCATTTTGTATCTTGACGAAGCCAACATGATGAAACAGGATGTTGCCACAAGACTCAACCCGCTTCTCGATACAAGAGGTCACATCGTGCTAAACGAAAAGGATAACGAGATCATTTCAAGACATCCTCTCAGCTACGTGATTATAAGCATGAACCCTTTCTCAGTAGAGTTCTCTGGCACCAAACCCCTGAATGCCGCGTTCCGCAGAAGAATGAGCGTGTGGATCAACTTTGACTACTTGAGCGTAGGCTCCAATGTCAATCAAAGCGAGGTAGAGCTTATTCAGGAGAAGGGAAAAGTGGGTAAAGAAATAGCAGTCCAGATGGTAAAGGCCGCGGCTCAATTGCGTGCCAACTACAAGAAAGGCGATCTTCCGTATGGACCATCTATAGGAGACATTGTCAACTGGGCCACGCTCGTTGCAGATGGCCTTGACATTAATACCGCAGCAGAAGAAACAATAGTTTCTACTACAAGCGATGACATATCCACACAGGAGACAGTCAGGAGAATAATCAAGACTGCAGGAAATCCTACTAGGCCAGAAAGGCGTAGTACAGAAGCGCTTGACCAATGAATTCATTTTATTCAACCTTATATGGCAAATTTGCCGACATGCAGATCGAACAGGGCTTTAGCGCCAAACTTGTCTACCCTGCAAGCTGCGCTTTACCCTTTCTAAAAACCGGAAAGAGAATTTCTGATTGTGTTGCTGGCATCCCACCAATTCATATTACAAATAACAGAATTTCATATGGCCTTTTTGTCTTTGATGGGAATGAATTTGGCCAGTCTGCAGCCATCAAACTCGCCATGGCGTCAACCTGCCTGCTGAGCGCCAAGTCCATCTTTAAGTGGCTATACCAGAGTTATCTGAAAGAATGGATTGCATCGAAAACCGATGTCATGAAAGCAGGCTTTACCGTCAATGCAATCTTTGATTCGCTGGCAAAGCAGACGATACACCATGTTGAAGGGCAGGATTTTTACAATGATGTCATAGGAACTGCTGATGTAATTTCGGCTGCTCTTCTGGTGCGCAATCCAAAAGACTTTTCAGAATTGATCCAGACTGCAGTTGTTTCAGATATCCTTGGCATATCTTTCCCTGCGCCTACTGCAATTTCAAAGATAGCGAAAAGTTTTCTATCAGAACTAAATGCCCTTGTGTTCGATGGAGCAAAACTCATTGATACCCTCAGAGATCATATTTCACTAGAGGGCAATTCTATTGCAGATATTAGCAAGTCGGAAATAGAGTGGGATGAGCTTGCCGCATGTGCAGATGTACTCTATGCCGCCATCACCAAAGTTACTGGAAAATGGCATGTCGCGTGCCTTCCATACTCTAATGCTTCGACTGGCAAGCTCGCACATTTATTTCAAAACAGGATTGTAACTGTGCAAGAATTCAACAAGATTATGCGGTGCATTTCCAAAGGTGGTCGTGCCGAGAATGATGCGATGTGGCAGGAAATATTTTTTGAGCTTGGCAGAGAGGAGAAACGAAGAGAAAGGATGCTTGAAAGACTGTCGTGGGCTACAAAGAACCTGAACTTTGCCAGCGTAGGATTTCCCCTTTGTGATTATGTAAGTTATTACCGATTGTATACAGAACTTGCACCTCAGATCAGAAGGATCATCGAGCGTGTCAGGATGGTAAAGAATGTGCTTGATGAGAATATGATGGAGGAAAGCGGGAATATTGATCTTCAGATTGCAATTCAGGCCATTGCAAGCGAATCCGCAAGAAATGACATATTCACCAAGGATGAGAACCTTCTGAAAAGCGAGTCATGGACTATCCTGATTGATTCGAGTCTGAGCCTTGGCGGATCAAGCAAGCAAGTCAAGGCAGTATCAATATGCCTTGCGGAGGCAGCACGCGAGGTAATGGGCTCAAGCCCGTGGGGGATGTTTGCATTTTCAGACCATCTTTACTGTATTAAGGATTTCACCGAGCTATATGATAGCCAAGTAAGGTCAAGGATAGGAGGCCTGACCCACAATGGACTTTCACACATTCCTGACGCGATTAGGGCATGCCGAAGCCTCATTTCAGAATACGCCAAGGACAGGAACTATCTTATTCTTGTGTCTGACGGGCTACCATCTGGCTATCTAGGAATAGACGAAGAATTTGCCTTAGCCATAAAGGAGCTTGCCAGATCTGGCATTGATCTTGCGGCCATTGGAATAGCAGGCAGCAGCATCAAAAACAGAATACGCAATGCCAGAATTATTAATGAGCCATCAGAAATTGTAAAAGAGTTCATGGAAATCTATCATGGGCTTTCGTCTTAACTTTGCTTGCCATTGCCAATATTGGTGATAAAATAAGCTTTCTTTGTCATAATGGTTACATTTCGCGGGTGTAAATTTTACATTTCTTATTATAAAAATTTTAACATAATACTGAACTTTTAGTAAAACTGGCTGTATGTGTCAATCCCCACACTAGCTACTTTATATAATTCCGGTGGAATGTTCTAAGCTCCTGATCTAGATGTCTGCAACATCCAAAATGGACGAATTCAAAGTAAGCAACCCACATTCAGAAATAGAAAACAGCCTGATAGTTGAACTGCAAAAACTAGACCTTACATTGAACGAAGCCAGAATACTATTATTCCTTATGACCCACGGGAATTCTACGGCAAGTGACGTATCACGCCATACTGGGATCCAGCGGACTGAAACATATAACTACATTTCAACGTTGCTTGCCAAAGGTGTAGTCTTTTCTACCTTTGACAGGCCGCAGAAATACTATGCTTTAGCAATCAATGAAGTGATCGATTGCCTTGTCCAGACCAAGCAGAATGCATTGCAGACAATAACAGAGAAAAAGAAAGGCTATCAGGAAATGATTGATGCCATAGTCAACAGCACAGTATTACCAGAATCTGACAAAAAGGAAAGCTACCAGATAGTGATGGGAGAAAACTCCATCAACGCAAGAATAAAGAGGATGCTGGCAGAGGCAAAAGAAGAAGTAACGATTCTTGTGACGGACAGAAACCTTGTCAACTTTTACCATGCAGAGATAACCGACCAGCTTATCAAGCTGACTTCAAAGGGAATACGCGTAAAGCTCAGGACTCCTTGCAAGAATGCAAATGCATACATTAGCTCTGAAGATGGTGAAAATGGCGCTAGCCCGATTTCGCTGAAAACAACTTCCAAGGTTGTGCCAGTAAACTTTGTACTTGTGGACAACAAAGACATCATCCTGTTGCTGGAGAGTAATTCGTTCAAGAAATCAGAGCTGTGCGGGTTCTACACGAACAACCTCTCGATGATCTCAGTCTTTAGGTTCATTTTTGATAACCTTATATAATTGGCTGAGATAGCCAGCTCTCGTGTCTGGCAACTCTATTGAGAAGCTCTTGGACAAGATCGACGCAGATCTTTCCAACTTATTGATATTTGCCGGTGTTCTTGATAATAATGCAAAGTTGCTCAGCTTTCGCCGGGGAAAGGCGAGCTTTTCCTTGCCAATAGAAAGACATGAGACACTTGACGTCCAGATCTCATTGATGTTCTCCTTGATACGGCAACTGGAAGACATTACTGGTGTGCACAAGTTCACAGTGACCCGCTTTGCAAGGCAGGACATTTTCTTGTTTGGCACT
>Ga0070741_10011051_pt1 | contig 16803 bp, 14 predicted proteins | sample Coa_R1_4_FD_66440 | JGI IMG/M metagenome (GOLD analysis project Ga0070741, IMG submission 66440) | Surface soil microbial communities from Centralia Pennsylvania, which are recovering from an underground coalmine fire - Coalmine... | ecosystem: Environmental > Terrestrial > Soil > Unclassified ...
TCGCGAGCCGCAATCGCTTTTTCATCTGCATCGAGGCGATCGATCCGAAGTTCGACGTCGAAGGCACGCGCAAGTTTCTTGAATCGTTGAATCCTCGTGAGGTCACGACCGTTGCGGACTAATCGACGCGAAACCCACGAAAGCACGAAAGCCGCGAAAGGGCCGTTTGTACAAAACGGTTTTCGTGTGTTTCGTGTTTTCGTGTTCTTCGTGGCGGCGCCGTGGACGCTGTTGTTTACCGCCGCATGCCGGCAAGATATGCATGACCAACCGAAGTACATCCCGCTGCGCGAGTCGACGTTCTTCTCAGACGAGCGGTCCGCGCGGCCGCTCGTGCCCGGCACGGTCGCGCGGGGACAACTGCACGAGGATTCGCTGCGGTACACCGGCAAGGTGAACGGGAAAGACGCCGACGTGTTTCCGTTCGCGGTGGACGACACGGTCATGGCGCGCGGCCGGGAGCGGTTCGACATCTACTGTTCGCCGTGCCACGGGCGGACCGGTCAAGGCGACGGGATGGTCGTGCGCCGCGGATACCGCCGGCCGCCGACGTTTCATCAGGACCGCCTGCGCGATGCGCCGGTCGGCCATTTCTTCGACGTGATCTCGAACGGCTTCGGCGCGATGCCGGATTACGCGGCGCAGATTCACACCGACGATCGGTGGGCGATCATCGCGTATGTCCGCGCGCTGCAATTGAGCGAGCATGCGACGCAGGCGGACGTGCCGCCCGATCGCCGTGGAGACCTGAAATGACGCCGCTGCAAGAAACGGCCGACGTCGCGATCCCGGAACTCGCCGGGCTGCAAACCCGCTTCCTGCTCGTGGGCGCGGTCGCGGCCGCAGTGTCGATCGTCGGCGTGTTCGTCGAGCTCGATCAGTTCCTGCAGTCATACCTGATGGCGTTCATGTTCTGCCTCGGGGTGACGCTCGGCTGCCTCGCGCTCGGGATGGTGCATCAGCTGTCGGGCGGCGCGTGGGGCGTCGTGCTGCGCCGACCCATCGGCGCGGCGTCGCGCGTGCTGCCGCTGCTAACGCTGCTCTTCCTGCCGATCGCGTTCGGCGTGCATCACCTCTATATCTGGACCCATGCCGACGTTGTCGCCCATGACGAGGCGCTGCTGCACAAGCAGGTCTGGCTCAACATCCCGTTCTGGCTGATCCGAGCGGCGATCTATTTCCTCGTGTGGAATGCGCTGTCGTTCTTCCTGAACCGGTGGTCGCTCGAGCAGGACCGGACCAACGATCCGGCGATCGCGCGCCGCATGCAGCGCCTCTCGGCGGGCGGCCTCGTCGCCTACGGGCTGACGATCACGTTCGCATCGTTCGACTGGTTGATGTCGCTCGAGCCCCACTGGTATTCGACGATCTACGGCGCGCTGATCATCGGCGGCCAGGGATTGTCGGCGCTCGCGTTCCTGCTGGTCGTGATCGTGTGGCTCAGCCGACGAGCGCCGCTCGATACGATCATCGCGACCTCGCACTTCCACGACGTGTCGAACCTGATGCTCGCGTTCGTGATGCTGTGGGCGTACTTCTCGTTCTCACAGTACCTGATCATCTGGGCCGGCAACCTGCCGGCCGAGATCGCCTGGTATCAGCATCGGTTCGACGCGGGCTATCGCCTGCTCGGGGCGGGACTGATGCTGTTCCACTTCGCCATTCCCTTCGTCCTGCTGCTGCTGCGCGTAGTGAAACGATCGCCCGATCTCATCATCAAAGTGGCGATCGGCGTCCTGATCGTGCGCGTCGTCGATCTGTTCTGGCTGATCGCTCCCGAATTCCATACGACCGGCGTGCATGTCAGCTGGCTGGATGTGACGCTGCCGATCGCGATGTTCTCGTTGTGGGTCGGCGTGTTCGTGTATCAACTGCGCGGCCGGGCGATTCTGCCGGTGCACGATCCGCAGTTCGACGAGGCGCTCGGCAAGATCATCGAGCGCGGCGCACCGCCGAGGACGGCGCACTAAACCATGGCCGAAGCACACGTTCCGCACGCGCACCACAACGATCCGACGCACAACGTCGGCGTCGCCCACGAAGAGAGCGACGTCAACATCCGCGGCATTTTCGGATTCGCGGTCGGCCTCACCATCGCGACGATGTTTATCTGTTTCGTCGTGTGGGTCCTCTTCAGCTTCTACGCCTCGCGCGAGAACGCGACCGTCACGCCCGCGTATCCACTGGCGGCCCAGCAACGGAACCGCCTGCCGCCCGAACCGCGTTTGCAGACGAATCCGCGACAGGACTTGAGCGACCTCCGTGCGCAAGAAGATCAGGTGCTCCGCTCGTACGGGTGGGTCGACAAGAGCACAGGAGTCGTACGGATTCCGATCGAACAGGCGATGAAGGCGATTGTGCAGAAGGGGTTGCCGGCAAGGCAACAAAGTAAATGAGCATGGAATTACCACGAAGATCACGACGCGCACGAAGATCGCGAAGGTTGGCTACGACCAAACCTTTCTTCGTGGTCTTCGTGGTCTTCGCGATCTTCGTGGTCCTGTCACCGGTCACGTCCGCCCAGATGAACGGCGCCCCCGCGGCCGGTTACAAACTCGAACCGGGAACGACCTCGTCGGCGGTGCCGGCCGCGTTGCGCGACATCGGTTTCGATCAACGTCTCGACGAAAAGATCCCGCTCGATATCCCATTTCGCGACGAGTCGGGCAAGACGGTCATGCTCGGCGATTACTTCGGCAAGCGGCCGGTGGTTCTGGTGTTCGCGTACTACGACTGCCCGATGCTGTGCACGCAGGTGCTCAACGGTCTGTCGTCGGCGCTCGGCGTGCTCTCGCTCGAACCGGGCACGGACTTCGAGATCGTCACGATCAGCTTCAACCCGAAGGACACACCGCAAGCGGCCCAGGAAAAGAAGGCGCATTACGTCGATCGCTACAAGAAGCCGGGCGCCGCGCTCGCGTGGCATTTCCTCAGCGGCGATCAATCGGCGATCGACGTCGTGACGAAAGCAGCGGGCTTCCGCTTCAAGTGGGACGAGCCGACGAAGCAGTTCGCGCACCCGACGGGAGTGATCGTGCTGACGCCGGACGGCCGGCTCGCGCGGTATCTCTTCGGCATCGAGTACAGCCCGCGCGACCTGCGGTATGCCATCGTCGAGGCCTCGGGCGGGCGAGTCGGTAATCCGACCGACACGTTGTTGCTGTACTGCTTTCACTACGATCCCGAGACGGGCCGCTACGGACTCGCCGTCATGCGTACGGTTCGTCTCGCGGCGGCGAGCATGGTGTTGGCGCTCGGCGGATTCATTTTCGTGATGGTTCGGAAGGACAAGCGTGCCCCCTTTATTTCCTGAGCAAGCGTCGACGATGGCGGGGCGCGTCGACGCGCTGTATTTCTTTTTGATCGCCGTCGCGGTGTTCTTCGGCGTCCTCATCGCCGGGCTGATCGTGTTCTTCGCGGTGAAGTACCACCGGAAGAACCCGAACGCAGTCGGCGCGCAGATCCACGGCAGCATGGTGCTCGAGGCCGGCTGGACGATCATCCCGTTCATGATCACGATGGTGATCTTCGTGTGGGGATCGAGCGTCTATTTCGCGATCGCACACCCGCCCGCGGACACGCTGAACATCTACGCCGTCGGCAAGCAGTGGATGTGGAAGTTCCAGCACCTCGACGGCCAGCGCGAGATCAACGAACTGCACGTCCCCGTCGGCCGGCCGGTCAAGGTGATCGCGACATCGGAAGACGTCATCCACGACTTCTTCGTGCCGGCCTTTCGCGTCAAAGCCGACGTGCTGCCCGGCCGTTACGTCAGCATCTGGTTCAACCCGACGAAGCCAGGACGCTATCACCTGTTCTGCGCGGAATACTGCGGGACGAAACACTCCGGGATGATCGGCGAAGTGATCGTGATGGATCCGAACGAGTACGAGTCGTGGCTGAGCGGCGGACCTGAAGGCTCGCTCGCGTCGGCGGGCGGCAAGTTGTTCCAGGATCTCGCGTGCAACACGTGTCACCGCGCCGACGCGCAAGGGCGCGGACCGATGCTTGAAGGACTCTTCGGCAAGACCGTCAACTTGCAGGGCGGCGGCACCATCGTCGCCGACGAAGCCTACATCCGCGAATCGATCCTGACCCCGTCGGCCAAGGTCGTTGACGGCTTCCAACCGATCATGCCGACCTTCCAGGGGCTCGTCACCGAAGAACAGCTCCTGCAGCTGATCGAATACGTGAAGTCACTCCGGTCGCAGCAAGAACAACCGACGGCGCGCCCCGTCGAGGCGACTCGTCCGCCGACGAACGAAACCACGCCGGTAAAGAAGTAGGTCATGGCCAGCAGCACCGTTCTCACACCACCGCACCATTACTTAAACGACGGCGTCGGCATCAAGTCGTGGCTGCTGACCCGCGACCACAAGCGGATCGCGCTGCTCTACCTCGCCGGCGTCACGTTCTTTTTCTTCATCGGCGGCGCGATGGCGACGCTGATCCGCATCGAGCTGATCACGCCGGCCGGCGATCTCGTCAGCGACGAGACCTACAACAAGCTGTTCACGATGCACGGCGTGATGATGGTGTTCTTCTTCCTCATCCCGGCGATTCCGGCCGTGCTCGGCAACTTCCTCGTCCCGATCATGATCGGCGCGAAGGATCTGGCGTTTCCGAAGTTGAACCTGGCGAGCTGGTACATCTACATGCTCGGCGGCTTGTTCACGCTCTACGCGGTGGTCGCCGGCGGACTCGATACGGGATGGACGTTCTACACACCGTTCAGCACGGTGGCATCGACCAGCAACGTCATCCCTGCGGCCGTTGGCATCTTCATCACCGGCTTCTCGTCGATCCTGACCGGGCTGAATTTCATCGTGACGATCCACCGCATGCGCGCGCCGGGGATGACCTGGTTCCGCATGCCGCTGTTCCTCTGGTCGACGTATGCGACCAGCCTGATCAACGTGCTCGGCACGCCCGTGATCGCGATCACGCTGCTGCTCGTCGCGGCCGAACGCATCTTTCATTTCGGCTTCTTCGATCCGCGCGTCGGCGGCGATCCCGTGCTGTTCCAGCACCTGTTCTGGTTCTACTCGCATCCCGCCGTCTACATCATGGTGTTGCCCGCCATGGGCGTCGTCAGCGAGCTGGTCGCCGCGGGCTGCCGAAAGCCGGTGTTCGGCTATGCGTTCGTCGCCTTCGCCAGCCTCGCAATCGCCGTCCTCGGATTCCTTGTCTGGGGCCATCACCTGTTCGTCGCCGGCGAATCGGTGTACTCGGCGATGATCTTTTCGATCCTGAGCTTCCTCGTCGCCATTCCATCAGCCGTCAAGGTCTTCAACTGGACGGCGACGATGTACAAGGGTTCGGTGTCGTGGGAGACGCCGATGCTCTACGCATACGGCTTCATCGGGCTGTTCACCGTCGGCGGGCTGACCGGACTGTTCCTCGCGGCAATCGGCGTCGACGTGCACGTCACCGACACCTACTTCATCATCGCGCACTTCCACTACATCATGGTCGGCGGCACGATCATGGGCTATCTCGGCGGCCTGCACTTCTGGTGGCCGAAGATCAGCGGCCGCCTGTACAACGAAGGGCTCGCGAAGATCGCCGCCGGGATCATCTTCATCGGTTTCAACCTGACGTTCTTCCCGCAGTTCATCGTCGGTTACCTCGGGATGCCGCGGCGGTATCACGCGTATCCGCCGGAGTTCCAGGTGCTGAACGTGTTGTCGTCGGCCGGCGCGTCGATCCTCGCCGTGGGGTATCTGCTGCCGATGATCTATCTGATGTGGTCGTTGCGCTACGGCAAGCTCGCCGGATCGAATCCGTGGGGCGCGGTCGGCCTCGAGTGGACGACGACGTCGCCGCCGCCGACTGAAAACTTCGTCACGACGCCGGTAGTCACGTGGGACGCCTATCAGTACGACGCCCAGCAGGTGGAGGGTCATGTTGCCTGAGGCGGTTCACCAGCAGACCCATTCGCCGTCGCTCGCGCATCACTTCGATAACCTCGAACAGCAGCGCGAAGCGGCGACGCTCGGCATGTGGGCGTTCCTCGTCACCGAAATCCTGTTCTTCGGCGGCCTGTTCACCGTCTACATGATCTATCGCTCGATGTACCCGCAGGCGTTTGCCGCGGCAAGCCACGAGCTCGTGATCTGGGCGGGCACGACGAACACGGCCGTCCTGATCACGAGCAGCCTGACGATGGCGCTCGCGGTGCATGCGGCGCAGACGGGGAATCGCCGGCTGCTCGTCACGCTGCTCATCGTCACCATCGCGCTCGGCTGCGTCTTCCTTGGCATCAAGGCGTTCGAGTACTACACCGAGTGGGTCGAGCATCACGTCCCTGGACTCAACTACGCGTTCGAGCCGGAGTACTACCGCAACGCGCAGATCTTCTTCTCGCTGTACTTCGTCATGACCGGGCTGCACGCGCTGCACATGATCATCGGCATCGGCATCATGCTGTTCATGCTGTGGTGGTCGATCCGAGGCGTCATCACGACCGAGTACTACAACCCGATTGAAATCGCCGGTCTGTACTGGCACTTCGTCGATATCGTCTGGATCTTCCTGTTCCCGCTTCTCTACCTGATTGGCCGTCACGCGCATGTCTGAGCACATCGTCCCGACCCGCTCGTACTACGTCATCTACCTCGTGCTGATGGTGTGCACCGCGCTGACGGTGTGGGTCGCCTACTTGGATCTCGGCCCGCTCAATACGGTCGCCGCGCTCGCCATCGCCATCTTCAAGGCGGTGCTCGTCATTCTGTTTTTCATGCACGTGAAATACAGCTCGCGGCTGACGTGGGCGGTCATCGCGGGCGGGGTGTTCTGGTTTTTGATCCTGCTGACCATCATCGGCGACTATTTGACCCGAGCATGGCAGCCATACGGATCGGTCTAACGGTCGTTCTGCTGCTTGCCGCCTCGCGCGCGGCTGCTCAAGTGACGGTCGGCGCCGAGTACGACCGCGATCGCTTCACCTATCACTTCGACACCACATCTTCGTCTTTCTTCGAGCAGCGGTACAACGCCGACAACGTCTGGATCGTCGGAACGGTGCGATACGTCGCGGGTATTCCTCTGGTGACGACCGCCGGCTTTACGCCGTCGCGCGACTCAACGGCCGACGACTACGACACGTTCGTCGACGCGACCGGAACGCTCGTGTCCGGGACGACGGGGCCGATTTCGATCCATTCGTGGCGCATCGGTCAGCTCGCAGAAGTCGCGCGTGTGGGCCACGCCGCACTCACGCTGAGCTATCGTCTCCGTGCAGACACGTCGGACTTTCGCGTAGGCCACAAAACGGTTGTCCAGAACGGAGTCACGATTGCCGCATTCGACGTGACGACGCCGGAGTTCACGTCGTCGATGGTCCACGAAATCGCTGGCGGCGTTCGGATGGGTGGGTTCCGCGCTGAGCTCGCGCCCGCGACGTTGGGACGACTAGTCGTGCAGCTGCCGGACAAATATCCCGGGCAGGATCTGGTGTATTTGGCAAAAGGTGCAGCGGGATCGGCGTCGTTCACGGTGACACGATCGCATGTGTCGTTCGCCGTGGACGTGCAGCACGCCTGGAGCTATTCGTCGACGGCGTCGCTGTCGCGGAACATCCTCGCCGTTCGGCTGTCAGTCTCACCGTAGTTGCACCGATGTCGCGTGAAGCTGACGCGCGCACATTCAGTAGAATGACCGTACCGTGCCTTACCGGCCGACCTCGACGCTCGCGGAAACCGTCGCGCTGTTCGAAGCAACCCTCGAAGCCACACACGACGCCATCCTCGTCCTAGCCGCCGACCGCAGCGTCAGCCACTACAACCGCCGGTTCGTGGAGATGTTCCAGGTCCCGACCGAGATGCTCGCGCGCGCCGACGTCGACGAGCTGCGCGCATTCGTCGCGAACCAACTGGTGGTCGCCGACGGCGAACGGCTGCTGTCCGATCGCTTGTGGGACGACGACTCGGCGGAATACCTGGGTCAACTGCGATTCAAGGACGGTCGCGTTTACGAGCGTTACGTCGCACCGCAGCGTGTCAACGGACAGATAGTCGGGCGGGTGATCAGCTATCGCGACGTGTCGGAGACGATGCAACATGCCGCTGACGTCGAACGGCACCGCGCAATTCTCGAACGCGCGCAGGAAGTCGCCCATATCGGCAGCTGGGTCGCGGAGCTCGACGGTACCGATCGCCTCGGCTGGTCCGGCGAAACGTATCGGATTTTCGGTGTCGAGCCAGGCCAGTTCGGCGGCACCTCCGCTGATTTTTTCAACTTCGTCCACGAACAGGATCGCCCGGCGGTTCGTGCGGCGAGCGAGAAGGCGCAGCGCGAGCAAGGACGCTACGAAATCGACCATCGCATCGTGAGAGCGGACGGGACGATCCGATGGGTCCGGGAGGAAGCCGACATCATCCGCGACACGACCGGCCGCGTGCTGCGGATGATCGGCACGGTACAGGACATCACCGATCGGCGCCTGCTGGAGGATCAACTGCGGCAAGCGCAGAAGATGGAAGCGATCGGCCGTCTCGCCGGCGGCATCGCGCACGACCTGAACAACGCGCTCACGGCGATCGCCGGTTATTCGGAGCTCGCGATGGCCGGCGTGGCGGCGGATCACCCCGCGCGCGCCGACGTCGAGGAGATTCGTCGTGCGGCGGAACGCGCGGCGTCCGTGACGCGACAACTCCTTGCCTTCAGCCGCAAACAGCTGCTCGAGCCGCGGCTGTTCGACCTGAACGACGTCGTCGCCGCTATCGCTCGACTCCTCTCGCGGCTCGTCGGTCCCGACGTGCGCGTGCAGACACGCTTGAGCGACCGGATCCGGCCGATTCTTGGCGATCCCGGGCAGGTCGAACAGGCGATCGTCAATCTAGCTGTCAACGCGCGCGACGCGATGCCCGCTGGCGGCGACCTGACGCTCGCGACGTCGTACGAGCGGCTCGACGACACGTTCACGCGCGCGCACGTGCCGATGACACCCGGCGAGTATGTGCTGCTGCGCGTGAGCGACACCGGTCACGGCATGACACCCGAGACGACCGCGCGTATCTTCGAGCCGTTCTTCACGACCAAACCGGCCGGCAAAGGGACCGGCCTCGGGCTGTCGATGGTGTACGGCACGTTGAAGCAGATCGGCGGCTTCGTCTTCGTCGACAGCGAAGTCGGCCAGGGCACGACCTTCCGCCTGTATTTCCCGCCGGCGCCAGAAGCGCTGGCGCTGTCCGATCCAGCCGACGCGCCCGTCGCCGCGACGCGGAAGAAGACGCTCCTGGTCGCCGAGGACGAGAGCGCCGTTCGCAATCTCGTCGCATCGGCTCTTCGCGATGAACCGTATTCGCTGCTCCTCGCGTCGTCGGCCGAAGAGGCGCTGCAACTCGCGGCGGCGCACGGCGCCGCCATCGACGTGCTGCTGACCGACGCGATCATGCCGGGGAAGAGCGGCGTCGAGCTCGCCACCGAACTCGCGCGGCGTCTGCCCGCACTTCGCGTAATCTTCATGTCCGGCTACACCGAAGAGGACTTGAACCTGACGGGGCTCGAGCAACCGGCGGTCATTCTGCAGAAGCCGTTCACGCCTCGCGAGCTGCGGCGGCGGATCCGTGACGCGGTGGAGAAGTAACGATGGGCACACTGCTCGGCGATTTTCGATACGCTGCGCGATCGCTGGTTCGCCAGCCGGCGTTCACCGCGATCGCGGTCCTGACGCTCGTCCTCGGCATCGGGACCAACACCGCGATCTTCTCGGTCATCAAGGCGGTGCTGCTCAACCAGTTGCCGTACGCAGACGCATCACGCCTCGTGGTCGTCAGCGAGCAGAATCCTGACGGGTCCGCGGATCTCGTCGCGCCGCTCACCTATCTCGATTGGAAGGCCGAGTCGAAATCGATCGGCGATATGGTTGCGTTCCGCCAACTGCGATACGCGTTCGCGGGAACCGGCGAGCCGCTCGACGTGCCGAGCGTTCGTGCGACCCCCAACATGTTCGCGCTGCTGCGCGCCAACGCGGTCCTTGGTCGCGGGTTCGTCGAGCAAGAGGGGCAGCCGGGCAGCGATCACGTCGCCGTGTTGAGTCGGGCGTTCTGGCAGCGGCACTTCGGCGGGTCGCCGGCGGTCGTCGGCCGCACCATTCAGCTCGATGCCGTCCCGTACACCGTCGTCGGCATCATGGCAGCCGATTTCGATTTTCCGCCGAACGGCCACGTCGACGTGTGGACGCCTCTCAGCTTCGACCCCAACGACGCACACGGCCGATCTCGAAAAGCGCGGAACCTGAGCGTCATCGGACGATTGTCCGACACGGCCTCGCCCGAACAGGCGCAGCGTGAAATGAGCGTCATCGCGTCGCGGCTCGCCACCACGTATCCGGACAGCAACGCCGGTTGGGGCGCGCGCGTCATCGCGGCGCAGGATCAACTGGTGACGACGGTTCGGCCGGCGCTGCTGCTGATCTCCGCCGCCGTCGGATTTCTGCTGCTGATCGTCTGCGCCAACATGGCGAACCTGATCCTCGCGCGCTTGTCGACGCGCCGGACCGAAATCGCCGTTCGCGCGGCCCTCGGCGCGAGTCGCGGTCAGTTGGTGCGGCAGGTTCTTGCCGAATCGCTCCTGCTCTCTGCCGGCGGCGGTGTGCTGGGGCTCTTCGTGGCCTGGAGCACCGTCCGCTTCGTGCGCGCGCTGCCCGAGGGCAGCCTCCCTCGCATGCAGGACGTCAGCATCGACGGCGGCGTGCTGCTCTTTGCGTTCGCCATCTCGGTGCTGGTGGCGCTCGTCGTCGCGCTGGTGCCCGCGCTGCAGGCGGCGCGATCGGGACTCGGCGACACGATGCGGGCATTCGGCGCCACGTCCGGCCGCGGCGGTTCACGCATGCTCGGCGGGCTGGTCGTTGCCGAAGTGGCGCTTGCGCTGTTGCTCCTCGTCGGCGCCGGCTTGATGACGCGCAGCTTCGCACAGTTGATGCGCGTCTCGCCCGGATTCGAACCGGCGAACCTGCTCGCGGTCCAGGTGTATTTGCCGCAGGCCAAGTACAAAACCGGCATCGATCGAACACGCTTCTACATGGACGCGGTTCACAAGATCGCCGACCTCCCCGGCGTGCGGTCGGTCGCCGGCGTCAGCGCGCTGCCGATGTACCCGGTCGGCATTGATTTCGCGCTGCCGTTCACGATCGAAGGGCAAGCGGCGCCGACCAACGGCGAAGAACCGCGGGCCGACATCCGCATGGCGACGCCGCGCTATTTCGAGACGATGAAGATGCCGCTCGTCCGCGGACGGTTCATCGACGACCGCGATCGCGCCGGAATGCCCGGCGCCATGGTCATCAACGAAACGATGGCGCGCCGGTACTTCAACGGTCAGGATCCGATCGGCCAGGTCGTTCGCAATCCGCACGGCAAAGCCGAAGTCGTTGGCATCGTCGGCGACACGAAGCATTACGGGCTCGACAGCGCACCGCGTGCCGAGCTGTTCATGCCGGCGTATCAACAACCGTTGAACGGAATGGCGCTCGTGGTCCGGACGGAATCGGATCCGAAGCCGTTCGTCGACGCCGTACGCCGCGCCATCCGATCGGTCGATGCCGAGCAACCGATTTTCGACGCGAGCGCGATGGTCGACGTGGTCGCGCGATCGGTCTTTCTGCCGCGCATCAGTATGCTGCTGCTGATCGCGTTCGCCGGCTGCGCGCTGCTGCTGGCGATTGTCGGCATCTACGGCGTCGTGTCGTACTCGGTGACCGAGCGGACGCGCGAGCTCGGCGTCAGGATGGCGCTTGGCGCTGATGCGGCGACGACGCTCGCGCTGGTGCTCAGGCGCAGCATGGGGCTGGTCGGGTTCGGAACGCTCTGCGGTCTGGTGGCCGCGATCGCCGCGTCGCGTGTGATGACCGGACTGCTCTACCAGGTCAGCCCGTTGGATCCGTTGGTGTTCGCTGCCGTCTCGCTCGCGCTCGCGGCATGCGGCTTCGTCGCCAGCGTCATTCCGGCACGCCGCGCGACGAAAGTGGATCCGATCATCGCCCTGCGATCCGAATAATTACTTCGGCATCGGCACGAGCGCTGGCTTCGCGCCGTCAGGCAACGGCGTTCGCGCGGTGTTCAGCACCATCGCGAGCATCGTGTACTGACCGACGATCGCGACCGCATCAACCAGTCCCTGTTCGCCAACCGCTGCGATCGCGTTCGCGTACGTCGGATCGCTGACGCTCTGATTGCGCTGAAGCTCGTCGACGAGGTCGTAGAGCGCCCGCTCGTCAGGCTGCATCGCCGCAGGGCGGCGGCCGTCGGCGATCGCGTCGACGATGTCTTGCTTCAGTCCGCCTTTGAGCGCCAGCGGCGCGTGGGCGTTCCACTCGTAGTTCTGCGTCCACTTGCGCGCCGTCAACAGGATGACGAACTCGCTGAGCCTCGGCGGCAGCGCGCTCTTGAAGCGAAGGTAATCGCCCATCGCGCGCGCACGCGTCATGACCTCCGGACTTCGCAGCAGCGGGACGAAAGGTCCGCTGATGTCGGCGCCGCGCACGGCCTTGAATTCGTCGATCGCCTTCTTCTGTGCGTCGCTGAGCTTGTCGACCGGAAGCGGCGGCATGCGGTCCTGAGCGGTCATACGTTGAGATTCGACACAAAGGACACAAAGGACACCAAGCAGCAGTGGACGGAACATTCCGCGAAATCTATCACGCGATCGCCGTGAACGCGCTGCGCTGATCGGTGAACATCGCGGCGACCGGCAGCGTCAGCGTGAAGCAGGCGCCATGGTCGGTGGGCGTCAGGACGAGCATGCCGGCATGCGCTTCGGCGATGCCGAGCGCGACCGAGAGCCCGAGGCCCGTTCCTTTACCGACTGCCTTCGTCGTGAAGAACGGCTCGAACACGCGGCCGGCCAGCTCCGGCGGCACCCCGGGACCGTCGTCGATGACGTCGAGGGCAACGTACTGGCCGTTCTGGCGTGTGCGCAGCGTGATCGTGCCTCCGCGTTTCGCGCTCGCCACCGCGCCCTCGGCGTTCATGACGAGGTTGAGCACCGCTCGCTCGATGTTCTCGCGGTTGGCCGCAATCATCGGCAGGTCGTCGGCCAACTGCAGCGCGAGGGTCGCGTCTGCTGCGCGAAGCTCGCTGGCGCGTGCGGCGGTCACCGCGCGCGCGATCTCGTTGAGATCCGCAATCGACCGGTCGATCGTCGAGCGCTGTACGAACGCGAGCAGGTTCTGCACAATCGTCGCCGCCCGCGCGCCGTCGTTGCGGATCTGTTCGAGATCGGCGCGAACGTCGGCGCGTTGTTCGGCGGCAATCAAGAGTTCGGTCGCACCCATCATCCCCTGCAGCGGGTTGTTGATCTCGTGCGCGACGCCGGCGACGAGATGCCCCACCGCCGACAGCCGTTCGCTGTGAATCAACTGCTGCAGAAACCGGCGGTCCTCGGAGATGTCGCGCTCGACCGAGACGAGGTGCGTGACGTCGCCGTCCTTGCCCGACAAGGCCGCGATCGTCGCGCTCACCGGAAAGGTGCTGCCGTCGGCGCGAACGCGCGTCAGGGTTCCGTGCCATGTCCCGCCGGCGCGCACCAACGATCGGATGTCGTCGGCTGACAGTCGCTCGTCGGCGATGAGCGAACGGAACGGCCGGCCGACGAGTTCGTCCATCCTCAACCCGACCCCGCGGCAGAACGCCTCGTTCGCATGACGGCAGCGTCCGTCAGCCGTGAGGACCAGGATGCTGTCGCGCGCCTGCTCGATCACCTGATTCAGGATCCGCATCGTACCGCCGGCCTGTTGCATCTCGGCGCGTTCCGCCGCGATGCGCGCGACGAGCAGCGGCAGCACGGAGATGATCGTCACCGCCGTCGAGAGATCGCGGAACGATTCGAGCGACGTGTTCGGCAGAATCCGGCGAAGGGCGTAATCGAGAAACGGTATCAGCGAGACGGCGACGAAGATCACCCATGGCCGGGGACGCGTCAGTTCCGCCGTCTCCTCGGCCTGCGACTCTTCTTCGTCTGATGTCGGCGCGGCGCTCGCAGCCCATGGGACGAACGCAAACGGCAGAATCCAGGTGAAGTCGTAGACGAACGCGCTGCGGTACACGATCTGACCCATCTCGATATTGCTGATGGTCAGCGTGGCGAAACCGACCAGCGCACCAAACGCGAGCCGTTTGTACGTCTCTCGCCACGGCGACCGGCGCGCGATGAACATCGCAGCCGCCATGCCGGCCACGACGAGGACTTGCTGCAGTTCGGCGACGAGGAGCAGCGATACCGACGCCGCCGAATCAGACGCCGATGGATCCGGCGCGGTCACGAAGAACGAATACAGAAAGCCGGTGACGACGGCAAGGCCGGCGATGTCGACGGCGGTCGTCGCCGCGAGCGGTTCGCGCGTGCCGCGATGCGGCTGCGCGAGCAGCGCAAACAGGGGCGCCAGGCTCCCGAAGAGCGCGAAGACCGACGGCCACGCGAGCCACGTCGCGTGGCGCATCATCAATTCATCCGCCGCCCACCCGGTGAGACCCATCGCCGACATCGCGAGACCGAGCGCGATCGTCGACCAGAACAGCCACTGGCAGCCGCGCCACGTGTGACGCCGCGACACGATCACCCACGCGCCTGCGAGAGGGGGAATTAGGAGCGCGACAACACGGAACCAGCTCAGAAGCGTCGGCTGGGCGCTGAGCACCCAGCCGACGAGGACGTAGGCAAACGAGTAGGCGACGCCGAGTGCAAGCCACCCCACGTCGTTCTTTTCGGCTGTACTCGCGCGCGACTGAAGAGGTGTGCGGAATTGCCCGCTGTTTATTTCTTTAGAGTCAGTTTCTGCACTCGCCAGTTCACGAGTTCGCCGACATACAGGTCGCTGTCGCTGCGGCAGTCAATCGCGTTGACCGTTCCGAATTCCTTCGGAAGCTTGCCGGCACGGCCGAACTTGCCGACGATCTTGCCGTCCAACTCGGCTTTGTAGATCTCGCCGTTGTCCATCGTTTCCGGATCGTTCGAGTTCGAGCTGAAGAGGAACTGGTGCGCGCCCGGCGAAATGCAGATCGCGTACGGCGTGCCCACCGTTGTAATCGCGGATTTGAAGGTGCCATCACCGTCGAACACCTGAATGCGCTTGTTGCCGGCGTCGGCGACGTACACATTGCCGCTCGCGTCGATCGCGATGCCGTGCAGCGAGTTGAACTGACCCGGCTCGCTGCCGCGGAATCCCCACGACTTGATGAAGTGACCGTCCTTGTCGAACTTCGCTACCCGCGCGTTGCCGCCGTTCATCGTCACGCCGTCAGCGACGTAGATGTTGCCAGCCTTGTCCCACGCGACATCGGCCGTGCGCACGAAGCTGTCGCCCGGGATGCCGGTGCCGGGAGGTCCAGCGACACCGGGACGTCCGCCACCCTCACCGGCCGCCGCACCGCCACGGCCGCGGCCTTCCGCGCCGGCAGCCGACGGCGCCGGTGCGGCTGGCGCGTTCTGCCGCGCGAACGGCCGCACGTTGATCGCTTCGGGCTTGCGGCTCAACACCATCTGGATGCGGCCCTCGGGATCGAACTTGATCACGTTGCTCGAACCCTGATCGACGACCCAGATGTTGTCCTGCGGATCGACGTGGACCTGCTGCGCGAAATTCAGCCCGTAGACGCCGACGCCGATCTCCCGCACGTACTTGCCGGTCTGATCGAACTCGAACAGGCGCGAGCCTGACTTGTAGAACGTGCGCGACGCACCGAGCGTCGCGTTCGCCGCGCCCGTTCGCGTGTACACGAACACGTGCCCCTTGGAGTTGGTCGCCACACCGGCAACCTCGCCGAGGAACGTGCCGTCTGGAACTTTCAGAAAGTCAGGATTCGACTCGAACGCGATCTCGGGCGTCGACTGCGCGGACACCGATGCAGCGAGCGCCAGCACGAAGAAGAGTTTTTTCATGGGCGGCTCCTACTTGGTTCCGGTCGTCGGATGAAGGACGATCTTCTGCACGCGCCAGTCGGTGATCTCCGACACGAACAGCTCGTTCGGATTGCGACAGTCGATCTCGTGGACGGTGCTGAATTCCTTCAGCGCCTTCCCCGCCTTGCCGAACTTGCCGATGATCGTGCCGTCGAGTTCCATCTTGTAGATCTCGCCGGTGACGGCGGCTGTCCGCGAATCGCCGTTGTCCGGCACCGAGTTCGACACATAGAGATACTGATGCGGCCCGGGCGAGATGCAAACGGCCCAGGGACTGCCGACCTGGTCGTAGATCGCTTTCGGATTGAGATTGTTGTCCCACACCTGCACGCGATTGTTGCTGCGATCGCCGATGTAAATGTTGCCCTGCGCATCGGCCGCGATCGTGTGCGGCAGATTCAACTGATTCGGTCCGTTGCCGCGCGTGCCGGCGCTCTTGATGAAGCGGCCGTTCTTGTCGTATTTGACGACGCGCGCGTCGCCGTAACCGTCGGAGACGAAGATGTTGCCGTCCTTGTCCCACGCGACGTCGGTCTGCCGGCTGAACGAGTACGGTTTGTTCGCCGCCGTGTACCCGCCCTGGCCGGGGATGTCGCCGAGCTGCTCGACCGCCTCGGGACGCCGACCGAGCGTCATCACGACCTTTCCTTGCGGGTTGAACTTGATGACCATGTTCGTGCCTTCGTCCACGGCCCAGATGTTGTCCTGCGCGTCGACGCGCACGGCGTGCGCGAAGGCGAACCCGTAATTGCCGGCGCCGATCTCGCGCACGTACGCGCCGTTCTGATCGAACTCGAACAACCGTGTTTCACCCGACCGCGTGTAGACGAAGACGTGGCCCTTGGAATTCGTGGCGACGCCAATGCCTTCGCCAAGGTAGATGTTCGGCGGCATCTTCAGGAA
>Ga0070741_10011053_pt1 | contig 16801 bp, 17 predicted proteins | sample Coa_R1_4_FD_66440 | JGI IMG/M metagenome (GOLD analysis project Ga0070741, IMG submission 66440) | Surface soil microbial communities from Centralia Pennsylvania, which are recovering from an underground coalmine fire - Coalmine... | ecosystem: Environmental > Terrestrial > Soil > Unclassified ...
TAAGACCTCGAGGCAAGACGGGACTCCTGAACGCTTCTGAAAACCGGCACAATCGTTGGAAACGCGCGCGACCACGTTGTCTGGCGCCATGTGTTGACACCGCAATTATAGATCCGGACCCGCGCATATACAATGAATCGCTAACGGCCGATCCATGGCAGGCTGTGGCGAAACCCGGAACAGGCGAAACGGTCCCTGCCCGCCGGCCTGCGATCAGCGGCACCCCGGGTCCGCGCAGTGGTCAGTTCCGTCTGCCGGTTTTGCCGCAGGCCGATAGGCCCAGCCAAGAGAAATTGAATAATGCCGCCCGGATGCGGGCCGCCCGGAAGGGGTGTTGTAGCATGTAAGTAGACGTGCACACGGAGTTTAGGGATCTTGTCGAGGACCGCCAGTACCCGGCGGCGCGCGAGCGCTTCTGGATCCCCTACGGAATCAGCCTGGCCCTCGTCGCTCTGGTCAGCGTCGCTGGATTTTACGCGCGACACCACCTGGCGCGCACCAATCTCGCGATGTTATATCTGCTCACCGTGGTCGTCAGCGCCATCCGCTTCGGCCGCGGGCCTGCCATTTTCAGCGCTATCGCCGGCTCGCTCCTCTTCGTCCGCTTCTTTATTCCGCCGTTCTGGCCCGGCGGCTACGATGACGTCTGGTATCTCATTACATTCGTCACCATGCTGGTGGTCGGACTGGTCATCAGCACGTTGGCCAGTCACGCTCGCGAGGAAACGCGCAAGGCGCGCATGCGCGAGCGATACACGGCCGCGCTCTATTCGCTCAGCCGCTCACTGGCGGGCGCCGGCCAGGTCGAGCAGATCCTGAACGCGATCGCCCACCACCTCACCGAGACCTTCCACCAGCCGGTGGCTATTCTGCTGCCCGAGAGAGACGAATTGCGGGTGCGCTTCCAGAGCCCTGGCTTGGTGCTCGATGACGTCGATCGCGCCGCCGCTGACTGGTCTTTCCGTCACGCGCGAAACGCCGGCACGCGGGTCTCCTTCCTGCCCCTGATGACCTGGCGTGGTGTGCTTGGCGTCTTGGGCATCAAGGCGGGCGATGCGAATTGGCTTTCTCCCGAGCAGTGGCAACTGCTCGAAGGCTTCGTTAGCCAGGCGGCCTCGTCCATCGAGCGCTCCCTGCTGGCGGAGGAGGCGCGCCAGGCGCAGATCCTGCAACAGGGTAACAAGCTGCAGAAAGCGCTTCTCAACTCGATTTCGCACAATTTGCGCACGCCGCTGGCCTCCATCACCGGTGCTCTCTGCAGCCTGCTCGAAGACCAGGCCGTGCGCGACACCTCCACGGAGCGCGAACTGCTGGAGACCGCGCTGGGGGAATCCGAGCGGCTGAATCGCGTGGTGGGCAACCTGCTCGATATGACGCGTCTCGAGGCCGGCGGTATCGGCGTCCGGCTCGAGCCCGCCGACGTCCAGGATGTGCTCGGCACCGCCTTCGAGCATCTCGGCGGCGCCACCCGCGGCCGCGATATCCGCGTACACATCGAGCCCAACCTCCCGCTGGTCGACATGGATTCGGTGCTGATCGGGCAGGTGCTGGTCAATCTGCTCGACAACGCCCTGAAATACTCGCCGGAACACCAGCCCGTGAATGTGCGCGTGCGCACCGTCGATACCAATCTCGAGATTCAGGTGGAGGACCGTGGCATCGGCATCGCGGCCACGGATCTGGACCATGTCTTCGAACGCTTTTATCGCGCTCCGCGTGCCGGTTGCGTGAACGGGATGGGTCTCGGCCTGTCGATATGCCGCCGCTTCGTGGAGGCGCACGGTGGTTCCATCCACGCCGCCAGCGTCGAGCACGAGGGCACGACCATGACGATCCTGCTCCCGCTTTCCCCGGAGCGCATCACAGTGGAGGTGGCAAACGGGCGATCAGGGTCCACGCGTTTTAGTCGTTGACGACGAGCCGGCGATCCGGCGATTTCTGCACGCGCTGCTTTCCGCCCACGGATACTCCGTACACGAAGCAGCCTCCGGCGAAGAGGCACTCCAGACGGTCCCCGCCGCGCGTCCCGACGTGATTGTGCTCGATCTCGGATTACCGCATATGACCGGCACGGAAGTGACCCGCTGCCTGCGCGAGTGGACCGACGTCCCCATCCTCGTCCTCTCCGTGCGTGAGGAGGAATCGGAGAAGATCGCCGCCCTCGACGCCGGTGCCGACGATTACCTGACTAAGCCGTTCGGACCGGGCGAACTGCTGGCGCGCATCCGCGCCGCCCTGCGCCGTGCCAGCAAGCAGGAGACGAACTCCGTCTTCACCTCCGGCGACCTGATGGTCGACCTCGCCCAGCGCCTCGTCCGCGTCGCCGGCGCCGAGGTGCAACTCACCCCCACCGAATACGACCTCCTCAAAGCACTGGTGCTGCACGCCGGCAAGGTCCTCACCCATCGCCATCTCATGCGCGAGGTCTGGGGCGGAGCGCATTACGACGATTCCATGCACCTGCTGCGCGTCAACATCAGCAACCTGCGCCGCAAGATCGAGGCCGACGCCACCCGGCCGCGATTCATCGTCACCGAGCCCGGCGTAGGTTACAGGATGCGCACCGAGGTCGCCGCCGGAGGCTGATCCGTCCAGATCACCTCCTCCACCTTCCCGATCACGAACACGAACATCACCGCCGCCATCAACTCCATCGCCGCAGCCAGCGCGAAAGCCCAGAAAAACTCTCCCGTCTTCTCCAGCACCACGCCCGTCAGCCACGGCGCCACCACGCCCGCCAGATTCCCGACGAAGTTCTGCAACCCCGTCCATTTGCCTGCCGCCATGGGACCGGCAATGGTCTGCGTCATCGTCCACAGGCTGCATGTGTAGATGCCGAATGAAACGCAGGAGAGGATAAGAAACGTCATCGCGACCGTTTCATTGGACGCTATCGGGACCCCGATGATCACGGTCGAAAGCGTCAGGCCGACGCCGGCGAATCCCTTGCGCACGCGCGTGACATCGCCCCCGCGGCGGATCCAGTGATCCGACAGCATTCCGCACACGGTCGTGGTAACGCCGATCGCGAAATAAGCCGACGCCCCCACCATCGCCATCTTCTCCATCGAGAAATGCTGCTCACGCACCAGGTACGACGGCAGCCACGTCAGCAGGACATACCAATAGTAGTTCGTGCAGAATAGCCCGCCGAAGCTCCCCCACGCCGACCGCTGCCGCAGGATCTGTCCGATCCCCGGCGCCTTGCCTGCCCCGTGTGGAACGTTGCCGTGCCCGCGCGGCATCCAGCGGAGCCACGGCACAAGCCACAGCAGACTGCCCACGCCCAGCGCGATGAAAAATGGCCGCCATCCGTACTGCGCCATTAACACGCCGCCGACCAGCGTCCCGATGGCGGGCCCGCACTTCGACCCCGCGTCGATCAGCGCGTTGGCCAGACCGCGATGATACTCCGGGAAATGACGCGCCAGGATCTTCGAATAAGAAGGATACGCCACCGATTCGCCGATCCCCAGGATCAGCCGCAAAATCAGCAGCGCCGCGAATCCCTGGATCAGCCCGGTTGCCGCGGTGGCCGTGCTCCACAGAAAGAACCCCACCGCGATTACCCAGTTGACGTTGAACCGGTCTACCAGCCATCCGGACACAATCTGGAACATCGCGTACGTCCAGAAGAACGCGGAAAGCAGCAGCCCGAGTTGCGAATCGGAAATCCTGAGCTCTTCCTTGAGCAAGGGAGCCGCGATGGAAAGATTCCCGCGGTCGATGTAGTTGATGAACACGGAGAGCGCAAGCAGAATGAGGACGAGCATCAGCCCGCCCGCTAACCGCGTACGAACCACCGTTGACGGCGTGGTCATAGAAACGAACCATTTTGTCATAATTGGGCATGGCCACCTTGGGACTGATCGAATACGCCGGCGCCACCCCCGAAGTCCGCGCCGTTTATGACGACATCATGGCGACGCGCCAGACCGATTGGATCAACAATTTCTGGAAGGCGATTGCGAACGATCCGCAGACCCTGCGCCGCACCTGGGAGAGCATCAAGCAGGTCATGGCGCCGGGCGGCGCGCTGGACCCGCTGATGAAAGAAATGATCTACCTGGCCGTCAGCGCCTCGAACCAGTGCCCTTACTGCATCGCGTCGCACACGGCGTCGGCGCGGAAGGCGGGTATGTCCGATGCCATGTTCGCCGAGCTGATGGCGGTCGTAGGCATGGCCAACGAGACGAATCGCCTCTCGGCGGGCTATCAGGTCGAAATCGACGACCGCTTCAAATAGCGGGAATCGCCGCGCCGCGCCCGCCAAATGGGATACACTCCAGTCCGCTCCAGCACTCCGGCGATGTTGCCGTCGGGATAGGCCGCCAGGCAGAGGAGCCGCCTCGGAACTTCACCGCGGGAACCTCCACGGCCCGGACTGGCGCCACCGCCTTCTCGACATACGCTTTGATCTCCTCGACGTCCACGTAGAACATCGAGCAGTGCTCCGGTTCGTGAACGGGTGACGCGATGTGCTCCGGGAATTCCGCGCTGGCCGGCCGTGTCGATCGTCGACGCCGCCCCATCCTGAGTTTTCCAGCCGAAAAGAACCCGAAGAACTCGCCCGTCTTGGCTCGAGGTCACCGCCGGCTCGCCTCTCCTCGAAACCCCAGACCTCCTCGATCCGATCCCTCCATCCGATCTCGAAATGTGCCACCGCTCGTCCCGTCTGATTTCCTCCCCGCGCTCGTCGCGGCGGCCGTCATTATGAGAGCGGATCGGCGCGTGTATCGGTCGCGCATGTTCTCCGAATTATGGCTGGATCGGCGGCGTTTTGAGCTCGATCCGCACCAGTTCCAACGGACCCTCGGCGGGCGGAGGCGACCATCGGGCCTCACCGCGACGCTCGCCGCTCATCACCACGTCGACGTATGGCAACGCGGCCGCCGGGCACTTCTCGCCCGCCGCGCACATCACCCGCACGATCCGGATTTGCCCGTTTTCGAATTGCGTCTCGGCCCCGGTCTTCGACGCGTCCATCGTCGCCGGCGGCAGGCGCACGTCGCGCGTCGGACGGTCCTTCGGGTCCGTGCGCAACTCTATTCGCACATACTCCGTCGGCAGGTCGCCGAGGTACTCCACCGAATGCGTCTCGGGTGCGCCGTGCGCGAACCGGATCCCACCGGCCTTTACTGCTCGCCGATCGAAAGTGAAGCCGGCGACGTGCTCGCCCGTCACGTGATGGAAGCGCATCACGCCCCCGTTGCTGACGTAAACGTAAACCGTGGTCGGGGTCGGTGGATGATTGTGAACCGGCGCCTGCTCGTGCGGCCCGTAGGTCACCCGAGTTGCGCGCACCCAGGCGTTCTCGAATTGCAGATGATAATGGTCGCCGGCCACCCGATATGGATCCTGGGCGTAAGCCGCCGCGATCAGAAAGAGCAGAGCGCGCATGGATCCTGCCATCGTAGCAACTCCTCTGTAAAATAGATCCGTGGCTCTCCTGATCCTTTGGTTGCTGTTTTGGGCGGGTCCCGGCTACGACCAGTTGCTGCAAGACGGCCTGGTGGCGATGAAGGCCGGCCGCATGGATGACGCGCGGCTGAATCTGGAGCGTGCCGTCAAGGCAAAGCCGGACGGCGGCGAGGCTTGGGCAGCGCTCGCACAAGTCTATTTTCGGTTGAATTTCGCGATTTCCGCGCGAAATTCAGCATCAAAAGCGGAGACTTTTGCGGCTAAAAATCCCGCAGTGCTCCGCGGACTGGCCGATTACTACGCCGTCGCCGGAGACGCCGGCCGTGCCGCCGATTACGAGGAACGGTACGCGCTGGCTATGGGGGTAAAAGATCCGAACGCCGTGTCCGAAGCCGTCGAACTGCGCATCCGCGCGAAGCAGACGAAAGCAGCTATTGCATTAGCTACAAGGGCGTTAGCATCAGGGGACAACGCTCGCTTGCGCGGATTGCTGGCCAACGCGTACGAGGCTGACGGGCAGAAGGCGCGCGCCATCACCGAATACAACCGCGCCATCCTGCTGGACCCCTACGAGCAGGGTTACTACTTTCAACTCAGTCAGTTACTGATCGATGAGGAGAATTTCACAACTGCGCGACAAGTCTTGGAGGCCGCGCGCAAAATCTTCGACAAAAGCCCGGAAATCGAACTCGCGTTGGGGACCGCCTGCTACGGACTTAAGAAATATGATGATGCGGGGTTCGCGTTCCTGAAAACGGTGATGCTGGCTCCGCAGGCGCCGCAGGCTTACAGTTTTCTCGGCCGGGTAATCGATCAAAGCACCCGTTGGCTGCCGGAGATCACGGCCGTCTTCCAGTCCTTCGCGGAAGCTCAGCCGCGGCAGTATCTGCCGCAGTTTCTGTACGGTAAGGCGCTGTTCCTGGGCGGCAAGGACCTGGCCGAAGCCGAAGCGCGGCTCCGAAAATCCATCTCCATCGAGGACGGCTTCTGGGAGTCTCATTACCAGCTTGGATTACTGCTGCAGAAACAGGCTAAATTGCCTCAGGCCCTCGAGGAACTCAAAAAAGGCGCGAAGCTGGCGCCCAAGGATCCGCTGCCGCACATCGAATTGGCGCGGGTTTATGACCTGCTGGGCAAACCGGCTGAGGCCAAACTGGAGCGGGCCGCCGCCGAGAGAGCCGCCGCCGGGGAAAGGCCCCGGCCCGCCCCCGTACATCATTCCAGGAAGTAATTGCAAATCAACTTGCCCTTGGCTGGCGGCGTTCAGATTATTCGTCGTGGTTACCACGATACCCTCTGTTGGCTCATCAGCGCCGCCGTTCTAAACAAAAGAAAAGCCACCACCAGCGTTACTCTATGAGATCCTGTCCTTCTTCGTGCTTCCAAAGCGCCCGGAGAATGTCCGTCATTATTTCGCAAGATTAACGAAATGCCATGGTCAGGGATTGCGGAGCCGCGGTGGACTGCAGCCCCTTCGCTCCGGATGTCCGGAACTCGTAACGATCCAGGCTGATTGCCGTGCAGTTCTGGTCGCTGCGCACCACCCGGCCCGACGCCACCAGCTTCAACGGGCAAGACTCGTTCAACAGAACCGGCCAACTGATCGACAATTCGAGATAGCTGCCGATCTTCAGCGGCGCACTGCCGGTAAAAGCGATACCGCCGCTGCTCAGGTCGAGACTGTTGCCATTGCCGGTTCCGAGCACGAGATAATTTTTCATGATCTTGTACTGGACGGGCAGTTCGATCGGATAACGGCGCTTGGAGCGGCGATCCTGGGAAATCTCCGTAACATTTTGTTCAGTTAGGTTATTGCTGCGTTTTTTAGCCATGGCTTTTTTCGTTTTGTTCTATTTTTGGAACATCTTTGGGCGCGATCAACTTGCTACATACCGATTTATACACCCTGAATTTAAAGGGTTCAACAGTTTTGTGTTCTATTTTCAGAACGAGATGTACCTTCGGTTCTGTTTGATAACCAAAGTTATTAGCGACGGCGGCAGCCGCTGCCGCGCGCCATTCGAGCGGGGATGTAGGATGGGGAATATGGACCTACGCGATACGGCAGGGGATCCGGTCCGAGGACAGTTGATTCCTTTGCGCAACGGCCTCCTGAAACTGCACAAAGTCGCGCTCGATTCGGAAAGAGCGACCTACGAGTCGGATGTCGAGCGGATCCGGAACACGGGGCATTTTCTCGAACTCGTACTCCACGATCCCTGGTTCGCCTGGCTGCACGAGTTGTCGGAGCTGATCGTCCTGATCGACGAGACGCTGGATGCGAAGGTCCCGGCGGTGGATGCCGATGCGGTCCGGCTCAGGAAGCAGGCGCGCAGGCTGCTGGTGCCTGACGAGCACGGCTCGGGCTTCGCCAAGAAGTACTACGAGGCCTTGCAAAGGGATCCGGAGGTGGTGATCGCCCACGGTGAAATGATGAAGGTGTTCGCCGGCTTGGATGGAAAAGAAAAACACCGCGAAGGAAAACGCTAGCTCAGGCGCTGCTGCTTTTTGAGCAACGCCTTCACCTCCGTGACCCGGTCCTGCACGGCCTTGACCTTCTCCATCTCGTCATCGCCGATCTCGATGCCGAACCCGTCTTCGCACTCCATTACGATCTCCACCACGTCCAGCGAATCGCACCCGAGGTCCTGAATGAAACGCGCGCCAGGCACGACCTGCTTCTCGCCGGACTTGGTGAGCCTGACAATGATCACCTTAACTTCGGGGAAAATCTCGGCGTCGCGGTAAACCCGACTGGGGCTCATCCTTGAGCCGTAAGCCCAAGAACCGGCACGAGCCAGTTGAGGCCGGCGTCGTGCAGGGTGCAGATGTTGGGTTCAGCGCCGCCACCGCGCTGCGCTTCGCGCTTCACCACAAGCCGGTCGCCACCCGCTCCGGTCTCGTCGACAATTCGCAGGGTCCCAGCCGTGTTCCGGGACCTCTGGCACGGTTTCGCCGATTCTGCGCAGCCTGTCAGTCAACGTGATCTCGCGCACAGACCGTGCCCAGCCGATTGGCTAGCCTTACAGCATGGACGAAAAGGAGTTCAAGAAGCATCTTGCGGACCTGGCACACGGGCATCATCACCCGGAAGAGCACGACTGGGACGACGATGATCGAACCGCGCCCGACATCGAGGCTGACGGCGCCGGTGCTGCGCCGGCGGAAGCCAAAAAGCCGGCCAAAGCGAAGACTACTGCGGCTAAGAAGACGACAAAGAAACGCGCCGCCCGTAAGAAGTAACATTGCGCGTGCTAGCTTGGCAGTAGGGATGCCCGAAATCGCCGAACTGGAGATCCACCGCGCCGCCCTCACCGGCCACTGCTATCGCATGCTCGGCTCGGCGGTCGAGGCTGACGACGCCGTGCAGGAGACGATGATCCGGGCGTGGCGTAGCCTTGACCGCTTCGACGGCCGCGCTTCGATGCGCACCTGGCTGTATCGCATCGCCACCAATGTCTGCCTGGATGAACTGGCGAATCGCTCGCGCCGGGCACGTCCGATCGAAGACTACCCCGCCGGCACGGTAGACGATCCGCTGGTCGCTCTCGAATCTACGCACTGGCTCGAACCGATCGCCGATGCGCGGGCGCTGCCGGCCGACGCCAATCCCGCCGAGTTGGCGATTCTCCGGCAGAGTATCCGGCTGGCGTTCGTCACGGCCTTGCAGCATCTTCCGCCGAAACAGCGGGCCGTGCTGCTGCTGGTGGAGGTGCTGGGCTGGTCGGCGGCAGAGGTGGCGGAGAGCCTGGAGACGTCTGTGGCGTCGGTGAACAGCGCGCTACAGCGGGCGCGCGCCACGCTGGACAGCCGCAGGGTCGCGGCGCCGGCGCAGCTATCCGATACGCAGGTGCGGCTGCTCGATCGCTACGTGGACGCGTTCCAACGGTACGACGTCGACGAATTGGCGTCGCTGCTGCATGCGGATGTCACCATGTCGATGCCGCCCTACTCGCTGTGGCTGCGCGGCCCGGAATCCGTGCGCGGATGGCTGCTCGGACGTGGGTCGGTCTGTCGCGGATCGCGCCTGGTGCCGATCGCGGCGTGCGGCTCGCCCGCTTTCGGACACTATCATCTGGCGCACGACGATGAATTCGAGGCGTGGGCCATCATCATTATCGAGTTCAAAGGGGATCGGATCAGCGGGTGGAACTCGTTTCTTGATACCGCGACGCTGTTCCCGCGGTTCGGGCTGCCTCTGAAGATTTCCGCAGGGAAGCTGAAACCCTCGGAGGTTGCACCTTACGGGCTGTAAAACCCCACATAGCACGTAAACTGAGTTGGCAGCCTGAAGTCCATGCTCCTTCAGGCCTGAGTGAAAGCACACAGCATGCATGAGTGCTCTTTTTGGTGACTGACTTGTCGCGGCGGATCCCGACATGACTCCACCGCACTCGGGTATGCTACGCCGCGAGCACTTTGCGGTCAATACCAGCGGTACCAGTGGCTTGGAAATTGTTGGTAACACATCTAAATCAAAGAGCATTCAAATTAGGATCGTAGTACCGCACCGGTACGGATTATCCGTTTGTCCCTTTACGAACTTTGGACCCCGGCTTATCCTTCTTACATGGCAACGCGGCCAGGCTTGTTTTTCCTGAACGTCGCGTTAACTTGAAGCGAGGGCAAACAGGGGCTCAAGATGTCAACCGTCGAATCTACACTGTCCGAATCGAAGTTCGCGGGAGTACCTTCCGCTCTCTCCCTGACGCAGGTGCTGCGTCGTTTGGGGATGCTCTATTGCCGCGCGTTTCACAGGTCCTTATCAAGACCCGTCAACGGGAATTATCGCTGCTGGATTTGTCTTCGCGAATTCCACGTCAAGTGGTAGCGCCGCCCGGTCCTGGACTAACTGGACCGGGGCAATCTTGCCCGCTACCGGACCGGATACTCGATGTGCCCCTCGCGCCACGGCACTCCGGCGCGTCCGTTGAAATCGTACACAATCTTGCCCGCACGCAGCGTCATCTCGCAGCCAAGCCGCGTATCCCCTTCCACACGGCCGCCCTTCGTGTCTACGAATCCGAACTTGCCCCGCTCCACTCGCAGCACGGCCACATCCGCATCGGCCCCCACGCCGATCTGCCCCAGTTCCGGACGCCGGATCTCCGCCGCCGGATTCGCCGTTGACTCGCGGATCACCTCCGGCAAGGGCACGCCCAACGCGAGAATCTTCGACATCACATTTAACATATCGATCATGGCGCCATTGACCGATCCCGAATGCAGGTCCGTGGAGATCGAATCCGGCCAGAAGCCCTGCTGGATCATGGGTGCCGCCAGCGGAAAATGGAAACTCCCGCCGCCGTGGCCGACGTCGAATTTCACGCCCCGCTTGCGTGCGGACTGCAGATAATCGGCCACGTGTCCGTCCTTATCCAGCAAGGGCGCGGGCACGCGATAAAAGTGCGTGCTGATGTCGCCCGGCCGCAGTTTGTCGTTGATGAGGGTCTGGTACGGCTTGTTGTCGAAGTACCCGAAGTCCACCACGATCGGCAGGTTGGCCAGCTTGCCCGCCTCCAGCGCCTTCTCCACCGAGATGAAGCTCGGCTGCCGCCAATGCGCCGATTTGATGGCGACGATCACGTCCGCGTTCTTGCGCGCCACTTCTGCCACGCGCGCGGGATTCATATCGAACTGGTTCTGATCCACCGCATCATCCTCGCTGAGCATGCCCACCCCCACGATGTTGATCATCGCCAGCACGCGAGTTTGCGCAGTATCGATGACCCGCCGCCGGAATTCGGGAAAGTCCCGCCAGCCCGCGCTCCCCGCGTCGACCATAGTGGTCACGCCTGTGCGAAATCCGACCGCATCCGGCTGCACGCAATGATCGCCGTCGGTGGTGACGGCGTGTTTCGGCCCCCAGAAGACGTGCACGTGGATGTCGATGAGCCCGGGTGTGACGTACAGGCCCGAAATGTCGATGCTCTTCCTCGCGCCGCCGGAAGACAGGTTCGCCGCGACGGCCGCGATCTTCCCCCCGCGGATGCCCACGTCGCGCACCCCATCGACTCCGTTTCGCGGATCGATGACATGTCCGCCCTTCAGAACCAGATCGTATGGAGCTTCCTGCGCGGAAGCGGCGGCCGCAAAAAGCATTAGCACCAGCGTTCTCATATCTGGTCATGATATACCGCCGCAGGTTTGCGGACGGACGGCTGAAGTCCACGCGCTTCGCCGTCAGGGCGTCCTGAAAAAGGGTGTCAGACTCCTTTTTGGCCAACCCAACTGGTGGAATCGAGCTAATGCTGGAGGGCGAAAAAGGTTGTCTGACACCTTTTTTCAGCAACCGATCCCGCAACCCCTTGGTGTTGCCCTAGCCGGTTTGAGCATAGCGCGCCGGCGTTTTGAGAATCTGCAAGGCGATGGGCTGCTCCATCCCGCGCACGTCGGCTTTGGGCTGTTCGGTCCAGACGACGCGCTTAACCATTGCGCCGGGATGTCTCTTCGGTAACGGCTCCTGGCTCATCTTTTCCCGGTCGGCCATGTTCAAGCCGAACTCCGCCAGAACTTCTTCATGCGGGATCGGCTGGTGGCGCTGGACCCATTCATCGCCTTCCCAACAGCCTTGCGCTCGGCATTGCTCGCGTGTCTCGGTCCTCCCCGGGGGAGGACCATCGTTTCCAGCAGATGAACCATGGCGGCGAGTCGGTCCGGCCCGAGGTCGTACAGCAAGCGATGGGCGCGCTGTCGATCAACGGCCATTGCGTTCTCCCATCGAGCCGGACGCGCGAGAAGCGCCGCTTGTCCGCGGACTGAGAGAGAACGCAATGATTCGCGCACCTGGCTAATCACCTTGGCTAAGATCCTCGTCCAACGCCACGAATCCAGGCACCTGGCCGGGGCTCCCGGCTCGGCGGATCGGCCGCCCCCGAAATGCGCCTCGAAATCGATATCCCATCAAGCCTCGCCGCCTCTGTTCCGAATCGCCCTTCAACCGGCCTTCCCGCCATCACGGCGGAGCCGCCGGACGTCCCCTGTTCCCGAAAATAGATTAAAATAAGTTCGCAACCCCGACATCGGGTCCGCCGTCTATCTCACCAATTTCGCGTCCGCTTGCTCGAACTCTGTCCCTGTGGGGTTGAAGGGGATTTATAGGCATGGCAAACCGCGAACTGGAATCGGCGCCGGCCCGCATCAGCGGCCAGACCATTCTCGACCAGCTCATCCGCAACTGCGAAATGGGCCACTTCGAAATGGGGTATAGCATCCTTCTCCCTTGCATCTTCAACATTTACCTGCATCCCGAGGACTACTCGCGGCTCCGTTCGGTGCAGGACCTCATCAAAGATGACGCCCGCAAGGCCCTGAACGCCCGCCTCGCCCAGTTGAACGGCCGGCCCTCCTTGCTCGGCAAGAAGAAGGACCGTAAGCAGTACAAGATCGCCTGCCGGGACTGGTGCTTCGAGTTTTTTGCCGATACCGAGGGCGTCGTGCCGCAGGGTGACGTCGAGATCCACTCGGAGCTGAACGAAGCCCCGCAACCCGGCTTCCGCGGCACAAAAACGACGCTGCTGGATCGCGAGCCGACCGTCGGGACCGGCTCCGGGTCCGGAACCGGAGCGCGCCGCACCACCCGCCACGCGCCCGAGCGCATCTTCGCCGAGATCCGCTATGAGGATGATTCCGGGCCACAGACCTATTACGTCACCCAGAGCGAAATCACGGTCGGACGCGGCGGCGACGATCTCAGCGTGGACCTTCCGCTCTACACCGAGGAGGAGGTCTCGCGCGAGCACCTGCGTCTCCGCCGCGATGCCGCCAGGGGACAGTTTCTCATTGTGGATAACAGCCGCAACGGCACCTGGCTCGACGGACGGCGCCTGACACGCGGCGTCGAGGTCGTGCTCCCCGACCGCGCCGAGATCGGCGTGGCCGAGGTTTTGAAACTCCAATTCGAGGCGAAAAGATGATTAGCCACTACTTCGTCGCAGCCTTCGCGCTGCTGGTCGTAGGCTTCCTGATCGCGCACCGCAAATGAGCGTGAATTACCATGTTGCTGCCGGTGTGGCGCAGGCACTCGCGCCTGCCGGGTCCAGACTGTCGCCCCTTCTTTCGCGCCCCGTTACAGGCTCCGCGACGACAGACAAACCTGTATGCGCCACATGCTTTCCGAACTGTCACGTTGAGGAATTCTCAGGACTGAACCAATGGGTGTAACCACACGTTTCCGATCGGGCGTCGCTACCGACCCCGGCTTGCTCCGCCGCCACAACGAAGATCGCTACTGGGTGGACGACGATCGCGGCATCTTCCTCGTTGTCGACGGCATTGGCGGACGCGCCGCCGGCGAAAAGGCCGCCGAGGTGGCGGTCGAAACCATCCGCGATTACCTCAACGCCAGCGCGGGCGCGCCCGAGCAGCGTGTGCGCTCCGCCATCACCGCCGCCAACAACGCCATCCACGCGCAGGCGCAGGAGTGCGAGGAGTGGCGCGGCATGGCCTGCGTTCTCACTCTGGCGCTGATTGAGGACGATCGCATCACCATCGGCCACGTCGGCGATTCGCGCCTGTATCTCTTCTGGAACGGCACCATTCGCAAGCTGACGTCCGACCACTCCCCCGTGGGTGAGCAGGAAGATCGCGCGGAACTGTCCGAACAGGAAGCAATGATTCACCCGCGCCGCCATGAAGTCTATCGCGACGTCGGCAGCGAGGCGCGTACCGCCACGGATCCCGATTTCATCGAGACCCGCCAGTGCCGGTTCAAGAGCGATGCCGCCATCCTGCTGTGCAGCGACGGCCTCACCGACCTGCTCACGTCGGCGGAGATCAATGAAATCGTGGATCGCTACGACGGCGATCCCGATCGCGTCGCCGGCGAACTGGTCGATGCCGCGAACGACGCCGGCGGCAAGGACAACGTGACGGTCCTCTTCGTCGCCGGCGCGGACTTTCGCGGACGCGTTTCCGAAGCAATGCCCGCCGCGCGCGAACGCCATTCCATCACGCGCGAACGCGTATCTACCGCCGGCTCGCCACCTGCCGAGCCGGCCGGGCGCTTCGCCTGGATGATCCTCGGCATGGTCATCGGGCTGCTGCTCGGCGCCGTCGTGGGGAGGTTGCTGCAATGGTAGCCACGGCTCCTTCCCGGCTGCGCTTCGGCCCTTACGATATCGAGCGCAAGCTCGGCCGCGGCATGACGGACGTCTACCTGGGCTACGATGCCGCCCACGACCGCCGCGCTGTGCTGAAGCTGATCCGCCACTCCTCCGCTTCGCGCATGGTCGTCGACGCGGAGCGCCGCGGCGCGTCCATTCAACAGCAACTCCACGCCTTCGACGCCCGCGTCATCGAGGTCTACGACTTCGGCGATCTGGAAGACTGCTTCTACGTCGCCATGGAGTACGTCGAGGGCGATACCGTCGCCCAGATTCTGCGGCGCGAGCGGCAGTTCGATCCCATGCGCGCCGTCCGCATCGCCCTGGAAGTCGCCAGCCAGCTGGAGGCGCTCCATTCCTTCCAGGCGCAGATCGACGGCCGCGCCGCCGCCGTGGTGCACGGCGATATCAAGCCGTCCAACATCCAGGTCGGCGCTGACGGCCGCATCCGGCTGCTCGACTTCGGCATCGCCAAATCGGTGACGATGCAGCGCAATCTGACCGTACACCAGTTCGGCAGTCCGAATTATTGCTCGCCCGAGCGGCTGAACAAATCGCAGGTGGACACGGACGCCGACCTTTGGGCCCTGGGAGTCACGCTGTACGAGATGGTGGCGGGATCGCCGCCGTATCAGGCCGATGACACCGAGCGCCTGGAGCATCTCATCCAATCGAAGCGGCCGCCGCGCGCCCTGCCGGGTGCCTGCCCGCGCGGATTGACGGCGATCATCGGCAAGGCGCTCGCCGCCGATGCCGACCAGCGTTACGGGACGGCTTCCATCTTCCGCGCTGACCTGGAATCGTTCCTGGAGAACCGGCCGACCATCGCCGAGCGCGAGCGCCGCCGCCCGTGGAAAGTAAATCCCACGGTGGATGCCGGCGGCGGTGAATCCAGGTGGAAATGGCCCTGGCAATGGCCGTCGAATCTGCCCGACCTGCCCTATGCCCGCGTCACCGGCGCGCTCGGTTGCGTGCTGCTGGGCATGACCGTCTTCCTCGCAACCGGCTACTATTGGCGGTTCCGCAGCCAGGCCACCAACTTCCGTGCGAATCTCGATCTCGCGCATCGCACCGCGTCCGAGATGCGCCGGCCCATTCAGGAGTGGCAGCGCTTGCGCGACGAATATAGCTTCCTCGGACGCCTCTCCCCGGCTGTCGACCTCGAAGCTCCCTTGCGCTCGGCCTATCTGGCCGCGGCCGACGCGGTCATCGACGGCTATCGCACCAGCGCCGATCCCGATATTCGCAAGCCCGACTGGCCGAAGGCAGAGGTGGCGCTGGAGCAGGCCGTGGCCATGGATCCGAAGGATCCGGTGGCGCGCGGCAAACTGGCGCTCGCCCAGGGTTACGTCGAACTGCCCAGCGATCCGGAACACGCGTTGGCGAAGTTCAATGAGGCCGCTTCGTCGATATTGGCGTCACCCGATCCGCATCTCGCGCTGGCGCGGTACTACACCTACACGATGCGGGACACCGAGCGCGCCTTGCGTGAATTGACCGTGGCGGAGGCTCTCGGGTATCAGCCGCAGCCGCGCGAAATCGAGCAGAAGGCGGACGCGTACCGCTATCGTGCCTGGCGGGAATTAGGTAAGGCCTGGAGCAAGGATGCGGATCCCGACGAGCGGCAGCGGTTGGTGGTCCTGGGTCAACGCGATCTGGAGCAGGCGCAGGCGCTCTACGAGCAGATCCCGAACTTCAACCAGGCGGACGGCCATCTCCGCCAGGTGAAGTCGGTATACAAGAAGACGCTGCCGGCGCCCCCGGTTCCCCGGCCGAGAGTCGTGGTAAATCGGAGATCGAAAAGGTGGCGCTAGTCCCAAGGTGTAGTGCGTGTGTGGCCCAGCCCGCGAAGCGGGGACAGGAAGGTATAAAAAATTGGACCGGCTGCTAATCAAGTCAAGCGGAACGGTGAATCCAGGTGGCATCGTCTCGGAGTCACCACGCGCCGCAATGCGGGGACAGACGAGACATTTCCGCGCCGCATTTGCGCGGAAATGTTCCGTCTGTCCCCGTATTGCCCGTATCGCCCCAAAAGATCAATCCGGACGGCATAGCTCGGTAGGGACCACAGTGGACGGCGAAAATTTCCGTGCCGGTTTATCCCCGGAAATTCCGTCCGGAAGCTATGAAAAATTGGACCGGCTGCGAGTCAACTCGCGCGGAACGGTGAATCCAGCTGGCATCATTTCGGACTCAGCACGCGCCGCAATGCGGGGACAGACGAGACAATTCCGCGCCGCATTTGCGCGGAAATGTTCCGTCTGTCCCCGTATTGC
>Ga0070741_10011054_pt1 | contig 16798 bp, 11 predicted proteins | sample Coa_R1_4_FD_66440 | JGI IMG/M metagenome (GOLD analysis project Ga0070741, IMG submission 66440) | Surface soil microbial communities from Centralia Pennsylvania, which are recovering from an underground coalmine fire - Coalmine... | ecosystem: Environmental > Terrestrial > Soil > Unclassified ...
TGGGCGCATCACGGCCATTGATCTGGACAAGGGAGAGATCGTCTGGCAGATCGCTCACGGCGAGACGCCGGACAATATCCGTAACAACCCGGCGCTGAAAGGCTTGAATATTCCGCGTACGGGCCGTCCCGGCCTTTTGGGCCCGCTGGTTACCAAGACCCTCGTCATCTGTGGAGAGGCCGGTTTCTTCACGACGCCAGCGGGCGTGCGGGGAGCGATGCTCCGCGCCTATGACAAGGCCACCGGGAAGGAAGTCGGCGCGATTTATATGCCAGCGCCGCAGAGCGGCTCTCCTATGACGTATATGCTCAATGGGGAGCAGTACATTGTGCTCGCAATCAGCGGGGGCAACTATTCGGGCGAGCTGATTGCATTCAAGCTGCCGGCCAGCTAGCATGGCGAGCTAGTCCGAGTAGCGGCGCCGCTGCCTCTGGTCCGGCTGGCGCCCGGGATGCGGCGAGCGTTTCTTCGTTAGCCTGCCGGGTTTTCCACTGTGGAAGAATAGTAACTCGGCTGGCTGCAAAGGCCAGCCCCGTTGACCTGACATGAAGATGAAAATCACGATTCTGGGAATTGCGGCGGCGGCCGCGGCGTTGTTTACGGGGCTGGGCGCGCAGGAGCAGCCCTCCCGTTCGGTATGGGATGGAGTGTACACCCAGGAGCAGGCGCAGCGTGGCCGGGGGCTATACGGCCAGCATTGCGCCGCCTGTCACGGTGAATCTCTGGAGGGCGTTGAAATGGCCCCGGCTCTTACCGGCGGCGATTTTCTGGACAAATGGACGGGCCAGACCGTGGGCGATCTGTTTGAAAGGATCCGAACCACCATGCCCCAAAACAAGCCGGGACGGCTGAGCCGGGATGTCAACGTGGATATCACGGCTTACATCCTGAGCGCCAATGATTTTCCGGCCGGCAAAACGGATTTGCCCCGCGACACGCTGATTCTCAAGCAGATCCGGATCGACGCCACGAAACCGGAGAAGAAGTGAAACCTGCGCCGCGACGAAGGAGCCGAGTCTTCGGTGTCGAGTTTCCGATCAACATGCGGCCGCGCTGCCCATTCCCAGTAAATCCAAAATAAACGCGTACTCGAACGCCGTTTCCTTCAGGCGATCGTACCTGCCGGAAGCGCCGCCGTGTCCAGCGCCCATGTTGGTCTTGAGGAGCAGAACGTTTTCGTCTGTCTTGACCTTGCGTAGCCGGGCAACCCATTTGGCCGGTTCCCAAAAAGAAACCCGCGGATCGTTGAGTCCTGTAGTGACGAGCATATGGGGATACGCCTTGGCGGCCACATTCTCGTACGGGGCATAGGATTTCATGTAGTCGTAATACTGTTTTTCCTTGGGATTGCCCCATTCCTCGAACTCGGTGACCGTCAGCGGCAGCGATTCATCGAGCATCGTGTTGATGACGTCGACAAAGGGCACTTTCGCGATTGCAATCTTGAAAAGCTCGGGGCGCATGTTAAGCACCGCCCCAATCAACAACCCGCCCGCGCTGCCGCCGTAGATGACGAGCCGGTCCTTGGCCGTATATCCTTCGGCGATCAAATGCTCTGCGCAGGCGATGAAATCAGTGAACGTATTCTTCTTGTGCAGCAGCTTCCCGTTTTCATACCAACTTCGGCCCATCTCGCCGCCGCCTCGGACATGCGCAATCGCGAAAATGAAATTGCGATCGAGCAGGCTGAGCCGGTCCGGTGAAAACACCGGATCCGTGCTCAGCCCATAAGCGCCATAAGCGTACAGCAGCAACGGGTTTTTCCCGTCGCGAGCCAGGCCCTTCTTGTAGACCAGCGAAATCGGCACCGAGGCCCCGTCCGGCGCCTGGGCGAAGACCCGCTCGGACTGATATCGCTCCGGTTCGTATCCTCCGAGCACTTCGTATTGTTTCTTCAGTTCGCGACGGCCGGTGTTCATGTCGTAGTCGAAGACCGACCGGGGCGTCACCAGGGATGTGTAGTTGAAACGCAGCAAATGCGTGTGAAACTCAGGGTTTGTCGCCGGGAAAAATGTGTAAACCGGCTCCGGGAAATCCACTGCCCGGATTTCGCCTGTGGACATATTGCGTATGCGCATTTTGCGCAAACCGTTTTCACGCTCGTAAATCACCAGATGGTTCTCGAACGCGTCCACGCCGTCAAGCTTGACGGCCTCGCGGTGTGGAATCACTTCCTTCCAATTGCGCCGGGAAGGGTCGGAAACCGGCGCATCCATCAGCTTGAAATTTTTCGCGTTTTCATTGGTGACGATAAAAAATCTATCGCCGTGATGCTCGACGCCGTATTCGACGTTGGGCCGGCGCGGCTCCACCACCCGGAATTCGCCGGTAGGCTCGTCGGCCGACAAGTAACGGACTTCCGAAGAAGTCTCGCTCTCGAGCGTCAGGAGGATATATTTCCGGCTTCGGGTTTTGGAGATGTGAACAAAGAACTTCTCGTCCTTTTCCTCGTAGACCAGCTTGTCGTGGGCCGGATCGGTCCCCACCGTGTGCCGGAAGAGCCGGTACGGGCGCTTGGCGGGATCGAGCGTCGTATAGAAGAACGTCTTGTTGTCATTGCCCCAGGCCAGCCCGTAGTACGTCTCCGGAATCTGATCTTTCAGCAGCTCGCCCGTCGAAAGATCTTTCAGCGCCAGCGTGTAAGTCTCGGACCCGTTTGTGTCGGTCGAAAACGCGAAAAGGCGGTGATTCGGGCTGGGCTGATGGACCCCCAGCCGAAAGTAGTTATGCCCGGCGGCCAGGGCGTTCTGGTCCAGGATGATTTCTTCAGGGGCGTCCTGAGCGTCCCTTTTCCGGCAGAAAACCGGATATTGCTGGCCTTCTACTGTTTTTTGATAGTAAAAGTAGTTATCGATCTTTTCCGGCACGGAAAGATCCGTCTCTTTAATGCGCCGGCGCATTTCCTCATAGAGAGCGGCCTGCAAAGGCTCGGTGTGCTTCATGACCGCTTCGGTATAGCGGTTCTCCTCCTCCAGGTAGCGGATCACCTCGGGATTCGATCGCTCCCGGAGCCAGGAGTATTCATCCACCCGGGTGTCCCCGTGGATGGTGCTGGTTTTGGGAACAGTCTTCGCCGCAGGCGGCTTCAAGCCGATTCGAGCTGACAACAAGAATGCGCCCAGAGCCAGGGCCCCGATCAGAGTTGGAGGTGATGCGGCGTGATACAGCATGTTTTTCCTTTCCTCACCGGGGCCCGGGCCATCCAGGCCAGTGTTTCTTCAAGATTCGCCAGGCCCTCGGCGCCTCCGATCTGCTGGATCGAGAGGGCCGCTACGGCGTTGGCGAAACGGGCGGCCTCCCGGAGCGAAAATCCAAGCCGCAGGGCCGCCAGAAAACCGCCGCAGAAGCAATCTCCCGCCCCGGTTGTATCCACGGCCGTAACGTCGTAGGCGGGAACCATAAATTGTTCCCCCGCCGCGGCGATCGCGCAGCCTTCTCCGGCCATTTTTAAAATAACAATCCCGGCGCCGCGGCTGCGGAAAAATTCGCCCACTTGAGAAAGCTCGCTCGATCCAGCCATCATCCGGGCCTCGTCCTGATTCACAAATAGCAGGTCGACCCAGGGACAAAGCGCCCCAAAATCCGCCATCCACCTGCCAGCGCCGTCCCACATCGTGTCAACAGAGGTCACCAGACCGGCGGCACGCGCGCGCTCGAGCAGCGCCGCACCACCCTCCCGGATGGCGGGCATATGAAAAAAGCTGCCGAGGTGGAAATAGGAAATTCCGCGGACTCGGCACGCATCCAACTGAATCTGCTCAGGGCGCAGACTCCGGCTGGCTCCGCGCAGATGCAGAAACAGTCGCTCCGCCCGCTGATTGATGAGACCCACCGTGGTGGCAGTCTGGGAGCCAGGTTCAAGGAGTACTTCAGAAACATCTACTCCGACCAATTTCAGCTTCTCCAGCGCGTATCGCCCCAAGGCATCCTCTCCCACCAGCCCGCAAAGCCTGGCAGGCGTCCCCAATTTGGCCAAAGTGTAAGCGGTGAGCGCGCCATTTCCTCCGAGATGCTGGGAAACCGACTCGACCCAGAGGCTGGATCCCCACGGCGGCAGCGTCTCCACCGGCCGCACCAGAATATCCACGACAATGTTTCCGGCACAGTAAACGCCGCCTTCGGGAAAAGATCGAGTAGACATGGTTTGCCGGCAACGGCGCAGGGGCGACGCCCAAGCTTCGGGCGAGTTGAAACCCCCGGCAAGCCGCACGCGCCGAATTCCGCGCCCGCTGTTTTCCTTGCGAAGAACGCTCTCCGACGGCCGCCAACAGTTACCGCCGCCGCTCCGCAGGCACAGGAAACGGATTCTCGGCTCCGGGCTCCTCCAGGATTCCCTTAGCGCTCGCGTCCGCCCTCTCAGCCTTTTTTTCGCTGGCGGAGATGATTTGTTCGGCCAGGTGTACCTCCGCCTGACTGCCTAAAATCAAACCCACGCGCTGATGCAAAGAGACAGGCTCCACGTCGAGAATGCACTCGCGGCCGGTCGACCCCCGTCCGCCGGCGTTTTGAGCCAGGTAAGAGAGCGGATTGGCTTCATAGAGAAGCCGCAGCTTCCCGGAATATTTCGAGTCGGCGCCCCGAATTTCCGGGTAGACATATACACCGCCCTCGAGCAGTATCCGGTGGAAGTCGGCGGTCAGGCAGCCCGTGTAGCGGGTGGAATAGGGCTTGCCGGCTGGAGAATCGTCTGACTCCAGCCGGTCGATGAACTCCGCCACTCCCGGCTGCCATCGCCTGCGATTCCCTTCGTTGGTGCTGTACACGGACCCGTGAGCCGGCATGCGAATGTGGTAGTTGCTCTGGAAGAACTGCCCGACGCCAGGCTCCAGAGTGAAGGCGTGTACACCGGTCCCCCGGCTGTAAACGAGCGTGGTGCTGGGACCATAAAGGATGTATCCTGCCGCGAAAAGCTCCCTTCCCGGGCGCAGCAGGTCGGCGTCGCTGCCCTGGCCCTGCAGGGAACGCCTCCGGAAAATCGAAAAAATTGAACCCAGCGCTCCGTTGACATCCGTATTGGACGATCCATCCAGAGGGTCGAACAGCACCGCGTAAGCCGCCCCGGCCCGGCCATGCAGGGGGAAGTGCGTCGGTCCCGCCTGTTCTTCCGAAGCCGCTCCAAAAACCAATCCGCTCTCCTCACAGGCGGAAATGAACGTTTCATTGGCGAATTCATCGAGTTTCTTCACTTCCTCCTGCTGCACGTTAACGCCCCCGGTCTTGCCCAAAAGGTCCACGAGGCCCGCCCGCCGCAGTTCCCGAGAGATGATGCGCGCCGCAGTGCTGATCTGGCTCAAAAGCAAGCTGAATTCCAGATGATCCCGGGTGGCAACCTGATCTTCCTGGAGAAGATGATACGTAAGGCTAATCAACTTCTGCGGCATGTCCTCACTATAGCAAGAGCAGGACGCGCCGCCATGCGGACCGAGATCAACGCGCGCAGAAACATACGGCAGGAGCACGCAGGAAGGAAGGATGCGGGAAAGCCGCAGGCTAGCGGGCGGGGCCGCGATCCCCGCCCGCGCGCCAGGCAATCAGGCAGTGGCAAGCCGGAGTTGGTCATCCAGACTGAAGTACAGGCCGGCGGTTCGTGCTCGGGATTCGATCAATTGCTTATCGAGCTGGTTCGCCACAACGCCCTTCAGTGTGACATTTCCGTCTTTCACAATGATATGAATCGCCGGCTGCGCCTGGAAGCCGTAGCGCGTTCCGATAGCCGCAGTTCCGTAGATCGCGCGGGCGAGCCGCAGCCGGATCTGATCGTCAAAGCTTGAAAGCGGCAGGACTTCGAGCTCGTTCTTCACCATCTTTACGCCTCGGACCTGGCTGGCCAGATTCGCGTAATCGTTCTTGCGTTGGGGTAGACGGACTTGGCCGCTCAGTGTGACCACGCCGCTGTTCACCTCCCCCTGCACCCAATCAAAAATGTCGTAAAAGGGGTACATGCGGATTTCGTGCGTAATCGCCTGAGCGATCTGTTCATCGGTTTGCTCCGAAGCCACCGTAATGTCGTTTTTGACCCCCGCCAGCCCTTTGGTCTTCCTGGCAATTTCCACGGCGCGTTCGACCTTGGACAATCTGTCTACCGTGCCAGTAAGGTCGGCGATTCCCGCGTTTACGGTCACTCCGACCGAGTCGAAATTGGCGTCTCGCAGCCGCTTTTCCACCTGAGCCGCCAGCGCCGGATCGGGTATAACGCCCGCGTTGGCCAACAGCGCCGGAGCGCATCCCAAAAGACCCATCAGAAGAACTGTCGCTGCAACTGTTTCCATTTTCCATCTCATGGCGTTCCTCCTAACTCTCACCTATTAGGTGTTGCGAACCTCTCCCGTGTTCCTAAAGGTTTGTAAAGGGGACGTAAGGGAATTTGACGAAACGCGGCGGAGCGGTCCGGGAGAACTACCGGCTGAATTTTTTGATCCAGCCGTTCAGGTCGCGGATCATCGTTTGGCGCTGGTGATTTAGAGCGCGATCTTCGATGCGATTATTCTGCTCGGACGGATCGGTCTCAAGGTCCCAAAGCTCGTTCGGGCCGCGCCAGCGGTTTCCCTCAAGATTGCGCACGACGAGCTTAAACCGTTCCTCGCGGTTCATTGCGGTGTTGCGAAGCAGCCCGAATACACGGTTATCCCAACGGCCCAGAGCGCGGGTAGTGGCCAAAGGCCAGTAGCTGCGCCCGCAAAGATTGCGTCCCTTCGGCAGCGGCAGTTCGAGCAGATCCAAAATACTGGGAAAGAAATCATACGTGCTGACGAGCTCCTGGCGCACGCGCCCGGGCGGAATGCGCCCCAGCCAGCGCGCAATCAGTGGTACCTGAATGACCTCCTCATACAGATTGGCCGGGCCCGAGGCTCCGCCGTCCCAAGCCCCGTGGCGGCCCCACGACTGGCCGCGGTCGCTGGTAAAAACGACGAGTGTGTGGTACGAAAGCTTTTTCGCGTCCAGGTAGTCCACAAGGGCGCCCAGGTAGTCATCCAGGGCGGAGATCGACGCGGCCGTTTTGCGCAGGTTGGCGGCTGCGCCGGCCGCCTCCTTTTGCGATTCGATGAAATCAGAGTCGCGATAGAGGTCGTAGTATTTTTGCGGATGTCCTTCCAGCGGCCCCGACGGATTCCGGTGCGCCACAACGCAAAACCACGGCGGCGCACCCTGCCGCTGGGCCTCGATAAATGCGACGGCCCGTTCATGAACGAGGGCCGTGACGTATCCCTTCTCCTCCACTCGCAGCACCTGGCCGCTTGCATTCGAATACACAACCGGATCCTGGTTCCTCTCGGAACCCCCGTCCAGGACAAACCACCGCTGGAAGCCATGCTGCGGCTGGCGCTCATTTCCCAAGCGCCACTCGCCGAAGTAACCACAAATGTAGCCGCGTGAGGCCAGTATGTCGCTGAGAAATGCTTCATGCTCGAAGTTCGCCGGCGGGGCGGACTGTCCCTGGGCCGGCTGCTCCGCTGAAGGGTCTCCCAGCGCATCCTGAATCCCGTGCTGCATCGGAGTCCGGCCGGTGAACAGCGTGGCGCGGCTCGGCGAGTTTGCCGGCGTACACGCGAACGAGTTCGCGAAGCGCACCCCTTGCGCCGCAAAGCGGTCCAGGTTGGGAGTGAGGATCTGCTCGTTTCCGTAGCAGCCGGCCGCCCAGGCCGGCAGCCCGTTAGCGAGGACCAGCAGGATATTCGGCGGCCGTGAAGGCGGGGCTGTTTGCGCGCGCCCGGCAGAGGCAAAGGCCGCTCCTGCCACAGTCTTCAGGAAAGTGCGGCGGCGTTGCATGGCCACCCTTGGGTTCACTGCGGAGTGGGCGCCGTCCGGCGGGCGTCTCCCGGAGAAAACGCAGCCGGGAAAACGGGAAGCCCGCTCCGCGCCCGCCGGCTCATTTCTCTCCGCCTCCCCGTTTCCTCACACGCCGGTTTCCCGGCGCAACATCCGCAGCCGCTTCATGACTTCATTGCCGCCGCGCCCGAAATAATCGTGAAGCTTCTGATATTCCACGTAGAGTTGATCGTAAATCGCATGTGCAGCCGGATTGGGCTGATACCCGCCTTCGAGAAGGCCTGTCATGTGGTCCGCAGCCTGCCGTATATCCTTATAATATCCGGCTGCCACCGCGCCGTGCATGGCGGCGCCCAACCCCGAGGCCTGGAACGTGCGGGGCAGGCGAATCTCCCGCCCGGTTACATCGGCAAAGATCTGCATCACGACCGGGCTTTTCTCGGCGATGCCGCCGCAAGCCACGATGTGATGCGCGGGCAGGCCCTCTTTTTCGAACGCCTCGATAATCGTCCGGCTGCCGAAGGCCGTGGCCTCGATCAGAGCGCGGTAGATCTCTTCCGGGCGCGTGGAGAGGGTCAGACCGACAATGATTCCGCTCAAGTCGGCATTACCCAGGATCGACCGATTGCCGTTCCACCAGTCGAGGGCCAGCAAGCCGCTCCGTCCGGGTTTCAGCCGCCAGGCTTCCGTGGCCAGCAACTCGGCGGCGGAGATTCCCTGCTCGTCCGCCTCACGCTCCAATTCCGAGGTCACGCCGTTCCGGAAAAACCAGCCATAAATGTCGCCCACGGCCGCCTGCCCGGCCTCATACCCCCAGAAACCTGGTACAATGCCATCCTGCACAACACCGCAGATTCCCTCCACAGCCTTGCGCTCGTTGCCCAGCAGCATGTGGCAGATGGATGTCCCCATAATCATCACCACGCGGCCAGGCTCGGTGACCCCGCAGGCAGGGACGCCAGCATGGGCATCGATATTAGCCACCGCTACGGCAGTCCCAGGACACAAGCGCATCCGCGCGGCCATCATCTCCGTCAGGCCGCCCGCCCGCGCTCCCAGCGGCAAATAGTCGCACCCGAGTTTTTCCGCTACTATGTTTGCCAGGCGGGGATGCAGCTCGGAAAAAAAATCGCTGCTCGGGAATCCGCACCCTTTGACCCACATTGCTTTGTAACCAGCCACGCACTCGCTCCGAACTTCCCGCCCCGTCATCTGCCAGACGACCCAGTCTCCGGCCTCGATCAACCTGTCGGCCGCTTCATACACCTCGGGAGCCTCATCAAGAATCTGGAGCGCTTTCGAGAAGAACCACTCCGCCGAATATTTTCCTCCGCAATGCGAGAGAAACCGCTCGTTCCGCTGCGCGGCGACCTGATTGATCCGGTCGGCCTGCGGCTGCGCGGCGTGGTGCTTCCAGAGCTTGACCCAGGCGTGCGGATTTGAGGAAAAGGGGGCCGTCGTGCACAGCGGCGTTCCGTCGGCGAGCGCAGGCAGCATGGTACAAGAAGTAAAATCGATGCCGACACCGATCACGTCTTCGGGAGAAACACGGCTTTGCCGCATTACTTCCGGAACGCCCCGGTCCAGCACGAACAGGTAGTCCCTCGGATCTTGCAGCGCCCAATCGGTTCCGAGGGGCGTGTCGTCAGGCAGCCAGCGATCCAGAACCCCGTTCACGTAAGGAACTTGATTCCAGGCGACTTCTTCGCCGTTATCCGCCCGCACCATCATGACCCGACCTGATTCGGTCCCAAAATCAATCCCTAGCGCGAACTTGGTGTTGGACATTACCCGCTCTCCGGAATCCCTGGCCGTTTCCTCGTGGCGAAGCCGATCACAACCGATCCGCGGGAGACAGATTGCCCCTCCGGCTCCCTAGCGGGCATGATACCATCGGAAATTTCCCGCCGTCGTATAAGCATGCGCATCAGCCTGGACCGCAGTCCTACCCCGCCAACCGGCGGCGCCTCGACATCAGCCTCGCGCAAAGGGTTTTTCGCTACCACATTCCGCGCGTTTCAATACCGCAACTTTCGAATCCAATGGACCGGCGCTTTCACCTCCACTACAGGCACGTGGCTCCAGGAAGTGGCGCAAAGCTGGCTGGTTTACACCTTGACCGGATCGACCGTTCTCCTCGGGCTTACCGCCTTCCTGGCGGGAGCCCCGATCCTGCTGTTTTCGCTGCTCGGCGGCGTGGTCGCCGACCGGATGGACCGCAGAAAGCTGCTGATATTTTCCCAGTACACGCAGATGACCTCCGCTTTCATCCTGGCTCTGCTGGTCTACACCGGAAAAATCCAGATTTGGCACATCCTGATTCTGACCTTCGTGAACGGCACGGCGCAGTCTTTCGGCGGCCCGGCTTATCAGGCTTTAATCCCTTCCCTGGTCGCTCCCGAGCATGTGCCGAACGCCATTGCTCTGATGACGATCCAATTCAATCTGGCGCGGGTGATAGGACCCGTCATCGCCGGTTTCGCGATCCGCTGGCTGGGCATGGCCGTCTGCTTCGCGCTCAACGGAGCCTCTTTCATCGCCGTCATTGTCTCCCTGAAGCTGTTGCACATCGAGTTTATTCCGAAAAAGACCGAAGAGCGCCTCCTGGCGAGCCTTCGCCAGGGCCTGCATTTCGTCTACAGTCACGGATCCATGCTGGCCCTAATCGCGCTGGCTTTCGCTTCTACCGGTTTGGGAATACCGCTGATCACATTTCTGCCTTCGTTCGCCAAAGACGTTTTCTCGCTTGGGGCGCAAGGCTATAGCACCATGCTCGCGTGTTCGGGCGCCGGCTCCGTGGTGGGCGCTCTCGTGGTGGCCTGGATGGGGCACGCTGCCCGCAAAGGCCGCGCAGCGCTGCTCATGCTGATTGCGCTGGCCGTCTTTCTTTCAGCGTTTTCACAGTCCACCAACTACGTTCTCTCCTGCGTTTTGCTGTTTTTCGCGGGCGTTTGCTTGATTTCCGTTTTCGCACTGGTCAGTTCGCTGGTGCAAATGCTGGCGCCGGAAGAATTGCGCGGCCGCATCATGAGCGTTTATAACGTCGCGTTTCGCGGCGGCATGCCCTTGGGAAATCTGATCACGGGATTCATCGCCAAGGGCCTCACGCCGTCGGCGGCTCTGCTCGGAAACGGCGTGGCGCTCGCCATCGTGGGTCTCTCGTTTCTACTTTGGGAACGGGATGTTGCCCGGCTGTAGCCTAATCCCGCCGCACACGCGGCTGCGAGACAAAATAAAAATGCTCACCAGAAGCGTTTGGCTCCTGGTGAGCACCTCTGCGTTCCCGCCAAGCGGGAACTGATGTTAATTAGGGAGATAGTTCCGACGGTATAAACAGCCGTCCAGAACTTTTGATCGAATCTTATTTCCCCAGACCCGCCAAGTCAAGGAGTAAATCAAAGAAATTTTTTCTTGTAAGCCGTTTCTTTACAACAACTTCTGGCATGGAAAGTTTTCCACAGGCAAGGCCGGCCGAGTTTTCGCCCACCGGAGCAAGCCCCTTGTTCCGTGTATGTCAAAGAAAAGTAAGGGGTTATTTTTCGCCGAGGTGCAACCGGATGAAATCTTGCCCTTCCCCGCTCTGTAGGATGCGCCCCGGGAACAGCTTGGCCAGGAGAATGCGCCCCCCTCCCACCCCCAAACCCGCCATAAGCGCAAAGCCGGCAATAAGCACGCAGAGCAGGATGATGTTCAGAATCAGGTCGCCCACGTTGTCTCGCCGCGAAGGCGGTTTCTGATCGAAGGTCACTGTGCCCTCGTAGCGGACTTTGGCGAGAAGTTTTTCCGCCTCGTCCTGCGAGAAGGGACGCACCACCACTCCAATCAACGTCGCGCTGCGCTTGGCCATGACGTTGTGCAGCTTCAGAAATTCTTCCATCTGCGCACGGGCGAGTTGCGGCGTGGGATAACTGAACACCAGCAGCTTCAGTTCGCCGCCCTTGGCCGCGTATTCGGCAGCCTGAGCTTCGCTGCCGAGGTGGAACCCGGCTACGGAGGGCGGAATCTCGGGAGCGATCCTGGCAAGCACCGCGGGACCGAGAATGTAACGCTCCGAATTCGGGACCAGTCCCGCCGCCGGCATATGTTGCAGCAAGGGCGGCGGAGCGCCGTGCTCAAAGCGCGGCAAAACACTCAACATCGCTTCAAAGGGCTCGTCATCTGGCTTCGCGCCCCGCATGGTGAGAACGTAATTGCCGTACTGAAAACAGGTAACGTCGTGCGACTCGACTCCGCGCTCTCCGATGTCGGCCGGCTTCCCATCGGCGGGCCTCAACCATTCGTAAAGGGCGACCGCCCCTGTCGGGTCCTTTGCCCGGATCGCCGTGATCTCCAGTTTGCGGTCCCCGGCTGCGTAGCTCGAGATCTCCCCTTCGTCGAAGCCGTATTCGTCATAGATCGCGCGGTCGACCGCCGGAGGCTGAAAGGACTGGGCATTTGTTTGATAAAAATCTCCGAGACGAACCGGCAGTATCGCTGCGGCAACAAACGCAGGCGTAGCCAGGCCCATCCAAACGGCCCCAAGAAACCAAGCCCGGCAACGAGCCGGCGGCCGCCCGAAGAGGCCGGATCCTGGAAAGTGCGGCTTGAATTTGGCCTTTGGTGCGTTCATCTGGAAATCCGGATGTTCGAATTCCGTGGAGGGCCCTCGTCAGGCGGCTCCATGGCATTTCTTATATTTCTTGCCGCTGCCGCAGGGACACGGGTCGTTGCGCCCGACCTTTTCCCCCTTGATGACTTGCGTGACAGTGGCCGCCGCACCGCCTGAGCCGACAAGCTGCAACTCAGCCAGTTCCCGCTCTTTCTTGCGCCGGATGTTGCGGGTGAAATCCTCCATCGAGCTCCGGGCGGCCTCGCGCTGCTCCGGCACTACTTCGTGCAGTTCTTCGCCTTCATCGGGATTCCCAACTCGCTGCAACTGCACCGGCTGGAGAAAAAACAGATACCGCAAGGTTTCGTCTTCAATGCGGTCCATCAACGCCTGGAAAAGCTCGTAGGATTCCTTTTTGTACTCGACCAACGGGTCTTTCTGTCCGTAGCCCCTCAGGCCGATGCCTTCCTTCAAGTGATCCATCGACAGCAGGTGATCTTTCCACTGGGTGTCCAGGATCTGGAGCATGATCATGCGCTCGTGATAGCGCATCGCCTCCGCCCCAAGCAGATTTTCCTTTTCGTCATAGCGCCGGTAGAGCAGCTCGGTTATGGAATCCACGATCTCCAGGCGGCTCATGTGGGCCAAGTCCAGTTCGTCCACCTTCACGCCGAATTGCGTCAGCACGTCCGTGCGCAGTCCGGCGTAGTCATACGTGTCCGGATGGGCCTTGACCGGGCAGCGATTGTCAACGAAGGCGCCCACGAGGTCGCGGATGATCTCCTGGATGTATTCCTTCTGATCCATCCCCTCGAGCAGCTTGCGCCGCAGGCCATATATGGCCTCGCGCTGCTTGTTCATTACGTCGTCGTACTCGAGCAGATGTTTGCGGGATTCGAAGTTTTGCGCTTCAACGGCCTTCTGCGCCGCTTCAATGCGCTTGGAGATCATCCGCGACTCGATCGGCACATCTTCTTCCATGCCCAGCCGCAGCATGAGCTTCTGGATGCGCTCGCCGCCGAAGATGCGCAGCAGATCGTCTTGCAAAGAAAGGTAGAAGCGGGAACTCCCGGGATCTCCCTGCCGGCCCGCGCGCCCGCGAAGCTGGTTATCGATGCGCCGGGCTTCGTGCCGTTCCGTTCCAAGAATGTGCAGCCCGCCCAGCTTTGTGACTTCGTCGTGCTCCTTGTCGCACTGCGCCTTAAAACCGGCGTAAAGCTCCTCCCATTTCCGGCGGGGCACCCGATAGAATCGGTCGAGATGCTGGAAGTAAATGAAATGTTCGTCGCTCGTGTAAGCCTCGGCCTCCTTCGGCAGCATCTCGGCCACCTTCTCCTTGAGGCAGGCATCTTTAGTCATGAATTCCGGATTGCCGCCGAGGAGAATATCGGTGCCGCGGCCCGCCATGTTGGTGGAAACGGTTACCGCGCCCTTGCGGCCCGCCTGAGCCACGATATAGGCCTCGCGCTCGTGCTGCTTGGCGTTGAGCACCTCGTGCTTCACGCCCATCTTCTTCAAGATGCCCGAGAGTTTTTCCGATTTCTCGATCGAAATGGTTCCCACCAGAACCGGCTGCCCTTTTTCATGGAGCGCCTTGATTTCTTTGGCCGCATTCCGGAACTTCTCCTCTTCCGTGCGATAGACAATATCCGGGTACTCGATCCGGATCAGCGGACGGTTGGTGGGGATTACCACGACGTCCAGCTTGTAAATCTTGCTGAACTCGGCTGCTTCCGTGTCGGCTGTGCCGGTCATGCCGGCCAGCTTCTTATACATGCGGAAGTAGTTCTGGAAGGTGATTGTCGCCAGAGTCTGGTTCTCGCGCTCGATCTTGACTTTTTCCTTTGCCTCCACGGCCTGATGCAGGCCGTCGCTCCACCGCCGGCCGGGCATGAGACGCCCGGTAAACTCGTCGACGATGATGACCTCGCCGTCCTTTACAACGTAGTCCCGGTCGCGGTGAAACAGCGCGTGCGCTTTGAGCGCTTGATTTACATGGTGCAGCGTCTCAAAGTTGGAAAGGTCGTAAAGATTCTCGATGCCGAGCAGGCGCTCCACCTTGGCCACGCCCTCCTCAGTGAGGGAAACGGTCCGGTGCTTTTCGTCCACCGTGTAGTCGCCCGTGTAGGTGGGCGGCTCGCCCGCATTCTTGCTTTCGATCACCTCTCCCTTTTCAAGCCGGGGAATAATGCGATCGATTTTGTAGTATTTGTCGGTGGACTCTTCGCTGGGACCCGAAATAATGAGCGGCGTCCTGGCTTCGTCGATCAGGATCGAATCGACCTCGTCCACGATGGCGTAATGATGCCCGCGCTGGACGCAATCCGCGAGATCAAATTTCATGTTGTCGCGCAGGTAATCGAAGCCGAACTCGTTGTTGGTGCCGTAGGTAACGTCAGAGCCATAGGCGCGGCGCCGTTCCTCGTCGTCGAGGTCGTGGACGATGACGCCGACCGAAAGACCGAGGAATTTGTACAACTTGCCCATCCACTCGGCGTCGCGCTTGGCCAGGTAATCGTTGACCGTGACGACATGTACGCCTTTGCCTTCCAGCGCATTCAGATAAACCGGCAGCGTGGCCACCAGCGTCTTGCCTTCGCCGGTTTTCATCTCGGCGATCTTGCCCTGGTGCAGCACCATGCCGCCGATCAACTGCACGTCAAAGTGCCGCATCTTCAGCACGCGCCGGCCAGCCTCCCGGCAAACGGCAAAGGCTTCGACGAGCAGGTCGTCCAGAGTCGCCCCCTGCGCCAGGCGTTCTTTGAATTCGATGGTCTTGGCGGCCAATTCCGCGTCGCTGAGGGATTGGATTTTCGGCTCGAAATCGTTGATGGCCTGCACGAGGGGAAGCATCTTTTTAACTTCGCGCTCGTGCTTGGTGCCGAAAATCTTGGCAAAAAGAGTATCAATCATGCGTGGATGGATCTTCCTTCATTGTACCGCAGGCCACCGGCCGGAGACGGCCATGTGGGAGGACCTCAGGCCGATCAAGCGCTCCCGGCGCGCAGACTTCTGTAACAGAACGGGCATCCTTACTTTTTGGGCGAGCCTTCCACGGCGGGCGGCCTTGCGGCGACCACGGAACGGAGCCACGCTTTGGGTCCGGAGCGTTGGAACACCTCCTGCTTTTAACCAACGCCGGCTTTTGAGAAGCGCGGGGCGAGGGTCCTCGGTGCGCCGGGCCCGGCGAATAGAAAATTTCTCCTCGCCCGGGCGCTTGGATTAGCCTCCGGACGCCCGACAGTTTCCGATCATCGGCCTGCCAGCGCCGCTCGGATCTTCTTCAGCGTATCAGCCGCATACGCCTGATACGGTCCGGGGATTTTAGAGGATTGCGTCAGATAGTTTACGGCTTCCGCTTGACGGTTCAGCTTTGCGCTGGATAGCCCCAAGAAGTAATACACGCCGCCGAGCACATCGTTGTTCCCCTTCAGAGCGGATGCGGCCGCCAGCAGCTCTTTCTGGGCAGGCCCGAATTTGTTCTGTTCAGCGAAAATTCGCCCCAACACGAAGTGCGCCCGCCCCAGGTAGTTCTCCTTATACTTCGTCCACTCTTCCTCGCTCATGGCGGCCGGCTTGGGCTTGCCGGGCAAGGTCTGAAGAATCTTTTCCGCGTTGGCTTGCGCCACCCCGAGCTTGCCTTTTGCGGGATCCATATTATTTTCGGCGATCAGGTAAAGATAGCCCTCATTGGTAGGGTCGGTCGCCAGGGCTGCCTCCATAGCCTGCAGCATTTTTTGGTTGTCGCCGAGTTTTTGATAGGCCACGACGTATTGGGCGTCCAGCGATTTACTGAACTGCCCGTTCGGGAAATACTTCCGAAGCGCATCGAACAGAACAATCTTCGCCTGCGCGGAGGTTTGCTTCTGCGACGACTCGTAAAGCGCATATTCATTGTACTGATCCACTTGCCCGGCAAAATCGGTGTTGCGCTTCCACGCTTCCACCTCATTTTCCTGAGAAGGCTTCGGCGTTGCGCTGACTTTCTGCGCCAAGGCATGGGCTTTCTCTACTGCGGCCACCAAGGCTTGCGCGTCGCCCTTCCCCTCGGCCGCCTTGACCAGAAAATGAGCAACTTCCAAATCCTCAGGAGCCTTGGCCTGAGCAGCCTGCCCATGCTCCAGGGACTTGTCGAAGTTGTTTACCTTCAGGTATTCGTTTTGAAGCTGGAAGTGGACGTAGGCTTCCGCCTCGTCGGACGGAAACTTGGACAGAAATTCTTCGTACAGAGCGATTTTCTTGTTCGAGTCTTTTTCGTCCGCGGCTTGCTGGAGTAGCTTGCCCGGTTCGGAACTGGTGTTAATGGTGATATTGCGGATTTGCCCCCAGCCGGGGGCAGACACGAAAGCCAGCCACAGGGCTGCGCTCATGAGGCGTTTCATAACTGCATCCCCTTTCTGATGAACGGATACTACGCCAAAAGAAATCAGGAATCAAGGGCGG
>Ga0070741_10011055_pt1 | contig 16794 bp, 10 predicted proteins | sample Coa_R1_4_FD_66440 | JGI IMG/M metagenome (GOLD analysis project Ga0070741, IMG submission 66440) | Surface soil microbial communities from Centralia Pennsylvania, which are recovering from an underground coalmine fire - Coalmine... | ecosystem: Environmental > Terrestrial > Soil > Unclassified ...
GACGACAAACACGAGACCACTGAGCCAGGTTACGCCAATACCAGGAACAAGCGAGGCAAGACACTTGCCGAGTAAGAGTTCCCAGGTACGTATAGGAGTCGCCAGGATGGGCTCAAGCGTCCGACTCGTTTTCTCACCTACAACGCTATATGAGGCAATTACGCTGGTGATGATACCGGGCAATAACAGGTAAACTGTGGAGAAGAGCAGCGCAGGGATTGCCTGGGCTAATTCCTGTGCTGTCAGACCCGCTAACATTGGATTGCTACTGAGAGCTACAGTACTGCTATTGGCACCTTTGAGCGACATGTGACCAGCCTGAGAAACGAGGAAGATCGGTATCGCAGTGAAGAGCAGCGGAGGTAGGATAATACCAAGCAAGAGCAGGCGCTGCTGCATAATTTCTGATACATCTTTGAACATGATGATAAGCGCTTTTTGCATAACCTTTATCTCCTTATGAAAGAGCATTTAGCGTTTCGCCGCTGACGAGGGCTTTTCTGCGTCGTTTTCCACTAATTCCAGATAGACATCTTCAAGAGAGTGAGCGATCGGTGAGACGAAACGGATCCGAGCACCAGCATGTACCAGCGTTTGTACCAGCAACGGATTCTGCTCGTCGGGATCGTCAAGGGAGATCGAGAGGGTAGCGTTTTGCGCGGTCACCTCATGAACGAATGGCAGCGCTTGAAGGGTGGTTAGCCATTGGGAAGCGTCACCAACGACTTGAATCTGTGTGCCTTTGCCAAAGAGGCCAACACGCAGATTAGCAGGAGAATCAACACGCACAAGGCTGGTGCGGAATACACCGATCAGGTCACACAGTTCGTCAGCTTCGGGGAGATTGTGAGTGGTCAGGAAGATGGTACGACCCTCACTGCGCAAATCCTTGATGAAGTCACGAACGGTGCGCGATGCCTCAGGGTCAAGCCCGGATGTGGGTTCGTCAAGGAAGACTACTGCTGGCTCGTGCAGTAACGCGCGAGCAATGGCAAGTTTCTGGCGCATACCCTTGGAGAAGCCTCCCACACGCTCGTTGCGCCTGTCCCATAAATCGAGCATACGCAGGTAACGCTCGGCCTGAGCAATGGCGCGCTGGTCCGACAGGTTGTAGAGGCGGGCAAAGAAGATCAGATTGTGTAGAGCAGTGAGGCGGTCGTAGAGTCCGGGCGTTTCGGTTAAGATGCCTACAGACTGGCGGATAGCCGTATTATCGCTGCCGATTTTGTAACCGGCGACAGTGGCATTGCCGCTGGTAGGCGCGATCAACGCAGTCAGCATACGGACAGTAGTGGTTTTACCGGCTCCATTGGGTCCCAGGAAACCGAAGACGGTCCCCTGGGGAATAGAGAGCGTGAGATTTTCGACAGCGACACGCTGACCGAAGTGGCGCGTTAATTTATAGGTTTCAATGGCGTTCACAAAACACCTCGATAGTTTTATAGCTACTCAGGCAGGCTGTTTTTCGTGGGAAACACTGATCTGGGCAGGGTTGAGTTTTCCGGTAACAGCAAGCCAGATGGCAAAAGCGATCATAGGAATCAGGCTGAGAATGCCGAGTGGCGTACCCAGAAGGGAATCGGCATGCGAAAGGAATATGATGCCATAACCAATTTGCGCGTTTATCGCGGCATGAGCCAGGGTAGAAGGCCAGACGCTACCGGAGCGGAAACGCAACCAGGCAAAGATCATACCTAACGCGACCGTGAAGATAACCATCATCAGGACGCCTAACCAGGGATGCCCAGGATAGTTGTAACTGTTCAGGACGATGAGAGGAGCATGCCACAAGCCCCAGATGATACCTGTGATGATAGCAGCAGGGATACCGCCAAGAGGCGCGAGACGGGGCAGCAGATAGCCACGCCAGCCGAACTCCTCACCAAAAGTGAAGATCATATTGAAAGGCAGTATCACAATGAAAGCAAGCAGTGTTTGTGCGAGAAGGTTAAATGCCGCCAGCTGGTCGGGCGTGTAACCAAAGGGTATGGGCCGCCCTTGACGGTGAAGCGCATCAGCAAGGGCACGCCCCATTTGATGCAGGGTGTCAGACAAGGCCCAGTGCTGTAGGCCGGAGAGCAGGGCAACACCGATGCCCAGCGCAATGAGGATGGGAGGGAGTACATAAGCGGCAATATACATGCGCCATGCCCCTGGTCGATCACGCGCTACTATGCGTAAACCGGCATCAGCAAAGCCTTCGTGCCTCAGAAGTCGCAGTAGTACAGCGGCTAGAGCCGGGCCAAACATACCAATGGCGGTACGTATGAGGAATGGCACGCCTAGAGCACCCAGACCTAACCAGATAGTCCAACTCACACCAAAGGTCAGTATTATGTAGAGCACAATGCTCATCCAGTTCACGCGAGATAGTGTGCTGCCAGGTTGGGTATTTTCTGAACCCGGCACGATTGAATCCGCGCTCATAAGACCTATTGCCTTTCTATGCTATAAGGGATGCGTTAGCTTTTAGCTATATTGCTGATAACAGATTGTTATTTCAATGTTTGCTGAAATATTAACGTATGAATTGGAGTTTGTCAAGGGGAAAGTCGTGCTTCTTATCTGATGAGAGAGCGAGTGATGCTTCCCAGAGTCGGGCAGCCAGCGAGAGCCATAGCAAGCTCTAATTCAGCGTGTAACAATTGCAGGACGTGGTATACACCGCTTTCTCCGTTTACCGCCAGACCCCAGAGGATTGGGTGGCCAAGGAGGACTGCACGAGCACCCAGGGCCAGAGCTTTGAGGACATCGGTCCCACGACGAATGCCACCATCTACATAGACTTCACAGCGACCAGCAACGACCTCGACTACTTCTGGCAGAGCTTCTATGCCTGCGACGACACTGTCAGGCTGACGACCACCGTGGTTGGAGACAATAATACCGTCAGCTCCATATTCCAGAGATAAGAGTGCGTCTTCCGCTGTGAGGATACCTTTGAGCAGGATGGGAAGCGAGGTGATGGAGCGGAGCCAGGGAAGGATTTCCCAGGTGAGAGAGGCTGTAATAGAGGGTTCTGGCTCATCGCTGCTTTCCATGAGGGGAGAGGCATTACCACTTCCCACAGAGGGATAGGAAGCCTCAAGATGTTTGCCGATATCGTTGCGAATGTCTCTCTCCCGATTGCCTCGTCGTGGCCCATCTACGGTCAGCACAAACCCCTGGTAGCCTGCGGCCTCCGCACGCCTGATCAAATGTTCCGCTTGACGACGGGAGTCGATGTAGAGTTGAAACCAGCGTGGACACTGACCAGCCTGTGCAATCTCTTCAAGACTGCGAGTGGATTGGGTGCTCGCTATCATAAGGGTTCCTGCTTGCTGGACTGCACGCGCGGTGGCGCATTCTGCGTCAGGATGTGCCAATCCATGTCCAGCCGTTGGAGCAACCAGGATGGGCATGCTGACCGGAGTGCCCAGCACACTTGTTCGCAGGTCGCAGGTGCTGACGTTAACCAGCATACGCGGTCGCAATCGCAGGTGCTCGAAGGCGGTTCGATTGGCGCGCAAGCTCACTTCATCATCACTGCCACCTTGATAATAGTCCCAGGCCCAGGGAATGTGTGCCATCCGTCGGGCTGCGAGGGCTTCATAGTCAAGAAGGTTGATTGGTTGCATGAAGATTGCCTCCTGCAAATATTATACAAGTAAAGATGAGCCAATTTCGCGAATTTAACATGAGATTGGTCCTTCGTCAATAGAAGTGCGAGATGAGCTTTCGATCAACCTTCGGAGCACTCGTCGGAAAGGGAAGGGGTCAAAGAAGCTCATCCCTCACCTCTTTCATACACTTGTTAGTTTGACTGAGAAGGGTCAGCAGGCCATTGAGAGACATTGGCAATTGCTAGATAAACTGCGTGAGATGGCAAAAAAGATGGAACCATAACAACATCACACGGCAATACTACCGCAGGTAGTTGTTGCCGTGTGATGTTGTTTTTCCCGTGATAACGCGAGAAAGCCTTATGGATGCGGATATGCCTCAAGGATCAGGGCAAGCAGCGTGCCAAATTGGGGTGAGGTGACGTAGCCAGGGTCGCCGGGATCGATGACGGTGCCATCGGGGCGCTCTGTTTCGGCACGATGCACGACGATGAGGTCCCAGGCAGGAATGATCACCAGGTAATGACCTCCGTAGCCTTTGGCGGCATAGGCAAATTCCTGTAGTGAGAGGTTGGGAAAGAGGATGCCGTTACGGGCAACCCACCACATATATCCGAAGCCATCGGTGCATTCGTCGTATGAGTAAGCTGTCGTACATGCCTCAACCCATGCTGCTGGAAGAAGTTGCTGGTTTTGCCAGTTTCCTCGGCGCAGAAAGAGGAGTCCAAAACGAGCAAGATCACGAGCGGATAGACGAAACACATACGCTGGATGCTGGGAAACAGGTTCCCATTCGTAATGCTGCTCTTCCATACGAAAGTCTTGCATCTGTAGGGGGATTGCTATGCGCTTTTGAAACTCCGTGAAGACACTTTGATTTACGCTGTGTTCGAGAATGGTTCCTAACACGTTGAAATCCCAGTTGTTGTAGTACCAGAACGTTCCAGGAAGATGGCTGCCCCTGGGTGGACGCGTTTGTTTGGCCCATTCGGTTTCATAGCTGGCCTCGTGGTAGACCCCCGAACGAGACTGAAGCAAATCACGAATGGTGGCCTGTTTTTCCTGCGCCGAAAGTCGAGGCTCTGTATCGTCAATGCCGAGTTCTTCCAATGTCATTTCTAAGTGCAGGTTTCCCTCTTGCACGTGAATACCATAAAGAGAGCTCAGCAGACTTTTGCGGATCGAGTGGCAGTTGAGAGGACGGGCAGTGTCTCCCCATGCCGCTAGAAGACGCCCCTGATGCAGGATCATGACAGATGCTGAACCAATTTCCTGCGCATAGGTTTGTGCTATGGCAAGCATGCTAGAAGACCACCCCAGGTTCTGGGGAGTCACAATGGGTTCCCAGGTAGCTTGAGGGAACCATAATGGATGCTGAGTGTTCATCGAGTCCTCCATTTTGTCTGAGTCATCCATCTCAAATTTTTTGTTTTCGAGCATCTGTTCAACATCTCCGAATCCCCGCCTGCGGCGGGGCGACGGGAAGAGAATTTCACACGGCAATACCTGCCGCAGGCAAGTGTTGCCGTGTGAAATTCTCTTCCCTAGAACGGCGATGATCTGAAGCGGGCGTTCAAAAAAATTCGGGATGACTCACTAGACGATAAGAAGTGTGCCGTTCAGATGGGAGGGGTAGCTCGATATGACGCAGAGCAAAACGTGGGAGGACGAGCCAGAGGTGCGGAGGGGAAGGCAAACTCACCCACGAGTTGCTCCAATGCTATTCGAGCAACCCTTTGTGTGTTAGAGCTAACACATAGGATAGGTATGATGCGTTGTTATGAGATGTCGAGAGAACAACGCTTTGTGGGTGAAAATTTTATCTGATCGCAGATTAATCATACACTTCAGAAAAGAAAGGCGTCAAGTGCTACATCAACGAATCCTTGGATTTGCTGAAGATTCGTAAAAAGATCCAGTTATGTCTACTTTTCTCTGGACAACTGAACCGTTTCTTCGGTAATGTAGGAGAAGATAGTATGTTCGTTGGTTTGTACAGAAAAGGAGCCTTTTATGCCGACAGCAACAACGATTGCCCTCTTTCTCGTAGCCGGATTGGGGCTTGTGCTCATTCCTGGCCCCAATATTATATATATCGTGACACGCAGCGTTGACCAGGGGAGGCGGGCCGGTCTGGTTTCTGCTCTGGGTGTGGAGGTGGCTACCCTCGTGCATGTAACAGCCGCAGCTTTTGGGCTCTCAGCATTGCTCCTCTCGTCAGCATTGGCTTTTTCTGTGGTGAAGTATGTTGGGGCGGCCTATTTGATCTATCTTGGCATTCGTACTCTGCTGACCCGTGATCAACATCAAGAAACGGTTGTTGTTGAACCAAAGTCCCTCTCGCATATATTCTTCCAGGGCGTGCTGGTGAATTTGCTCAATCCGAAGACAGCACTGTTCTTTTTCGCCTTTTTGCCACAGTTTGTCGATCCGGCAAGAGGTGCTGTTGTAGGGCAAGTGCTCTTTTTTGGTATCCTCCTCAATTTGTTGGGTCTCTGCAATGATATCCTCTATGCTTTACTTGCCGATAGGGTGGGCAAATGGCTCAAGGGAACTGCGCAGTTTCGGAGGGTTCAGCGCTATGTCACCGGAGGTATCTATCTTGCATTAGGAGTGACTACCGCTTTGACTGGCTCAGAAAAGAAATAAAAATAGGTTTCTGATTGTTATCTACTGTGCTATCACTATCCCCAGACTTCTGTCAGATGAAAATGCAGGTATGTTATATTCTCATGTGATGCTTTATCAGGAATGAGTAAGTCTTTCTAATATAGGCGTCGAGCATGTTTGAAAGGTTTCCTGACACCTCTACTAGTAGCAAAGGCGTGCAGCTGGAACAATCAAGGGACACGGGACTTGTTGGTTCAAGGGATTGCACAGATATGCCAGGTGCGATATGATAGCACTAAGAATTGCAAAAAGAGCAATGATGCCACACCCCTCGGTTTTGCTGGAAGGGGTGGGCTTCGTTGTGTCTGTTGGAGGATGATGTGAATTTACAGGGATTACTTTCACTGTTGACGCAGAGGCCGGAATATCGTCGCTTGATAGAGAAGATACGGAGTAGTGAGGGGATACCGGCACTGACAGGGATTACGGAAGCTGCACGGCCCTACGTGATTACGGCACTGGCATCCGTGCTAAAACAGCCGATGCTTGTGGTCGTTCACGACGAAGCAGAGATCAATCAGACGGTAGAGACACTCAAAGCATTCGTGCCCAACCCAAGCGACATATTCAGCCTGCCAGATCGCGATGCACTACCTTATGAGCGTCTTATCGGTGATGCCCTGACAACTCAACAACGTATGCAGGCGCTTATTGCAATGGTGGAGCGCGAGCGTACTACCATCGTCGTCTGTTCAGCACGTGCACTGACGCAACTTGTCATCCCCCCACAGGAGCTATCCACGACCCTGTTCAGTCTGGAGGCTGGGCAGGAAGTTGACCTCACAATGATGCTAGAACAGCTCTACGATCTGGGTTACGAGCCGGTAACGGAGGTGGAAGAACCAGGGCAGTTCAGCCATCGCGGAGGCATCATCGATCTCTTTCCCCCAACCTTGCCACGACCCGTACGCGTCGAGTTCTTCGGCGACGAGATTGAGTCCTTGCGTACATTTGATCAGGAAACACAACGCTCGCTCAATCCGATTAGCAGATGTATTGTTGGCCCAGCACGTGAGGCACTACCAATACGAGGTCCAGAGGCGATCAAAGAATTGGCTCAACTTGATAGCGATAGTAAGATCTTGCATAGAGACGCCGAAGAACGCTGGAAACATGATCTGGAATTACTAGCTCAGCGCCGCTCCTTTGAGGATATCGCGTTTTACCTGCCCTACCTGCATGATCGTGCAACTGTGCTGGATTACTTGCCGCGCAATGGGCTACTCGTTCTTGATAATCCAGGAAACATTCAGAACCGCATCACAGAACTCGATGCCCAGGCAGTGGAGATGAAAGAGCGCCTCGAACGCGAGCGCGAAAATCCAGCCCATATGCGAGACGCACATGTAACCTGGGATCAGCTGGAGCTACAGATCCACCAGCGACGGCAGGTGCGCTTCGCGGATATCCTTTCGAGCGCTGAGGGCGACTTCGATGTGCGTCAACATGGCGGCACTGAGAATCTGATACCCCCGTTTAGCAGCGCCAGTTCCTATGGAGGCAGACTACGAGCGTTTGTACAGGATTGTCGTAAAGCGCTCGATAACCGAGAACGCGTCGTGATCGTCACCATGCAATCACGACGTATGGCAGAAGTGCTGAGCGATGAGAGCATCCTTCACGAAGCCACGATTCATGTCAGCCCAGGCACGAACATTCAGCAGTTGCCGGAAGCTGGCACTCTGACACTGATCCAGGGACAAATGCTGGAGGGTTGGCAGTCACGGTCACTGGCGCTCTATGTCTACACCGATACGGAAATCTTTGGCTGGTCAAAACGACGCAACGTACAACGACGCAAGCCGGTTACGCCTGCATCGTTCCTGGCCGAGGTCAATCCAGGCGACTATGTTGTACACCAGGAACACGGCATCGGACGCTTTGAGGGCCTGGTCAAGATGAATATGACAGGCGTCGAGCGCGAGTACTTGCTGATTCACTATGCAGGCACCGACAAACTGTATATACCTACCGATCAACTTGATCGGGTGACACGCTTCATCGGCATGGGAGACAGCGTGCCAGCACTCAGCAAGCTGGGTACGAGCGAGTGGACGCGTGCCAAGGCGAAAGTGAAGGAGAATGTACAGGATATTGCCCGCGATCTCTTACGGCTCTATAGCTTGCGCGAATCGGCACCAGGGCACGCCTTCCCACCCGACTCGGAACAACCCTGGCTACAAGAACTAGAGGACGCGTTTGCTTTCGAGGAGACTCCCGACCAGAAACGAGCCATCGATGAGGTGAAGGCGGATATGGAACGACCACGTCCGATGGATAGGCTGGTATGTGGAGACGTGGGCTATGGCAAAACCGAGGTTGCCCTGCGAGCAGCGTTTAAGGCCGTGCTTGATCAACGGCAGGTCGCAATCCTGGTGCCAACGACCGTATTGGCGCTACAACACTTTAATACCTTTAGAGAGCGCCTGAAAGCTTATCCGGTACGCGTTGAGTTGCTGAGTCGCTTCCGCTCGGATAAAGAACAAAAGCAGGTGTTGGAAGATCTGGCTTTTGGCAAAGTGGATATCGTCATCGGTACGCACCGTTTGCTACAAAAAGATGTGGTTTTCTTTAATCTGGGACTGCTGATTGTTGATGAAGAGCAGCGCTTCGGAGTCGTGCACAAAGAGCGCCTCAAGCAGATGCGCGCCGAGATTGATGTGCTGACCATGACGGCAACACCTATTCCACGCACACTGCATATGTCACTGGTCAACCTGCGCGATATGAGCGTTATTGAAACACCACCACAGGAGCGCTTGCCCATTCGCACAACGATCCGCGAATATGACGATCATCTGGTCAGAGAGGCGGTCCTGCGCGAGATCGACCGAGGAGGTCAGGTATTCTTCGTGCATAATCGTGTGCAGGGTATCCAGATCATTGCACAGAAGTTGCAGCGGCTGATCCCGGAGGCACGGATTACCGTCGGACATGGGCAGATGAATGAGGAACAACTGGAACGCGTCATGGTCGGTTTCTCCAACGGAGAATACGATGTTCTGGTCTCAACTACGATCATCGAAAACGGGCTGGATATTCCCAATGCGAACACGATTATCGTAAATAACGCAGCCTACTTCGGGCTATCACAGCTCTATCAGTTACGCGGACGCGTAGGACGAGCTACACAGCAGGCATATGCCTACTTTTTCTACAATAAAGAGGCCAAGCTGACACCGATTCAAGAGAAACGCTTACGTGCCATCTTTGAAGCGACCGAACTGGGCGCAGGGTTCCGTATTGCAATGAAGGATCTGGAGATTCGCGGTGCAGGTAACTTGCTCGGTGCGGAGCAGTCGGGATTTATGAATGCAGTTGGCTTCGATCTTTATTGTAAGCTTCTGGCAGAAGCCGTCCAGGAACTGCAGGGGAAAACTGTCGAGGTGGGCACACCAAGCACAAGCATCGATTTGCCGCTTGATGCTTACTTGCCGGACGATTATATTGGGGATCGCACGCTCAAGGTCAATTTCTATCAGCGCCTTGCTAATCTGTCGCAGCCAGAACAGGTTGAGACGATGGTAGCGGAGATGAGCGATCGCTTTGGGGCACTCCCTCAGCCTGTGCAGAATTTGCTGACGCTGGTACGTATGAAGGTTGATGCGGCACAGCTAGGGTATGAAGGCATTTCGATGAAGGATGGTGAGCTGGTGCTCACTGTTAAACGGAGCGTTGTGCCGAACCGTATTGCGTTGTACCGGCGCTTCCGCAATGAGGCGAGGGTGCAACAAGGGGTGATTCGTATTCCTCGGCGGCTACTGGGGCAGAATTGGTTGGGGCAGTTGCAGGAGCTTTTGCCGACGATTACTACTCCTGCTTCTTCTACAGCTTAACGGTGCTATGTTCTTCTGCGGCTTCGCGCCTACGGCGCTCATAACAAAGAGAAAAATCCACCCTTCAACGCGCTGCGCGCGTTGAAGGGTAGATTTTTCTCTTTGTTATGAGCGCCGTAGGCGCGCTTGTGTTATTGACGACGGGTGTGCATGAGATGGAACATGAGTGCTTGTTTGTAGTCAAGGATGCTGACCAGGCCGGTTTTGATGACCTGGTTAGAGAGGTTGAGCAGGGTTGAGACGACTTGCAGGCGTGTTTCGTCGAGGCGCGCTTGTTGGCGCAGCATTTCTAGCAGTTGCGCGGGGCCTTGTCCTGAGATTTCCAGGCCGGAACTGACGGCTTCTACACGGAGCCATACGAGAAGTTGATGACGCATTTGCTCAAAAATTGCCATGTCGTCTTCACCTACAGCCATCATTTCGCGTTGACCAGGGGCGATGGTGGCTGCGGGTGACGATGGTGGTTGTGGTAGATTACGCGCCGGAGCAGTTGCAGGAGCGGATTGTGCTGCATCAGGAAGCGGCGCAGCAGGGCCTTTTCTGAGCTGGGGCCTTGTCGTTGCTGGAGCTGGTTGAGCATGAGAGACAGAGACAGCAGGGGACTCTGCTGTTTGATCAAGTGGCCCAGATTTACGAACTTCGGCGGGCTGCGCGAGTAAGCTGGATCGACGAGCCTCGGCAGGCTGTGTGGTAGGTTGAGCAAGGGGTTCTGATTTGCGTGTTGTCACAGGCGCAGCTGTGTGTGATGCAGCGGAAGCGGCCGGGGCAGGACTGACAGGAGATGCTGCCCTGGAAGCGGTTTGCTGGGCCGCTGGAGTCAGGCGCGGACTCACTGGCGTATGTATAACCCCTTGATCGGGTACTGATGCCGTACGCTCGATGGTGCTAGCGGCACTGGTAGATGAGAGTGGACGCGATGTGATGCGTCGTACTGCTCCATTGGCTGCACTAGCGGAACGCTCCTCAGCCACAGCAGCCGGTTTGACTTCACCACGCAGTTCTTGTAACTGCTGTTGTAATAGCATGGTAGCCGGAGCAATGTGTTCCCAAGTCTGTTCAGAGCGTCCATTCATGTTTGGGCTAGTCCAGGAGACAACAGGACGAGGGCTGCCAAAGGGTAAACTTCCCTGCGGTTTCTGACCCGTGAGGTGGTTGCGAAGTCCCTGCGATACCGATGCAGCACAGGTACTGATGAGCATGCGCACATCCGACATTCGGCGACGGCCTTGATTGCCGAAGAAGCTACGATTGCGTTGCACGAACTGAATAAAAAGACGTTCTATATGGCGCTGAAAGTCAGGTGAGAGCAGGTCTACACGACTCCAGGCAGTGAAATCAACAGAACTTAGATAAAGCCAGACTTCCTGACGCTTCGAGCGATCAACAGGACGCATGCGCAAAGATTCGGTGCGATGATCAAAAAATCGCGGATAACAAAAATTTGCGATTAGTGTTTCGGCTAACTCAGCTTTCAGGCGCGCAATTTCAGCGGGTGGGAGTTGACCTAAATAAATGCCCATCAAACAACCTCATATGATTACTCAACGATCATCACAAGCACCAGTTACGTTTTACCGATGCTACACGCAAAGACTGCTGAACTGAATAAAGCTACGATTTGTACCGGGAACTGAGCCCATACATTCCCTATTTTACATGATGACTTTGGCAGAGGTAAACAGGGAGTGGACATATATACTAGCCCATTTGGAACCCGCCTGGCTTGTAATGCCCTACGCGCTATTTGTACTACCCTCTGCTGGCATAATTGTAACTCTTCAAGTCCTCCCGAATAACGAATTCAAAGCTGTCTTTCTGTACACGTATCGTCCAAATTAAGTGACTATTGAGGTCAATAGTTACCCATATTACGTCCTTTGAAAACCAGGAAGGCCCCTGGAGGGTGGCAATCCACGCTTGAGTAGTACATAGCCGTCTTGCGCAGCCAGTACGCCATAGTTGCCGCTTGCCATGACCTTCTGAACGTCGCTCATATACTGAGAAACGTTGGGATAGGGATATATATCACCATTGATATCCAGGAAAATATAGTCGGCACTCTCAGATGCGTAAGGGAAGAGATAGATTTTTTCCCGGTGACTGAGATGCGGAACGAGTTTGTTTTGCGCTGAAACCGAAGCGGTTGGCGGGATCATGCCAATGAAACGCTGGGCTAATGCAGTGTGAGCCGAAGTCGAAGGCCACTGAAAACCGGACGAAAACGGCAGATGTCCGTAAAAGGAATAATCGGCCTTCACAGCATTGAAAAGCACAAACGTCAAGAGCACGGTGAGCAGACACGCAGGCACGAGACGCTGTGGTAATGGCGCACGCAAAAATGCTGGTAGGTTGAAGAGGTGCGGCCGAGCAGCGGCATTCGTACTTGCCATGTCCTCTGAGGCCGCGGGTGCGGTAGGGGTGGACTGGGGTGATCGCACGCCCTTTCGCGCAAAAAACAGAAGTGTGCCTCTGCGCCACCAGATAGGGATTATGTACACTAACCACAGAATTAATACTATAGCCTCAATTGTCGCGAAAATGAGCACGGGCACAATCTCAGCGTTGTAATGGAAAATGCCTGTGTACATCCCCGGCTCGCTGCTGAGCAGGTTGGCAGCAATTGAGGGCAGAGCAAGAACCAGCACCCACGGAGCGAAGAGCACTAGATAAAGCGGACGCAAGGGTGCAGGAAGAGCGATAAATCCTGCTGGTGAGAAGAGCGAATGTAGGTAAGCGAAGTGGCTACCCTCGAATACATATTGCTTCAAGAAGTCCACGGGATGAAGCAGAGCATGGAGAAGCAATTGTCCGGGTCCTCCCAGGTGTCCAAAACGCGAAACTAGAAGTGGACGCCCAGTAGGACTGAAATGAGGGATGATCACGTAGAGACCCAGCACCAGCCAGGCTGTACCGAGGAGAGCTAACGCCAGGCCACTTCTCCAACGACGCTGGAAGAGCATTGACCATAAACCAAACATGATCACAACGGCAGGGATTTCTTCCTTACAGGCCATCGAGAGTATGGCAAAGACAAAAAGCCAGAGCGTTTGACGCGTATACATGAAATAGAGTGTAAAGAGCAGCAATGCGGCGGTAAATGTCACTGCATGAAAATCGAACACAACGGCTTGCTGCTGCGCGGGATAGAGCAAATAGAGGAGAGCAATGGCAACGCCCGCCAATTCGCTGCGCAATCTGAGACGCGCTAACCAGAAAGCAGGATACGCTCCACTCGCCACAACGAGGGTCTGAAGCACCAGCAATATTTTAGGATCAGGCCAGAGCAGGTAGAACAATGAAAGAGGGAACAAGATTGGCTCAAAGTGAATAGCAAAGCGCATAATGCCATTGGGTGTAACACAATTTGTATCGGATAAGATGTTACAAATTGTCTGATGCAGCACCTGACCGTGCACGGTGCTCCAGAGAGCCTGATCATAGATCCCGAAATCTTCGGCGTTGGTCACAAAGGCATTGTGCTGGGCAATCGTGTACAGGATAAAGTAACCACTAAAGGCGGCGACAGCAAGAGTAACCAGCCCCATAGCGAACCAGAACAGGCGCGTATGAGGCATGGGATCGGGCGACGGATACAGGTACAGCCGATTTGCCAGAATGGAGAAACGCTTGCGCCAGGTCGCGTTAATCACTTGCTACGCCTTTCTCAACAGGGATCGGTGCAGGCACATCGGACAGAGGGATGTGAGCCTCTTGCTTAGCTGATAGACGTTTCTCGGGCATAGGAGGCTGATCAGCGCTCTGTTCCTGTTGTATCGAGCGTACCTGCCGTCCACCGCTAATATAAGCAAGGCTGACACAGAGCAACTCGGCAACCGTAGAGACCAGACGGGAAAGAATCGCAATTACGGTTGCTGGAGCAGCAGCTAACGAGAGAGCAGGTACAAGGAGGACTACAGCAACGCCTTCGCGAAAACCTAATCCACTCGGAGTAATAAAACTCAGGAAGCCGATATCCCAGATAATAGCATAAATACCGATACAAATAGGTAAGGTCGCGAGAGGTGCATTGACACCAAGAGCAAGGATGAGTAGATAGAATGCACTACCAGCAATAAGCCAGCTTACACACCACGCCAGAGTTACTTGTAAAATATCGACGTAGCGTAATGTGAGGATGACTGGATCACGCTTGAGGGTGCGTAAGGCGACATTCAGCAGGCCATTGAGCACACGAGGATGCAAGATTACGAGCAATCCTAGTATGCTGGCAATGCCCACTGCAACCAGGAGCACGCTGTATCCCTTCAGCAATCCGTTTAATGCGGCGATGTTGCCCCAGAATAGCAGGCTGGCGGCAAAAATGAGGGCTGCAGAGGCCAGTTTTGTGATCAACTCAACGACCATGCTGGCAAAGGCGACAGGACGAGGAATACCGTATTTGCCCACCCAGAGAATACGAGTCAGGACATGCCAGACATTACCGGGGATATAGCGCACGAATTCTGAGGCCAGGTAGATGCGCAAACTGGCTCGCAAATCCAGACGATAACCGAGACGCCCCAGCACTCCACGCCAGATAATGCCGTAGGATAACTCTTGCAAAAGAAAGCCCAGGAAAGCCAGCGCCAGGAGCCAGATATGCAACTGGAACCGGGCAGAGGCTAACTGCTCCCAGTCCTTTTTCAGATTGCCACCTAAGAAGTACACGACGGCAAGCAAAACGAGGACGGGCAGACATACTCGCAGGGCGAACTTAGCGACTTTTTTTACGGTTGAGCTTTGCATTAATCAAGTTCCTGCCTGATACTATATTCCTCGTCACGCTCGAAGGCATAGTGACGGATCATCTCGCTTTGCAGGCCCGCCAAAAAGAACTGAATACCGAAGATCATGAGCAGAATACCAACAAAGAGCAAGGGCTGGTTATGGATAGGCTGAGTAGCAAGACCGAGGTAACTGCGAGCAACCACCCAGGCATCAACCAGAAAACCGAGCAGAAATGTCCAGAAACCCAACGGTCCAAAGAGGCGCAAAGGTCTACGGAGAAATGATGTCAGGAACAGGACATTGAGCAGATCGATGAGACCCTGAGCAAAACGACGTGCTCCAAACTTCGAGACACCAAACTTACGCGGATGATGTCGCACTTTGATCTCAGCAACACGGTAACCACGCCAATGCGCCATGACAGGGATAAAACGATGGAAGTCACCGTAGAGCTTCAGATGGGGATCTTCGATGACCTCGCGACGATAGGCTTTGAAACCATTGTTGATATCATGCAAGTGAACGCCCGTCATCGTACCAACCATCCAGTTGAAAATACGGGAGGGAAAGGTCTTTGAGAGCGGGTCAAGGCGGGGAAACTTCCAACCTGAAACAAGGTCGTAGCCCTCGTCTAGTTTCTCCAGGAACCTGGGGATCTCCTGAGGATCATCCTGGAGGTCTCCATCCATCGTAAATATGATCTCGCCACGACAACGACTGAAAGCGGCAACAAGCGCAGGAGTTTTGCCAAAGTTCCTGCGGAAGCGCACGACCCGCACAATGTCGGGGTGCTCATCATGCAATTTTTTCAATTCTTGAAACGTGTTGTCTGTGCTCCCATCATCAACGAAGATAACCTCATAGCGCTTCCCAAGCTGCTCAAGCTGCAGTGATAATTTCTCAAAAAGGAGACGCACACTCTCTTGCTCATTCATGACAGGGACAACGATAGATAAAGCTACATCCTGAGATAAAGACGCGGGAGCTTGCGACTCAGGTGCGGTTACAGTAGACGGCTCTTTAATTTGTTGCATACCTGATGTTCTCCACTCACAACATTACAAATGATTATTTCTACACTTATGCATCGGGACGGCGACAATTATAACATATACCCGACGCGCGACGACATGGGCATAGTAGTATTGTCCTTCTTGCTAATACAACGGATAAATGCTAGCAAGAGACACATTTTATGCCCAGGGTATTACCAGATTGACTGCCCTTGAACAGGTGGGTATAGATCAGGGTTGCGAGAAGAGGTCCGGGCGATCAGTGGTCAGCGAGTTTACCCCGGCTACGGCGAGGCGACGTAGTTCATCGAGAGTGTTGACGGTCCAGATGCCCAGTTTAAAGCCGTATGCCTGCATGAAGGAGGGCATATCGTCGGAGAAGAGCTTGCGATCCATATTGATCCAGGAGCAACCAAGAGAAGATGCTTGCTTACACAGATTCTTGAGAGCTCGCTCGGATTGGGGAGACCAGACATCGCGAGAGACTAACATACCGGTTTGTAAGGAAGGTTCCAGAGATCTGACTTGCGGGAGAGCCGACCAGTCGAATGAAATAATCAATACACGATCAAGCATTTTTGCAGCACGCACGGTATCAACGACTGTTTCGACAATATGAGGATAACTACCATGAACGCCATCGCGCTTGCTGGTTTTGATCTCAATGTAGACGTTGATACGCCCCCTGGCGAGGTCGAGCACTTCACGCAGCGTAGGGATCTGCTCAGGTTGCGGCCAGCCACCAGGGAAATGTGCAGCGGCGTTGAGCGAGCGCAGGTAGGCAAAATCGAGATCAAGGATATTGCCATCTTTTTTGCCATCGGTCACCCTGTCTACAGTATTATCATGAAAAACAATGGCTTCGCCATCGCGGGTCATCTGTACGTCCAGTTCGATGGCATCGATGGGCATAGTCAGAGCATTACGAAATGCCGCCAGCGTATT
>Ga0070741_10011056_pt1 | contig 16792 bp, 15 predicted proteins | sample Coa_R1_4_FD_66440 | JGI IMG/M metagenome (GOLD analysis project Ga0070741, IMG submission 66440) | Surface soil microbial communities from Centralia Pennsylvania, which are recovering from an underground coalmine fire - Coalmine... | ecosystem: Environmental > Terrestrial > Soil > Unclassified ...
CCCCCGCGATCTCGGTGCGCAGGTTGAGCGAGGCATCGCCCGTGAGCAGCTGCCCCCGCAGCACGGGGCGGAACGGCGCCGGGTCGAGCGCCGCGCCGAGACGATGTGCCACGTCCTCTGCGGCTGCATCGGCCTGCTGCGTCGCGAGGCCACCCTGCTTGATCGGGAAGTTGGTGCCGTCCCCGGCGGCGTAGACCGCCTCCACACCTGAGACTCGGGAGTGCTCGTCGACGATGATGAACCCGTCGTCGTCCGAGGGGAGCCCCGGAATCGCCGGGCCCTTCATCGCCGGAAGGGCGATCACGACGTCGGCGTCGAGCTTGCGGTCGCCCGGAGTCAGCACGATCTCGCCCGCCTCGTCGTGGGCGCGCCTGCCGCAGACGACCTCGATGTCGCGGGCCCCCAGCAGCTCGGACACCGCCGCGCTCGCCCTCGCGCCGAAGGAGGCGAGTGGTGAGTCCTCGGGCGTGATCAGCGAGAGCTCCACGTGGTCGCCGCGCTCCCGCGCCCGCCGTTCGGTCATCAGCGCCACCTCGTAGATCGGCAGCGACCAGATGGTCGTGGGGGGGACGACGAACGCGATCCGGCTGGAACCGGCGGTCGCCTGCTCCAGCACGGCGTCGATCCGCAGAGGCTCCCGAGCGTCCGGGAAGGTGATTGCCCGCTCGTAGACCCGGACGAAGCGACCGCCGACGCAGACGAGCAGGAAGTCATAGTCAAGGGTGGAGCCGCCTCCCAGCTGAGCCCTGCGCTCATCGGGCTGGACGGCAGAGATCGAGTCGAGGATGAATTTCGCCCCTTGCTCCTGGGCCAGGGGCTCGAGCGCGTGCTGCTCGGGCGGCCCGAGACCGAACGGCTCCTCGACCAGCAGCGGCTTGTAGACGAAGTCCGGCTCCGGGGCGATCAGGATGAGCGCCGCCCGTTCGCCGGCGAGATCGCGAAGCGCCAGCAGCGCCTCGATGCCGGCAGCGCCGCCACCGGCGATCAGGACCCGCGCGCCGTTCTCCGCGGCCATGCAGCGAGTCTATTCCGCGCATCCGGGCGTGCGGGCGGCCACCCGGCAAGACCTAAGCTGCCCGGCATGCCGGAGCCCACACCGTCCTCAGGGCAGCGACGGCCACTCCTCGGACCCGACACCTGGCCGTACCTGCTCGCGCCGCTGATCCCGGCGGCGGTGATCGTCAAGCTGGCGGGTGCGCCGGCGACGGTGATCTTCTTCGTCTCGGCCGCCGCGCTGATCCCCCCGGCGGCGATGATGGGCCGGGCGACCGAGGAGCTGGCGGAGCGCTCAGGCAACGTCGTCGGCGGCCTGCTCAACGTCACCTTCGGCAACGCCCCCGAGCTGATCATCGCGCTGTTCGCGCTCGGCAGGGGCCTGCACGAGGTCGTCAAGGCTTCGCTGATCGGATCGATCCTCGGCAACGTCCTGCTCGTGATGGGCGCGGCCATGCTCGTCGGCGGGCTCACAGGCCGCCGGACCCGGGCGGTGCAGAAGTTCGGCCGGACGGCCGCCAGCGTCCAGTCGACGATGCTGCTGCTGGCGGTCGCGGCGCTGATCATGCCCGGGGTGCTGGCGCTCGTGGAGGGCATCCCGCTGCCGCATCCCGGCGACGCGCGCGTCGACTACGGGAGCGACCTCGAGCACCTCTCGCTCGCCGTCGCCTGCGTGTTGATCCTCTCCTACCTCGCCGGCCTCGTCTTCTCGCTGCGGACCCACGTCGCGCTGTTCAACCCGCACGAGGAGGAGTCCCACACCGAGGGGCGCGGCGATTGGAGCACGCGGCGGTCGGTGCTCGCGCTGGCGATCTCCGGCGCGCTGGTCGGGCTGCTCTCCGAGATCCTGGTCGGCTCGATCGAGGACGCGTCGCACGCGATCGGGCTCTCGGAGTTCTTCATCGGAGCGATCGTCGTCGCGATCGTGGGCAATGCGGCCGAGCACTGGGTCGCGGTGCTGGTCGCGATGAAGAACAAGATGAGCCTCGCGGTCAACATCGCGATCGGCTCGAGCGCACAGGTCGCCCTCTTCGTCGCGCCCGTGCTCGTGCTCTGCTCGTTCTTCCTCGGCCCCGCGCCGATGCCGCTCGTCTTCAACGGGCTCGAGATGGCCGCGGTGGCGATCGCGGCCGTGATCGCCAACCAGGTCACCCAGGAGGGCGAGTCCACCTGGTACGAGGGGCTGCAGCTGCTGCTGGTCTACCTGGTCATGGCGCTGGCGTTCGGTTACGCGTAGCGGCCGCCAGGGCAAATTTGGTCAAGCGTGCTCGAAATCGAGCTCGCGCAGAGCCGCGAGCACGACCTCGTCGTGCGTCTTCGGCGATGCCTTCGGGATCAGGTGCGCGACCCTGCCCTCGGGGTCGATGATGAAGGTCGCGCGCTGCACGCCCATGTAGGTCTTGCCGTAGAGCTTCTTCTCGCCCCAGACGCCGTAGAGCTCGGCGACCTCGTGGTTCTCGTCGGCGAGCAGGGTGAACCCCAGTCCGTACTTGTCGGCGAACTTCCTCTGCGCGGCCACGGTGTCGGGAGACACACCGATGACGCAGGCGCCCGCCTGCGCGTAGTCCGCAGTGTGGTCGCGGATCCCGCAGGCCTGCACGGTGCAGCCCGGCGTGTCGGACTTGGGGTAGAAGTAGAGGACGACCGGCTGGCCGCGCAGCTCGCTCAGCGTCACCCGATTGCCGTCTTGGTCCGGGAGCGTGAAGTCAGGCGCCCGGTCCCCCTCCTGAACCACTAGTCCTCGCGCCCCGGGTCCTGCCCGTCCTCGTCCTCGTCGAGCTCCTCGTCGCCCTGCTCGAGCGCCGTCTCGGAGACCGAGCCGCCCGAGCCCGGGTGGTAGCGGGTCTGGAACTCCTCGAGCAGCTTGTCGCGCTGCTCCTCGTCAACCGGGACCTCGTCCGAGATCCGCACCCAGTCGGCCCCCTCGTAGGCCTCCATGTTGAAGACCTCCTGGTCGATCGAGACTGAGTCGTCCACCAGGACGAGCACCTCGGTCTGAGGGTTGAAGTAGGTGCCGGGCACGTCGATGAGCTCCTCGAGCTCCACCACCCGGCTCTCCGCGTCGCTTGCCTCCATCGCGGAGATCTTATTCGCCGTGCATCACTGGCCGAGGTTCTCGAGGTCGCGAAGCTGGCGGTCGATCTCCCGCTCGACGTCGAGCGGCTTCTTGCCCTGCCGCCGGCGCCGCTCGTTGCGTGCCACCACCAGCTGGCGGACCTCCTCGCGCAGCGCGCGGTCGGCTCCGAGGCCCGGCCCGCCCTGCTCCGATGCGAGCAGCGTCTCGACCTCCGCATCGACGTCGAGCGCCGCGCGCCCCCTCGCCACGCCCCGGTCGGAGCGGGCCTGGATCATCTGGCGGATCTCCTCCTCGCGGACCTCGGGTGAGACGGCGTGCACCGGGCCCTGCGAGCTCTGAGGGAAGTCCTCCTCGAGCGCGAACTGGCCCTTGCCGATCTTCTGGAGCGCATTTCCGGCGCCGAGGGCAAAGACGATCGCGCCGAGCGGCAGCGCGACCAGGACGACGAGGATGAGGATCGTGCCTACCTGGAGCGAGGCGAGAACCACATGCAGAGGTTAGATCGGCCTCACTCGTAGTGAACCGCCTCGAGCACGTCGATCCGGGCGCCGCGCCTGGCCGGCAGGACAGCGCCGATGATCCCCACCAGGATTGCGAGGCAGAAGAAGACGATGAGCTGCCCCACCGGGACGCTGAAGACGAGCCCGAGCTCGCTCAGCGAGGCCGTGATCAGGGCGCCGAAGACGAGCCCTATCGCGATTCCGAGGACACCGCCGATCGCGGCGGTGATCGCGCTCTCGTAGCGGACCATCCGCCGGATCTGGCGCCGCGTGGTGCCGATCGCGCGCAGCAGCCCGAACTCGCGCGTCCGCTCGTGAATCGAGAGGAAGAGGCTGTTCGCGATGCCGAACAGCGAGATCAGCACGCTCATCGCGAGCAGCGCGTAGAGCAGGTAGACGATCTGGTCGGTCTGTCGGCTGATCGAGTCCCGCAGGCCCTGCTGGTCGTCCACCTCGGCCATCGGGAAGGGCCGGAGGGCGGCCTTCATCCGGTCGCGGACCGCCGAGACCTCGGTGCCGGGCATCGTCGTGACGAAGACCAGGAACGGATCCTTCGCGGCCGAGATCGAGTGCAGCGTGCGCTCGTCCACCATCAGCCCCTGGAGCAACTGCGGGTCCCTGTACTCGCCGATCGCGCGCAGCGTCGCCCTGCCGCCCGAGGGCGTCGTCACCTTGAACGAGTCGCCGACGTGGAGGTGATGAGCCTTGGCGAACTGCTCCTCGATCACGGCGTTGTCGCCGTGGAGACGACCCAACAGGGAATTCGATCCCTCGACCCAGTCGAACGCGTAGCCCTGCGCGATCCGTGCCGGGGAGATCCCGCCGAGGTCGTCGTAGAGGACGTTCGAGTGGTGGCCGTTGACCTCGACCTGGTCGTAGTAGACGGCGCTCGTGGTCGCCACACCCCGGACACCGGACGCGACCGATTGGATCCGCCTCGGCACCGGCTCGAAGGTCTTTGCCTTCAGCACCAGCTCGGCCTTGATCAGCCGGTTGATCGAATCGGCGATCGAGGTCTTCACCCCCGAGGTGAAGACGGCCACGAACACCACCATGCCGAGCCCCACCATCAGCGCGGCGGCGGTGAGTGCGGTGCGAGCGGGGTTGCGCTGCGCGTTCTCGCGCGCCAGCCGGCCGACGATCGCCGAGAGTCGTTCGAGCGGCATGCCGATGCTCGCTGCCACGGGCCGGACCAGATAGCGGGCGACGAGCGCCAGGCCGATGAAGAGCAGCACCGCGCCGCCGGCCATGCCGAGCAGGCGGCTGGCCGCGGGTCCGGACCCGAACAGACCGAGCACGAGCAGCAGCAGGCCGATCAGGGTCACGGCCGCGGAGAGGTAGGGGGCGAGGCGCGAGCCGCGCGCCTCGGGCAGCCTCGCGCCGGGGCCGAGAGCCAGCGCGGGCTGGACGCGCGTCGCCCGGACGGCCGGCCCGATCGAGGCAAACAGCGTGACCGCCAGGCCAACGGCGAGCGCGATCGTGATCGTGCGGTCCTTGAGCGCCAGGTCCGCAGTCGGGATCGGCGTCCCGGCGGCGTGGAAGAGCTCGCCGATGCCCTTCGCGAAGCCGAGGCCGCCGAGCACTCCCGCGCCCGAGGCGATCACCCCGATCACCAGCGCCTCCGCCGCCACCAGCCGAAGCACCTGCCTGCGCGTTGCGCCCAGCGTCCGCAGGGAGGCGAACTCCGGCGTCCGCTCAGCGACCGAGATCGAGAAGGTGTTGAAGATGATGAACGCGCCGACCAGCAGGGCTGCGCCCGAGAAGACGAGCAACGCGGGCCCAAGGAAGCCGTTGATCGAGTTGGAGACGTCGCGCGCCTGCTCATCGGCGTTCTGCTGGCCCGTCTGGACCTTGATCGAAGCGGGGACGTGGGGGCGGATCGCGGCGACGAGGCTCGTCTGCGAGATCCCGCCGCGCGCTGCGACGTGGATCTCGCCGACCCGACCGCGCTGGTCGTACCAGCGCTCCATCTCGCCGGGCGTGGCGAGCGCGAATCCGTAGCCGGCGGCGGAACCCGAGCCGCCGAAGTCGACGAGGCCGACGACGGTCACGGGCTTGGTCCCGTGCGCGGTCTCGAGGCCGACGTGGTCGCCGACCTCGATGCCGTGCTGGTCCGCCAGGTCGCGGCTGACGGCGACCTCGCCCGTGGCGGCGGGGTTGCGGCCTTCCGCCACCGAGGTGGCGTTGAAGGGCGCCGGCATCAGGCTGAAGACGAGGCTTGGTGCCCCGTGCGCAGCTCCGATCTCCTTCCCGTCCACCACCAGGGCGCCGTACGCCTGGTGCTGCCCGGCCGCGCTCGCCACCTCCGGCAGCCGCCTGACCCGGTCGAGGAGCGAGACGGGCATCGTCTGCTGCTGCGTGAAGGTGCTGGTGAAGGCGGTCTCCGGGGTGAGCACCGCGTCGGAGCCGCGATTCGCCGTCTCGTTGATGCGGTGGAAGGCGTCCCTGATCCCGTCGGTGAGGACGTAGGTGCCCGAGATCATCGAGACGCCGAGCAGGACGGCCAGCGCCGTCAGCGTGGAGCGCAGCTTGCGCTGCGTCATCCCGCGGAGCGCCAGGCGGATCAAGCGATCGCCTTCAGATGGTCGAGGATCTGCTCGACCGTCGGGCGGCGGAAGCGGTCGATGATCCGGCCGTCGGCCAGAAACAGCACCTCGTCCGCCGTCGAGGCGGCCAAGGCGTCGTGGGTGACCATCACGGTCGTCTGCCCATAGTCGTCGACCGCCTTGCGCAGCAGTCCCAGCACCTCGGCGCTCGCCCTCGTGTCGAGGTTCCCGGTCGGCTCGTCGGCGAAGACGACGTCTGGGCGGCTGAGCAGCGCCCGCGCCACCGCGACCCGCTGCTGCTCGCCTCCCGACAGCTCCGAGGGCCGGTGCGCGCGGCGGCCCTCCATCCCCGTCGCCCGCAGGAGCTCCTGGAGCCATTCCCGGTCCGGCCTCTTCCCCCCGATGCGCACCGGCAGGGTGATGTTCTCCTCGGCCGTCAGGACCGGCAGCAGGTTGTAGGTCTGGAAGATGAAGCCGATCCGCTCGCGGCGCAGGAGCGTCAGGTCGTGGTCGGAGAGGCTGTCGAGGCGGGTGCCGGCGAGCTCCACCCAGCCGCTCGTCGGCCGGTCGAGCCCGGCGAGGATGTGCATCAGCGTCGACTTCCCGGAGCCCGACGGACCCATGATCGCCGTGAAGCTGCCTCGCGGGAGCTCCACGCTCACGCCGCGCAGCGCGTCCACCGCGGTCGTGCCCTCGCCGAACCGGCGCACGATCTCGTGGCCCGCGACGACCACCGCCTGGTCATGGCGCCGGTGGGCGTCGGGCTCGTCGATTCGGGCGGGTTCCGCCTCCATGCTGCGCTCCATGATGCCTGGGGGCATGCGGCGCATGCCGGCCAGCCGATGGGGTACCCTTCGGGGACTGGCTGACTGACCAGTCAATCAATCGAACTTAGGAGTGTTATCCGTGGTTGACCTGACCCTCACCGACGAGCAGAAGGACCTTCGCGAGCTCGCCCACAGCTTCGCCGAGAAGGACATCCGCAAGGTCGCCTGGGACTACGACAAGGACGGGACCTGGCCGCAGGAGATCGTCGAGAAGGCTTGGGAAGTGGGCCTGATGAACACCCACATCGCCGAGGAGTACGGCGGCCCGGGTCTCGACTACCTCTCCGGCTGTCTGATCGAGGAGGAGATGGGCTGGGGCTGCTCGGGCATCGGCACCTCGCTGATGGCCAACGGCCTCGCGGCCGCCCCGGTCTCGCTGGGCGGCTCCGAGGAGGTCAAGAAGAAGTACCTGGGCATGCTCACCGAGGCGCCCAAGCTCGCCTCCTTCTGCCTGACCGAGCCGGACGCCGGCTCCGACGTCTCCGGGATGAAGACCACGGCCACCAAGAAGGGCGACAAGTACGTCATCAACGGCTCCAAGTGCTTTATCACCAACGGTGGCTACGCCGACTGGTTCACGGTGTACGCGAAGACCGACAAGGACGCCGGCCACCGCGGCATCTCGGCGTTCGTGGTCCCGAAGGACGACACGGTCACCGTGGACAAGAAGGAGGACAAGCTGGGTCAACGCGCCTCCAACACGGCGACGATCACCTTCAACGAGACCGAGATCCCCGCGGAGAACCTGCTCGGCGAGGAGAACCACGGCTTCAAGCTCGCGATGATGACCCTGGACCGCACGCGTCCGGGGGTCGCCGCGATGGCCGTCGGGATCGCCAAGGCGGCCCTCGAGTTCGCCGCGGACTACTCCAAGGAGCGCGTCCAGTTCGGCGTCCCGATCGCGATGCACCAGGCGGTCGCGTTCATGATCGCCGACATGGCCACCAAGGTCGAGGCGGCCCGTCTGCTGGTCTGGAACTCGGCCGTCCTGCTCGACCAGGGCAAGCGCAACACCCTCGCCGCCTCGCACGCGAAGCGGTTCGCCGCGGACTCCGCGATGGAGGTCACCACCGATGCCGTCCAGGTCTACGGCGGCTACGGGTTCATCAAGGAGTACCCGGTCGAGAAGCTGATGCGCGACGCGAAGATCATGCAGCTCTACGAGGGCACCTCGCAGATCCAGCGCCTCGTGATCGCCAAGGAGCTCCTGATGGGCCGCCAGGCCGACGAGGAGACCCCGGAGGCGAAGGCGCTCCGCGAGAAGGCCGCCGCCGAGAACGGCAAGGCCGCGGACGCCGAGAAGCAGCCCGCCACCGCTTGATGCGAGGGCGCGCGCCGGCGTGACGCGTTCATCCCGAACCCGCAAGTACCCTGCTGATGGGTGACGAGCGCCCCGGGAGACCGGGGCGCTCTTCGTTTACCGGCAGGCGTTAGGTTCGTGCGGTGGCCGACCTCCGGCAATCGGTGGTGGCGCGTTGGCTCGCCGCGGGCGACGCGGGCGATTTCGAAGCCTTCGACGACCTGCTGCATCCCGGCGCTGTGATTCACGCTCCGGCCGGGCTTTCGACGAGCAGCCGTGACGAGGAGAAGGTCGTCTGGAAGGAGGCGCTCGCGGCTATGCCGGACCTGCGCCATGAGGTGCAGGAGGTGGTGGCCGATGGCGACGTCGAGATGGCCCGCGTCGTCGTCACGGGGACGCTCGGAAGGAGCTTCGGCGGGGTGGAGGGAACGGGTCGCAGCTTCCGGATCGATCAGGCCGTGATCGCGCACCTGCGGGACGGAATGGTCATTGAGGCCTGGGAGATCGCGGACATCGCGGCGCTCCGGGACCAGGCCGGCTCGTAGCGGCTGTTGCGAGCATGAGCCAGGAGCCCAAGTTCAGCGACCAGCTGGAGGGCTGGGTCGGCAACGACCAGCCGAAGACGGTCGGCGGCCTGGTCGAGTTCTTCAAGGAGAAGAGCTTCGCTGTGCTGTTCGTCGTCCTGCTCGCGATCCCGGCGCTGCCGCTGCCCACCGGAGGAGTGACCCACGTCTTCGAGGTGATCGCGATGGTGCTGGCGCTGGAGCTGATCGTCGGCCGGCGCCAGGTGTGGCTGCCACAGCGCTGGTGCCGCCGAGAGCTCCCCGACGGATTCGAGAAGCAGGCCGCGGTGCTGGCGCGGCGGATTCGCTGGGTCGAGCGGCACTCCCGCGCCCGGCTCGGCTTTCTGCTCTCTCGTCGGGTCAGCGGGGTCGTCTTCGGCCTCTTGGTGCTCGGGCTCACCGCGACCGCCTTCCTGGCGCCGCCCTTCACGGGGCTCGACACGCTTCCCTCGCTCGGGGTGGTACTGATCAGCCTCGGCATCCTGCTCGAGGACGCGCTTCTGGCGCTGATCGGGGTGGTGGTCGGTGCGGCCGGCGTGCTCCTCGTGGTCGTGCTCGGCCGCGCGGCGGTGCACGAGGCCGGCAAGCTGTTCTGAGCTCGGCAGCCGCGATCTTCGAAGCTGCTTACGAGTAAGTACGCCCGTAGACTCGCGGACCGTGGAGGAGCGCGAGGGCCGCCGCCGGGGTCGCCCGTCCGATGCGTTCGGCGGGGATATCCGCCGGCGCGATGTCTTCCCGCTCCTCGTCCTTCACCTGCTCGCGCGGGAGCCGGGTTACGGAAACAGGCTGATCGAGTCGATCGAGGCGATCACGCAAGGCACGATCTCGGTCAACCCGAACACGATGTACCCCTTGCTCCGAGAGCTGGAGGGGCGGGGCCTCGTCGAGGGCCGCTGGGAGCGGCCGGACCGGCGCAGCCGCCGCTTCTACTCGATCACCCCGGCCGGCCGCCGCGAATACAAGCGGCTGCGGGGGGAGGCCGAGCCCTTCCTGGACTCCGTGATCCGCTCCGTCACGCTGATCAAGGAGGAGGTCTACGGGGATGGCCGGGTCAAGGGGTGACCCTCGACCCGAGGTTCAGAGGTTGAGCTCGTAGAAGAGCATCACCGGACCGTCCGGAGAGCCCTCCCGGTTGGTGAATCCGGCGCTCTCGTACAGGGACCGGGCGGCCACGTCGCGCTCGCTCGTGCCGAGCTCCATCTGCTCCGCCCCCTCGCCGCGCGCCGTCTCCATCGCCGCCTCCAGCAGGGCTCGCCCGAGGCCGTTTCCACGCCGGCCCGGCACGACGTAGAGCTCCTCCAGATAGGAGTGCAGGCCGGCCGAATAGACCCACGGCCGGAAGCGCAGCTGGGCGAAGCCATCCGGGCCGTCGCCGACGAGCAGGACGATCATCTCCTTGCTCCGGATCAGCTCGCCGTAGCGCTTCGTGAGCGCCTCGACGCCCGGCGAGGGCTCGTCGAACTCGGCCTGGAAATCGTCCAGCAGGCGCGCGACTTGCGGGGCGTCACCGGGCGTCGCGCGGCGGACCCGGGGTGCGGCGGAGCGGTCGGGCCGGCGAGACGGCATCGAATCGAGCCTAATAGCCTTCGCCGCCAACATCACACGGGTTGCTCGCATGGAGCACCCTCGCATAGACGGAGGAACCCCTCACATGTTCGTCTTCAAGGCCGCCGTGCTGGGCGGCGGCACGATGGGCGGCGAGATCGCCCAGGTCATTGCCAACGCAGACATCCCGGTCGTCGTCAAGGACGTCGAGCAGAAGTTCGTCGACCACGCGCTCGAGAAGTCCCGCGAGGTGACGAAGTCCCAGCTCGACCGGCTCGTCTCGAAGGAGAAGCTGACCCAGAAGCAGGCCGACGCCCGCCTCGACGAGGTGATGGGCCTGATCACCGGCACGACCACCTACGACGGGTTCGGCGACGTCGACTTCGTGGTCGAGGCCGTTCCCGAGCGGATGGAGATCAAGAAGGCCGTCTACCGCGAGCTCGACGAGGTCACGCCCGGCCACGCGATCCTCGCCTCCAACACCTCCTCGCTCTCGATCACCGAGATGGGCAATGAGACCCTGCGCCCCGGCAAGGTCGTCGGCTTCCACTTCTTCTTCCCGGCCTCCGTGATGCCGCTCGTCGAGATCATCAGCGGCGAGCACACCTCCCGCGAGACGGTGACCGCCGCCTTCAACTTCGCCCAGCGGATCCGCAAGCAGCCGATCACCTGCAAGGAGGTGCCGGGCTTCGTCGTCAACCGGATCCTCAACTCCGGGGTCGGCGAGGTCTGGCGCGAGCAGGAGGAGAAGGGCCTCTCGATCAAGAAGATCGACGAGGCGATCGCGGGCGCCAACGTGACGCCGATGGGGCCGTTCTTCCTGATCGACATGCTGGGCCTCGACACCGTGCTGCACGTCGCCGAGTACCTGAACGAGTCCTACGGCGACCGCTTCTACGTTCACAAGGGGATGCAGAGGCTGGTCGCCGACGGGAAGCTCGGTGCCAAGTCGGGCGGCGAGGGCTTCTACAAGGACGGGGAGCCCAACCTCGAGGGGGAAGCCGACCCCGACGGCGAGGAGCTGGCGAACCTGCTCATGCTCAAGACGTTCGCCGAGGCGTGCAGCGTGCTCGAGGAGGGGATCTGCACCGTGCGCGAGATCGACCTCGGGATGATGGCCGGGGCCGGGCTGGATCCCCGGCGCGGGCTCTTCCCGCCGTTCTGGAAGGCGGACCTGGAAGGACTCGACACGATCCTCGAGCGGATGGAGCGCTACGAGGAGTCCCACGGCGAGCGCTTCGCGCCGCCCCGGATCCTCAAGCGGCTCGTGGCCCAGGGCCGCCTCGGCCTCAAGTCGGGGCAGGGCTTCTACTCCTACCCGCAGACAGACGGCGAGGGCACGGTCAAGCTCGAGAAGCGCGGCGAGGTCGCCATCGCCTGGCTCGCCAACCCGCCGATGAACGCGATCTCGCCCCAGGTGATCAAGGACCTCGGCACGGTCTGGGATCAGGTGAAGGCCGACGACGAGCTCAAGGCGATGGTCGTCTACTCCTCGCTGCCGGTGGTCTTCTCCGCCGGCGCCGACATCAAGGCGTTCACCTCGATGGACGAGTCCTCCGGCGCCGAGCTGATCAACGACGGCCATGCCCTGCTGCGCGAGCTCGGCCAGCACAGCAAGTCGACGGTGGCCGCGGTCAACGCGATCGCGTTCGGCGGCGGCTGCGAGCTGGCGATGGCCTGCGACTTCAGGGTGGCGGCTCAGTCGGCCGTCTTCGGCCAGCCGGAGATCAACCTGGGGATCATCCCGGGCTTCGGCGGCACGCAGCGGCTCCCCCGCCTGGTGGGGCCGTCGAAGGCGCTGGAGATGAACCTGACCGGCGACGCGGTGCTCGCCCCGGAGGCGCGGTTCCACGGCCTGGCCGACGACCTGGTGCCGGACGAGGAGCTCTTCGAGACCGCCGTCGCCTGGGCTCGGAAGCTCGCCGGGCAGGCGCCGATCGCGATCGAGCAGATCAAGAAGGTCTCGAACAACGGAGACCTGGATCAGGGCATCGAGGCCGAGAAGCAGGGCTTTGCCGCCGCCTTCCTCTCCGAGGACGCCAAGGAGGGCATCTCCGCCTTCCTGGGGAAGCGTTCGCCGAAGTGGCGGGGCAAGTAGCGAACACGCACGGCGGCTCCTCGGCTTCGCGTCCGGGGCCGCCTGCGGCCGAGCGGCTCGCCGGGCTTCTCAGGGACTCCGGCTGCACCGTCGCCCTGACCGGAGCCGGGGTCTCCGTTCCCAGCGGGATCCCGGACTTCCGCACGCCCGGCGAGGGCATCTGGGAGAAGGTCGACCCGATGGAGGTGGCGCACATCGACGCCTTCCGCCGCGACCCCGCCAGGTTCTGGGGCTTCTACCGCCAGCGCCTGCGGATGCTGGGGGAGAAGGAGCCGAACGACGCACACCGGGCGCTCGCCGAGCTCGAGCGCCGCGGTCTGCTCGAGGCGGTGATCACCCAGAACATCGACACGCTCCACCAGCGGGCCGGCTCCGAGCGCGTGATCGAGGTGCACGGCTCGATCCGCACCTCGAGCTGCCAGAGCTGCGGTGCGGCCTTCAGGCTGGAGGCGGTCGAGGACCTCTTCGACGAGGGCGGTGCCGCGATCTGCCCACAGTGCGGCGGCGACGTGAAGCCCGACGTCGTGCTGTTCGGCGAGCTCCTGCCGGCCGACGCGATCGCCGAGGCCGAGGCGCTGGCGGATCGTGCGGACCTGATGCTCTGCGTCGGGTCCTCGCTCGAGGTCTATCCGGTCGCCGGCCTGCCGTCGGTCACGCTCAGGGGCGGTGGGCGGCTCGCCGTGATCACCAGGGGCCCGACGCCGTTCGACTCGGACGCCGCGGTCCGGATGGACGGTGACGTGGTGGCTGACCTGGACGCCGTCCTTGCGGCCCTCTAGGCGCTAGAGGCCGGGGGAGTACTTCGCCGCGTAGCCGGTCGGGTCCCGCTGCGACTGGCGCCAGCGCGGGCCGCTGCCCTGGTTGAGCGACTCGCCCACCGCGGAGGTGTCCCAGCGCAGCCCGGCGATCACCGCGTAGGTGTGGGACTTGTTCGCGTAGACCGTGATCCACCGTCCGGCGCCGGGGAGTCCCCAGCTGCGGGCGAGGCCGCCCGAGGTCATCGGGAACTTGAGCAGGCCCGCCGCGTGCAGCACGTAGCTGACCGCCCCGGAGCAGTCATAGCCGGCGCCGCTGAACTTGCGGTTGTGGCCGCCGCCCCAGATGTAGGGGAGCGTGTGGATCCGATTCGCCGCGTTGATCGCCTTGCGCACCGGACGCGGCGCGTCGGTGGGCGGGATCGCGCTGCCGTCCGCAGCGAGGGTCGCGACGCCGGGAACGCCGGTCGCGGTGGTGGTGCTCCCGGGCGGGGCCGCGCCACCGGTCTGGGCGAGAGCGGAGGCCGAGCCGAGCGCGAGGGCGAGCACGCAGAGCAGCGCCGGCAGCCCCGGACCGCTTCTCCAACCCAGTCGGTGCGCCCGCAACAACTCCTCCTTCGTCGGCCTGCGGGGTTAGCTGTCGGGCTGGCGCTAAAGGAGCCTGCGCCCCCACTGTCGTGGGCTCGCCCCTGAGAATCGGGTTCCCCGCTCTCGCCCTCAGTGAAGACGAGACTCGGCGTGTTTCGCGCAAGCTAGCAACCGTGGGCGATGCCTTGCATCACGCCTCGCTGAGCCGGCGATCGAGCGCGTCCAGCTGCTCACGGATCCGCTTCGCGCCCTCCGGCGGGTCCTCCTCGAGGGCCGCCCGAGCGGCGCGCAGGCCGTGCCGCGCCTCGATCTCGCGCCCCTGCTGAGCGTCGAGCCGCGCCCGCAGCAGCAGGGTCTCCGCGGGATGGACCACGTCGCGCCCGGCCAGCACCGCGGCGACGCGTGACTGCGGATCGACGTCGTCGAGGCGCCCGCGCGGTGGTGGCGGAAGCTCGCCCGCCTCCGTCCACCGGCCCTCAGCCAGCTCCTGCCCGGTGCCGTGACCGACGCGGATCGCGAGCGCCCTGGTCGCGCCGATCTCCTGCACCAGCGGATCACCGGCCTCGGCGCGCAGCGCATGGAGCGCCCGGTTGACAATCCGGGTCGCTGCGCGCACCTCATCGGCGGCCTCCTGCCGGTCCTTGGTCATGCGCTTCAGCCATGCCGAGCCCTCGTCCGGGTCGGCCAGCGGGATCCCGGTGAGCGTGACCCTGGTGACCGGCACCTCCTGCGGCTCGGCGGGCAGCGCCGGGCGGACGCGCCGCCGTCCCCGGCGCGCCGGGGGTCTCGCCCAGAGCTCCTGAACGATCAGGACCCGCTCGGCGTCGCCCTCGCGCACCAGGTAACGGCCCTCCGGGAGGCCGATCCGCCCGGCCAACTCGAGCTGGACGAAGGCGGCGCGGGTGATCGCCGGCTGAGGCGTCGCTAGTCGCTGCCCGCGCCCTTGGCCGGGAGCGCTGCCGCGGACGGCTTCGACGGGACCGTCGGGTTCTTGATCTCGCCCAGGCGCTGGATCAGGCGCTGCCACTGCTCGGGCTTGAGGATCTCACCGAGCTGCTTCATCGCGCTGCCGGAGGTCGTGAACGAGTAGCCCACGTGGATGTGGTTCCAGTGGTCGGGCAGGACGAAGCTCGGCGGGCCGAGATCCATCAGGGAGATGATCTGGGCCGGCCGCATCGTTCCCTGGAGCAGCATCAGGTCCTTGATCACGGCCTCGGTGATCGAGCCCCGCCCCTGGTGCCCCGCTATCGGGATGCCGTTGACGGCCGCGATGTCGGCCGCGTCGCCGTAGGAGTGCGCGGAGACGTTCCCCGACGAGGTCAGGTAGGAGTGGCCGCACTTGAGCGAGGTGATCGTGAGGCGATAGCCCTTCGCCACCAGGTACTCGAGCATCGCCAGCACGCGGCGGTCGATCTGGTGGGTGGCGATGTCGTTGCGCCCGCACGCGTAGATCGAGAGCGCCGGGTCGTTCAGCACCCGCTGCTCGAGCGCGGACTTCGACATCAGCAGCACCTGGCCGACGGTCGGGTTGCCCGAGAACGGGTTCTTGTCCGCGGCCCGGTAGATCGCGGTGGTCTCGAGGAGCTTCCAGCCGTCGAGGATCGGCTTGGGGTCGATGGTCGGGGCGCCGCGGCCGGCGGGGCGGATCGCGAAGTTCAGGTGCGGCGCGGTGTCGGTGGCCGCCCCGATGTGACCGAGCACCGTGCCGCCCGTGACCTTGGAGCCGACCTTGAGCGGCTTCATCACGCTGTTGGGCGAGCCCGCCTGGACCGTGTCGGCGAAGGCCGACTTGAAGGTCTCATAGCCGGGGACGCTGCGGCCGAGCAGCTGGTCGAGCTGGTCGGGGACGGTCGAGGTGCCGGCGGAGCGGTGCGGCAGGGCGAAGATCCGCTGGCGGCTGTTCTCGGAGCTCGCCGAGGCATGGGTGGCCTTCGGTGCCGTCGACCGCTTGGAGCCGGTCGAGTTGTCGCCGGCGGAGGCGGGCGCGGTCGGGGTCGGGCCGGCCTTCGGCGTCACCAGCTTGTCGGCGCCGGCGCCGGTCTGGGCGCGCGGGACCGGATGGGTCTTCTCGATTGAGCCGAGCTGGGCGTAGGTGAACTGGTTGCCGTAGGCGTCCTGGAGGACGATGTAGCGGCCCAGCCGCTTGTTCTCGCCGATCTTCTTGATCACGCCGTCGTTGACGGCGACGACCGGAGCGTTAACGCTCGAGTAGATGTTGATGCTTCGGCGGGCGGCGTCGGAGCGGATCACGTCCGCCGCGTTGCCCGGCGTCTTGCGAGCGGTCTGGGAGTTCTTGAGCGCCTGCGCGTCGTTGATGTCGTCGGCGTAGCGGGCGTCCGCGGCGACCGGGAAGTGCGCGCCCTCGGTCAGTCCGGTGAGCGACCCGACCAGGGCGTCCGGCAGCTTGCCGTACTGGTTCGCGTAGAGCAGGACCTCGTCGACGTACCAGTCGGCGTGGTTGTAGGCGAAGATCGCCTGGCGGATGTTCTTGTCGCCGCCGGCCGCGCGGAGGTAGCGTGCCGCGGCGCAGATCGCGTCGACCGGGTTGTAGGGATCGCGGGTGCCGTCGTTGTTGGCGTCGACGCCGTAGGCGGCCCAGGTGGAGGGGATGAACTGCATCCAGCCCTCGGCCCCGGCGGAGGAGACGTTCAGGTTGGTGCCGAAGGCGGTCTCGATCTTGTTGATCCCGGCCAGGACCTGCCACGGGATGCCGTATTCGGTGCCGCAGGACTGGTAGATGGGGAGGAGGAAGGGCGGGATCTCGAACGAGTCGATGACGAAGTTCGGGACGCCGATCGGAGCCGGGCCGAATTGGGCGATGGTCAGGCCGGGGTTGGTGTTGGCGGGGGAGCCGTCCGGGTTGCGGAGGGTCGGCTGCTCGATCTTCTGACGCTCGCCCCTGGCAAGGGCGTTCGCGCCCTTGCCCTTCTTCGCCTGCTTGCCGAACAGGCCCTTCGACTGGCCGCCCCTGCCGGCGTTGATCGTGCCGCCGGAGCCGTT